>LULG01000191.1_pt1 | contig 25640 bp, 19 predicted proteins | sample 728211 | NCBI WGS metagenome assembly LULG01 (sample SAMN03860295, study PRJNA289734) | marine metagenome | biome: seawater column; feature: ocean; material: water; isolation source: Red Sea water column Station 169 - depth 200m | place: Saudi Arabia: Red Sea | collected 2011-10-15 | depth 200 m | reverse complement strand
AGCAAAAGTATTTAAAACGACATTTCATGTCGTATGGCTTACGCCAGTCGCTTATATCCTCGGGCTAAACCCCGAGGTTTTACGCTCCAATGGATAAAACATGTTTTGCGGTATTTCACATGATGTTCACTGACAACCATCGCATGATTTAAGCGAACATAATCAGCCAAGCCCACACCTAAAGTCTCTGAATGTGCTAGGGCAACATCTTGCATCCAAGACACATACTGCACATTATTTACATGATCCAACTGATCCAAATGTTTTTTTTCAGCTTGCAAAACACTTTCAAATATTTGACTCATACCGAATGTATTAATCCTTTACAACACGTAACTTTTCTTTGGTCTTTTGGCTCTCTAATAAGTGACTAAAGCGGTGATCTAAGCCTTTTTCATCATACGTTCGCATCCATGGCGATCGACCATAATACGCACCATTGAGCTGTGAATAATGCACCAAAGCGTAGCGGAAGCGACGATAATGCAAGCGATTTACACGACCTGGGTTTTTCCAAAACTGGTCTAAACTTCCCTGATAAGTTAACTTCGGTAAATTATAAATCGCACGCCCTAATGCAATTACAGGTTTGCCGTGATGTAAAGCCTGAATCCCTGTCGTGCTATTGATGGTAACTACACCCAAACTGTGCTTCATCAATGTCGGCAGATGCACATCACACATATAATGGATTCGCCCATCTAGATCATATTCATTGGCTAACTCGCGCAACAATCGGCCATAATGTCGATAACCACGATCCATCGGATGATGCTTAAAAACAAGATGCAGAGACTTATCGGCATCTTTTGCAAAAGATCTTACCACTTCGTGAATAAAATCACGTACATCGACATAATCACTATGTACTTGGACTTGTGAGTCGTTATGTACTTGTAGCGCTACGGTAAAATAACGATCAGTATGATGCTGAATTAAATTGAGAAACTTATGTGAGTCCACTTGTTTATTAATCAGCTTGCGAAATCCAGCACGGAACCAATAAAACACCTCAACAGAAGGTCTAATCATTCGATGATGACGATAATGTGGGTAGAGGAAAGTACATAGCACCCACATCAAATAAAAACAAACTGCCGAGCGAATCAAAAAAGTAAAACTTGGATAGACTTCTTGTGGGTGATCAGGTAGCGGTAAATCAGGGATGGTTTGATCCGAGAGATCATAAAAATCCTTAAAATCGGAGAAATCATTGACGCCATTATGTTCAAAAGTAATATAGTTTGGTCGAACATAACCCTCTTCAAAGACAAAGAAGTCAATATTTAAATCCTCAGAAACGCGTTTAGCAATGCGATGATAAAAACGACAATCACCAAAACATACCATCGCATCTATTTGCTTATCCTTAATATTCAGTATCAGCCAATCTTCAAACTCAGACAGCTTTCCACGATAATGTATGTTATTGAGCCCACGTGAGAAAAACCAATCGCCACCATTAAAATTGACTTTATAATAATATTTTTGATGTCGGTCTAACCAATGGCAAAACTGCGTAAAATAATTTCCCATTGGTCCCTGAAGGATCATGAGGCGTTCAGATTTCATCAACTGATGAAGATGTAACGACATACTGAGCCCTCATTTAGAATATTTTCGAAATCAAAACTCGATAGGCCTTTAATTCATCAAGCCATCTCGTTAAAGATTAAACCATTTGAAATGGCTTACTTTTTATAATGATTTCAAATCAAAAACAGTAAACAAATTCTTACAAATATTTACTATATATAAGTTTGGCACGAATTCTGGCAAAAGTCGACTGTAGTTTTGGAGAGCTAATATTTTGAGCGCGTTCATAAGCGACTTGCGTAATGACATCTTCTAAGTTAACTCTTGCTAATTTGTACGGCGCAGTCTGTGGCAAATTGTACGTAGCATATTCAATCAATACGCCATAGGTGAGCTCGAATAGATTTAGACGACGTTGGCGACGTTGAATTTGTTTAGTATCTATTGTCAGCCCCCAGCCCGCATAAAACGGCATGCCATAGCAATACACCCGTTTCCCTCGAAGTAAGGCTTCAAAACCACTCAATGATGTGATGGTGTGTAGCTCATCGATAACGTCAAAACACTCCACAATCGATGCATCTAGCTCGACTGCATCAGCATATCGCTCGAGATCGGCATCTTGGATTTTTCCAAGTCGCAACCCTGCATGAACGTCTGGGTGAGGCTTGTAAATAATATAAGCATCAGGATGCTGTTCACGAACATGTTTTAGCAGTGCCAAGTTGGTTTTGATTTGCAAACTGCCTAAGCGAATTGATTCATCATCTTCAACTTGCCCAGTCACAAGTACCACACGCTCATGCTGTGGACGAATTAATTTTTTTCGTTCGCCAATATTATATTTACTGATTGATAGTCGGTTAAGTTGCTCAATAAGCTTCTTGCCGCGCTCGACTTGATGCTGATCTAGCTCAATTTCATTGAACACCTGCTCTAATCGAGACGGTCGGGTCGCATCATAATAAATCCCCACATCATCAAAAACCAAAGAGTACGGTCGAATCAGATTTGCACCTAATCCACTTGAGCGAACAAATCCATCCTCAACGGTAAGAATACCTTGCTGACCTTGGTCTTTTAGTGCCCTCGCATTCTTGCCCCACGCCAGTGTGACTTGTCCATCTTTATGTCTGAATTCTTTTAAAAAGGCTAAACTCACTTTAGGAAATTGAAAAAACTGAGGCAAAAATCGCTTCTTCCATGCCGAAAATCCATAAGCAAATAATTTTTCTGGAAGTTGGTGTTGTGCTTTAACATTTACCTCAAGCAATGCCAATATCTGTTCCAGTTCACAGCGTTGCCCTGTCACGGGGGAGATATAACGTGCATATTTCAAGTAGGCGCATGCAAACAAATGCGCAATTGAACGTTCCACTTGACGGCGTGAACCAATGATCTGATTCGGCACATATTGATCTTGAGTCTGCCCCCAGCCTGCATACCATGGCAGGCCAAAGCAATGCACTTTTTTCCCGCAAAGTAGCGCCTCAAAGCCCATTTGCGAACTAACCACATATACTTCATCCATTTGTTGCAGTAAAGCAATCGGATTCACCTGTTCAGCATAGACTTCCACATTCGAATATTGCGCAATCTCAGCGAGGTTAAAGTGCCCTTTCGCCTTGCCAGCAATGACATCGGGATGTACTTTTAGCCAAATCTTTGCTGCAGGATGCGCAGCCATTGCCACATCTAGCATCTGCTGAAAACTAGCTTCACTCGCACCGGCATAATGAATAGATTGATCACCAAAAGTCTGATCAATAAGTAAAATATTTTCCTGATCATGGAATTTTTGAGTATCTAACGGATGAAATTTTAAATTATATTTGCTGATCTGCGCATCGATGATGTGCTGAATAAGCTGCGTTGCCCGACGATTGTCCGCTTCAGTCTCATCCTGCTGAATCAACTGCTCCAGATCCGAAGATTGTGTCGCATCAAAATAAATGCCTGTCCGATCATAAACAATAGACAACGGCGGAAAATTATCTTTTCCCAAACCCATTGAACGGATAAAGCCATCTTCCAAACAAATCAAATCAAGTTGGTGTTGTTCAGCATAAGATTTTGCTCGAAAAAAACTCTTTTTCCGCCCCCAACCTGCAATCGATTGATGTTTATTCTTTTTAAAACCACGAAAATATTGAATCGGCTCGCCAATCAGTGCTGACAAGCCTTGAATGTCTAAAATGCCTTTTGATGCGACCAGCATATTGAACCTAAATAAATATTTAAACACACTTTAACATTTTCGTCCAAAATTTAAATGTAGATTTATGCGGATTCATAGCCATTTGGATTGTTTTTTTGCCAATTCCAGCTATGTGCCAGCATGTCATCCAATTGATACTGAACCTCCCAGCCCAGCTCATTTTGAATTTTAGAAGAATCTGCATAAAAACTTGCCAAATCGCCTTCTCGGCGCGCAACAATTTCAAATGGAACTTGCAATTGATTGACCTGTTCAAAGGTATTCTTAATCTCTAATACAGAGTAACCATTGCCCGTACCCACATTCCAAATATCACAGCCTGTATGATCTAAACGGTTTTTCAAAGCCAAAACATGTGCAACTGCCAAATCGACCACATGTAGATAATCTCGCACTGCGGTGCCATCTGCCGTATCGTAATCACCACCAAAAATACTGAGTTTTTCACGCAAACCAACAGCAACTTGAGTCACATAAGGCAATAAGTTGTTTGGAATACCTTTAGGGTGCTCACCAATCAAGCCACTCGGATGTGCGCCGATGGGATTAAAATAACGAAGTAGCGCAATCGACCAACCGTCTTCTGCCTGATCAAGTTTCTGCAACATCTGCTCAACCACCAACTTGGTATAACCATAGGTATTGGTTGGCATACCAGTTTGCATTGACTCCTGATAAGGACTTGGGTTTATCTCTCCATATACGGTGGCAGAAGAACTAAAAATCATGTGTTTTACCGCATGTCTCTTCATGACTTTTAGTAGTGTGGACGTTCCCGCCGATCAAAAACTTTTGCTGAGCTATTCGAAAAATTATCAAGCACAAGGATCTCATAGCCGTGTTTGATTAATTCAACACAGGTATGTGAACCAATATATCCAGCGCCACCAGCCACTAAAATCATAAAAACCTCAAATTAACTTAAAAATTCTCGTAGTAAGCCTTGCGTTGATGCATCAATATGATGGTCAATTTGATTTTCAGCGAGATAAGGCAAAATCTCTTTGGCAATGGCTTTACCCATTTCAACGCCCCACTGATCGAAAGGGTTAATATCCCAAATCACCGACTGCACAAACACTTTATGCTCGTACATGGCAATTAATTGCCCTAAATAATATGGACTAAGCTGTGGCAGAATAATGGTTGAACTCGGTTTATTGCCATGATATTGACGATATTTAGGCACTTCTTCGCCATCTTGAGTTTGTACTGCTTGATTACCAAATGCAAGTAAGCGTGATTGCGCTAAACAGTTGGCAATCGCAAGCTGATGCTGTTGTTGCAAAGCCTCATAATGCGACTCTTGTTTCGCAATGGATTGATGATAATACTTACGATGTTTAGTAATGACAAAATCGGTCGATACCGTAATGGTGCCTTGATGTAGCAACTGATAAAAAGCATGCTGTGCATTTGGTCCCACTTCTCCCCAAATAATCGGGCAGGTACTATAGTCCACTTCATCTTGATTATTACGACGAATTGACTTTCCGTTTGACTCCATTTCTAATTGTTGCAAGTAAGAAGTCAAATATTCCAAACGCCCGTCATAAGGCAAAATTGCATGGGTCTGAATATCTAAATAGTTGGTATTCCAAATTCCAATTAACGCCAATAAAACAGGAATATTACTTTGCCACGGCATGGTTTTGAAGTGCTGATCCATATCATAGGCACCACGAAGCAACTCGGTAAACGCATCCATACCAAATGTAATCGCTATCGGCAAGCCAATTGCTGACCACAATGAATAACGACCACCCACCCAATCCCAAAGATTAAGCTGTAAATTTGGTGCGATCCCCCACTCAGTCATTTTGTCACTACGAGTAGACACACCGATAAAGTGACAATTCAATACAGAGGCACTTTGACCCAAAGACTGCATCAACCATTGCTTCGCAGTTTGTGCATTTGACAAGGTATCAATGGTGGTAAATGATTTTGAGGAAATAATAAACAATGTCGATGCTGGACGAAGCTTTTGCAGAATCTGGCTCAGCTGGCTACCATCCATGGTCGAAGCAAAACGCACTCGAACATCAGGATCAGAACGATGTGATGCCAAAGCATTACACACCATCAACGGTCCAAGATCTGACCCACCGACTCCGATATTGACGACATCAGTAATTTTTTCACCTGTCGCACCACGGAATTGCCCAGAATGAATCTTATCAACCAATTCTTGCATTTTTTCAAGTTGCAGATGAACTTGTTGATTCACCTGAAAATTAACATCAGATTCATCTTGCAGTTTCGGCATTCGTAGCGCCCAGTGCATTGCACTGCGCTGTTCGGTATGATTAATACATGCTGTCGAAAATAGTTTTTGAATCCATTCGGACAGTTGTTTTTCATCGGCAAGTTGAATCAGCGCATCAAGCACACTTGCATCCAAACGCTGCTTACTAAAATCAAATAGAATCCCATTACTTTTAATATGCATCGACTGGAATCGACTCACATCCCGTTCAAACAACTCGGTAATATGCGTATTTTTAAATTGCTCTGCAAGCTGATCAAGCACTTTCATCATAAGTGGTGACATAGTTCAATCCTCTCAGCGTCCAATACCAATATAATTAAACCCTTGGTTTTCAACATATAAAGGATTATAAATATTACGCCCATCGATGAGATTCGGATGACGCATTTTTTTGACGAGCTTCTGATAATCAGGGCTCCAGTATTGCTTCCATTCCGTGACCAAACACAAAACATCCGCACCATCTACAGCATCATATTGATCATCATACAATTTTAATAAATGCTGATCTGGATAAAGCGCCTGCAACTCCGATAATGCCCGTGGATCGTGAACTTGGGTAATTGCTCCTTGCGACCAACATGCCTCCAACACTTTTAAAATTGGCGACTGCGCAACGCTTTTACTATTGGGTTTAAATGATGCACCCCAAAAGGCGATAACCTTATTCTCCAAATGACAATCAAACAATTTCCATATTTTACGGAAAATGATTTCTTTTTGATTCTCATTAATATCCCAAATCTTATCCAGCAAGCCACTGACATTTCCTGTTTCCAGCACCACTTCTTTGAGCTTTAAAATATCACGGGTAAAATTACTCCCACCAAAGCCACAGCCTGGATACAAATAATGCGCACCTACACGTTCATCCATCGACATTGCGACTCGCACTTCTTCAATATCGATCCCAAGTGATTCCGCAACATTAGATAAGTCATTCATAAAACTGACTTTTGCCGCCAAGAATCCTGATACAGATAATTTAGTAAACTCTGCCGCTTGAATGCTGAGAAAGTTATATTGTTGGCTCAAAGGATAAATCGGTCGAAACATTTCTCGAATAATAATTTCATTCTCAGGATTTTCATTGCCGACAATGAGCCCACTTTCCAAGAAACTGGTTAGCAAACGACCTTCTTGTATCGCATCAGGAATATAAACGATATTCTTAATCGCAAGTTCTTGTTGTAACTCACGGGTTTTGCCCATGCCTAAATTGGCATAATTAATCACTAATTTATATTTATAACGAGAAAACTTCTCACGCAATTGATCAAAGTCGAGATACTGCTCGTTGTTCACCGCAAGAATACACACCGAATAGGTGTACTCTGTACACGGTTCATCAACCATCAATAGATGTAGACTCATCTGTTCTCGCAAACTACAACTCAGCTCACAATCATCAAAAATCATTTCAGATTGCTTCAACCGAGTGGACAAGTCTTTATCCAATGTTTGCCAGTTGACATGATGTCCGATCAAGGACATACGATACGCCATCACAGCAGCATTCACAGATGCGCCTAAAACCTTGATATACATAGCCTAAACCAACTTAACTTAATGTTTTAATAAATTCTAATAGCTCATCCTTGAGTTCATCACGCTGTGTTGCATAATGCAAGATCGCCTTTAAATAACCAATCTTACTCCCACAATCATAGGTTTGTCCATGTAATGTAAAGGCTTGGATATTTTGTACACCTAACAATTTTGCCATCGCATCGGTTAACTGGATTTCACCTGATTTATCCGCTTGAGTTTCTTTTAAGTAGTTAAAAATTTCAGGTGTAAACACATAACGCCCCACCACTGCCAAAGTCGATGGCGCCTCACTCACTGCAGGCTTTTCAACTAAGCCCAAAATATTGGTGGTGTTTTTCTCACCTTGCTTTTCGAGTTTAACAATACCATATTGATCGACACGATCAGGTGCAACGTCCTGCACCATGATTTGTGATGCTTGATTTTGCTCGAACTGTTCAATCATTTGCGCCAAGTTATTCTGATCAGCAGAATCCACCAATACATCTGGCAGCAATACTGCAAAAGGTTCATTTCCAATCACTTTTTCCGCACAAAGTACAGCATGCCCTAAACCCAAAGCCTCTGATTGTCTCACAGTAAGTACAGAAACATGACTTGGAATGATCTGCTTAATTTCCTGCAATAAAGTCAACTTGTTTTTTTTCTCAAGCATTTGCTCAAGCTCTGCATTACGATCAAAATAATTTTCAATCGCTTGTTTTGCAGGGTGATTCACTAAAATAATCGTATCAATTCCCGCTTCCACAGCCTCTTGCACAACATAATCAATTACAGGACGATCGACGACAGTAATCATTTCTTTGGGAATAGATTTGCTCGCTGGAAGTAACCGTGTGCCAAAACCGGCTACTGGCAAAATTGCTTTCTTAATCTTCACATTAACCTCTTAGAAATGATCACCATTTGCAATGATGTCTGCAAAACTCGGTGCCAAATTATCTTTTTCTGTTTGCTTCACACTCATACTTGCATCAAAAGGCCATTCAATTCCAAGTTCTGCATCATTCCAAAGCAAACTGCGTTCACTTTCTTTTGAATAGTAGTTCGTTGTTTTATATAAAAATTGTGTATTATCTTCTAAAGCAACAAAGCCATGCGCGAATCCAGCAGGAATCCAAAATTGCTTATGATTTTCACCTGTCAATTCAACGCCGACCCACTGTCCAAAAGTCTCCGAATCTTTACGAATATCGACTGCAACATCCCATGCACGACCTTGCACGACACGCACCAATTTTCCTTGAGCAAAAGGGTTTAACTGATAATGCAATCCTCTAATCACACCTTTCTGTGAAAGAGAGTGGTTATCTTGAACAAAACTTGGAATATCCAAATTTCGATCCTTTAATGCTTGCTCAAATTTAGTTTGGTTAAAACTTTCCAAGAACCAACCACGATCATCAGAAAAAACTTGAGGTTCAATGATCAATAGGTCTTTAATCTTCGTTTCTGTAATTTTCATGCTTAACCCTTTTTATTCACATGCTCAGCATGGAGCTTCAACAAATATTGACCATAACCTGTTTTTTTGAAAAACTCACCACGTGCCAATAATTGATCTTCATCAATCCACCCATTATGAAAAGCAATCTCTTCTAAACTTGCCACCTTGAAGCCTTGACGATGCTCAACTGTTTGTACGAATTGGCTGGCTTCCAACAATGAATCATGCGTTCCAGTATCTAGCCAAGCAAAACCTCGACCCAACAATTCAACTTGCAATTGTTTTTTCTCAAGATACACATTGTTTACGTCGGTAATTTCAAGCTCACCGCGATGAGACGGTTTGATATTCTTTGCGATTTCAACGACATCATTATCATAGAAATACAATCCGGTAACTGCATAATTTGATTTTGGCTCAATTGGCTTTTCTTCAATGCTCAACGCTTTACCATTTTGATCAAATTCAACCACACCAAAACGTTCAGGATCATTTACAAAATATCCAAATACGGTCGCACCACTGTGTTGTTGCGCTGCACGGTTTAATTGCTGACTAAAGTTGTGCCCGTAAAAGATATTATCACCCAAAATCAAACACACATGATCTTGACCAATAAACTCTTCTCCCAAAATAAATGCTTGTGCCAAACCATCAGGAGAAGGCTGTACTTTATACGATAACTTTAAGCCTAGTTCTGCGCCATCACCTAGCAACTTTTCAAAGTTCGGCGTGTCTTCAGGTGTAGAAATAATTAAGACTTCATTAATACCTGCCAGCATCAACACTGACAATGGATAAAAAATCATCGGCTTATCATAGATTGGAAGTAGTTGTTTCGACGTACCCATGGTGATCGGATATAAGCGAGTACCTGAACCACCCGCTAAAATAATACCCTTACGTTTTACTTCACTCATTCAATAATTTCCTCTAGAACATGCTCTACCCCTTGTTGCCAATCGGGTAAATGTAGCTTAAATTTTGTCTGTAACTTATTCGTATCCAATCGAGAATTTAATGGTCTTTGGGCTGGTGTAGGATAGGCAGTTGTAGCAATTGGTTTAACTTGTTTTAATTTGAGCTCCAAACCTTTTTCCCGCACTTGGGTAAAAATAAAGTTCGCATAGTCAAACCACGAAGTTTCACCATTCGGTGCTAGATGGTAATGTCCATGTAGATCAACTTGTTCAACTTTATTCGCCGAATAATACCTAATCGCATGAGCAGTGACATCCGCAATCAATGCAGCACCTGTTGGAACGCCAATTTGATCACTAATAATATTCAATTCTTCTCGAGATTTCGCCAGATTGATCATCGTCTTAATGAAATTATGACCTCTAGCAGCATAAACCCAGCACGTTCTAAAGTTTAAAAATTGCACACCACTTTGCTCAAGTGCTTCTTCACCAGCTCGCTTAGAAGCGCCATATGTGTTGATTGGTGAGGTCTTATCATCTTCACGCCAAGGTGTCACGCCCTGTCCATCAAATACATAATCCGTAGAATAATGAACCAAAAGCGCATTTGCATTTTTGCATAGCTCAGCAAGATTTTTTACTGCGAGATGATTGATTAAATCCGCCTCGTCTTTCTGCTCCTCAGCTTTATCCACAGCAGTATAAGCAGTAGCATTGACGACCACATCAGGTGAAACCACTCGAATTGCATCAGCGATCTTTTGAAAATCTGCTACATCACCACTCAATCCTATATGATCATCAACTTTTCGACTTAAAGAGACAACCTCACCTAAGGGTTGCAACGCACGTTGCAACTCCCAACCTACTTGACCATTTTTTCCTAATAATAATATTTTCACTGGACACCATTAATTTGTTGAATATTGCTGATTGACCCAGTTTTGATACTCTCCACTTTGTACATGCTCAACCCACTGCTGGTTGTCTAGATACCATTGTACAGTTTTTCGCAAACCAGTCTCAAAAGTCTCTTGAGGGATCCAGTTTAAATCGCGTTGGATCTTACTTGCATCAATCGCATAGCGAAGATCATGCCCTGGTCGATCCGCAACAAATGTAATTAAATCGGCATATTGAGAAACACCAACGGGTTTTTCGGGAGCCAACTCCTCAAGCAAGTTGCAGATACCATAAACAACGTCAATATTTTTTTGCTCATTATGTCCGCCAATATTATAGGTTTCACCAACTTCCGACTCTGTCATCACCTTGTACAACGCCCGAGCATGATCTTCTACAAATAGCCAATCACGAATTTGCGCACCATTGCCATATACTGGCAAAGGCTTTCCAGCTAAAGCATTTAAAATCACTAATGGAATTAGTTTTTCAGGAAAATGAAAAGGACCATAGTTATTCGAACAATTTGTCACTACAACAGGCAGACCATATGTCCGATTCCAGGCACGTACTAAATGATCTGAGCTCGCCTTACTTGCAGAATAAGGTGAACTAGGTGCATAAGACGTCGTTTCATGAAATAAGTCTGTTGTTCCTTACAAATCCCCATACACCTCATCGGTTGAAATATGGTGAAATCTAAAGGACTTTTGCTGCTCTTCATTCAATGTAGACCAGTATTGACGTGTTGCTTCTAGCAAATGGTATGTGCCCATAATATTTGTTTCTACAAAAGCAGCAGAACCCGTAATAGAGCGATCCACATGTGACTCAGCTGCCAAATGCATCACTGCATCAGGCTGAAATTCGTTAAATAATTTGTCCAGAGCGGCACGATCACAAATATCAGTTTGTGAGAATTGATAACGTGGATTATCAGCCACACTAAGTAATGACTCTAAATTCCCTGCATAAGTCAACTTATCAAGATTTAGTACCGTATCATTGGTATCATTAATAATATGACGCACAACTGCAGATCCAATAAAACCCGCACCGCCTGTAACTAAAATTTTCATGAAACAACTTTCCTTCTATCTTTGCAATCTATATTAATTTTAATAGATTACTGTAAATCAGGCACACCTATAGTAAAAAATTGTTGATATGCAACAAACTACGTTTGTCTAATTTTGATATGTCAGCATCAACTTATTTTTTACATCTTGTATCATTTGCAATTTCTCTTGCTCAAAGTACTTAAGCAAACTAATTGAGTTCGGTTTGAGATTTTCCACAAGCTCTTCATCCAAAGATACACTCCCCCCCCAAACCTCACCCTGTTCACTTAATGCTAGATGACCGAAAATTCGTTCAATTAAATGAGCTATCTCACCATCAGCACTTCCATTTTCAGGAGCAAATGATTCAATTGATAATCCAAGCTTTTGAATTAAAGGTGCAAAACACTGAGGTCTAAACCAAAACATCGTTCCAGCAAAAAAACCACTTTCATCAAACTTGATTTCTTCGCCCATCGCTTTCTTCAATAAATCCCCCCCATCTGAATATGGGTATTTAGAGAACGGAACGAAAAACGGTTGCGGCCCAACCAAGTTTAATGCTTTCTCATCTACAAATGCGGATAATATTGATTCAACCCTTTCAGACGATCCAAGCAAAGAATCAAAAGTACGTTGTCTCCAGAAATCAGCATAATCAGCTACATATCGATCATTATGAAAATAGCCATTTTTGGTTTGAATTTTTAATACTGCATCATATTGTTTCTTTAATAGTATTGGTAACACATCCAAAAATGGAGCAATATCCCTGCCTCGGTTTACGCTTTGGTAAAAAACTGCTTGAGGATACAACTCAGTAATTAACGCCATAATTTGCTTGTTACCCCAGTCAGGCAAAGTAACAATTAAGTCAAATTCTTGCCGAATATTACTCAAATAACTTAACAACTCAGGAACAAGATGACGGTAGTACATATGAGCAACCACCGCAATTTTGTTTTCACTTGCAGTCATGCGCTTTTCAATTTGATTTAGCTGTTGCGTCCGTTGTTTTTTTTCTAATGTGGTTAAAGAAAAATTATTTATCTCAATTTCACCACTATAAATCTTCTCTGCAAGCGCTAAAATCTTCTCTTGAACACTCTGTACAGAAGTAGCGTCAGCAAAAAGATGATTCGGGGTTCGTCCCTCTTTAATTCCATGCAATGCATAATGCCGAAGTGGTTCCGCATTAGATCTTGCAACATCTATATTTTTAGATAAATAATAATCAGCGTCTACAAAGCCAGTACTTTCAAAAAGTTTATAGCGGGCACCTTGATCTTGAAGCATTTCAGCAATCCATTTTTTAAATTGCTTCAATGAATCTATTTTGCTATAGCCAATGATTTTATTCACTAGAGTCGCAGACTCATACTCAGGATTTATTGGTGTTGTTGCTTTCTTAATAATTTGTGCGCGACTTTTACTACTCTCAGCACGCACCTCTTCCGCATAAATCACGCCAAAATGCTTTTGATAAGACTCTAAAGCTGGATTAGCTTTATAAATAACATCAGCAACATTGTACGGCTCATTGTCGTATTTTTGATATGCTTGATGTATCAGACTCAAACGATTAAGAAACTGTTCCGTACTACTCAAGATCTTCTTATTTGACAGATACGCACCTAAGACAAACTCTCTCAAAATCCCAGCATTTTTCTTAAATTTCTCCAAATCGAAAGATTGATTAATCATTTCATCTAGCGTTGGGAACATATTTTTTGGTTTATAAATTGCATCACCTAAGACAACAGTAGGCTTATCAAAATACAAGGCTTCAAAACCAACAGAGCTATTCACAGTGACCACAAAGTCTGACACTTGAATAAGCTGAATATTATTATAATTCACATCACTCTGGTCGCACCAAACAATACTATCAGCCCACTTAGCCAAGCTTCCTTTTGCGATTTGATTTGCCAATAGAGCCCCTTTACGAAATTTAGAAGCTGGATGAGGCTTAATAATGACTTGATAACCATTTAAAACCAACTTAGGCACCACATCTAACACCACATCCTTAATAGTCTTGTAGGGTGAAAACTTTAATAAATTAGCATCATCAAATAGTTGCAATGGTAGAAATACTTTTGGTTTTTTATTTAGCAACTTTGCAGAAATACTGGTCGGGATTGGCAAAAATTGTTGCTCATAGGCTAATATCTCATTGCCACTAAATAACATCATCGCATTAGACGCTGTCATTTCCACACCATTGACGATTTTTTCAATATCTTTAATGTCAAGCCGTGGCAATATTGCCGCACCATTTGTACCGTAAGGATCAAACACTACACTATCAAAGAATGGTGGACGGGTGCACCCCAGCTCCATTCCAATAGCGGTAAAGTTTTGTTCTTTCTGAAACAATCTTACTGCACCATTTTCGCCCCAGTGCATGATCACATCAAAAGGAAATAATTGCCAAATTCTGCGAAAAATTGGTAAATACTGCTCAGCAATTTCGCCCCCATCCATCAAATTTTGCCAGACTTGAAGACCAGTACTCGTCCAATCCACATTCAAACTGTTAAAAAATTCCCGTTCTATACGAACTGGATAAATGATTTTTGCCTTGTCCACAATCGACTCTTTTTCAATCGCAGTTAAAGTTTCGCTATTTGAAAAAACTCTAAAATCCACATCGCCCTGATATTGTAGAATTGCTTTTAAATCTTTTGCTACGCCAACGAAGTGTGTAAATTCATTACGAATTGGATGTGGCTCTATATAAATTAATACTTTCATTTTAAACTCCAGCTAATTTCAACAATGCTTCAATTTGACAATTTTGAAGTAAAAAATTAAAGTTTTTCTCTCTTAATTTTGACATTTCTGTCGCATTAGGCGGAAACGATAATGCCTCATACCACTCGTTGTTATTTTCTACGAGTTGCATATAATCCGAACCAATGTCACGCATATCCGTAATCGGCGTCGCCACCAATCTACAACCAGCCAAACTAGCTTCCAAATACTTGACCCTTGACTTACAATCATTAAAGTCACTGGTCTCCAACGGAGCGATCACTGTTTCACAAGACCACATCAAACTAGGCAGTCTAAAATAATTAAGCACTGGATTTACATGCACATTATCCAATGCTGCGATAGACTTCGGTACTTGAACTGGCCCAACCACCAACAATGTAAATAAAGGATTCTCACTCAAAACTCGATGTAAAGCATTCATGACAACTGGGAAATCTTTATCATGACTTTTTGTTCCAGCAAAATATCCTATTGTCCCTTGCTGTCTTGTTTTATTATAAAACTTATTTTTGCCATGCAAATCAAGCAACGAGCTAGGAATAAAGTTAGGCATAACCTCCACTGTAGCACTTGGGTTAAAGTGTTTAGCCCATTTTGCTAGAGGTCTCGTTGAACAAATAACCTTATCAAATACAGAAAGACCATTAAGATTATTTTCAAACAGTGGAATTACAGCTTCAGGAGTGGCATTTCCATTTTTAACAATCGAAGACTGTAAGGCGATTTCTTCAGTGCCGAAAATTAAATCATCATAATCTGCAACTAAAATTTTGCCCTGCGCCTTCAAAGCATTAATTAATGATGTAAAATTTGTTGGACTCTGTTTATTACAATTTGGTCGATGAAACACATATACATCATAATCAAAACATGGATTTGCTAGAAATTCAGTCAAAGAAGTGACAACTGAAAAATGCCCTAAACGCCTTAATTCTTCTGCAGGATGAAAGCAACGATACCGAACTGAGCCATCCAATATCGGTCGTTGTACTCTTCCTGTATGCGACACAAAACAAAAGGTCTTTCTTTTGCTAACCAAATTTCCCATACCTACTCATTTCCTAAAAGTTTAACTTTATTACCAAAATATAGCCCAAGACATCTAAAAACATCGACAAATTTACACCAATTTTTCAGCAAGTTTCTCAAAATAACTTTTAGAGAACTGTGATCTTGGAGACAATACAGCCCTCCATGCGCCAAGAAACTCCGCATTTGTCTCTACTGGCGTATTTTGGCGCAGATACGGATAGTAGAAAAATGGGGTTGCTTGCTCATCACTCGTAACATTCGATAAATAGCGCTCTGCATTCCCAGTCAACACAAAATCTGGTTCTATGGATATTAACATTTCTGGATGCAGGAACCGAGTTCTCAAACATATGACTTTAGTAAACAAAAGATTAAAGTGGACTAACATCATCCGAAAAAAACTATCGCCAAAAAGCAATAAGGTTTTATCGAATTTCGCCGTTGGATTAAATAATATATCGACCAAACCATCATTAAAGCCTGTTGAGCTTTTTGTTTGAAAAAATTGCCAATCTGGATTTAATCTCAGGCTGTCTTGATATTGTTTAGGCGTTAGCTTACCCCCCAGATCTCCAGTCGACTTAATAGGCTGGTTTATTGATTTCTCTAAGTGCAAAATTTCTGGATATGCCTTTAAATTAAAGTGATTCAAAATCAATCGAAGCACCTCAACCGAACCCTGATCTGTCATATGAGTATCAAGTGGCAAAAACACATTACTTCGCTTATGCAAATAATCTGCAGGATAAATCACTGCGCCACCTACGCCACGATCCAATTGATTTACATACAAATCTCCCAAGCGAATAACGGGTGAAATTGGAAATTCCCGTGTCAACACTGATTGCTTATCTGGAAAAATTACATGCGCATATTGGATATTATCTTCATCTAAAAGCTGTTTTCTGTTTTTGATATTTTCATTAAATGCCTGAAAAGATTCAGCGGATGGGGCAATTTCTCCCGTGACATATTTGATCACAGAATGATTCCCTTCGACCAAAAATGCAATATTATCCGTCGTACGCAAAACGCCATTTTCGATAGTTGTTTTAGGTGCGACATCAATCTCCGCCAGCATCTTCAACAATTTCGTCAAACCACTCCACGTTGGAATACCAAAAGGACCTAACTCGACATCCGCCTCATTCAACTCTGGAGTTAGAACCCCATCAAGTGGTGATAGTGTTAGCAGAGACAATATACACATGACGAAAACTAGACAAGCCACCTTGGGCGCTTAATGCCTGATCCACCATGATGTGCGCTGGATGAGGATCCATCGCAGCGATAACCAATCCGAGTTCAGCAAGTCGCTGAACACCCGTAGCTCCACAATAGCGCACCAACGTATCCAGCCAGACTGAACGACCAGTAAGCAACACTTTACCTTGAGCATGCTCAACTATTTTTTTAGCAAAATCGAATAATTGCGTTTCAATATCACCCACCGCTGCGGTATATGCATCAATCACATCTTCACCAGCAACTAATGCACGCTCTAGAAACAGCATCCCAATTTGTGTTGGATGACAAGATGTATCGATAAACAAGCGCTGTGTTTCTTGCATTTGCATACTTAGCAAAGGATTTAAATCCACTATATCTAAGGCTGGGAAATCACGAACGATCTTTTGATATGTAAATGCAGGATGCTGATATTGCTTGTCAACAATATGCTTTCCCTGAAGACGGTCAAACACTTGTCGCCCAAATACACACCAAAAAATATATCTTGCTTTGGGGAAAGAGGTTTGCCAAAGCTTCAGCGCATCGAGTCCTCTGGTAAGCATTTTCTGGTCACACTCATTACTGAGTGCTTGCTGCGAAACATTGACATAGCCATCTTGGAAAAGATCGGAACCTACAGACTCATCCAAGCAAACTGAATTACCAAAACGAAAATCAGGAACAAATACGAATAAATCATCAGCTTGATGTCGCTGTGCTTGCTGATACAGCCATTTTGACCAAATCGGTAGACCACCACGCCCAATAAAATTGGATACAGGAACCTCACTCTCTACCACTTTCTTGGTGATGTTTTCACACCAGCGCACTACATGTGACGGCCCCAATACAAACTGCTTTTTCATACTTGCTCTTGTTTTCAAAAATCAACTTTATGTATAGCTGATTTTCACAATGATTTCATCATTCATTTATAAGAAAAAATTAAACAACGATATTACTATTTTGCTTGATTAGACTCATTCATAAAAAAGTCTGCCAATCTCTGATACTCCTCATGCGGACGTAAATCAATAAAGTGGCAAATGGTTGGGTAGGTGTCATGATTACCTTTGACTAGAAATGAATCATTGTGTCGAGGATCAAAGCGATGTGCCTTGGAGTTGATTGTCGAGATCATCCATGCTTCATTTTTTTCATTTCGAATTCTAAATGGCTCGATTTTATACTTCCCAAAAGCAACCGCCAGAAACGGCTCATCAGGAGCACCCTCGCCTTTATGTATATGATTAACAAAATTGCCATGTGACTCATATAACTCAAAGCAAGTTTTATAAAAGTTTCTCTGCATTTACTAGACCAACTTAAAATACTCTAAAGCCTGTTCTTGCTTTGTAAATAAACCCACTTTGACCCAAAATTGAGAAATAGCTAATCTATCTCCATCACTTAGTTTTGCATAACGCTTTAAATGTATGCCCATAAAATTTACCTTTTCATTCGACAAAAGCTCTTTTAAATAAGCATCAAATTTTTCTTTCGTATTAGGTGACACACTAAAAAAAGTAATACACTTCAAACTATCTGAAAACTTATATGAGATATTAGTTAACTTATTTGCTTTGATATAAGCAGCATATAACAAAAATTCTGTTGATTCATCTTCTTTAGATTCCAAGATATAGTATTCAAAGCTCTTTCCATAATGCTTGATTAAATAGCTATTCATTTCTTGACAGTGCTTTTTGCTAAGAACTACTGGAGTAACCGTTGGCAATGCAAATTTTATATCTGGATCATACATTATATTTTTAAACAATCTCAATCCATTCTCATAATATTTTCTAAATTCTCCATGCCCAGTATAATCCACCTGAATTGTCTGCATGAGATTTTCTGAAGTTATAAAAGTATTAACATCAACATTTCTTAGAATAATATTTTTGGCATCCAAGACACAATAGGATCCTGATTTCAATATATCCGATACCTTAATTTTAATAATCTGCTGTGTTTTCCAACCAGGTAAAGCCAAAATATTAGGATCAACCACATCAACTGCTGATATTAATGTCAATAAATGTGATTTTTTCTCAAAGAAGTCTAAGGCTTTTTTAAACTCATCTAAATATTTATTTCTTACATCTATTGTACTAATATTTTCATTCCATACGATTAAAATATTATCAATTGAATTAATATTCAAAAACTTTGACATTGACCTGAGTTGTAGTTTTAACATTTCCAACTCTGCCTTATATGCTACAGTAACAATTGAAAACTCTTGTCGAGTTTGATCATTATCACAAATCTTTAATTCCTCAACCCAGATAACACTCTCATTTTTTTGTTTAATTCCTACAAGTATTGTTTCATCTACTTCATCAATTAGAAATTCATGCTGAAATCCACACATTAATTTTTCATTTTTTCTTGCTGTATCTTTTAGCAACTTATTAACCACATCCTGGCGAGCAATACTTAAATCTATGATAGTATTATCCATTCCATTTCTAACAACAATTTGAGCCTCTCGATCATCCGCCAATAGCCAACCGGAAATCTTTAATCTATCACCTTTTTTGACAGAAATATTACCTTCCGATGGGCTATCAAGGCAAAACCGCATTCCTTGTAATTCAGATGCTGTTGTTAACAATCTTTTCTTAACTATAATTTCCATTTCACTTCCAAACTGATATTGACATAATCTTTTAAAAAATTTACCCATGTAAATCAGGTCTCCCCAATCGACCTTCATTTTTGCCATGTAGCATATAGTGAATTAACAAACAAACTCGTGCACGCACCACATCCATGTTGTGACCACGATAATATTCTGTGCTAAACCAATCATTAGGATCTAATCTGAGATCATCACCATATAAAAGATAATGCACATTCGCATCCATTTCTTTCGGTATAATCACATGATTGCTCTGCAAATATGCCCGTTCATCAAATGCATTTTGCTCGACCAATAAGTTATTCCACTTTTTAAGATTCGCAAAGCGTGGAATATACCACATACTAGAAACTCGGTAATTGTTATTCTTTTCCAGCTCGCCATCTAAAAGTTGACGAATCGACCGATGGCGCCCATCAATATGCAGTGGATAGGTTAAATACGTCTTATAATCCAATTGATGTGCTTGATAAGTAAATAGCCGTTCCATTGCATGCGCCCAAGACCCATCGCCTCCCGTGACAATCTCTGCAATATCACTATTTAACAAGCCTTCCAAAGCATAAAAGTGATCCGCAAATACTTTTAATAGCGCCCCGTTAATCCAAAACATGGTTCCTGCAAAAAAACCCCAATCTGCTTCCGATGATGGCAAATGTAATGTATCAACCAATTTATTCACCCAAGGTCGATTGACATACATTAGGGCTTGAGCTGAGCGATACAGCATTTCTGCACCAACAATGCCTGTCGAAGGATCATCCAAAAATTGTTGAATAATATTTTTAATCATTGCCCGTTCGCCAAGCAAAGAATCCAAGCAGACTAATCCAAATGTTCGACCATCATCCGATTTATCATTTTTAGTATGTAACTTCAAAACCACATCGTAGGACCATAGTGCAAAAGCATTATTTGCCAGTAAAAATGCATAAACATCCATCCCCTTGTTAGGTACAGCAAGCACCTTACACGATGGAAATGCTTGATGGACTTTCTTCTCTACAGCAGCAAAAGCATGTTCTGGACAAGTGATAAATAGATCAAATTCATGTTCAATATTACCCAAGTAAGCTTTGATTTGATCCCACATATGCAAGTAATACAGGTGTAAACACACAGCAACTTGTTTTGTACTTACTTTTTTGGTCAACAAATGTTTTTGCTTAGCACTTTGAAATTTCATCACTTCCAAAGGCTGACCAATAATTTTACTATATTGATCCGTTGTGTTTAAAAATTCATTCTCTTGCCAGACATTTTCCCATGCACGCTGAATCATACTCTGACCCAAGTGTCTTGCACCCGCAATAAATTTGATATTTTGAAACAACGACGCATAATCATCTGCAAACAATAGCAATCCCTGTTGTGCAAAATGATCTAAAGACTGATGTTTCGGCAATATCGACAGCACGCCGATTGCCGAATACTCTAAAAATTTCACATAAGCCAAGTCATCATCAAGCTGTGCAGGTAATATTGCAAAGTCATATTGCTCAGCGGTGGTCAGCATCTCCACAACTCGCGGATAATTTATTTCAGTAGTATTTACCTTGCGAACTTTTAGCCATGAATAATCTTCATCGACATTCACTTGCGCATCAATATATAAATGTAACTCAACACCCAAACCACTTTCAGTCACAAATTCAGCAAAATTCGATATCAATTCATGAATATCAATCGCTGAACCGACATAGAGACAATTACATAACACTCTGTATTTAGGCATTAATTTCGCCAAAGGTGCTGCTTTTCTATAATTTCTCCACAAACGCGGATCCAAAACCAATGGCACCACTGAGGCATTACTTACATATGCTCTGTAATTCAACTTTTCTTGTTCAGTTGTGAATATGACATGAGCTGCATTTGCACAAAGTTGCTCTCGGATATTCACTGATAAAATGTGCTGATTTTCACCCAATCCATTAATCGTCAGATAATAAGAAATCGACTTTTCTTGAACAAAATCTAAAAAGTCCACAACATCTTTGTCTGACTTAAAATAATCCAAAGCAACAAAAACGCCAACTACTTGTTCTTGCAACAAATTCTCTAAAGAATGACCAATAATAACATCTGTCTTTTCATTCACCGATTCTGATAATAAAGGTGATAAATGCTGAAAATAATTTGCCAATTGATATTGATTTTCATGATGTGTCAACACACCTAATTTTTTACGCAGCTTTGGTTGTTCGTAAGGTGCGATCACATCAGCAGCAACAAAGCGTGCAGGCAAACCCAGTCGATTAAACACAAAATTTTCAATGGTCTGAGCTCGTCGATTAAAACTATGAAATGTGTGCACATAATTCGACACAGACAAAGAGTGTTTTACGCTTTTGTGATCAATTATACCATCTACAACTTGCTCTAAGTCTTGACCTTGACCGATAAAACTCACTTCGTTATTAAAAAAACGTCGAATCGAAGGGATAAAGTCCGATACAAGCTGCCCACCCGAACCCAATACATCAAAAATACGGTTCGACATAAAACCATATACTTTCATCGACTCCCAATGATCGTTTAACACCACGCCATAGTTTGAGTAATATTGTGCTAAATGATCGTTGGCAACATTTTCTGCTTTAATATATTTTTTAGGAATAAATTGTTGCCATCTCGTGCCATAGACATCAACATCCAAATCGGCTTCGATTGCGAGCTTTACAATCTCTCGATACTCATTTCTAGAGTTACCAACAAATAAGGTTTTATTGCGCTTCTTCTGCACCAACCCATCAACAATACTCACAATATTCTTATTGTAAAAAAATCTAGAAATATCTGTACATTGTAACAAAGGAATCACAGGCACATTAATAATCTGTGCCAAAAAATCCGCATAAGAATACGACGGGACAAACACATAATCATAGCGCTCGTATTCATTATACGAAACTTGATCAGGGTGGCTAATATTCCATAAAATATTGATCGGTCCTTTTACTGTCTGATATGCATGTAAACCGCGCAACACGATAATGACATCATCTTTCAGTGCAGGACGCTTATACCATTGCCCATAAAAATCCAGCTCAACATGATGTCCTTGTGCTTCTAGCGCCTGCTTCAATGATTCAGCATAATGAAAATCCCCCCACTCATTTCGATTATCAAATGGTGCAGGAATTTTAATCGCAATTTTCAAATGTAAGTCATTTATAATTTCAGATGTAGCAACACCTAATTCATTTTTAACTTTGACCACACGATGAAATGCCATCGGTTCTTTCATGGTAATTCGATTGGCATCTTGTTTGCCTTCGTAATACAAACATCCAATTAATGGCAAAAAAAATGGGTGATTATTTTTGGTATAACGCAGAATTAAATCCCAATCCACCATCCTTTTCAAGGTTGTATCAAAAGCACCTTCAGACTGCATTAAACTTGCATGGTGGGCAAACGCATTTAAATCAATATAATTCGAGTATAAGCATTGATCCCAATCAAATCTTTCACCACGATAGGCTAATACTTCATTTTGATCATCACGCAGTTCGATTCCTGAATAACCTGTTTTTGCACCAGATACCTGAAATGCATTAAGCATACTTTCCAAATAAATCGGATTCCAAGCATTATCAGAATCTAAATAAAAAACATACTCTCCCGAGATTTGTGCCAAGCCTAAATTCCGAGCATGACTCACCCCGCCATGTTCGCCCTCAATCAATGCAATACGTCGATCTTTTTTTGCAAAGTTAGACACTATGTTTTTGGTATCATCTGTACTACCATCATCTACCACAAACAATTCCCAGTTTTGATATGTTTGTTGAATGACAGAATCAATGGCTTTAACTATAGATGCCTCCCTATTGTAAGAGGGCATAACAATGCTCAACTTAGGGAGCTTCACAGCGTTTTTTTCTCGATTTAGTAAAAGTGAAATCACATACCGATTCTGAGCTGCCAAACTAAAGGTTTTAAATATTCGTTTGGCGTCGCCTTCCAAGGGTTGAAGTAACTTTTGCTTAAGTTGTTTTGTATCAAAAAGCCCTAAATTTAGTCGACTGAGTAGTTGTAAACGGCTTTCACCGATACCGTCAAGCACCATGGAAATTGATTGCTGTATCTGTTCATTAAAATATTGTGCATCGAGTACCTGAGGGACTAGCAATGCCGTTAAAAGCTGCAAATCCACATTATAATCTTTAATTTGAAGCACATTACCATTAACAAGCGCATCGATTGTAAGCTGCTCAAACTGAGATGCGATCAACGCTACATCCAACCCACTAAGCAAAGATTTTGAGCTTTTGATCTCTGACTGTACTACTTTTAGAAAGTGAGCCTCACTTGTATAAAAAAACAGTTTTGCCCCCCACACCAACTTATACATTAATGCAATCACAAGCTCTTCAGAATCACACACCAAAAAATTGCGTATAGGATGTTTTAAAACATAGTCCAAACTCTGGTCATCAATTTTCTTTTTGGATACTTCTACATCATCACCCAAGTGAAGCTGCAAATCACCTACATCAAAATATTCACTCAATACCACCAATTGATTTCTTTGAGATTTTAGAGCCATAATCTTAACTAGCTCAATATTCTCTAGAAAATCATTCACTCGGCTTGGATCTTCAACAACGCCTTGAAAGTAAACTTTTAGCGCCGTGCCAAATTCCTTTTTCAAGAAATATTGATTACCAATTAATATTTTTGACTCAAAGTCCATAACTCACTCCAATATTCAATTAACCAAGATTATTTTTTATTATTTTTAAAGGCTTTATATTCAGACAACATCGACCATGGAATCGCAACATAATCTAATGGAGATTCACAGTTTAAGACAACCTTACCCAGTCTAAATGATAAATGTCTCATCACTTTCTCTGCCTCTTTGACATCTTTATAATTATTCAAACCCTCCATATTTAAACGAGAAAAATTCGATTCTTTCAAAGCACCCAAACCTTTGACTATTTTCAATAAACCATAGACATCCTTGGAGTTAATTAACAAATATTGCCCAACTCTGTATTCCAAACTATCTAAAACTTTTTGTCTAGCCCCAACTTCAGATGCTTTATTTTTATTTTTTTGATTTTCTATTATAGTTGTGAGTTTTTTATTTTCAGCCAACGTATTTTCTAGCTTAATCTGCGTATTAAGCAACTGATTAAGAGCTATATCACCCTCATGTGATTTAGTATTCACAACCAAATCAAACAATGTTTTTGATAAAAATTGTTCAAATTCTTCTGATTGACTGTCGAACTCAACAAAACCTTTCATTTCTTTTAAAAGAAGATCAATTTTTGAAAAATTTAAATAAAAATATTTTTGAATCGCCATTAATTCACTTTCAGAATACTCACCTTTAATCTTGGTTTTTTTACTTAAGTTATTTTGTCTATCTGGTTCACTATAATTCAATTTGAATGCATTATCAAAATTAAGTTTCAAAGTTGATTCTAACTCCTCAAAGAAACCAACTCGATTTTCCTCCACCTGTGACAGATCCAGAAATAAAACATTTTTTGGGTTAAATTTAGCCAAGCGAACAAAAATATTACCAACAAAAATCCATCTATCGACTTTACTTTCAATTTCTTGAACGGTACAATTTTTTTTGAATAAATTCTCAACTACCGACTTCAACGAATAATAAGAAAAAATAAGAATTGTAGTATCGAGCAATCTTATCTCACTGTAATCAGCCATGTATTCTTTAACAAATTCTTGATCTGCATTCTTCGCAATAACCTCTTGAAAATGCATTTTTATTTTAGTCTTGCTACTCGTGTTGTATCGCCGTTTTGAGATTAATATTTTATTTTTCCTTAATTGCTCCTCAACTAGCTTCTTTTCTACTGTATTCTCACCAATCACATAAATTTTTTGCATAAAATTCAACCAAATTCAACCAAATTCTTTTGATGAGTATAGCGTAACTATCAAATGGTTTTGTAGTAATCTTAGTAACATAGCTAATCAAAAATGAATCTGTTGAGCAAATTAATAATGCGGCGGTTTATTGGTCAGTGGATCGAATGGCGCAACACCCTC
>LULG01000131.1_pt1 | contig 27283 bp, 20 predicted proteins | sample 728211 | NCBI WGS metagenome assembly LULG01 (sample SAMN03860295, study PRJNA289734) | marine metagenome | biome: seawater column; feature: ocean; material: water; isolation source: Red Sea water column Station 169 - depth 200m | place: Saudi Arabia: Red Sea | collected 2011-10-15 | depth 200 m | reverse complement strand
TGCTTCCTCCTTACACCTCTTTTGTAGAGAAGCTTGTTAAGGTGACAAAAAAGCTTGCTTAGCAGGCCCTTTTCATGCTAAAAAACAAGTTTATTTTGCTAACTATCGCTCTTTTTGCCGTAAGCTCTTCTGCCTGGGTTGTGCGCATTTTGCCAGAAACAAGCGCTATCACCCTTGCGTTTTGGAGAATGTCTTTAGCAAGCGCCATGGTGTTTCTCCTTTCTTATAAAAGTGCTCTTAATTTTCTACCTAATAAAAAAATGCTGGTGGCAGGAGTTTTTTTGGGAATACATTTTGCTCTTTTTTTTAGAAGCGTTCAGCTCACCTCCATTGCTGAGGCGGCACTTCTAGGAACAACCGCTCCAATTTTTACAGAAATATATAGTTTTGTTTTTCAGCGGAAAAAACCTGTTGGGATGGTTGTTTTTGGTTTGTGTGTTGCTTTTTTGGGTGCAGGAACCCTGGTAAGCCAAAGCTCTTTTAGCGAAACAAGCACCCTTGGAAACCTTTTCGCTGTAATGTGCTCTGTGGCTATGGCCCTTGTGCTACTTGTTGGAAAAAACATAAGAAAAAATGTTGGGGTTTTTGAATATACTCGTTGGTTATTTTTCTTTGCTGCCCTCACCCTTTTGGTAATATCTTTTTTCGCCGAGATTTCTGTTTTTTCTTTTTCAAAAGAAGAGTTTCCGTGGTTTTTGTTTCTTGCTCTTGTTCCAACAATGATTGGTCATAACATTTTTTACTACCTAATTAAAAGCCTTGCGGCCACAACGGTTGCCGCTGTTCCGCTGGGAGAGCCCGTTGTTTCTTCTTTGGGGGCTTTAATCTTTTTTGGAGAGCCTGTGAGTTTAGCTGTGGTCATCGGTGGTGGAATTACGTTGATTGGGGTTTTTCTTGTTGTGAGGTTTGGCAGTTAGTGGTATTTCTTGGGTAACATTTCTTTAAGTGCTTGCATTATTCTTTTTGTAAGGGCTTCGGTTTCTTCTGTTTCTTTTGGGTATATCGCTTTTCCAAATTCAACAGAAACTATTGGTCGTTGAAGGCTCTTTAGTTTTTTTGAAATTTGATCCGTTCCTGATAGAGCAACAGGAATAATTGGAATGTTGTTTCTTAACGAAAAGTATGCTGCCCCGTCTTTGGGGGGCTTTAACCTTGCCCCAACGCTTGTTCCTTCTGGAAAAATACATATGGGTTCTTTCTTTTTTATTTGCCTTTCTACTGCTCTTATTGTTGAGGGCTTAAGTTTTTTTCTGTGGACCAACAAAACTCCATAAAGCCAGGGAATCCATAGCTCTTTCCACCCGAGATCGTTGAGGTCTTCTGCCATTAAAAAGGTTGTTGGTTTTTTGTGTTTTGCCTGCAAAACAAACGGGTCTAAAAGGCTAAAGTGGTTGGGGGCAAGAATGTAGGGTCCTTTTTTCGGAATATTTTTTTCTCCGCTTGAGGCAAGCTTTATTAAAAAAAAACACAAACAAGCAGAGCTCCATCCAAGAATTGTTCTTGTTATCTTGTTTCTTGGGGGAGAAAATTTCACTTTTCTTTTTTAGAAAGGAAGGTCGTCTTCTTGAACCTGGCTTGTGTCTTCCTCTGAAATGGTGGGCTCTTGGTTCATTGGCTCTCCAGCTGGGCTATCGCCCGGAGACCCCAACATTTCAAGGCTATTACAAACAACCTCTGTTGTGTATCGGGTATTTCCGTTTTTGTCTTCCCAGCTTCTTGTTTGAAGCCTTCCCTCAATATAAACCAGGTTTCCTTTTTTTAGGTATGGCTGAACTACCTTTTCTGCTAAGGCACCAAAAACTACACATCTGTGCCAGTCTGTTTTTTCTTGCGCTTCTCCGTCCCTTTTTTTCCAGGCTTCGTTTGTTGCAAGGTTAAAGTTGGCAATTGCTGCTCCATCTCCCGAAAATCGCATTTCTGGATCTGCTCCCAGCCTTCCAATTAACATAACTTTGTTTAGTGTTCCTTTGGCCATCTTAATTCAAATTTAACTCATTATAGACAATATCAACACGCCTTTTAAATTTTTCATCTTTTTTTATAAGGTTTTCAACTTTTCGTTCCGCATGCATAATGGTTGTGTGGTCTCGTCCTCCAAGGTGAAGCCCAACAGAGCTTAGCGGCATGTCTAAAATCTTTCTTGAAAGGTAGGCAACAACCTGTCTTGCTTCCGCAATGTTTTTTCTTCTAGACTGCCCAACAATTTCTTCTTCTGTAACAGAGAAAATAGCACAAACCCTGTTTATAATGTCTTGTACCGTTGTTTGTCCATATGCTTGGTCTCCAAGCCTTTCTCTAATAACTGTTTCTACCAAGATTTCATCAATTTTCCCTTCTTCTGAAAAGGTTGCGTGGGCCAACAGTTTTGCGACACAGCTCTCTAAGTCGCGAATGTTCGTTTTAACATAAGAAGCTATTGTTTCCAAAAACCTTGGGTCTACGCTAACATTGTTTTCTTTTGCTTTGGCCGCTAAAATTGCAACCCTGGTTTCAAAGTCTGGGGGCTGAATGTCTGCGTGCAAACCAGATTCAAAGCGAGAAAGGAGCCTGTCTTGAAGGCCCACCATTTCTCCTGGATACCTGTCTGCTGTCATAACAATTTGTTTTCCTGCAACCAGAAGGTCATTAAACGTGTGAAAGAACTGTTCCTGTGTTTGTTCTTTTCCCTGAAAAAACTGGATATCATCCACCAGCAAAATGTCTGCTTTTCTGTAAACCCTCGAAAAGTCCAAAGATTTGTTTTCTTGAATGCTTGCAATAAAGTCATTTGTAAATTTTTCTGAGGAGGCCAAAACAACGTTCATTGGTTTTTTTCCCTCAATTAGGGTGTTTGCTATTGCATGCAAAAGATGTGTTTTTCCAAGGCCCACACCGCCATAAATAATTAAAGGGTTAAAAGACCCTTCTCCGGGGCTCTTTGATACCTTGGCTGCTGCTTTTTTCGCAAACTCGTTGTTTGGGCCTTCTATAAATGTTTTAAAGGTGTTGTTTGGGTTGATGTTGTGTCTTTTTCCGGCATTACTTTGTTTTGTTGGTTCTTTTTTATCAAGCTCTGCAGACATAGCACTTTGCAGGGATGGGGCTGCTATTGAAATTTTTAGCTCTATTTTTGGATCTTGTTTTTTTAAAGCACCAATTAAAAAGTCATAATAGTTGTTATTAATCCAATCATAAGCAAATCGGTTTGGTGCTTCTACAATAAAAACGTTGTTTGTTAACCCAATGGGCACGAGGGTCTCTATCCACGCTTTGTGTGCGTGTTCTGGAATAGACCCCTTAAGCTCCGCGTTTGCTTTTGACCATATTTTTTTATAGTTCATATTTATCCACAAGTTATCAACACTATTTTTTATTTCCTATTGTATTAGATTAGTGTCTTTTTGTTGTCAGAACAAGGGCTTTTGTTTGTTTCTTCTCTCTTTTTATTGTTTCACAAATTGTAATTATTGCCCTATATTTCGGCGAGAAAGAGCTATGAAAAGAACATACCAGCCAAGCAATAGAAAAAGAAAAAACAAGCACGGGTTTAGAAAAAGAAGTTCCTCTGTTGGCGGAAAAAGGGTTTTGTCTGCACGAAAAAAGAAGGGCAGAAAAAAGCTTACCGTTTCTTAAATTAGTATATAATGGATCGCAAAACGCTCATTGGCCTTATTTTAATTGGAGCAATCTTATTGTTGTGGCCAACATACCTGGACATTGTTTTTCCTGAAGAAAACTCTCCTGTTGTCACAGAAAAAAATCCTGTTGTTCTTTCCCAAAAAGAAAAGGGGGCTACTGTTTCTTCTTATATAGAAAAAGAAGGGGCTTCTGCTATAGAGGAAAAAGAAGTTTTTATTAAAATACAAACCCCTCTTTTTTCTACTATTGTTAGCAATAAAAATGGGGGGTCTGTTTCTTCTTTTATTATAAAAAAACACTTAAAAGAGGGCGAGAAAGAAATTCAGCTTGTTGATGACCACAACAGAGAAAACCTTCTTGTTTCTTATATAAATCTTTCTGGTGAAGAGGTCTTTTTGAACGGCTTTTGGTCTTTTTCTCAACAAGAAAATTTTGTTTTGGACGAAAAAAACCCTGTTGCCGAGCTTTCTTTCTACACTTCAGCCTCTGGAGAGATTGTTGAAAAAAAGCTCTTATTTAACTACAACACCTACACTGTGGTGGTGGATACAGACCTTGAATCCGCCGAAGAAAACATCCTTGATGGAAAGTTTCGACTTGATTGGGTTGGGGGGATTCCCTTAACAGAAAACAGTCGACAAGAGTCCTTGTTTTTAGAGGGGCTTGTTAGCCAAGGAGGAAGCATTCAGTCTTATCGTGTGGGTTCTGCAGGTTTGTTTGGTGGTGGACCCTCTCAAATAGAAAAGTCTTCTAAAAGATACTCTGGAGGAGCAGACTTCGCCGGATATCGAACCAAATACTTTGGTGTCTTTTTAATGCCCCAAAAAACAGATTTTGTAGAAGTGACAAAGTATGGGAGCTCTGAACGTCCAGGGGTAGACATTGTTACAAGCCAAGAAATAAATCTTAAAAAAACTGTTTTATTTTTTGGTCCTCTTGAATATGATGAAGTTGCATCTCTTGGGGTTGGCTTGGAAGACAAAATTCTTGGATGGCAGTGGCTGTCTTCTGTCTCCTGGCTAATTTATGCAATAATGGTTTTTCTCTATGGGCTTATTCCTAATTATGGTCTTGTTGTTATTTTGTTTGCTGTTTTAATTAAAGTTATAACATACCCTCTTATGGCAAAGCAGCTTCGGTCAACAAAAAAGATGCAGGAAATTCAGCCCGAACTAAACAAAATAAAGCTTAAATACAAACACGATCCCGCCCTACAACAGCAAAAAATGGCAGCGCTGTTTCAAGAAAGTGGCGTCAACCCTCTTGCTGGATGTCTACCAATGCTGGTTCAGTTTCCTGTTTTAATTGCTGTTTTTATGGTTTTTAGAAACACCATTGAATTTAGGGGAGAGCCTTTCTTTTTGTGGATTACCGATCTTGCTTCTCCTGATACTCTTTTTGTGGTTGGCTCTATTCCAATAAACGTTTTGCCTTTTTTAATGTCTCTTTCAATGTTTTATACCATGAAGGCAAGCACCGCTGCACAACCAACCGGGGGAGACCCTGCTCAAGAAGCAACACAAAAAATGATGAAATATATGTTTCCAGGTATGATGTTTTTTCTTTTTTACAGCTTCCCTTCTGGGCTAAACCTTTACTATCTCTGTTTTAATGTTTTACAAATTGTGCAACAAAAACTTATCAACAAAGAGAAGTAGATATGGGTACGGTTGTCGCCTGCTCAACCCCTTTTGGCTCTAGCGCAATTGCAGTTGTTAGGGTTTCTGGACCAAAAGCTAAAAAGGTTGTTTCTCGTCTTCAAAAAAAGGAGAAAAACCCCAAACACAACACTCCTTTTCTTTCCTCTTTTTTAGATGAAAAAGGAGAGGTTTTCGATGAGGGAATTATAAATTTTTTTTTGGCACCAAATTCCTATACGGGAGAAGACCTTGCAGAAATTTCTTGTCATGGAAACCCTATAATTATAGAAAAAATTGTTTCTTTAAGCTGTTTATATGGGTGCCGAATTGCAGATCCCGGGGAGTTTACAAAAAAGGCCTATCTAAACAACAAAATGGATCTTTCTCAAGCTGAAGCTGTTTCTTCTTTAATTGCTTCCAAATCCTTGGCTGGAACAAAGCTAAGCTACAAAAATTTAGGTGGAGGACTTGCAGACCAGGTTCTTTCAATAAAAAACAATATTATATCAATAATTGGGGAGTTTGAGTTCAATTTGGATATATCGGAAGAAGATCTTCAGCCAGGACTTATAAAAAATAGCATAAAAAAAATAGGTCGCTTAGAAAAAAAGCTTGGTTCGGCACTAGATGGTTTCAAAAAAACAAACCTTTTAACCGTTGGAGCAAGTGTCGTAATTGCTGGCCCAACAAATGCTGGAAAATCTACCCTTTTTAACCGTCTTATAGACGAGGAAAGGGCTATTACAAGCAGTATTCCGGGAACAACAAGAGATATTTTACAAGACACCATTAATCTTGGCGGTGTTCCTATTATTTTAAAAGACACTGCTGGAATAAGAAAAACAAAAGGAGCTATTGAAAAAATTGGAATAAGAAAAACATCTAAACAAATTTCATCTGCAAATGTTGTTGTTTTTCTTGGAAAAAAACAAAAAAAATGGGAGTCTGATAGGCGTTTTATATATGTCCTTAACAAAATAGACTTAAAAAAGAAGCATTCTGGCAATTATGACATAAAAATTTCTGCTCTTAAGGGAAAAAATATAAAAAAATTAACAACTGCCATTTTAGATACCCTTTCTGAACAGGGAAAAGACTCTAACATTATATTAACATCAAAAAGACAGGCAGAAAATATTAGTTATTCTAGAAAGCTTTTAAAAAAATCTCTAAAGGGTCTAGAGAGGGGGAATTCTTTAGAACTTATTGTTGAAGACCTTAATTCTTCTCTCTCTTTTTTAGATAACATTACAAAAAAAACAACAAGGGATGACATTTTGTCTAGTGTTTTTTCCTCTTTTTGTGTTGGGAAATAGTTTCACGTGAAACGCATAACAAAAAAATATGATTTAGTGGTGGTTGGTGGTGGACATGCAGGTTTAGAGGCTGCTTTGGTTTCTCAAAAAATGGGGATTAATGTTCTTTTGGTTTCTATGGACAAAAAATCAATAGGCAGGATGTCTTGCAACCCTGCAATTGGTGGACTAGCAAAAGGACAAATGGTAAAAGAGCTGGATGTTCTTGGTGGTTATATGGGGTTTTTTGCAGATAAGTGTACTCTTCAAAGCAAAACTCTTAATCTTTCAAAAGGAAGGTCTGTTTGGTCCCCTAGATCCCAAATAGATAAAATAAAATATGAAAAAACTGTTCAAAAATATCTTCAACAAATAAAACTTCCTGTTATTCAAGGAGAAGCTGTATTGGTTTCTGAAAAAAATGGAAAAATAGAATCTGTTCTTTTAGCTGATGGAAAAGAAATCTTTTGCAAAACAGCAATACTTACCTGTGGAACTTTTTTAAATGGACTAATTCATGTTGGAGAGAAAAAAATCAAGGCAGGAAGAATGGGTGAAGAGAGTTCTGTTGGAATAACAGAATCTCTCAAGGGGTTGGGTTTTCGTGCGGGAAGATTAAAAACAGGTACCCCTCCAAGAATAAAAAAGAGCTCTGTAAGGTGGGATGTTGGTGTTGCAGGGTATGGTGATAAAGGGCCTAAGCCTCTCTCATACAGAACAAAAAAATTTAATCCAAAAGACGAGCCTTGTTTTGCCTTTAGAACAAACAAAAAAACACACGATTTAATATTAAAAAATATTTCTAGATCTCCAATGTATTCTGGAGATATTGATTCCTCAGGACCAAGATATTGTCCTTCTATAGAAGATAAGGTTTACAAGTTTTCTCACAACCCAAGTCATGTCTTACAGCTAGAGCCTGAGTGGTCAAATTCTAAACAAATTTATGTAAATGGTTTTTCAACAAGTCTTCCAGAGGATATTCAGTTGAAGTGTTTACAAACTGTAGAAGGTTTGGGTGATGTGGAATTTTTAAGACCTGGATATGCTATAGAATATGATTTCTTCTTTCCTTCTCAATTAAAATCAACTCTTGAGACGAAAAAGATTGGGGGGTTGTTTTTTGCTGGACAAATAAATGGAACGTCCGGATACGAAGAGGCTTCTGCGCAGGGCCTTATTGCTGGAATTAATGCCTCACTTAAAATAAAAAAAGAAAAACCCTTACAACTCAAAAGAAGTGAAGCATATATTGGTGTTTTAATTGATGATTTAGTTATAAAAGATACAAAAGAACCTTATAGAATGTTTACTTCTCGAGCGGAATATCGTCTACAATTAAGAGCTTCAAATGCAGATCAAAGACTTTTAAAATATTCCAAAAAATTTAATTTGCTCGACGACAAAACTTTAAAAGCTTTGGATAAAAAAACAAAAGAAACTAAAAAATTAGTTAGTTATTTGGGTAAAAAAGTTATAAAACCAAAAGATATAAATAGCTCTTTAAAAGCTGTAGGGGAAAAACCAATAAAAGAACCTACCAAGGCTGCTATTCTTTTAAAAAGACCTCGTGTTTTTTTAAAAGATTTCAAAAAAAATAAAGAAATAGATAATAAAAAATATAAAAAAGAATATATTGAAGAAATTTTGTTTGAAGCAGAAACAGAAATTAAATATAGCGGATATATAAATAGACAAAAGGCAGAAATTGAAAAAACAAAAGTTTACGAAGACATGATTATTCCAAAAGATTTTAATTATAATGAAATAAAAAGCATTTCCAATGAAAGTAGAGAAAAATTTTTATCAATATTGCCTGAAACTATTGGTCAAGCTCAACGTATTAATGGCATTAGACCAACAGATATATCTATTTTATTAGTATATTTAAAGCGTTGGTTTCACGTGAAACGAAACAAGATTTTATAGGAATGAATAAAAAAATATTATTGTTGTTTTTCTTAAGTACACTGTTTTCTCAACAATCAATTTTGTTGGATGAAATTGCTGCTGTTGTCGACGACGAAGTTGTATTATTAAGCGATGTTGTTTTGGCTGCAAATGCTCTTGCTGCAGAAGAAAATGTTGATCCATTTACTAATCCAAGTAAATATAAAGAACTACTATTAAAATCTTCAGAAAGTATGATTGAACAGTTGGTTATTATAAGAATGGCAGAAATTGATTCCGTAACTGTTTTAGAAAAAGATGTAGATAGGGCCCTAGAAAGACAAATTCAAAACATTATTTCTCAATCAGGAAGTGAGGAAGCTGCTGAACAGGTTTTGGGACGAAAAATATCTGATTTTAAGAGATCTTATAAAGATGATATGGAGGGAAAATTAATAGCTGAAAAATATACCGGAGATTTAACAAGAAGTATTGAAATTACAAGGCCTGAAGTAGAAGATTTTTTTAAAACATATAAAGATAGTATTCCTTCTTTTCCTAAAAGACATAAGGTCAGACATATTTTAGTTGAAATAAAACCCTCTGAAGAATCATCACAAAAAACGGAATTAGATGCTTTAAATATTTTAGAAGAAATAAATGAAGGGTTATCTTTTGAGGAAGCTGCCAAAAAATATTCAGAAGATCCAGGATCAAAAGATAATGGTGGATATTTAGGGTTTGTTCCGAGAGGAACATTTGTAAAAGAATTTGAAAAAGCAGCTTTTACTTTAAATTTAAATACAATAAGTAGTCCAATAAAAACACAATTTGGTTTTCATCTTATAGAGGTTTTAGAAAGATCTGGGGAAAAAGTTAGCGTAAGACATATCTTGTTACGAACAGAAGTTAGCGACGAGGATAAAACAAAAACTTATAAAACAGTTTCTGATCTTTCTAAAAGAATAAGTACAAAAGATAATTTTATCTTAGAGGCTAAAGAACAATCAAATGATGAAACAACAAAAGATATTGGTGGTCTCTTAGGATGGATTAATACAGATGTATATCAAGTAAAAGAATTATCTGCTGTAATAAATAATATTGAAGAAAACACTTGTAGTGCACCAATTCTTACCGACTTTGGTTACCATTTACTCTGGGTAGATGATATTGAAGAAGGAGGTCCTCCAACTATAGAAAAAAATTGGATAGAGCTAGAACAAATGGCTTTGAATAAAAAGAAATCAGATTGGTATAATGATTGGATAGCAAAAATTAAAACAAAAGTTTACATAAAAAGAAATCCACTTAATTATCCACAAATCGTTAATTAAAAAAATAAAATATAGATTTTTTAGATATTAACATTTTATACACATTTCCTTTTTATTTGTACGTATGAGCTTTCTCGTCTAAGAATTTACCTTTTTAAGAGCTTATTAACATTTGCACCTCATTAATAATATTTATCTTTTATATATAAGTATATAATAATTAAGAAAAACTTTTTTAAAAAAAAGCTTCTAAAATAGCCTTAAAATCCATTTTCTTTTACTTAGGAGACAGACTTCAAACAGCATTTTCTAAATTAATTAAGACAGCTCAGACAAGATCTCAGAATCCTCTTATAAATTATACTTATATATCTTCTGGAGCTCATGGAGTAACATTGCATTCAACAGATCTAGAAGTTGGAATAAAAACAAATATCACAGCATCTGTAAATACTGATGGAGAAGGATTGTTTCCTACTTCCGAATTAAATGATATTATATCAGTGACAGATGAAGGGCGGGTTGATATTGAGATAGCTGGTCCGCATATTAATATAAAAACAGAAAAGGGAACTTCGTTTGATATTCCTACTCTTCCGTTTCAAGAATATCCAAAAGTTCCAGAAAATAAGCATGAAACCATATATAATATAAACACAAGTGAATTGAAAAAGATATTAGGTGCTACAACTTATGCAATAAATAAAGATCAATTAAAACCAGCATTAGGTGGGGCATTATTTTCTTTCTCAGAGGAAAAAATAAATTTTGTTTCAACTGATGGGCACAGACTTGTTGTGGTAGAAAAGAGAAATGAATCCAATATTATAGAAGATTTTATAGTACCAAAAAAATATCTAAATATGTTGAATTCTTTTATTCAAGGACAAAAAGAATCTTCATTGATATTTAGTAATGATCATGTATTTATTAATAATGATGGTGATATTTTATATTCAAGATTGATTGATGAAAAATATCCAAATTATAGTGCTGTAATACCTCAAGAAAGTCCTTATGTCCTCAAACTTCAAAAAGAAGATTTTTTAAATAGTATAAAAGCAACATCTATAGCAACAAATAAAAATACTAACCAAATTTCTCTTAATCTTGCTCTTGGAGAAGTCTTTTTAAAAAGTATTAATCAGCCGGAAAGTAAGACAGTTCATGCTCCTCTTAAATCAGCAGAGTATGATGGAGAAAAGATTTCTATTGGGTTTAATGCAACATACCTTAAAGAAGCTATCATGAATTATCCAACAGAAGATATTCTTTTTGTTTTTAAAGATGAATTATCAGCAACACTTCTTTTGCCAGAAACAAAAAATCATAAAATAACTATTTTGTTAATGCCGGTGAGAATTAATGAGTAAAAAAAATAGCTATAGCGCAGAAAAAATTACAGTCTTAAAGGGATTAGAAGCTGTAAGAAAAAGACCTGCAATGTATATTGGAGATGTAGGAAAAAGAGGTTTTCATCATTTAGTTAATGAAGTAATTGATAATAGTATTGATGAAGCTCTTGCCGGTTTTTGTACTCAAATAATAGTCACTATTGAAAAAGATGGTTCTATTTCTATAGAAGATAATGGAAGAGGTATTCCAGTAGAAATTCATAAAGAAGAAGGAATTCCTGCTCTTGAAGTGGTTATGACAGTTTTACATGCTGGCGGAAAATTTGATAAAAATACTTATAAAGTTTCTGGAGGTCTTCATGGAGTTGGAGTTTCTGTTGTAAATGCTTTGTCTGAAAATTTAACAGCAGAAGTTCATCGTGATGGAGGAGTATATGAACAAAAATATCAAATTGGGAAAGCAACAGGCCCCATAAAAAAAGTTGGAAAAAGTGATAAAACTGGGACAATCATTAATTTTATTCCAGACTCAAATATTTTTAAACATGAAGGATTTGAAGAAGAAATAATAAAGGTAAGACTTAAAGAATTAGCGTATTTAAATAAAAATTTAAGTATTGTTTTAAAGAATAATATAACCGAAGAAGAAGAAACAAAATTTTACTTTTCTGGAGGTCTTTCTGATTTTGTAAAGTATTTAGATGGAGACGAAGACCTTATCCATAATGAAATAATAACTGTTTCTAAAGAGGACGGCGAAGTTCCAGTTGATCTTGCTTTGAGATATAGTACAAGTTATAATAATAATATTTTTTCTTTTGTTAATAATATTAATACAATAGAAGGAGGAACTCATCTTTCTGGTTTTAGATCTGCACTAACAAGAGCTCTTAATAATTATGCAAACAAAAATGATTTAATTAAAACAAAGAAAAACGAAAAATTTTCTCTCTCAGGAGATGATTTTAGGGAGGGACTAACAGCAGTTTTATCTATTAAAGTTCAAGAACCTCAATTTGAAGGACAGACAAAAACAAAACTTGGAAATGGAGAAGTAAAAGGGCTTGTAGACGGAATTATTTATGATGGAATTCAGGCTTTTTTAGAACAAAACCCACAAGTTGGAAAAAGAATAATAGAAAAAGCAGCAGAAGCAGCAAGAGCAAGAATTGCTGCAAAAAAAGCTAGAGAACTTGTTAGAAAAAAATCTTCACTTGGAGCAACTCTTCCAGGGAAATTGGCAGATTGTTCAAATAAAGATCCCTTACAGTGTGAAATCTTTTTAGTTGAGGGAGATTCTGCGGGGGGAACAGCAAAACAAGGAAGAGACAGAAGAACTCAGGCAATTTTACCCCTCAGGGGAAAGGTTATTAATTCTGAAAAAGCTAGAGAAGATAAACTTTTATCTAACAATGAAATACAATCTATTATTACAGCTCTTGGGGCCGGATTTGGAGAAGATGAATCAGACTCTAACAGTTTTAATTTGGAAAAACTTCGATACCATAAAGTAGTTATTATGACAGATGCAGATGTAGATGGTAGCCACATTAGAACACTTCTATTAACTTTCTTTTGGAGAAAAATGAAAAAATTAGTACAAGAAGGACATGTTTATATGGCCATGCCCCCTCTATATAAACTAAAACAAGGAAAAAAAGAGAGGTATGCATATACAGATGAAGAAAGAGATCTTGTAATACAACGACTAGAATCTGAAAACTCTAAAACAAAAATTGATGTTCAAAGATATAAAGGTCTTGGAGAAATGAACGCTGAACAACTTTGGGATACAACAATGAATGCTGAAACACGAACTTTAATACAGGTTAACGTTGACCACATTATGGAAGAAGAAACAAATGTTCGTTTTAGAGAACTAATGGGGAGCGAAGTTGAACATAGAAGAGAGTTTATTACAAAAAGAGCAAAATTTGCAACAAACATTGATATATAAAAATGGATTTAGACAGAGATAATACAATAGACAAAGAGCTTTTAAAAGAACTAGAAGAAAGTTATTTAAATTATTCTATGTCGGTCATTATGTCGAGAGCTCTTCCCGACGCCAGAGATGGATTAAAACCTGTTCATAGAAGAATTTTATATGGAATGCATGATCTTGGATGTTTTTGGAATAGATCCTATAAAAAATCGGCTAGAGTGGTAGGAGATGTTTTAGGAAAATATCACCCCCACGGAGATTCTTCAATTTATGACGCCCTTGTTAGAATGGCTCAAGATTTTTCTATGAGACACGAACTTGTCCAAGGACAAGGAAACTTTGGTTCAGTAGATGGAGACAGAGCAGCTGCAATGAGATATACAGAATCAAGAATGTCAAAAATTGGAGGAGAACTTTTAAGAGACCTTGAAAAAGAAACCGTTGCCTGGACAAACAATTTTGATGAAACACTTAAAGAACCAGCAGTTCTTCCTGCTGTTTTCCCAAATCTTTTAGTAAATGGATCTGAAGGGATTGCGGTGGGAATGGCCACAAAAATTCCACCACACAACCTTTCAGAAACAATAGATGCTTTGGTTGAGATTATTGAGAATCCCGATGCCGAAACAGAAGATATAATGAAACATATTAAGGGACCAGATTTTCCAACGGGTGGAAAAGTTTTGGGAGCCGAAGGAATAAAAGAAGCATATTCTACTGGAAGAGGAAAGGTAAAAATGCAAGGAAAAGCATATACCGAAACTCCAGACAAAGGAAGAAGCAAAATTATTATAACAGAGCTTCCCTACCAAGTAAATAAAGCAAACCTTGTTGAAAAGGTTGCAGTTCTTTCAAGGGATAAAAAAGTAGAAGGGATTGCGGAAATTCGCGATGAATCAGATAAAGACGGAATGAGAATTGTAATAGAGGTAAAAAAAGACGCCGTACCAGAAGTCGTTTTGAACCAACTATATAAACAAACCCAATTTGAAGATACTTTTGGAATAATTTTATTAGCACTTGTTGATGGTACTCCACAGGTAATGTCTCTTAAACAGCTTTTGAACGAGTTTTTAATTTTTAGACAAGATATTGTAACAAAAAGAACAGAATTTGATCTTAGAAAAGCTGAAAACCGAGCCCACATTTTAGAAGGTTTAAAAATTGCCCTTAACAATATTGACAAAATTATAGAAACAATCAAAAAAAGTTCGGATCCAGTATCAGCGAAAGAACAACTAACAAAAGGTTTTAAGCTTTCTGAAAAACAATCACAGGCGATACTTGATATGAGACTTCAAAAGCTTACAGGCCTTGAAACCGAAAAAATTATTGCTGAACACAAAGAAATAATTCAGCTTATTGCAGAGCTTAAAGGAATTTTAGAAAGCGAAGCAAAGCGCATGAAGATAATTAAAGAAGAGCTCATAGAAATAAAAGAAAAATACGGAGAAGAAAGAAGAACAGAGGTTGTAGAAAAGTGGTCTGCCAAAGGAATGGAAGACATGATTGCCGACGAAGAAGTCGTTTTAACGGTTACTCATAACGGATATATTAAAAGAACAAATATTAATACATATAGAAGCCAAAGGCGCGGAGGCCGAGGAGTTCAAGGAGCGGGCAGAAGAGAAGAAGATTTTGTTGAGCACCTTTTTACAGCGACAAACCACAGCTATATCTTGTTTTTTACAGATCAAGGAAAGTGCCACTGGGTAAAGGTTTATGATATTCCTGAAGGAGGCCGAGCAGCCAAGGGAAGAGCGATTGTTAACCTTATTCAGTGTGAACCGGACGAAAAGGTCAACGCTTTTATTGCTGTTAAAGATTTTTCAGAAGACCACTACGTTGTGATGGCAACAGAAAAAGGAAAAGTGAAAAAAACAACCCTTTCTGCTTATTCTCACCCAAGAAAAAAAGGAATATATGCAGTAGAAATTAGAGAAGGAGACAAACTAATAGAAGCAAGGGTTTCCACGGGAGAAAATGACATTTTACTTGGAACAAGAAACGGAAAGTCCATAAGGTTTTCTGAACAACAAATTAGACCAAGTGGCAGAAAAACAATGGGAGTAAAAGGAATTACTCTTAGTTCAAAAGACGACAAAGTTGTTGGTATGCTACTAATAAAAAGAGAAGGAACAACCGTATTGGTTGCTACAGAAAAGGGTTTTGGAAAACGAACAGAAATTTCTCAATATCGCCCACAAAAAAGAGGCGGCAAGGGTGTTCTAACAATGAGAACAACAGAAAAAGTTGGAAAAATGGTTACCATCAAAGAAGCAATAGATTCAGACGACTTAATGATTATTACCACAAGAGGCGTTTTAATTAGGCAGTCCGTTTCTAAAATAAGAGCAATTGGAAGAGCAACACAGGGCGTAAAGCTAATAAATCTTGACAAAGGATCTCTCGTTGCATCCATTACAAGAATTATTTCTGAAGACGAAAAAGAGCCAGACAAACCAGATGAGCCAAATAGCGAAGAACCTGAGGAAAATTAATCACCAAATTTTAGAAATAGCAACAGGCCCCCCTCCCACCCTAGTAGCTGTAACAAAAACAAGGTCTATAAAAGAAATAAACGAAGCAATTGGTCTTGGAATAAAATCAATAGGGGAAAACAGGGTTCAAGAAGCTGAAGAAAAATTTCAAAAGATATCAAAAAAAGTAGAAAAAAGACTTGTAGGAACCCTTCAATCTAACAAAATAAAAAAAGCAGTGTCTCTTTTTGATTCCATTGACTCGGTTGGTTCTTATATTTTGGCAGAAAAGATATCCAAACACTGTCAAAAAATAGGAAAAACACAAAGAATTTTGATACAAGTCAACACCAGCGAAGAAAGCACAAAAAATGGATTTCTTTTAAGTGAAAAAAAAGAAGTTTTAAAATGTTTTTCTTTGAGGCACCTCCAGATTGATGGGTTGATGACAATTGCTCCCCTTGCTGAAAGCCAAAACAGACGAAAAAAAGCCTTTCAAAACCTTAAAAGCTTTTTTAGTATATTAAACAAAGCTGTTGCCCCAGAAAAACAGGTAAAAGAGCTATCAATGGGAATGAGCGATGATTTCCTGCTTGCAATAAAAGAGGGCTCCACAATGATAAGGGTTGGAACCAACATTTTTGGTCCCAGAAAAACAAATGCTTGATCTAAAAAAATGGTTTGATTCAAAACACTATATGCGCCTTTGGAATGTAGGTCCCCCAGGCCTTCTTTTTTCTTTGGCCATCATACATGGCTTACACGACGCAGAACAGACTTTTTTGTTAAAAACATTCTCTCTTTCTTCTGGTTGGTTTTTTGCTTTGGTGACGCTCACGGCCCTTGATGCGCTTGTTCTTTTGTTTTGGGTTTTGTTTAGTCTTCCTCCAAAAAATAGAGGAATTAAGCTGTCAAAAAAAGGCATTTATGGGTTTGTTCGCCATCCAATATACACCGTCATTGTTTATCACATACCAATTTTGTATGCTCTTTCGTGGGGTTCTTTTTTAATACTTTTGTTTCTTCCTGTTCACCACATTTTTTGGGGAAAGCTCGTCGAGAGAGAAGAGAAATACCTTATTGGCATTTTTGGACAAGAATATTTAGATTATATGAACGAAGTTCCAAGGTTTATCCCTTGGCCTAAACCGCGAAATTTTTAGCGAACCTGAAAAGAGCAAAACAAAAGGACAAAAAATGAAAAAATTTTTTCTAACTTTAATTTTTATACAAGGAATAGCGATGACTCAAGAAAAGAACCCAACACAGGCCCCATATGGATTTGAACACGTCAAAGAGTCTGGGGGTATACAAGAATATAAAATGACAAACAACGAGTTAACGATATTGCTAAAAGAAGACAACAGCGCGCCGGTAGCAACCTTTATGGTAACCTACAATGTTGGATCTAGGAATGAAGCAATAGGATATACGGGATCAACACACCTTTTGGAGCACCTAATGTTTAAGGGGTCTAGAAAGTTTAATACGGACAAAGGAAATTCGGTTTTTCAGCTTTTACAGTCTTTGGGCTCTAGGATGAATGCAACAACATGGCTAGACAGAACAAACTACTATGAAACCATGCCAAGTGAACACCTTGAAACCGCCATCGAAATTGAAGCAGACAGAATGAGAAATGCCTTTATTAAAGAAGAAGACAGGCAGGCCGAAATGACGGTTGTTAGAAACGAATTTGAAAGAGGACAAAACAACCCTCTTGGGGTTTTGGACGAACATATTTGGGCAACAGCCTATTTAGCTCATCCTTACCACCACTCAACCATTGGGTGGAAAGCTGATATTGAAAATGTTTCTATAGAAAGGCTTAAGAAATTTTATGACACCTTTTATTGGCCGAACAATGCAACAGTTACAATCGTTGGAGACTTTGAAACAAACAAGGCTCTTGCGCTGGTTAAAAAACATTTTGGCCGAATTCCAAAAAGCAGAAATGAAATTCCAGAAGTTTATACAGAGGAACCAAAACAAGAAGGACAAAGAAGGGTTTTGCTTAAAAGGGCTGGACAACAAGGGGTTGTTGGGGTTGCTCACAAAACACCTTCAGCGACACACGAAGACGCCCCAAGCTTTTTAGTGCTGTCTTCCATCCTTTCTTCTGGAAAAAACAGCAGATTTTATAAAAACATTACGGACAAAGGGCTTACCACGGGAGTTTTTATTTGGGACTCTTTGTTTAGAGATCCGGGACTTTTTGCGGTTTATGCGAGCCTTACCCCGGGAACCGAACACGAAAAGGTAGAAGCCCTTATTATGGCAGAATATGAAAAAATTAAAAAAGAAGGAGTAACAGATGAGGAGGTTGAAAAAGCAAAAGCACAGCTTATAGCTAACATAAAGTTTAGACAAGATGGCTCCTTTGCCGTTGCAGGGTCTTTGAACGAAGCAATTGCTAGCGGAGATTGGACACTGTTTACAACCTACGAGGAGAGGCTAGCGGGAGTTACAAAAGAAACGGTCAATGCAATCGTAGAAAAATATTTTCTTGAAGACCTAAGCACTGTCGGACACTTTATTCCAAAAATCGGGGGAGAACAAAAAGGAAAAAGAGGTCCTTCGAGCGCTACAGAGCTTGCAGAAATAAAAAAGCAATATTTTTCTAAAGAAGAAAAAGAGGAAGGGGCGCTTGCAAGCCAGGTAAAAAGCTCTGAGCCCGTAGAAGGAGTTAGGCTCTTTACCCTAGAGAGAGGGTCCGGCGTTGTTACTCTTTCTGGAAGTTTTTTGGGTGGCGACATTTATGCTCCAGCTGAAAACAAAAGAATACCAGACGTTGTTGTTTCTATGCTTGATCAGGGAACAACAAAAAGTTCAAAGTTTGAAATAAGCGACAAAATTGAAAAAGTCGGAGCAAGACTAAGCTTTTCTAGCGGAAAAGCAAGGGTTGGCTTTAGCGGAAAGTTTTTGTCTGAAGACACGGCTCTTATGGTAGGGCTTTTGTCGGAACAGCTACAGCTCCCGGCCTTTAACGAAGAAGAACTTGCAAAGACAAAAAAGAGAATGATTACAGCTTATAAAAAAAGCAAAGAAAGCACGAGAGGAAACGCCCTAAACAATATGTTAGAGGGTTTTTATTCTGAGAACCACCAAAATGCACCAAACGATGCAGACAGGTCTATTAAAAATATTGAAAAAATAACAACAGACGACCTAAGGGCCTACCATAAAAAAAATTATGGAACAGGAAGCATGGTGGTTGTTGCTGTTGGGGACGTAGACCACGATGAACTTTCGAACATTATAGCAGAAAACTTCGAGGGGTGGCAAAGCTCTCCCCTTGAGGAAAAGAAAGAAACCCAGAAGGGAACAAAAAATGCAGGAAAAGCATATGTAACCATGCAAGACAAAACGAGCACAGACTTTTTGGTTGGAGTCCCGCTTGGAATAAACAGGGACCACCCGGACTATAGACCTCTTTTTGTGGCAAGCTATATTTTGGGTGGAAACTTTTCAGCGAGATTAATGCAAACCGTTCGAGTAAAAGAGGGGCTAACATACGGAATTCGTTCTAGCATGTCAGGCTTTGGAAACGACACAGACGGATACTGGTATGTTGGAGGAACCTTTGCTCCAGAGCTTCTTTCAAAAGGAGAAAGCTCCACCCTTAGAGAGGTTAAAAAGTGGGCAAAAGACGGAGTTACCAAAGAAGAGGTTGCTGTGGCAAAGTCCACACTAACAGGGTCTTATAAGGTTGCTTTTGATTCAACGGGCGGGCTAGCAGGAGGAATCTTAGCTGCCGTTGTTGATTGGGGAGGGCTTTCTCACTTAGACAGCTATCCGGAAAAAATTAATAACATTACCCTTGAACAAGTAAACGACGCAATCAAAAAATATATTTCCATTGAAGACCTCTATGAGGTTGCCGCGGGGTCTATTGATCAAGAAGGAAACCCTCTCGAAAAAGAGTGAGAGTTGTTTTGATAGCGGCCATCACACTAGATGGTTTTATTGCGAGATCGCCAAAAGACAGGATGGGATGGTCGCTAGACCAGCCTCTTTTTAAAAAACAAACCACCAACCACACGGTTTTTGTTGGCTCAACAACTGCGAAACTTTTGAATTCTCTTCTTCCAAGCAGAAACCTTGTTGTCATTAATAGAAGCTCAAACCCGAAAGCCCTTCTTTCTTCTGTAAAAGAAGAAACCTGTTTTGTGGCAGGAGGATCTCGAACCAATCTTTTGTTTTTTAAAGAGATTACAGACATGTTTCTAACCCCCCACCCTCTTTTTTTTAAAAAAGGGCTCCACCTTTTTCATGGAGGACCAAAAAAAATAGAAACAAAGCTAAACAAGCGATTAAGGGTTGACTCTGTTAAAGATTTGTATCAATATCAATATGCCGTCAAATGAAAAAAGCGCTCCAAATACTTGTTGTTTTGTTATTGGTTGCTGGGGTTCTTTTTATAAAAAACTATTTAAAGCCCACAGAAATTCTTTATAGCGGAACAATTGAAAACCAAAACATAATAGCCCCTGTTGAGGTTTATTTTGATAGCTATGGCGTTCCGCATGTTTTTGCAGAGAACGATGACGACATGTTTTTTGTTGCCGGATATCTTGGGGCAAGAGACAGGCTCTTTCAAATGGCTTTTATGAAATATACTTACAAGGGACAGCTTTCAAGCGTTGTAAACGACACCCTTTTTCCCGAGGACAAGTTTTTAAGAACACTGGGCTTTGAATCAATTGCAGAAAAAACCCTAGAAAAAATTCCAGAAAACCTTTTGTCTCATCTTCAAAAAACTTGCGACGGAATAAATGCCTATGCCCAGTCGCTAAGCCCAGCAGAATATCCGCTTGAGTTTAGGCTTATTGGAATAGAACAACTACCAACCTTTGAACCCAAAGACATTGCTGGTCTTTCAACTTTAATGGCGTGGGAGCTTCAGGGGGGCTGGGACTCAGAGCTCTTTTTTGGAGCAATACAAGAACAGTTTGGACCTGAACACCTGGCAGACATTCTTCCCGGATATAGACCAAACTACATCACAATAGCCTCTTCAGACAATGTTCTTTTGTTGGGGTACCAAGAGTTTGCAGAAAAAGCAAACGGACTGCGCAATATCCTAGAAACAGAAAGATCTGGTTACGGATCAAATGTGTGGGTTGTTTCTGGCAAAAAAACGCTAACAAAAAAACCACTATTGGCAAACGATCCCCATCTGGCCTTTAATCAACCACCGTGGTGGTATGAAATTAGACTAAAAAGCAATAACTACAATTTTGGTGGCTACGGTTTATATGGGTTTCCTCTGCCGGTTCTTGGCCACAACGAACACATAGCATGGGGATTTACAAACGTAATGGCAGACGACATGGATTTTTATGTTGAAAAGCTTAACGAAGACACAACAAAATATTATTTGGATGGAGAGTGGGTTCCTCTAACAATAAAAAAAGAAACAATGAAGCTAAGGTCTGGAGAAGAAAAAGAAATAATAATTAAATCAACACACCGCGGACCCATTGTTTCCGGAATACACCCAGACGCCAAAAACAACAACAGGGGAATTTCATTTAGGTGGACAGAGTTTGATGCTTTTGATGAAACAACAGCTATGTTTGGAATGGCAAAAGCAAAAAACTGGGAAGAGTTTTCTGAAGCCAGCAGAACTTTTGGTGCCCCAGGCCAAAACCTTACATACGCCGACACTCAAGGAAATATTGGTTGGCGCCCAGGGGTAAAAATTCCAATAAGAAAAGGGGCAGAGGCCCTTCTTCCTTTTGATGGAACAACAAGCAAGCACGATTGGCAGGGCTACATTCCTTTTGAAGAAATGCCATTTTTGTTTAATCCGGAAAAGGGGTATATCTCAAATGGAAACAACAAAACAATAGACAGCTCATATCCCCACTATATTTCTAGATATTGGGCAGACCCAAGCCGCGCAACCCAAATAGAAAGAAGACTAGAGGGCCTAGAAAAAGTAAACATAAAAGATATGGCAGAGATTCAGAACGACACGACATCCCCTTTTGCGCAAGAATATTTAAAGGTTTTTACAGAAACATATAGAAAAGAATCTTCCGCTGAAGGAGACAGGGTACACGACCTGTTAAAAAACTGGGATGGAAAAGAAACAATTGAATCTCAATCAGCCCTTGCCTTCCACCTTCTATATCTTGCTACAGTAGAAAACCTTTTTGAAGACGAGCTAAGGCTTCTTGGAAAAGATTCAATGAAAACCCTTTTAAGCTTAAGGTACATAAAGTCCCTCGCTGTGCGCAAAGCCTTCGAAGAAAAAAGCTCTTTGTGGATAGACAACGTTGATACCATCAAAGAAGAAACGCTGGAAGACATTGTTAATCAGTCTTTTAAGCAGGCCGGAGAAAACCTGGCTACACTTAAAGAGAAAACCTGGGGAAGCGTACACACTCTAACAGTTAAACACCGGCTTGACGAAGATCCCCTTGTAAAAAAATGGATTAATTTTAGCGTTGGACCGTTTCCTATGGCAGGATCAGACAAAACCCCAAGAGCAGCAAGCTACAAAGAAGGAGACCCTTTTGAGGTTGTCGCAGGCGCATCAATGAGAAGAGTTATTGATTTGTCTAACCTTGATAACGGCTTAAGCATTCTTCCAACCGGGCAATCAGGCCTTTTTGGATCAAAACACTACGACGATCAGTCTTCCCTTTATAACAGCGACAGCTACAAGCCTTTTCAGTTTTACGAAGAAACAATAAAGAACGACCCCAGTATGAAAAAACTTATTTTTTTACCAGCTAGTCGTTAACGAAAACCAGCTTACCAAGAACCCCTCTTTCAGCAATTGCTTTAATGGATGCAACAGCGTCCTTCATGGGAACTGTGTTTGAAATAAAAGGAGAAATTTTTCCCTCACCAAGCAGTCTGCCTATTTCAGCCAGATTTTTTGTGTTTTGTTCTGGTTCTGTGGCTTGGAACCTACCAATAAATACGCCGGAAACGGCACACCCCTTTAAAAGCATTAAGTTGGTAGGAAAAGACGGAATTTTTCCGCCAGCAAAACCAACCACCAAGTAGGTTCCTGCCCAACCAATTGCCCTTAGGGCCGGTTCGGCATAGCAGTCACCCACGGGGTCATATATAATGTCATAACCGCCCTTCTGGCTTTTAGACTTTAGCTCCTGCGTAAAAGCAACCTGCTCTTCTTTGTTTAGCTTGTTTGTTCCATAAACAACGACCTCGTCTGCTCCATAACCAGCACAAATCTCGGCTTTTTCTTTGGTAGAAACTGCAGCTACAACGCGAGCGCCGTACGCCCTTGCAATGTCGACCGCTGCAAGACCAACTCCGCCAGAAGCTCCCAAAACCAGGACCTCATCGCCCTTTTTAATGTTTGCTCTTTGTATAAGCGCATGCAGGCTTGTGGTGTAAACCATAAACATTCCGCCAGCCACATGAAAGGGCAGCTCCCCAGGTAACGGAAACGCAAAATTTTCTGGAACAACAATTTTTTCAGCAAAAGCCCCAAAGCCCTTAAAAAAAGCTACCCTGTCGCCAACCCGAAAAGAAGAAACATTTTTTCCAACCCCACTCACAATCCCCGCTCCTTCGTGTCCAGGAGAGAAGGGGAGCTCGGGCTTAAACTGATAAAGCCCTCGAACAATAAGGTTGTCTGGATAGTTTAATCCAGCGGCCTTTACATCTACAACTATTTCACCGTCTCCCACAACAGGGTCTGGAACCTCTTCCCAAGAAAGTTCTTCTACGGGTGCAAACTCTTTGCATATAATCGCTTTCATTTCTACCTCTTTCTAGTGTTTAAAGGCCCTTATTCCGGTAAACACCATTGAAATTCTGTGCTTATCACAGGCCCCTATAACTTCTTTGTCTTTTATGGACCCTCCGGGCTGTATAATTGATTTTATTTTATATTTTGCCATTAAGTCAACAGAATCTCTAAAAGGAAAAAAAGCATCTGAAGCAAGAACCGCACCAGCAGGAACCTTGGTTTTTGTTAGTGCATACCTTACAGCATCAACCCTGCTTGTTTGTCCTCCAGAGATACTAATAATTTTTTTGTTATACGCCACCACCGCTGCATTTGATTTTGTGTGCTTCACCGCTTTCCATGCAAGAACAAGAGCTGAAAGTTGAGCTTTTGTTGGGGCTTTTTTGGTGACAGTTTTTAGTTTTGAAGCACTTATTTTTGAAAGATCTGTTTCTTGTATAGCCCAGCCACCAGCAATTTCTTTTCCAAAGTTTTTTTTGGGCTTGTATTTTCCAAGAGAAAGTACCCGAAGGTTTTTCTTTTTTGAAAAAAGAGACAATGCCTCGCTATCAAAGCTAGGGGCAATAACAATTTCAAAAAAAACCTTGTTTAGCTCTTTCGCTGTTGAAAAATCACACCTTTTATTCATTGCAACAACCCCCCCAAAAGCTGAGAGAGGATCTACTTTCAGCGCATTTAAAAAAGCGGCTTCTGGTGTTTTGCCAGAACCAAGACCACAAGGAGAACCGTGTTTTACAACTACACAGGAAGGCTCTTTGAACTCATGAAGACATAAAAGAGCCGCTTCCCCATCTAAAAAATTGTTATAGGACATTTCTTTTCCTTGGATTTGTTTTGCTTGCGGCAGACCAAAAGACCTGTGCTTTTCTTTTAAAACAAAAGCTTTTTGGTGTGGGTTTTCCCCATATCTCAGGTGTAGAGCAGACCCCTCTAGTTCTGTTGAAATTGCACGATCATAAGAAGCACAATAGTCAAACGCCTTGCCCGCCAACCTCAATCGATCTTTTTCGCCCACCCCCCCGCTGCTAATTGATTTTTGTATATTTTTATAGTCTTTGGGGTCAACCACAACAGAAACCCACTTGTTGTTTTTTGCAGCAGAACGAATCATTGTTGGTCCACCAATATCAATATTTTCAATTTTTTCTTCAAGAGAAGCCCTTGGGTTTTTTGTAACAGCCTCAAAAGGATAGAGGTTGCACACCACAAGGTCAACCCATCTTATTTTGTTTGTTTTAGCTTCCTTTTTATGAACGTCTCTTTGGCCCAAAATTCCACCAGCAATTTTTGGGTGCATTGATTTTACTCTTCCATCAAAAATTTCGGGAAACCCTGTTATTGACGAAACAGAAACAACGGGAACTCCCGCGTTTTTTAGGATTTTTGCCGTTCCTCCGGTGGAAATAATTTTTATTTTTTTCTTTTTTAAAAATTTTCCAAAAGAAACAATCCCTGACTTGTCAGAAACAGACAAAAGAGCTGTTTTTGGCACTATTTTTTTACTCATTTTTTTCCCAGCCTATTATTGCCTCTATAAAAGCTTCGCCCTCTAGTTTTTGAACCCTGTTCTTTAAAGAATCAACGGTATCCTCCGGCCCCACAACACACTTTTTCTGAACCAAAATTGGACCCTCATCTACTTTAGCCGTTACAAGGTGAATAGTGCAACCAGTTTCTTTGTCTTTTGCATCTAAAACCTGTTGGTGGACATTTTCGTTCATTCCCCCAGCATATTTTGGTAGTAAAGAAGGGTGCACATTCATAATTTTTCCTTTCCAGCTCGAAACAAAGTCGCTGGAAAGAATTCTCATAAACCCAACAAGCAAAACCAGGTCTACCTTTTTTTCTTTCAACCTGTCAGAAACTTCTTTGTCAAAATCTTCCCTGGTTTTGTTTTTGTGGTCAATAAAAAAATAATCAATATTATATTTTTTTGCTTTTTCTAAGATAAGGGCGCCCTTGTTGTTGCTAACGACAACCTCAACGGATGCACTTAGCCTTCCTTTTTGGATTGCATCCACAATAGGCACAAGGTCGGTCCCCTTTGTTGACCCCAAGACGCCCAAACGAATCACTGTCGCACCCTTTTCATGTTTTCTATTCTTTTTTGTATTAAAGCAGCTGTTCCAATGTCTTTTCTGTGAAAAACATTTCCAACCACCTGAGAAATTCCTTCTTCTGCCTTTTGTTCTGCCACAGAAATTTCTTTGTCTACCCCAACACATGCCACAGTTCTTGATCCTGTCGCAACAATTTTGTTTTTATCTTCTTTTACTGCGGCAAAAAAAAGGCTATCAGCGTCCGCGTTTTCTATCGAAACAACGAACCCTTTTTCTGGATTGTCAGGGTACCCATTTGGCACAGCATATTTGCAAACTGTTGCCTGCGACTCAAACTTTACATCAATATTTTTTAGCGAACCATCAAGAATATGACAGCAGATATCAAAAAAATCAGTTTTTAACAGAGAAAGAACATTCATTGCTTCTGGGTCACCAAGCCTTGCATGTTACTCAACCACCTTTATTCCGTTCTTTGTTGCCATGAACCCGCCGTACAAAAACCCCCTAAACCTTGTTCCTGTTGTTCTGTAAAGCTCTTTTGCAACTTTTTCATTTGTTTTTTGTGCGTCGCCAATATCTTTTTTGGAAAGAAAGGGAAGAGAGTGGTTTGCAAAAGAATATGTTCCCATGCCACCAGTGTTTGGCCCAACGTCCCCCTCAAACGCTCTTTTATGGTCTTGTACGGCCGGCATGTGGGCACAGCTTTTCCCATCACAAAAACTCATCAAAGAAAACTCTTCTCCCACAAGCTTTTCTTCCACTAGAAAGGTTCCCCCCATGTTTATAATTTTTTTGCAATACTCCAAGGCTTCTTCTGAAGAAAAAAGGTGTTCTTCAGAAACCTTTACGCCCTTTCCGCCCATAAGACCATCATATTTAACAACGTAGTCCCCCCCAAGTTCTTGTAAAAACCTTTCTACTCCCTCAAGAGATGAAAACTCTCTCCTTTTTGGGTTTTTTTCTGGAGAACACTTGTCCAATATGTTTCTTGCAAAGCTTTTGCTTGTTTCGATTCTTGCTACGTCTTTTTTTGGAGCAACACACGGAACTCCCTCTTCTTCCATCGCGTCCACAAGACCGCTTTCTAAGGGGTTTTCTGGCCCTATTATGGCAAAGTCTATAGCAAGCTTTTTAGCAACAGACACTACTGTTTGGTTATCTGAAAGGGGGGCCACAAAGTATTTTTCACACAAAAGATTAATGTGCGGATTGATAGAAGGGCTCAAGCAAAAAAGAGAAACGAGCTGGCCGCTTTCTTTGATTTTTCTGGCGATAGCAACCTCTCTTGCCCCAGACCCAACCAAAAGAACCTTGCTCATGATTTTCTAACGACGTCTGTTCTGCTTTTTTCTAAGTTTTCTAGAAAGTCTTTAGAAATTTTTCCCGCACAATACTTGCCAGAAAAAACAGAATCTTCAAAAGAGGTGATCTTGGGATTTCCAATGTGCGCTGCCATTTTTAAAGCATCTAGGTCTTGATAAATTAGCTCATCCGCACCAATAGCTTTTTTTATTGCTTTTTCTGTCTTTCCGTGCGCAATTAATTCAGACGTTGCTGGCATATCAATTCCATAAATGTTTTGATATCTAACCGGTGGGGCTGCAGAAGCAAAATAAACCTTTTTTGCCCCAGCTTTTCGCGCCATTTCAATTATTTTTTTTGAGGTATTTCCCCTTACAATGGAGTCGTCAACCAGTAAAACGTTTTTATTTCTAAACTCAATTTCAATCGGCCCGAGCTTGTGTTTTACAGACCTTTTTCTAATGCTTTGGCCGGGCATTATGAACGTTCGCCCAATATATCTGTTTTTAATAAATCCTTCGCGATATTTAACCCCCAAATGGTAAGCAACCTGCATTGCAGAGGTTCGGCTTGTGTCTGGGACCGGAATAACAACCTCAGCATCAATGTGTGCATATTCTTTTTTTATTTTTTCGCCCAAGAAATCACCCATTCTTAATCGAGCTTTATGAACAGAAATGGAG
>LULG01000091.1_pt1 | contig 27822 bp, 28 predicted proteins | sample 728211 | NCBI WGS metagenome assembly LULG01 (sample SAMN03860295, study PRJNA289734) | marine metagenome | biome: seawater column; feature: ocean; material: water; isolation source: Red Sea water column Station 169 - depth 200m | place: Saudi Arabia: Red Sea | collected 2011-10-15 | depth 200 m | reverse complement strand
ATTTTCATCCATATGGAAGCGCTCTCCAAGCATTTCGGTGACACGGGTGTAGTACAAACCTTTCATCTTGGCTTGCAGGGCATAGTTTGATGGAATCGAATCAGCATACGGTCCTTTCAAATCATCTTCGGTGATGGTGTATTCGACAAAGACAGGATCAGATTGACCTGCATTCAAACTATCCCAAGTTTGTTGATCCATTTTCCCTGTGGCGTCAAGATTGTTCATGGTTTGATAGGTTGAAATCGCCTTGAGCGTATTCATACCCGTTGCACCATCAATCGCACCTGGTGACGCATGTTTACGATTCAATAATACTTGGATTTTTGCAAATACAGGCAGACGCCCTTTTTCAATGCCTACAGCCCAACCTGTATTATTCAAACCTTCCAAAGTCCACTCCGCATTTTTTACCGCTTTCGCTTGTGCTGTATCAGCGATTGGAGATGAGCCTTCGGTTGAGTTTTCGATTTCATCCGCATTTGGATCTGCAAGACCGATGCCTGAAGCGATTTCAGTACTATTGGCATCAGTATTATCTGCATTGGATGACGCATCTTGTTCTTCTGAAACCACTGGCGCATCCGCAATTGCTGTTGACGTGTTTGGTTCAGTTGTGGTCACAGGGCTTTCAGGTGTACCTAAGCTTTGTTGTTGGATGCTATTTGATGTATTTAACTCAGAATTTGCATCATTCGATAATTCTTTAGTTGATGGCACACTGCTTGAAGGTTGTGCATTCGACGCGTTTTGTTGTGACAAGCGGTAAGATTCAATTGGAATTTCAGTTGCTGGCGTTGGATTGAGCACTAGGCTCGGTGTATTTTCCGCTGATACAACAGGGGCAAAGGCACAGGCAAAGCTGATACCTAAGCTCAGACTCAATTTACTACGTGCAAACATGCAAATATCCTAAAAAATTTTGTTATCTGCCTAATTATAAAAGAAACTTCAAGGCTTCACGTAATTGTTTTGTAGCCTATTTTATGGATCAAAAAAGAGCTAAATTCTGAATATAATTGATTATTTCTAACAAAAACAGAAAATTAAAATAAATTTTTTTTTAATGGATTTTGCGCGAGTTCATCATGATGAATGTCTCTGTTTAGCGGATATGAGCGATTTAGCAATGTGACGGTTAAATTTTCATTGCAGCCAATTCAACCATTAAAAATTAGGATAAACACAATTAAATTCGTCTTGACCAGAGTGATTTTGCTATCATGAGCGACAAAATTTTCGAAAGATAAAAGATGATGACTACTTTGAAAAATGACCGTTTTTTACGTGCCTTGTTGCGTCAACCAGTAGATACCACACCTGTGTGGATGATGCGTCAAGCGGGACGCTATCTACCAGAATACCGTGAGACACGTGCGCAGGCGGGTGATTTTTTATCGTTGTGCAAAAATCAGGAACTTGCTTGTGAAGTGACTTTGCAACCACTTCGTCGTTATGAGCTGGATGCGGCAATTTTATTTTCAGATATTCTCACCATTCCTGATGCGCTCGGTTTGGGGCTATATTTTGAAACAGGCGAAGGTCCGAAATTCCAAAAAGTGGTGCGTACCGAACAAGATATTGCGCAGCTTCCAAAGCTTAACTCAGCGAGCGATTTAGATTACGTCATGCGAGCAGTATCGACCATTCGTTCTGCGCTTGGCGGTGCTGTACCGTTGATTGGTTTTTCAGGCAGTCCGTGGACTTTGGCAACCTATATGATAGAAGGTGGTTCAAGTCGAGATTTTCGTTATAGCAAAGAAATGCTGTTTGCAAAACCTGAGCTGATGCATGCCTTACTTGATCATCTTGCAGATTCGGTGATTGATTATTTGAATGCACAAATTGACGCAGGTGCACAAGCGGTGCAGATATTTGACAGCTGGGGCGGGGCATTAGCACATCAAGATTATATTGATTTTTCACTGCGCTATATGCAAAAAATCATCTCAGGCTTAACCAAAGAAAAAGATGGACAACGTGTCCCTGTGATTGTCTTTACCAAAGGTGGTGGCTTGTGGATTCCTGAAATGCTGGAAAGTGGCGCTGATGCGCTCGGTTTGGATTGGACGACACCGCTTACACAAGCTCGAACTCAAGTTGCTGGACGTGTTGCGTTACAAGGTAATCTTGATCCTGCAACATTGTACGGTACACCAAAAGCCATTGAAGCAGCGGTAAAACGAATGATCGACCAAGCTTATGCCAATGGCGAAAAAACTGGCTATGTGGCAAATCTTGGACATGGTATTACTCAGTGGGTTGATCCTGCGATGCCGAAAGTCTTTGTCGATACGGTACATGAATATAGTCAAAAATATTTGTAATCGTCTGCACACTTTAATGCACGACTATAAAGACTGACGAGTTGAATATATCCGTGGAAATCATTGTCAACGGCGCAAAGCTTATCGCTGAATTTGTCGCAAAAGCAGTCTGCGCAGCATTGTTTGGCATATTGTTGTTGCTTGGGCTTGTATCGTTATGACTATTTACTCATATTTGCTGTTGTGGTGCAGATTTTCCTTTTGTATTTTAAGTTAGAAAGTTGGTCGGAAGCCAAAGTCATTGCGCTATTTCACATCATGGCAATGGGTATGGAATTGTTTCTCACCCATCCTGCGATTGCATCGTGGCAATATCCGCAACCTGCGGTATTTAAGCTCTACACGGTACCGCTCTTTGCAGGCTTTATGTATTCTGCTGTAGGCAGTTTTTTTGCACGAAGTTTACGGCTATATCAAGTTCGAATAGATCATTTACCATCATTTGCAGTGATGTTGGCTTTGGTGGTGGCGTCTTATATCAACTTTATGACGAAATTTTTTATTGCTGATATTCGACTGATTTTGTTTGCGATTTCAGTATTTATTTTTTGGAAAACCAAGGTTTACTTTCAACTGCAACAGCATACGTTTAAATTGCCGATGTTGTTGATTCTCTTGTGTTTAGCATTTGTGATTTGGATTGCAGAGAATATTAGTACCTTTTATCAAATTTGGCTGTATCCATCGCAAGTCGATGCGTGGCATATGGTGGGATGGGGTAAGCTTGGCTCGTGGTATTTATTATTGCTGTTAAGTTTGGTTTTGGTACTGAAAATATTGGGTGATCGCCAGCGTGATCATGCGAATCCGAAGCATTGGGTTTGGCGTTTAAAATAATTGAATTTATGTATGTGATGCGGCCGTGTTGCCACAAAAGACTTGATTGCGCTCATTGGCTTTGGCTTGGTAAAGTGCTTTGTCGGCACGCTTAAAGATATCTTCCGAATGCTGATCTGTGGATGTAACTTCTGAGAATCCAATACTGACTATGTAATGAATCTGTTGTTGATCGTTGTCAAGCGGGTCTTGCTCGATATTGTGTCGGACACGTTCAAAGATTTTGTGTGCTGCTTCGGTGACACAGATAGGCAAAATAATGGCAAACTCTTCGCCGCCAACCGGTGCGATAATGTATTGTTTTCGTGAGGTTTTTTAATATTTTTAACCATTTTAATGTAAGTCAAAGTGAAATGATCGCCCCTTACAAAATGCATATATTATACAGTGGTGTTCAGGCAGTCTTCATAAAGAAAAAATGCAATAAATTTCATAGATAAATTCTCAGACAATCTATACCTCATAAGAGAAAAATGCGATTTGGTTAGCAAGCGATCAACGGTCATCAATTTGTATTGGGCTACATTGCTTTTATAGAATTGTGTAGCTAATATAAATCTAGGCATAGATTTTGCTATGCAGTCAAAATTGTGATTGAACTTTTGACGAAGCTTGCTTTTTCCTTTTCCTTAAATGAAGTTCGTGTTTTATCATTAGTGATAAAAATGAAATTCGTTTAAACCTGATTTTAGGTGGACAATTTGCAATGAAGTTATCGGTAGGTTTAAAAGTCTCGAACTCACTTTCGCTGACACCTCAGCTTCAACAGGCGATTAAGCTTTTGCAATTGTCAGCATTGGAATTAGAACAAGAAATTCAATCACAGCTCGACAGTAATCCATTATTAGAAAAAATCGAAGAAGAATACGGCGAAGCCAAAAAAGAAGAAGTCGATCCAACGCTACAAGATCAGATGCAACAAGATACCATTCCAGACGATCTACCCGTCGATACCGATTGGGACGACGTCTATACGCATCAATCTACGGCGATGGCGACGCCTGAGTTTGAAGAGCGTGAAGACAATCGAACCAGCAGTGATAGCTTACAGGAACATTTGCTTTGGCAGATTAATCTATTGCATCTCAATGACGTCGAAAAAGTCATTGCACACTGTATTGTTGATGCCTTGGATGAGCGTGGTTATTTGGATTGCGAGCTTGAAGAGGTGCTTGTTTCTGCACAACATATTCTGCATCAAGCCGATGTTGAGGAAGAGCTTGAACTCGATGAAGTCATGGTGGTGCTCAAGCATATTCAACGACTTGATCCGCTGGGCAGTGCCAGTCGCAACTTGGTGGAGTGTTTAGCGATTCAACTTGAGCATTATCAATCCGATGCAATGTTGAAACAACATGCCAAATTGTTACTACAAAATGCTGAATTATTACTGACCAATGATATTAATAAGTTGATGCGTAAAACTCAGCTCGATATGGATCAGCTCAAGCAAGCAATGACTTTGCTCAAATCATTTGATCCTGCACCGGGTGCAAAATTCCAAGAACAAGAACAAGACTATCAAACGCCTGATGTGATTTTGCAAAAGAAAAATGAACGTTGGCATGTTTTCCTCAATCCTGATGTGTTGCCAAAACTTCGAGTCAACTCGTTCTATGCTGGCATGATTAAACGTGCCGATCAAAGTGCTGATAATCAATATCTCAAAACCCAAATGCTCGAAGCAAAGAATTTTATCAAAAGCATTGATGAGCGTCATAAAACACTGTTAAAAGTTGCGACTTGTATTGTCGAGCATCAGCGTGATTTTTTCGAAATTGGTGCAGAGGGCATGAAACCTTTGGTGCTTCGTGATGTGGCAGATGAAGTGGAATTGCACGAATCGACTGTATCTCGGGTGACGACCAATAAATATATTTTGACCCCTAATGGTTTGTTTGAATTAAAATACTTTTTCTCCAGTCATGTGGGTACAGCGACTGGCGGAGAATGCTCTTCAACGGCGATTCGTGCCATGATCAAAAAATTGATCGCTGTAGAAAATCAAAAAAAACCACTCTCGGACAATGCGATTGCCAAATTGCTACAAGATGAAGGCATTGATGTGGCAAGACGTACCGTAGCAAAATACCGTGAATCTCTCAATATCCCATCTTCTTCAGATCGAAAAGTATTGCTTTAAGTTTTTATGAATGTGCGCTACTTGAATAGCGTGATGAGTTTAGGTCAAGCTTTTACGTGAAGGTTTTTCTAAGCGTCATATCGCATGTAGACTGAATCGTTCATCTTCAACCATTTCCAGAGAAATTCAACGTAATCGAGCAAGAAACGGTTATTTCGCTAAACATGCTCATCAACTCGCCAAAAGACGCCATTGCTCTAATCCTAAAAGAATCCCTCATGAAATGTGGGCTCTCGTCATTTCTCATCTCAAGCATCAATGGAGTCCTGAACAGATCGCCTCACATGTTTCTGTCAGCTTGCATTCAATTTATCGTTTCATACGACAAGATAAAGATACAGGTGGAAAGTTATTTCTCAATCTACGGTTCAGAAATCAAAGAAAGAGAAAATACGGTTCTCCTGAAACTCGTGGTCAACTAAGCAATCGTAAAAGTATCCATGATCGTCCCACTGAGGTTGAACAACGCACTCGTTTTGGTGATTTAGAAATAGATACGATTGTGGGTAAGCATCATAAGCAATCATTAGTTTCTATCGTTGATCGCAAAACTGGCTATTTATGGCTCAAGAAATGCCAAACACGGAAGGCAGAAGAAATTAGCCAAGCGACAATTACTCTGCTCAAGCCGATCAAAGATCAACTAAGAACGATTACCGCAGATAATGGTAAAGAGTTCAGTCTGCATGAGCATACTGCTCAAGCATTAGAAATAGACTGGTATTTCGCTGATCCTTATAGTGCTTGGCAAAGAGGTACGAATGAAAATACAAATGGTTTAATCAGGCAATATATTAAGAAAGGCAGTGATTTGAATATGTATACAGATACTTATATTGCAGAAATCACTCAACTTCTGAATCACCGCCCTAGAAAAAGACTCGGCTTTAAAAGTCCGAGTCAGGTATTATGGCAACAATATGGTGTTGCACTTCAAATGCTAATCTAAGAATTAAAATTGGTAACTTTCTATGGCGGTACAACGCTTACAGGTTTCAAAACGCTTTTCAGAAGTGGCGATTGCAGGCAACTTGGTGCATCTCGCAGGGCAGTTGGCGACGGATTTTGACTTAGATATCAAAGGGCAAACACAACAAACTTTTGACATCATTGATCAGTTTCTTGCCGATGCAGGAACAGATAAAAGTAATATTTTATCCGTGACCATTTATCTCAAAGATATTCAAAAGGACTACGCCGCTTTTAATGAAGTTTGGGATACTTGGGTGGCTGATATAGAGGCATTACCACGCACCTGTGTTGAAGCGAAACTGTACGATCCACGTGTTTTGGTGGAGCTCACTGTCGTTGCAGTGAAGCCTTAGCTTTTTAGGTCTTAGTTTTCTAGGTCTTAGTTTTTGGCATTATTTCTTGGAAGTCTTGATGAAATAGAGCGGAAATTTTATTTTTTCAAATCGTCGTGCTTTGTCAATATATAAGTAATTCATTCAGTTATGCTAGTCCCACAATAAAAATCAAAGGGGGATTAAATGCCAAAGAGTGGCTGGGCTAAACAAGAAATTCATATCGAAGCAAAAAATTTGGCAATGTTCGGATACGGACAAATGTCACATCGTGCTACAAAAAAACGTACCGCATTATTTGCACGTACGATCTTAATTTCAGTCGATGCGGATCAGAGTGAAGGGCAACCGATTATTTTCTGTTGTTTAGATTTGGGCTGTATCACCTTTGCGATGCGAGATGGCATTGTTCAATCACTATCAAAATACACATGGTTTGATGAAGAAAAACTGGTGTTGATGGCAACGCATACGCATTCTGCACCCGGTGGTTGTAGTTATGACGCCTTGTACAATATGCCGACGCCAGGCTTTGTTGCAGAGCATGTTGATTTGATTGTGCAAGCAGCTGTGCAAAGTATTTCTGATGCGTATCAAACGATGGGCGAGTGCGAGCTTCGAACAGCACAGAATACCTTTGCGACGCATATACCTGTGGCATGGAATCGCTCTTTAGATGCTTATAATCAGAATCCTGAAGTAGAACAACACAAGTTGTCTGAAGCCCATATTGCCTTAGATCGTGAGATGAAGGTCTTAGGCATTTATCAGAATGGTCAATTGTGTGCATTAATGTCGTTGTTTGGGGTGCATGCGACCTGTTTGGGTAATCAACTCGATGCCTATGATGGCGATAATAAGGGCTATGCTGCCGCAAGTACCGAGCAATACTTATCATCACAGAGTACGGCATCACAGAGCTTGTCATCTCAAGGTGTTAATGCTCCAGTGGCGATCTTTGCGCAATCAACAGCAGGGGACGTGTCGCCACATTTTCATGGTAAAGATCAGCTGAAAATCCGCCAAAAAATTCAAGGTGAAGCCGAGTATCGCTATGCCGAGCGAAATGGTCAGTTGCAAAGTGAATGTGCTTTACAGGCGTTGAAGCACTCGCAAGCGTTGTCGTTATCTAAAGCCGAAGCGGTGTTGCAATATATTGACCTGTCGAAAGTAGATGTAGACCCTGAGTTTAGCCGAGGGATGCACGGTGCGAAAACCAGTCAACCTTGTCATGGTAGTGCATTTTTTGCAGGGACACCTGTCGATGGGCTAGGCACCGCAAAGCCAATCGTGATGGCGATGAATTTGCTTTCTAGTCACGTGCGCAAGGCAAGACTGAATCCAAAGCATCCTCAGTTTGAAAAATATCAAGCCTTGTACGCATCACAAGGCAATAAGCCTATTGTACTTGAGGCAGGTGAAAAGAAAATATTAGGACAGCGTTTAGATATCGCCCCAAGTTTCATTGATCCTTTAATCGCTGAAATGAATCGTCAATATCAAGCAGGCGCAATTCAACACAGCCAACTTGTGCCTTCTATTGTACCGATACAGCTTGTACAGTTGGGTGAGCTGACCATCGTATGTTGTGCAGGGGAAATTACCACAGTTGCAGGACAACGCCTTAAGCAAACGGTTGCCAAAGCTTTAACCGCTCAGTCTGAAAAGACGTGGCTGATCTCGTATTGCAATGACTATATGGGCTATGTCACGACCAATGAAGAGTATCAACTTCAAGCCTATGAAGGTGGGCACACACTCTTTGGACAATGGACGTTGGCGGCATTGCAAACACGCTTTTCGACACTGGCACAGCAGATACGTTTAGAAAAAGTTGATCGCAAATATGATCAGAACTTGCGACCACTGATTCCACCCAAGCATGAGTTAGCAAAACGAACAAACAATATTTATAGTCAATAGTTACAGTCGAGGATGACAGTGATGACACAAACATGGAAGAATTGGTCGGGTGGTCAATCTGCAAAACCACAAGACATTTATTATCCTGATCGCATCAATGCCTTACAACAAATTGTGCAATGTCATTCAAAAATCCGAGTGGTCGGTGCGAGGCATTCTTTTAGTCCTTTGGTCGCAACTAATGATACGCTGATCTCACTGGACAATTTGCAAGGTTTAATTTCGCATGATAGATCGACTTGTCAAAGTCAATTGTATGCAGGGACACGCTTGTATGCTTTGGCAGATATGCTTCATCCTATTCAGCAAGCACTGATTAATCAAGGGGATATTGATCAGCAAAGCTTGGCAGGTGCAGTGTCTACAGGTACACATGGCACAGGGGCGAGTTTGCAATGTCTCTCGGCGATGGTATCGGGTTTTGAGTTACTCACAGCCGAAGGTGAACTGTTGTGGTGTGATGAAATGCAACATGAAGATATCTTTACTTTAGGGCGAGTGGCTTTGGGAAGTTTAGGGATTTTGACCAAAATTACCATGCAAAATCGTCCTGCATATCGCTTACACGAACAACAGCGTTTATGCCCGCTTCGTGAAGTCTTAGACAATATCATGACATGGAAAGATCAACATCGGCATGTTGAGTTTTGGGCGTTTCTCCATGCGGATCAAGTGATTCTCAAAACATTGGATGACACCGCAGACGAGATTTTGCCACGAAAAGAGCCATTTCCCTCAGATGATTCGATTCTGACTTTGTGCTGTGAGTTGGTTCGTTTGTTTCCCAAGTTGAATGCAACGCTTCAAAGCTCATTAAAGTATTTTGTGAAGCCGACGCAGTCCGTCGATTGGTCAGGAAAAATTTTTCCAACGCCTCGTAATACACGGTTTAATGAAATGGAATATCAGATTCCAGCAGAGCAAGGTATTGCATGTTTTGAAGAAGTGTTGGCAACACTTCAACAACATCAAGTACCGATGTTCTTTCCGATTGAGTTCCGTTTTGTCAAAGGTGATGATATTGCGCTTAGTCCTTTTTATGGGCGAGATTCGGTGTCGATTTCGATTCATCAATATCATAAACAAGATTATCAGCAGATTTTTTCATTGGTTGAGCCGATTTTCCTTAAATATCAAGGACGACCACATTGGGGGAAATTGCATACGCAAACTGCGAAAACCTTGCAGAATCTCTATCCAAAATGGGATGAATTTCAGCACTTGCGTCAGCAACTCGATCCATCGCAAAAATGGTTAAATCCACATTTGCAAAATTTATTTTTAGATTAATCTTGGGTTGCGATAAGGAGATTTTGTAAATGCTTAAAAATAAGAAAAAGATAAATAAAATATATTTCCAAAAGCTTACTCAAGACTTGCAACAGCAGGGCACAGCGATGCCGCAGTTGATCGTCGATATCGATGCTTTGACACAGAATATTGGACAAGTTGTGCAGATGCTTGCTCGCTCTGAGACATTTAATTCGCAACAACTACAGCCACGCCTTGTAGTCAAATCTTTGGCTTGTATTGAGCTTCTACAAATTATTGTTAAGCAGTTTCAAACGCAGGGTTTAAGCTGTGATCGCTTTATGGTGTTTCATGCCGTACACTTGGATGCAATACTGCAAGCTTTTCCTGATGCAGATATTCTGCTTGGTAAGCCGATGCCAGCAAAAGTCGTCACGGATTTTTATGCGAAGTTTCCACAATATCAACAGGCGAATATTCAATGGCTTGTAGATAGCACAGCACGTCTGCGACAATATCTTGAGATTGCCAAGCAAAACCATCAGCAAAGCAATTTTACACTTCAGATTAATATTGAAATTGATGTCGGTTTGCATCGTGGTGGCGTGACGACAGATAGCGAGATGCGTCAACTATTACAGCTCATCGACGCAAATCCACAACATCTGCGATTCACGGGACTAATGGGTTACGATGCTCACGTTGCCAAGATTCCAACGATTTTGCAAAGTATGGATGTGTCTTATCAACAGTCACAGACGATTTATCAAAACAATCAACAACTGATCAAAGCAGAATTTCCGACCTTATGGCAAGAAGATTTATGCTTTAACGGTGCAGGCAGTCCGACTTTTGCACTGCATTGTCAGAGAACAGTCTGTAATGATATTTCCTTCGGATCAATGTTGTTAAAGCCGAGTGATTTTGATTTAAAGACCTTACAGAATTTTCAGTCTGCCTTATGGATAGCGACACCAGTGTTGAAAGTATTGCCTTTTAGCCAAATTCCTGGATTACCGATGCTTGATCGTTTGCCACATCTCAAGCAAGCAGCATTTGTCTATGGCGGTTATTGGATGGCGGATTATCATTACCCGCAGGGAACAACATCACACACTTTGTATGGTCGCAGTAGCAATCAGGAAATGGTACAAATTCCAAAGAATAGTGTGGCTGTAGATGATTATGTATTTTTGCGACCACATCAGAGTGAGGCGGTTATTCCACAATTTTCTATGATTTACGCTTTTCAGACAGGTCAGTTTCAGGCATGGGAAACGCTACGAGAATAAGTTTTCTAAAACCTGTTTTTCACATAAAGCCAACAGTTCAAAGCAAGTTATTATTCACGGCTTGGATCGGTGCAGGTGTCGCTTTACCCAAACTACTGAGCAAATCAATTTCAATGGTGCGCACCATTGAATCGAGCGGTAAGTCATTACTCTGCGTACCAAAAGGCTCTTCAATCTCTGAACTTAAGGCATCAAGCCCTAAGAAAGTATAAGCCAAAATACCCACCAAAATCGGCGTAGCAAGTCCCAAAACACTTCCCAAACTAAACGGTAATAAAAAGCAGAAAAAATATACGGTACGATTAAGCAGAACAGAATAGGCATACGGAATCGGTGTCGTGGCAATCCGATCACAACCTGTATGCACAAGGCTGAGCTCATGCACATGTTGATTCAATTGCGCATAGATAATGTCGCTAATTTCACCTTCTTTTAATGCTTGCATAAACTCCCACTGGATCAAACTCAGGGTATATTGCGGTGCATTGACATGTTGCGAAAGCAGTCGAATTTGATTTTCACTCATGCCCGTGATTTCATGCAGGCTCATTGGATTATTGGTTTCTTGGCGTAAGCGATCACGCAATACGTTGGCAAAGACGATGATTTGTTGAACGGTGCGTTCACGACGTGCTTTGGAAAGCACACGGCAATCACGATCGAGATGTCGAGCTGTGGCGATCAATATTCCCCAAAGCTTTCGTGCTTCCCACCAACGGTCGTAACATGCGGTATTTTTAAACCCCAAAAAAATCGAAAGCACCAAACCAATCAAGGTAAATCCCATGAGTGGTAACTCTGGGAAATGATAAATATTGTTATATTCCAAACCGCCCACCACAGCCGACAGCAACATCACCACACCAAGCGGTGGCAAGATGGTTGGCAACAGCGTACCCTCCCAAGAAAATAGTAACTTAAAGGTATTGGTAGTCTGACGGATGATCATGATCGTTTAAAAATAAATGACTTTGTACGATTAGCATATTACGACTGGATTTAATCCGCAATCATCCCTTGCTCGGCAAAGGAGAAATATTCATTTTGGCTAATGATAAAATGGTCAGACAGTTGCATATCAAGCAGTTTGCAGGCTTGCGCAAGTTTTGCTGTAAATTGTAAGTCTTCAGGTGATGGCAGGGCATGACCTTGCGGATGATTATGCACTGCAATCAAGTGATGCGCATGATGATCCAAGGCATAACGAATGATTTCCTGCGTTGAAACCGAACACTGGCTCAATGTGCCGTGAAATAGCACTTTAAATTCAATGAATTGACAATGTTGATTGAGCAACAAAATCGCAAACAGCTCTTGGCGTTTAGCGCGCAACTTCATTTTAAGAAAATCGACAATGAGTTGCAGATTATCCAATGTTTCCACCGTGTGTAATTGCTCTTGTAAATAACGCTGTGCAAGCTCTTTACTGGCAAGCAATTGCGCCGATTTTCCCATGCCCATGCCTTTGAAGGCGATAATTTCCTCAGGTGAAGCATCAAGTATTTGTCGTAATCCACCAAAGTGATGCAACATCTGACGAGCCATTTCTACCGCACTATGCTCCTTATAGCCTGTGCGCAGAAAGATCGCTAGTAGCTCCGCATCAGAGAGCACGTGACCGCCATGCTGTAATAATCGCTCACGAGGTTGTTCACCCGCAGGCCAATGTTTAATAGATTTTTTCGTGGCGTGAAATGCTGTGTTGTCGTCTGTTTTATGCATTGTTGTACTGTGATTTTTCAAGGATTGTTGTGGAAATTTTGGCTTGGGCAATGGCTTATTTAATGCTATTGTGAGCGCCATTGCAATGTTTTATAAAGCATGGTTGCACCATGCTGATTTAGCAAGGAATAGGCTCGAAATGAAGCTCGAAGCAGAAGCGTTAAAAACTCGTCGTATCGTTCTCGGTGTTACTGGTGGCATTGCCGCTTATAAAAGCGCCATCTTGGTGCGTCGCTTAAAAGATTTTGGTTTTGACGTGCGTGTGGTGATGACCGAAGGCGCATTGGCGTTTATCACACCGCTGACTTTTCAGGCTTTATCGGGCAATCCTGTGCATACGGCGCTTCTCGATCCTGAAGCTGAAGCGGGCATGGGACATATTGAGCTGGCACGTTGGGCGGATTTGTTACTGATTGCACCTGCCAGCTGCGACACTTTGGCGAAGTTTGCCAATGGTTTGGCGGATGATTTGCTCAGCACTTTATATCTTGCCACCAAAGCACCTGTCTGGGTTGCACCTGCAATGAATCAGCAGATGTGGGCAGCCAAATCGACACAGCGTAATCTCACCACATTGGTGCAAGATGGTGTACATGTGGTGATGCCTGAAGCAGGGGAGCAAGCCTGTGGTGACGTTGGTTTAGGACGCTTGGCTGAACCTGAAGATATTGCACAATGGGTCAATGATTTCTTTGCCCAAGCTGAGCGTGAAATCTCAGAAAAATTCGGCTTATTGGCAGGGCAACATGTGGTGATCACCGCAGGACCAACTCGTGAATTGATTGATCCCGTTCGTTATATCTCGAATCACAGTACAGGGAAAATGGGCTTTGCGATTGCTGAAGCGTGTTATGCGGCAGGTGCAGATGTAACGCTGATCTCTGGACCTGTGAGCCTCGATACACCAAATGGCGTCCGCCGTATCAAAGTGCAATCGGCACAAGAGATGCTTAAACACAGCATGCAATTGGTAGAAAATGGCGCCGATGTCTTTATCGCAACCGCTGCAGTGGCGGACTATCGTGTGGCACAAGTGGCAGAACATAAAATCAAAAAAGCAGGCGATGAACTACAAGTCGCTTTGGTGAAAAATCCTGATATTGTGGCGACCATTGCACAGTTAGATAAGCGTCCGTTTACCGTCGGATTTGCGGCAGAAACGCAAAATGTCGAAGATTATGCACAAGGTAAACTGACTGCGAAAAAGCTGGATATGATTGCTTGTAATGACGTATCACGTGCCGATATTGGTTTTGCTTCGGATGAGAATGCGATGGTGGTGTTCTTTGCGGAGCAATATCAGATGCAAAAGCAAGAGTTAGAAAAAGCCTCAAAACATGAGATTGCTAAGCAGTTAGTTGAGGCGATTGCTAAAGCCTTAGATAAGCATGTGCCTGTGTCTTAATTTGAAGCGTTGGACTTTAATTTTTTGAAGATAAAAATGTTAATCTCAACAGGCTAATTAAAGCGCCAAGCTTAAAGCTGATGATACAAAAATAGAAAATAGATGAGTAAGGCACCAGTCCCAAGAATGGATTGTCTAAGCTGAATGGAAAGAATGGGAACATATCAGCGTGCATCATCGCATCTAGAAAAACATGGCTAAAACTACCTAAGAATGCACTGATGAGGGCGCATTGCCAAGAAATTTCCCAATGTGTGTAATGAAATTTCTTGAGTACCCATTCTGAAATTGGTTTTCCCAAAAATGTTGAAATGAGTCCTATAAGTAATGCACCAATCAGATTATGTGTATACAAATGAAGTGTTTGCCATATGAGTAGTATGCCGAATAATGGCTCTAAATCCATAATGACTTATTTGCCTGCAAAAAATTAAGAAGCTAAAGCGATGATTGGCAGTCGCTTTACAGCAAGTTGCAATACCGAGATGTAATGGTGTAAGTGGCATGATTTACTTAAGCTTTGAATATTGAATTGAATCGACTGTAAGCTGATGGTTTTAGCATTCTTTGAAGATTTAATGAAAAATTTAAGAAGTTTAGAATATTTTATTGGCTTATATAAATAAAAAAACCACAGCCTAGACTGTGGTTTTCCATATTCAATACAGCATGTGTGCTTAGGCTTGACCTTCTGCATCCGCTTGCTGTTGTTGTGCACGTTGCATATTCGCTTCAAACTCAGCATCGAAGTTGATCGGGCTAAGTAGCAGTTGTGGGAAGCTACCTTTACATACCAGATCATTCACCGCTTCACGCAGGAAAGGGAACAAGATGTTCGGGCAGTATGCGCCAAGAATGTACGGCATACGTTCTTGTTCTACATTTTCCACCAAGAAAATACCTGCTTGCGTGGTATCTGCGATAAATGCAGTTTCGCCACCATTTTTCGCAGTCACCACGACTTTCAGCGCCACTTCATAATGGGTTGGGTCGATTTGTTCTGCTGCTGAGGTGAGGTTGATGGACAACTCAGGTTGCCATTCTTTGGTAAATACGCTTGCCCCAGGCACTTCAAAAGAAGCATCTTTTAGATAAATACGCTCTAATGCCAATTGTGGTTGTTGTTCTTCGCTCATTGTCTATTCCTATGTACAGTGTTGAAGGGTGAAGTAAATAATTTGTATTAACTTGATCACATTGCACTTCGATGAGTTTTAAATTCTATAAAGAAACGCAATGCGATGTTAAAACTATTAAAAAAATTAAGAGGATGCGTTGAGTTTGCTATCCAGTTGACCATCACGCTCTAGCGCATACAACTGATCAAAACCACCAATAAACTCATCATTGATAAAAATCTGTGGCACGGTGCGGTGATTGGTGCGTTGCATCAATTCCATACGCACTTCTGGTGCTTCTGTAGACAGATTCACTTCTTTATATGCTACGCCTTTGCGCTCAAGCAGTTGCTTGGCACGAACACAATAAGGGCAGACCGTGGTTGAGTAAACGACAACATTTGCAGTCATGTGATGCTCCTATTTGTGAGATTTGCTGTTTTTGCCTTCAGCCGTTTTGACCAATGGCAGGCCTTGACCTTTCCAGTTCATGATGCCACCGTCCAAACGATAGCTGTCTGCATGACCGACTTTTTGCAAGGCTGTGCCTGCGACTTGACCCAGATTACAGATGAAGATCAGTGGACGATCACTGGTTTTGAGCTCCTCAAGGTGTGCGTCGAGTTGGCTATATGGAATATTGCGACTACCGCTGATGTGACCTTGTTTAAAGTCTTTGCCATCACGCAAGTCGATCAGCATAGCATTTTGTGCTTTGGTCAAAATACCTAAAGATTGTGGGGAAATTTTGCGACCACTACGGCGACTTTCCATCACAAAAAACAGGACAATCAATACCCCTAAAATACCAAATAAAATGGGATGATTTCCCATAAACTCTAGCCAACGTTCCACATTTCACCTTATGTCTTTTTCAAAAGCGAGCACAGTATAACGCATATATAGTGATGGAACAGCGAACTTCAAGCGTGCTTATCGAAATAGTCTAACTTTTTTCCGATTCGCTGGATTCATTGAGCAGACGAATCAAGCTATCCAAGCGACGCTGATCAACTTTGCCTTGTTCGGCAGCCAGTTGTAAGGCGCAGTTTTTCTCATTTTGATGGGTGCAATTGCGGAATTGGCATTGTCCATAATAGTCATCAAACTCAGGAAATCCTGACAAAATCGCATCTTTGGACAAATGCCATAAGCCAAACTCACGAATCCCTGGTGAGTCGATAATTGCCGAGTTGTCATTGAATTGAATCAAGCGGGTAGAGGTCGTCGTGTGCTGACCCAGTGCGGAGTTTTCCGAAATAATATTGGTCTTTTGCGCTGCATCAGGAATGATGGTGTTAATTAATGAGCTTTTACCGACACCAGACTGCCCAACGAATACCACCGTTTGCCCAGCAAATTTTTCCAGTAAATGCTTTGGATGGTATGGACTGTATTCATCCGCTTCGCTTTGGCTAATGCAGGTCTCATAGCCAAGATTTTGATATTGCTGTAATAATTGTAAAGTCGGTTCAGATTCAACGGAATCGGATTTTAACAAATCTACTTTATTGAGTACCAATAACGGTTGAATATCCGCATCGTGACACGCCACCAAATAGCGATCAATTAACATTGCAGACGGCTCTGGCATAGGTGCAAAGACGATGACGATCAGGCTGACATTGGCTGCCACAGGTTTCAGTTTGTGATATCGATCAGGTCTGCTGAGCAGTGATGTGCGTGGGTGAATGGCAGTGATCACGCCTAAACCCGTGTTGGGGTCGGCTTGCCAAGTGACTCGGTCACCAGTAACCAAACTGTCGAGATTGGTTCGGGTGTGACAACGCCAAATTTCCCCTAAAACGATTGGACGCCAAAAGGCTTCGCTGTCGCTATTTAAATTATTGTTGTTTGAGTTTTCGGGTTGTTTAGGTTCTTGCTGTGGTTGTAATTTCGGCAAGGAGCAGACTTGCACTTCAAGCTGACGTCCGTAATGTTGCACCACCAATCCTTCAATGTCGAAATCGGCATCAAATTCTTCTTGACGATTTTTTTGTTGCTTGGCGATACGGCGTTGCTGTTGATCGGTCAAACGACGTTTACGGATTAAAGCCATCCACTCATTTCATTCAAAATATATAGACTGGCAAAAATACCACGAAGCGAAGACTTTCGCACAACGGAAAATCATTTTTTTTAGCCATAAGTTTGTTAGTATGTAAGGCTAAAATTTACTGATAAGCATATTATTCATGACGAGCACTGCTGATACACGTTTGATTTGGATTGATCTTGAGATGACCGGTTTGGATACCGACAATGATCAGATTATTGAGATAGCAACCATTGTCACCGATGGTGATCTTAACATTTTGGCAGAAGGTCCGATGCTTGCCATTCATCAATCGGATACGGTGCTGAACGCCATGGACGAGTGGAATACCAAGCAACATGGTCAATCTGGACTCACCGCTCGTGTGCGTCGTAGTCAACTCACAGCACGTGATGCCGAAGTGCAGACTTTAGAATTTTTAAAAAAATGGGTCAATGCCAAAGCCTCGCCGATGTGTGGTAATTCGATCTGCCAAGACCGCCGTTTTATGCACCGTTTGATGCCTGAGCTTGAGCAATTTTTCCACTATCGCAATCTTGATGTGTCCTCAGTGAAAGAGTTGGCAAAACGCTGGCGTCCTGAAATTATGAGCGGTCTGAAAAAAGATGCCTCGCATTTGGCGCTCGATGATATTCGTGATTCGATCCGTGAGTTGAAATATTATCGTGAATACTTTTTTCGCATAGAATAAGTTTCGATAGTTAAATATTTTAAAAAAATCAAAGCATTACACAGTGTAAAATAAAGCTACACGGTGTCTATTTTTGTGTGTTAAATTAGTTTGAAATCAAGGTTATTTTTATCGGATTGAATGAGCTGATTTTCCGAAAAAATGGCGAAAATGTCCATTTAACAGTTCATTTTAGTCCTTTTCGTATTAGATCAATACAGGATTTAAACAGGATAAAAAATATGCAAAGTAATAATCCAATTTTTACCAGAGCGGAAGTCGTTGCGGATCGTAGCGATCCGATGACGGTCGAAGGTGCAGTACAAAAGTCGGTACTGATGACTGTGATTGCAGCGGTACTCGGTATTGCTTTCTACATCTTCTGTAACATGACGGGTAATAGCAGTATTGCTTTTGGCGGCTTGATTGTTGGCGGTATTGGTTCATTCGTGGTGGCATTAATTGCAACCTTTAAAACCAATCTTGCACCAACACTTGCCATTCCGTATGCGTTGTTAGAAGGTGTATTTCTAGGCGGTATTTCGTTATTCTTTGAGTCACGTTACCCAGGGATTGCATCGCAAGCCTTATTGGCGACATTTGCAACAGCACTGACCATGTTTGCGTTGTACCGCACAGGTATTATCCGTGCGACGGCAAAGTTTAAAGCTGTTGTCATTTCAGCGACTTTTGCGATCTTGGCAGTCTTTGTGGTGCAGTGGATTATGGTTTTGGCATTCAAAAGCACCATTCCGGGATTGTTTGAAAGCACATGGTTAGGCATTGGTTTTGCGGCTTTTGTAGCGATCATTGCGTCATTGAATCTGATCTTGGATTTTGATTTGATCGAAAACGGTGCGGCGAACGGTGCACCAAAAAGCTTTGAATGGTTGTGTGGTATTGCACTACTTGCGACCTTGGTGTGGATGTATGTGTCATTCCTACGTTTGATTGGTTTGCTCAGTAGCGACTAATTTCAAAGCCACTCAATATCATGAGAGCCTTGCAGATGCAGGGCTTTTTTATGCGTTCATTGTGTTTGAAAAACATTAAGTAATGCGAACATCACAAACAATTTTCAATAATTTTGGAAGATTTCAACCTTTACAGCATGAGGCAAAGTTCGGCATCATGCGGTTAATTAAATAAAATAGATTGGTGTAAAACATGAGTCACGGCTTACTCGCAGGAAAACGTTTTTTGATCGCAGGAGTTGCGAGTAAATTATCCATTGCCTATGGTATTGCACATGCTTTGCATCGTGAGGGTGCTGAGCTTGCCTTTACCTATCCAAATGACAAACTGAAAAAACGAGTTGATGAGTTTGCTGCACAGCTTGGTTCTGATTTGGTGTTTCCATGTGATGTGGCAGACGATGCACAGATTGATCAAGCCTTTGCTGATTTGGCAACACATTGGGATGGTTTGGATGGTGTGGTACATTCAATCGGCTTTGCACCTGCGGAAACTTTGGACGGTGATTTTACCGAAGTGACCAGTCGTGAAGGCTTTAAAATTGCCCATGATATTAGTTCATACAGCTTTATTGCGATGGCTCGTGGGGCACGTCCATTGTTGAGAGCACGTCAAGGCTGTTTGCTCACGCTAACTTATCAAGGTTCGGAGCGTGTTTTACCAAACTATAATGTTATGGGGTTGGCTAAAGCATCACTTGAAGCGAGTGTACGCTATCTTGCCTCAAGTCTTGGTGCAGAGGGCATTCGTGTCAATGCGATTTCTGCAGGACCTATTCGCACTTTGGCTGCTAGCGGGATTAAATCCTTCCGTAAAATGCTGGATGCCAATCAAAAAACAGCACCACTACAACGTAATGTCACCATTGAAGAAGTCGGTAATGCGGCATTATTCCTCTGCTCACCGTGGGCGTCAGGAATTACAGGGGAAATTCTCTATGTCGATGGTGGCTTCAACACAGTGGGTATGAGTAGCGCACTCTTAGAAGATACTGGCGAATAAATTTTAAGAGTCTTAATACACAAACAAATTAGTACACAAACAAAAGCGCCTAAATCAAAACATGATTTGGGCTTTTTTATACGACTTTTAAAGCATATACCACTATAATAACAATCTAAACATTCAAAAGATTGAGTCTACTCCGTTATGTCTTTAGACACCGCACTTCATGCTTGCCCACAATGTCAATCTACCTATACGTATCAAGATGCTGATCTATTGATCTGTCCAGAGTGTGCGTATGAATGGCGAGAGGGCGAGGCACTTGAAGCAATATCTGATGTCATTAAAGATGCAAATGGCAATGCGCTAAATGATGGCGATACGGTAACGGTGATTAAAGACTTAAAAATCAAAGGCTCATCCTCAGTGGTCAAAGTCGGTACCAAAGTCAAAAATATTCGCTTAAACGCAGATGCATCGGATGGACATGATATTGATTGTAAAATTGATGGCATCGGTGCGATGAAACTCAAATCAGAATTTGTAAAAAAAGCATAACGCAACGCTGTAGCGCTAGAGTAGAACGATGACAATTCCTGACCTATTAAAACATGCACAACAACACATCCAAGCCGATTTGCAACTTTGTCTTGATCAGTTTGCGTTAACCAGTCCGCTAAAAGAGGCGGTGCATCATGCTGTGATGCTTGGTGGGAAACGAGTTCGTCCTGCGTTGTGTTATGCCAGTGCTGAGCTGAATGATTTAGAAAAAAATCCTAAACAATTCAATCCTGCGGTGCGTCGTGCGGCGGTGGCAGTTGAGCTAATTCATTGTTACTCGCTATGTCATGATGATTTGCCCTGTATGGACAATGATGCCTTGCGCCGTGGTCAACCGACTTGTCATGTGGCATTCGGTGAATCGACAGCCTTGTTGGCAGGAGATATATTGCAGTCGATGGCATTTGAAGTATTGGGCAGTCGATTATTTGACGATATGCAAAGCATCGACAAGCTCAGCATAGAAAATACACAGAATAATGATCAAATTCGTTTAAGACAGATGCAAATCCTTGCCACAGCAAGTAGTAAAATGGTCAATGGTCAAGTGATGGATCTGCAAGCGGAAGGCAAGTGGGTAGGTCAAGCGCATTTGGAGCAAATTCATCTGAATAAAACAGGTGCACTCATTCAAGCAGCGATCATGATGGGGGCGGTGACAGTATTGCCAAAAGCTGATCAAGATTTTTCGGCACTGCGTCAGTTTGGTCGTGCGCTTGGGCTCGCTTTCCAAGTTCAAGATGATATTTTGGATATTACCGCAGACACCGAAGTGCTCGGGAAAACTGCGGGTAAAGATCAGCAAGTGGAAAAATCGACGTATCCTGCCTTGATGGGCTTAGACAATGCGCAACAATATGCGCAACAATTGCATGATCAAGCGATGGATGCGCTCAATCAAATGCAGGGCAATACGCAGGCTTTACAAACGATTGCGGAATTTTTACTGACCCGAAAAAGTTAAATCCGTAGAATAAAATCTATGTTTTTAACCGAATTAGATACGTTTAGCCAGTTTGATCTAAACGTGTCCCTAAAGTTTCCAAATGGGTTGGAAATTGATCTGTATCTTTTAAAGTTTTACGATCTTCAAAATAATGCTCTAAAGTTCGCTTCACACTTGGAAAAGCAAGATCATTCCACGGAATTTCATGTTCTTCAAACAAGCGGGATTCGATACTTTCTTCACCTGTGCCAAATTTTCCTTCGATTAATTTAGCTTTAAAAAGCACATAAATCTGCCCAATCCGTGGGATATTATACATGCAGTATAGCTGTTCAACCTCGATCTCGGCTTCAGCTTCCTCACGAGTTTCACGAGCGGCGCCTTGTTCCATCGTTTCGAACAATTCCATATAACCCGCAGGCAATGTCCACAGTCCATAGCGTGGCTCGATGGCACGGCGACAGAGCAGCACTTTGTCCTCCCATAGCGCAAGTGCGCCACAGATGAGTTTCGGATTGACATAATGTACTGTCTTGCAGGCAGGGCAGACCTGACGTGTTTGATGGTCGCCTAGTGGGATTTTATATTCAGTCGGCTGTCCGCAGTTGCTACAAAAGCTCATAAATTATTCGTATATTTCAAGAGTCCAAGATTCCTAGTGAGCATAACGCAAAAAAATTCCCAACGCACCTACAACTATGTTATAGATGCTTAGATAAGCATTTGAAGTAAAGCGGAACAGGAATAGGGAACACACATGCAAAAATTGTTTGAACAAGATCAATTGATCGAACAATTACAGCAAAATTTATCATTTCAACCTCGCACCCAATCGGCGGATGCGGCGGTATTGATTGCGATCACCCAAGAAGCAAGCCCACGGATTTTATTGACTCGCCGTGCAGCACAGATGCGCCATCATGCGGGCGAAGTGTCTTTCCCTGGTGGTCGGCGTGAGCGGGCAGATACCAGTAACATCGTGGTGGCACTGCGTGAAGCACAGGAAGAAACTGCGCTTAACCCTTTTGATGTGCAATTACTTGGCGAGCTTCCGATGCAACAGGCACGCTCGGGACTACGTGTTAAACCGATTGTTGGCGTGATTCCTCCTGAAGTGAATCTGGTCGCCGAGCCTGCGGAGATTGATCGCATCTTTTATGTGCCACTGCAAGAATTTATCCAAAGTCCGCCACATGCCTATTTGGTCAGATTCGCAGAGCATGATTTGTATATGCCGAGTTTTCGCTTTGACAATGAAATCATTTGGGGCATGACAGCTCGGATTATGGTGACATTGCTTCGTCGTGGATTAAAATGTCATAAAGACTGGCCGTTTCTCGTACAAGCACCGGATATTGATGCGGATTTTGACACTAGTTTTGATTTTGAAGATTAATCCATTTGTCTTTGTGACATGTTTTTAGTCTTAGCCAAACCCTTCACATTATTTTTTAAAAAGGATTTTAGCCATGATATACCAACTCGGAGATTTGCATCCAACCACAACCGTTCAACCGTGGAATGGTTGGGTAGCTGATAATGCCACAGTCATTGGACAGGTCGAACTGGGCAGTGAAGTCAGTATTTGGTTTGGTGCGGTGATTCGTGGTGACAATTCGATGATTCGTATCGGCGATATGAGCAACATCCAAGAAAATGCAGTGCTACATACCGATGCAGGCATTGAGCTGAATGTCGGTAAGCATGTGACTGTCGGACATCAGGCAATGCTTCACGGCTGCACCATTGGTGATAATACGTTGATCGGGATTAACTCGGTGATTCTGAATCGTGCGGTGATCGGTAAAAACTGCATCATTGGTGCCAATGCTTTGATTCCAGAAGGCAAAGTAATTCCCGATAATTCGATCGTGATGGGCTCACCGGGTCAAATCGTCAAGCAAGCCTCCGAGCAAGTGGCGCAAATGATTACGATGAGTGCCATGCATTATGCGCATCATTTTAAAAAGTTTCGGGATGAGCTCAAGCCATTCATATTGGACTGACACGATTTTGCTACATCTGTCTGATAAAAATACTTTTTAAAATCCGCAACTGGCGTATCATAGCAGGCGAATTTTTTGAAATTTTCCTGTTTTTTTATTTGCTTGGAATTGACCTGTTAATCCTATGAAAATTCTTGCCCTCGAAACAGCCAATGAACAATGCTCGGTTGCCATTGTTGATGCAACGCAAACCTTGTTTTTTGAGCATCATCATGAAGCACGGATGCAAACCCAGCAGATTTTGCCGATGATCGAACGTGGTTTAGCCGAATCGAAAAGTACATGGCGAGATATTTCAGCGATCGCATTTAGTCGTGGACCAGGTTCATTTAGTGGGGTGCGGATTAATGCTGCAGTCACGCAGGCGCTTGCGTGGGCGAATGATTTACCTGTCATTCCTGTATCGACCTTACAAGCATTGGCGCAACATGCGTACCAAGCGTCAAAATTTTCAGACGTCACTGCGGTGATTGATGCCCGTATGAATGAAGTCTATTTCGGGCAGTTTACTGTTGATGATCAAGGCATTATGCAGTTAAAAGGTGATGAACAATTACGGGGCTACGATCAAGCCATGCTGCAATTGAATCCGCCGTTTGATACCCATGTCGTTGGAACTGGTGCAAGTTTAGTGAGTCATACATGTGCTAAGAATCTGTATTATGCCAATGCGATAGATATTGCAGAAATTGCCAAAGCAGAATGGTTGGCAGGGTATAGCGTATCCGCAGATCAAGCATTGCCTGTTTATCTGCGTGACAATGCTTGGAAAAAAATTGCCGAGCAGGGCAAATCTTAAGTTCAATTTAATATTTATCCTTTAAACCACATTCAGATTATTGTTTTAGGCATTACACATGGATTTACTACTGTTTATCAAAGCCATCATCATGGGTATCGTCGAAGGAATTACCGAATTTTTGCCGATCTCCAGTACAGGTCATTTGATTCTTGCCTCGGAGTTGATGGACTTTTGGACACCTGAAAAAAGTGCCATGTTTGTGGTCGTGATTCAGATGGGTGCGATTGCGGCGGTGATCTATGAATATTGGTCACGGCTGTGGGGTGCAGCAACTGGGATTGTCACAGGGGAAGAACAAGGGCGTCGCTTAGGTCTAGGATTGATTTTGGCATCCATTCCCATCATTCTCATGGGGCTCACCTTTGGGCAATGGGTTAAAGATGTGTTGTTTAATGACATTACTGTGGCGATTGGTCTAATCGTCGGCGGTTTAATTATTTGGTGGGTGGAGAAAAATCCACGTGCGATCAATGCACCTGAAGTTGAAAATATTACCTATAAACAAGCGATTTATATTGGTTTAATCCAAGTCTTATCGCTGATTCCCGGCACATCACGTTCAGGAGCGACCATTATTGGTGGCATGATGCTCGGTCTATCTCGTAAAGCAGCGACGGAGTTTTCATTTTTCCTCGGTATTCCTGTGATTGTTGGTGCGGGATTACTTGATGGCTGGCAAAGTCGCCATGTGTTGCAAGGCACAACCGATTGGATGGTGATCGCCGTCGGTGTGATTGTGTCGTTTATTTCTGCGCTGATTTTGATTCGAGTGCTCGTAGCGTATGTGGCAAAGCGTGACTTTATGATCTTTGCATGGTATCGCATTGCGTCAGGTTTGATCATTTTATTATTTGCGTTGACAGGTTGGAAACTTTGGTAAGCAAGATGTCTGCGAACGATCAACTGCCGAAGTCAGATTCAACGATGTGGTTGATTTATTACACGACGGAGCAAGTTGAGAATGCACACTATTGGCAAACTCGGCTTGCAGATTTGGCAGTACAAAGTCAGTTGATCGAAGCTGAAAAGATCAATAATAAGTTTTTAAAATTACATCCCGACTTAGCACTCATGGTCGATGAAGATGGACTTTGGCTCACTGCAAATGGCATGAAAATGCAACCTGCATGGCAAGATGAAGTACCACGACTCAAACGAGCCAATCCCAAGAATGAACTGATCGCTCGGGCATGTCAGATTAAACCGCAGCTCAATCAATCAATAAAAATAATTGATGCAACCGCAGGGCTTGGGCATGATAGTTTGTTGATGGCTTCGCTTGGTGCAGAAGTCATCTTGCTTGAGCGTCATCCAATCCTTTTTGCTTTGCTTGAATCTGCAAAAAAACAGGCGGAAGGGCATGATTATTTAGCCAATATTGCGCAAAGAATTTCCGTAATTCATCAAGATTCAGCGCACTATTTGACTGAAATTGCACAAGATCAAGCCGATGTGATTTACCTCGATCCAATGTTTCCTGCACGAGATCACAATCAAAAATCAGAGAAAAAACAAGCCCAAGTGAAAAAGCAAATGCAATTATTGCACTTGCTGTTACCAGAAGATGGCGAAATGGATTTGGGCGATCCTTTGCTTGACCTTGCTAAAGCCAAAGTCAAACGGGTGATTGTGAAACGTCCAAAACATGCGACATTTTTAGATGGGCAAACACCCGACCATCAATGGCAGGGTGATGCAATTCGTTTTGATGCGTATTTTCAAATTCAAGAAAGTTAAAATCTGCAAAACATGGTTATGCTTAGAACGATAAATTACACCACAATATTTTGATAATTCGGCATCCATGGTTGTGCCATTTCTAATTGATGCGCCAATTGTAATAAGCGATCTTCTCGTGCAAATGGCGCAATAAATTGTGAGCCTAAAGGCAGATTGTGCTTATTCCAATACAAGGGTACGGACATGGCCGGTAAGCCAGTGATGTTGGCAAGTTGAGTAAATGGCACCCATTTCAGGTTATCTTTAATCAGTTGTTCCATCAGTGCGCCTTGAGCTAGCCAATCGGCTTTTCCTAAAGTCAGCAAGGTTTTGAGAATAGGTTTTTGCCAACTTGGTGTCGCTACTTCGCCATTTTTCGGGGCAACCGTTGCTGTGCTTGGTACAAGATAGAGGTCATAGCGATTGAAGAAATGATTCGTTGCCGTGACGTATTTTCCCCAATTTTGCAGATTGTGAATATAGTCTACAGCTGAGGTATTGGCACCGAAAGCTGCAATGACACGTGTATCAAGTTCAAAATCACTGTCACGAATGCCTTTGCCAAGATCAAGTTTGGTTTGATAAAGATTATGCGCACACTGACTAAACCATGTGGTAACAAAGTCTTTGGCGAGCTGTGTACCGTTGATGTTTGGTTGATCTTCAACCACTTGATGTCCAAGCGATTCTAATAGTTTTACCGTTTGTTTGATGGCGTTTATCGCATCTTTAGACACTTTAGTGCCCACAGGTGAAACGGTTGAATACGCAATTTTTAACGGTTGAGGAGGGCGTTGAATCAATTCTAAATAGCTTTGTTCAGGATCAGGTAGGCGAAACAGCGAGCTAGTTTCAAAGCCGTGAATCACATCAAGCATCGCTGCACTATCACGTACAGATTTGGTCAAGACATGCTGTGTCGCTGCGCCGTGCATCAGTTCACTGCGATTCGGCCCCCACGGCGTGCGCCCGCGACTTGGCTTAAGTCCGAATAATCCACAATACGACGCAGGAATACGAATCGAACCACCGCCATCGTTTGCACCTGCAATCGGTGTAATTCCAGCGGCAACGGCTGACGCAGAACCGCCTGATGAGCCACCACTATTGTGTTTGAGATGCCACGGATTTTTGCATGCACCCCAAGCGACAGGTTCGGTCACGCCTTTGATACCAAGCTCAGGCGTATTGGTCAGCCCAAAGCTGAGTACACCTGCATTTTCCCAGCGGTTGACGATTTCTGAATTTTCTTTTGGTGTGTATTGCTGACGAATATAAGCGTTACTACCACAGCTAGCAGGGACACCTGCATACTCTTGGAATAAGTCTTTGGCAAGAAAGGGTACACCTGAAAATATCCCAGAAGGCATTGAGTTTGCCTTGTTCCGAGCTCGATCATACATCGGCGTGATAATCGCATTGATTTTAGGGTTTACTTTTTCGGCACGATTGATGGCGATTTCTAGAAGTTCACTGGCTTGTATTTGCTTTGACTGAACCAGTTCAGCAAGACCAAGCGCATCATATTGTATATATTCTTCAAATTTCATCATCTTTCCCTTTTTCTGATACTTCTATTCTGTAGCAAAGTTTGAATAAAGTTTTATGAGCTATTCACCTTTAAGCAACATTTACGATCCTAATAGATCACTTTACACTTCGCAATGTGTCATGGACATAATTATATAGGGTCTAGATAACTTTACCACAAATCAAAAGGGGTTAAAGTTAGGCTATGACTGGTTTAAACAAGTATTGTAAGCGTTCACATATTTCTGAGGCTAAGTTTAGACAAATAATCAAACTATTTTGTCATGATT
>LULG01000069.1_pt1 | contig 28237 bp, 33 predicted proteins | sample 728211 | NCBI WGS metagenome assembly LULG01 (sample SAMN03860295, study PRJNA289734) | marine metagenome | biome: seawater column; feature: ocean; material: water; isolation source: Red Sea water column Station 169 - depth 200m | place: Saudi Arabia: Red Sea | collected 2011-10-15 | depth 200 m | reverse complement strand
GATTTGACTTTGATATTGGCATTTTTTCGAGCTACAATAATTCCGCTTTGCTCTTCTTCATATTTTAATAATTGCTCAACAAAATCGTGAGCTCCATACCTTTTAATCCACCTCCAATACATGCTTCTCGTTCCATTGGGGCACTTAATTAAATTGTCAGCATTTAAAAATATCTTAGAAAAAAGGGTTATATCCCTAAAGCAATAAATTGAGCTAGGAGGTTCAGTTAGTTGGCAATCGTATATAATAACCATTAATCATTAATTACACCATGATAGAGGAAAATAACAAAAAATCAGATTGGTCAGAAAGGGAAATAGGAGCTTTCTGGACTAAGGAAAGCCCTAAAGGCAAATACTTAACCGGTTCTGTTTCCGTTAAGGGTGAGAAGCTTAGAGTCGTTATGTTTCCTAATAGGCATAAAAACAATGACAAAGCCCCAGACTATAGGCTCTATATTTCCAAAGATTTTGATTCTTCTGCAAAAGAGAAAGAAGAAGATAATAAAGAGATTCCGGAAAGTTTAGTGTAATATTTTATAATGAATGTTCTATACGGACTTATAGGAACCTCAGAGCTTCTTAAGGAAAGAGACCCAGATGGGTCTTATACTTTTGCCGGCATAACAAAGAAGACCTTTCTTCAAATTGAAGAGCAAAACGGAAGGGAGGAGGCTCTGGATGAGCTTGGGGCAAGAATAGAACATAATTTAAACTTAACTAAGAATATTGTTGAGTTTATTCCAAAGATTAAAGAAAAATTTTGGACAAAGCTGTTAATTCCTGGCTCTAAAGAAGACTTCAACCAAGAGCTAGAAAAAGCTTTGAGGTTAAAAGACTTTATTGAGCTGGCAGAGCTTATGGCGCTCGACGCCCTAGACAGAAAAGAGTCTTGTGGTGGGCATTTTAGAGAAGAATTTCAAACAAAAGAAAATGAAGCAAAAAGAAACGACTCAGAGTTTATGTATGTTGCAGCATGGCAATACAACAAAGATGGAAAGCCAAAGCTATTCAAAGAAAAACTAGAATATAAAAACGTTAAGCTAAAAACAAGAAGCTATAAATAATGAATATAAATCTAAAAGTTTGGAGACAAAAAAACAGGGAAGGAAAGGGCGAGTTTAAAGCCTACAGGCTTCAAGACATTGACCCAAACATTTCTTTTTTAGAGATGTTAGACATTTTAAACAACAAGCTTATTAAACAAAAAATAGAGCCGGTAGCTTTTGACCACGATTGTCGAGAAGGAATTTGTGGTTCTTGTGGTTTTATGATTAACGGCCAGCCTCATGGGCCTCAAAAAGCTACAACAGTTTGTCAGCTTCACATGAGGTCTTTTAATAGCGAAGACGAAATTGTTTTAGAGCCTTTTAGAGCAAAAACTTTTAAGATTGTTAAAGACCTGTCGGTAGATAGAACTTCTTTTGATCGCATTATTTCTGCAGGAGGGTTTATTCCTGTTGACACTGGAGGTGCGAAAGAAGCAAATGCAACGGTTGTTGAAAAAGCAAATGCTGACGAAGCCTTTCTTTCTGCGGCCTGTATTGGTTGCGGGGCATGTGTTGCTGCCTGCAAAAATTCTTCAGCAATGCTTTTTACAGCGGCCAAAGTTTCACACCTTGCTTTGTTGCCACAGGGAGAGCCTGACAAAAAAGAAAGAGTTCAAAAAATGGTGGCAACAATGGATGAAGAAGGGTTTGGGGCATGTACAAATACCGGCGCCTGTTCAGCTGAGTGTCCCAAAGAAATTTCACAAGAAAACATTGCTAGACTAAATAGAGAGTTTATTAAGTCCCAGCTTTGATTTAAATTAAAACCATGTTTTTTCATTATTTAAAATTTTTTTTAAGCCCAATATTTACTTTAGCAATTGGCCTGGGCGTTTATGTTGGCGGCACAACAGGGCTGTTGATTGTTTTAGGCGTTGAAGCCTTTATTGTTTTTGGGGAGATTTTTTTTGGCGACGACGTGTCAAAACCAAAATATAAACACACGTGGCCACTAGACCTTGCTTTGTTTGTAAACGTTCCTTTGTTTTTTTTGGTGTTGTTTTTGTTTTTACAAAAAAATCCAAGCTGGACCCCCCACCTTTTTGTTTATGTACCTATTCTTGGTCTGCTCATGTCTACGGTGCTCATTAATGTTGGGCACGAACTTGTTCACAGAACAAGCAAAAAGCTTGATTGTGAAGTAGGAAACTGGGCTCTGGCAGCGGCCTGGAATCCGGCCTTTGCAATTGAACATGTTTATGGTCACCACAAAAATGTTGGAATTCTTGAAGAAGATCCTGTGACAGCAAAAGCTAACCAAAACCCCTTTGTTTTTGCTTTCAAGGCTTTTTTTGGTGAGCATGTTCACGCTTGGGGCATTGAGTCGCGACAGCTAAAACGAAGAAAACAACCGATTTTTTCTCTTTACAATCGACTCGTTGTTGGCTATATAAGAATGGCCATGTTTTTTTGTATAGTGTATGTTTTGTTTGGCCCGTTTGGCCTATTGCTTTATTTTTTTACAGGCGTAATTGCAAACTATGTATTTCAAATGACCAACTTTATAGAGCACTATGGTTTGGTTCGAATAAAAGGAGCCCCGATACTCCACCACCACTCTTGGAACTCAAACAACAGAATGACAACCTATTTAACATATAACCTTACACGACACTCTGATCATCATGTGAATGCAAAAAAAGAATTTTGGGAACTTGATCCCTGCCTGGACAACGGCATTTCATTGCCATCGGGTTATTTAGCGTACATTCTTTTGTTTACCTTTGTGCCTTTTATAGCTCGAAAAAAAATGCACCCAAGATTAAAAAATTGGTATCATCAATATGCCTCTGAAGAAGAAAAGGCCCTAGTAGAACACTATAAATATTTTTAGTTTTGTAGTTTAAAGTTAACCGGAATAGTAACCCATACCGCCACAGGACGCTCGCGCTGTTTTGCAGGCCTAAATCTTGTTTTTCTAAGAGCATCAACCGCAGACTCATTCAAGCCAGTGTTTGGAATGCCTTTTAAAACAATGGTTTCTTTAACCCTTCCTTTTTCATCAATGAAACACTGAACCAACACCTGCCCTTCAATTCCCGCTTCTTGAGCAATATCTGGATACAGAGGCTTGATTGGGGTAATTGGACGAGGCGGATCATCATAGGGAATAAACTTAAATTGCGGACCAGACGGAGGAGGGGGAGGAGCATCCCATGCATCAAAGTTGTCTAGGTCTGTTTCCTCAATTGTTAAGTCGTCTGCCAGGTCTTCATCTTCCGATTCGATCGGAATAGAGGGTCTTGCAGGGGGCGGAGGGGTTTCAAACTGTTGTGTTTCAGGAATTTCAATATTTTCGATAATGATTTGCCCTTCGCTTTCAATATCAATATCGGGCTCAAATCGTTGAAGTCCATAAAAGCTCAACAAGCCAAGAAAGCAAGCCAACAAAGCCCCAATTCTTGTTACTGTTGAATATTCTTCTTTTAAGGTGGCGTCACCAAGGTTTGCGCGCCCCAGAACAAGCTTTACAATAAAAGAAATGGGATTTATTCTGTTCATTGGCCCGGAACCTTTACTTTTGTAGAATAATTTAGCCTAAGAGCATCAGCCTTTCTTAGTTCGTTGTGGATGCTTGAAATAACCTCCATCCTTGCGGCCAGGTCTGCCTTTAAGGAAACCGTTAACTGGGGGTCTGAAGCTCTTTTTTCATACATAACATGACGAACAGCGTCGCTTTTAAATAGCTTATCTTCAATAGAAATCAATCCATCTTTAGACACCCAAATGTGTGCGGTATGTCTCTTCGATTCTAGCTTTTCAATGCGCTCTGCCTTAGGAAGAGAAATTGGTAAACCAGAATACTCTCTCAACACTGTTGTAACCATAAAAAAGATAAGAAGCATAAAAATAATATCTGGCATAGAAGAAGTAGATATCTTCGATTCTATGCTTGATTTTCTTTTAAATTTCATTCTGTTTCCGCTATTGATATACGCGTAGCATTAGCCATTTTTAGTTGATCTAAAACTTCAACATATACATCATATTGTGACTTTTCATGAGCCTTGACCGAAACAATAAGCTTGTCGTTTTTTCTTATCTCTTCTTTAACCCTGCGGTGAATGTCTTTTATTGGAACAGGGTCTCCGCCCAAAAGAACATTCCCAGAGGAACTAATAAGACAATTAAGAATATTCTTTTTATTAATTTCAAGCTCTTGTCCTTCTGCTGGCAAAATAATCCCAAGACCTTTGTCCATATCAATTGTGGTGGTAACCAAAAAGAAGACTAAAAGCAAAAACGCAATATCTGCCATTCCGCCTTCAGGGATAGCTCCTACCCTAGCTTTTCTTTCTCTAAGAGCCATTTTTATTTTGCGCTTCTAAGAAGGTCTGTTAGTTCAATTGATTTTTCTTCCATGTCTAAAACCATTCCATCAATTTGAGAAGAAAAATAATTTTGACAAATTTGGATTATCATAGCAACAACCAAGCCAAAAGCAGTGGTTAGCAAGGCCTGTGAGATTCCGCCAGCAACAACAGCTGGAGAAATATCATTTGCTGCCTCAATTGCTTCAAAAGCACCAATCATTCCCCACACAGTACCGGTAAACCCCATCATTGGAGCTATTGCAACAATTGCAGTTAACCAACCCATATTTTTTTCAAGAAAAGCCATTTCAAGAGAACCTGCATTTTCAATTGCTTTTTCTACCTGATCAGCTCCTTTGCCAGCCTTGTCTAAGCCAGCTTTACAGATATTTGAGACAGGACCGTCGTGTCCTTCACAAACCGATAAGGCCTTTTTTGATCCGCCAGCCTTTACTGCCTTTGAAAGGTCTTCCATAAATCCATCAGAATCAGCTTGTGATTGTGACAAAGAACGAAAGCGCTCAACTACTAGTGCCAAACCGCCAAGTAGTAGCAATAAAATAGGGTACATAAAAGGTCCGCCGTCTAAAAATAATTCTACCATTTAAGTTCCTCCTAACCTGTTAAATGTTTAAAAACTTAGCTTATAACAAAGGGAATGTCAATAAACTAGAAAACTTCCTTTATTTTTAATAAAATTTCTTTTTCAATTTCTGAATTTAAAGAATAATTAATCGTTATAGCCCCAACAGGAACCTTAATCATTTTTTTATATTGTTTTAGCTTAATTAGATCTTTTTCTGTGCACAAAACAGCATCAACACCGTTTTTGTTTATAAACCGATTAATTTTATAAACATCTCTTTTTTTAAAAGGATAATGGTCTGGATATATTAAAAGTTCTTTGGAGCCTATTTTTAAAAATTCTAATGTTTTTTTAAAACTTTCAGGGTCTCCAATTGCACACAACGACAAAATATTGCTGTATTTTTCCAAAACGTTTATTGAACATGTTTCGTCGTTAGGCATTAAAAGGCGGTCGTTAAAATTCCAATGAAGAACAAACCGATTTTGATCTCCGTTGTTTTTATTAAACAGATTTCCCTTTGTTTCTATAATCATATCAGCCCTCTTAAGCCCTAGCACAGGTTCGCGCAACAAGCCGTATGGAAACACTTTTTGAGAGTCTAAAGAGGCATCCGAGGAGGTTAGCACAATGTCAACATCCCTGTCTACCTTGCGGTGCTGAAAGGCGTCATCCAATATTACTATGTCGCAACCCTTTTTTTCATAAAGATAGTTTGCTGCATCTACCTTGTTTTTTTTGCGCCAAGAAACATAAACAGGCACTTCCTTTAAGTTGTTTTTTAATAAAACAGCCTCATCTCCAGCTTCTTCCCAGGACTGGTTTTCCATTAGAAAGCTACGCCCAAAGAGAAAATTATTATTGTTTCTTCCATGTCCGGTGGTCACGATTCCTACGGAGTAGTTTTTTGAAACCAAAAACCTTGACAAAGCAATTGCAAACGGCGTTTTTCCTGATCCCCCCAACGAAAGGTTGCCAACGCTAATAACCTTTGCTTTTGATTTTTTTGCCTTCCAAAAATTGTAGTCATATAGGAAGTTTTTTATTTTTATTAACAAAACATGTATTGGAAACAAAGTTAAAACAGCAGTGAAAATCCAAACCTTGCTCCTATAGTAAAAGCTATTCATGTTGAGACGCAACTTTGTCAATAAAGCTTAACTTCTCTTTCAATTTTTGTATACAAGCATCTAGGCTTTCTTCCTTGTGAAAGTATATCGGTTCCCCTACAACTAGCTTTATTGGGCTAAAAGGCTTGCTTAAATAAAAGTTGTGCCAATTATTTTTAAACACCCAACTTTTTTTAGCGTCTCCAATAACAGGGATTATCGGAACCCCGGTTTCCTGTGCTAGCTTAATAGCTCCGGGTTTTGGAACGTGTTCTGGTCCCTGTGGTCCGTCTGGGGTAATAATAATTTTAGTAGATGAAATTTTTAAAAGCCTAACCATGTCTTTGTATGCGTCTAACCCGCCCCTAGAGCTAGACCCTCTTACGAATGAATACCCAACCAATTCTCCAACCCTAACAATTAGCTCAGCATCTTTGCTTATGCTTGCTAATCCAATATAGTTTTTATTAGAAAAATAATGAAAAACAGTTAAAACTTTTCCATGCCAAGAAACCAAAATAAACGATTGATTATTTTTTGTTAAAGCGTTGATATTGTTTTCGCCCTCAACAGTAAACTTGTTGAAACCATATAACAGCTTTATCAACATCCAAAGAAAAGCGGTTTTTATGGATAAAAGAAATTTACTGTAAAATGTATTTTGCTGCATTGTGATATGGGTTTTTTGTTTCTGACTTCATTTTTTCAACAAGAAGACTATAGTTTTTTTCCCAGGCCCCCTTGCCTTCGTTTGAAAACAAATAATTGATTTCGTTAACAATGTTTGTTGCTGTCATATTTTTTTGTAATAATTCTTTTACAGATTCTTTTTCTGTAATTAGGTTTACTAAAGACAAATGTTTTACCAAAGACATTTTTTTTGCAACAAACCAAGTTAGGGAAGACATCTTGTAACAAACCACCATGGGACAATTTAATAATGCAGTTTCAAGAGTAGCTGTTCCCGAACACACAATTGCTGCATCAGCAGACGAGAGCGCTTCATAGCGGTTTTTATCAACCACTATTAAGTCTTTTGGTGTGTTTTTAATTTTAATGTTTGGCGCCTGAATAAGAACAGGCTGTATTTTGTGTTTTGAAGACACGTTAAGGGCGCTCATTGTTTTCAAAAAAATAGGCCAATGTTTTTTTACTTCGGATGCTCTGCTGCCCGGCAATAAAGCAATAATTTTTTTATCTTGATCGATATTATATCTTTTGTGTAGAAATCCAGGATCAAATTTTTGTTGTAAAATAGATATAAGCGGATGTCCAACAAAGTGCACACCAATTTGTCGATCACTAAACCATTTTTTTTCAAAAGGAATAATACTAATTAGTTGTTTACAGGTTTTTTGTAGAGCCTTTGCCCTAGAGCTGTTCCATGCCCAAACCTGAGGTAGAATAAAATAAGAAATAGGAACCCCTGTTTTTTTCATTTTTTTTGCAAGCCTAAGGTTAAAGCCCGGATAATCAATTAATATTACCTTGTCAGGTTTAAGCCTGTTAATAAATTGTACCGTTTTGTTAAATATCCTTTTTATTCTTGGGTAGTGTTTTAACACTTCAAACAAACCAATTACATTGAGGTTTTTAACATGCTCAATTTTGTTAAGTCCAGCTTGAATCATTCTGTCACCACCAATTCCGTAAAAAGAAAGATTTGGATTAATGTTTTTCATTTGTGCAATCAGTTTTGATCCATGTAAATCCCCCGAATCTTCGCCAGCAATAACAACTATTTTATTATTAACCATTTTTAGTAATTTTTTTTTCAATTTCTAAAGCAATTCCTAAGGCCTTTAAGCCTTTTGTTCCGTCTACAGTAGGGACACTTCTTGTATAAATGCAATCAATAAAATTGTTTATTTCGTCTAACAAAGCATCCCTCTCTTCTGGTATAATTTTATTATAGAATATTCTTTTTGTTCCATCTGCTGTTTCAAACTCTCTTTCAGTCGAGCTTCCCGTTGTTCCAACAGTTTCAGCCGAAGACAAATCAAAAGCGGTATCAACATTATAAGTTTCAATTTGTGGAATCATTAGGTCTGTAATGGTATAAAGATTTTTTTCATAGGTTCTAATTTTTCTAACATAACTCTGTGCAATTCTGCTTGATTTAAGGTTTGCAATGACCCCATTAGAAAACTCAATTCTCGCATGAGCAACATCTACTTTTTCTCCCACCATTGTTGCTCCACTTGCTTGAATTTGTTTTATGTTGCTATTAACCATAGACAAAACCAAATCAATATCATGAACCATTAAATCTAACACCACAGGAACTTCGGTTCCTCTGCTTTGGAAAGGAGCCAACCTTTCAATTTCTATAAAATGTGGATTTTTAACTATTGTTTTTAGCTGATTAATTGTAGGGTTAAACCTTTCAATGTGTCCTACTTGGACAATGTTTTTATTTTTTTTAGAAAGACGAACTATCTCTTCTGCTTCTTTTGTTGTGCTAGCGATAGGCTTTTCAATAAAAATGTCTTTATTTTTTTTAAGACACTCCATAGCAACCCCATGGTGCAAGTTGGTTGGGGTTACAATGTGTAAACCATCTGAGGAATTAATTAGTTCTTCAAGGCTTTTGAAGCTTTTAACTGAAAATTCTTCACTTATTTTTTGAGAAGTTTTTTCATTTATATCAAAGAAACCAACAAAATTAACAGAAGAATGAGAGGAAAGGTGTTTAATGTGATGCCTTCCAAGGTGTCCTGCGCCTATTACTCCAATTTTAACATGAAATTTTTTATCAACCACGATTATTACTGTCCTTTAATAAAGTATGCAACATCTCCTTCTTGCATAATATAGTCTTTACCAACAATTTTAACCAACCCCAATGTTTTTAAATCTTTTATATTATTTTTATGCTTTATGACATCGTCAAAAGTGTATATTTCAGCTTTGATAAATTTTTTTGCAAAATCAGTATGAACTTCTTTTGCTGCTTGTATCGCTGTTGCTCCTCTAGCAACTGTCCGAGCTTTTACCTCTTCTTTATTACAAGTAAAGAATGTTTGAAGACCAAGAATTTTGTAGGACTCTTTAATAAGGCTGTTTAATTCGGGCTCTTTTAAGCCATGTTCGTTGAGCAATAGCTGTTTTTCTTGATTGTTTAAGTCTGATATTTGTGACTCCAGCTTTCCATTGATTGTTATAAATGAAGAATGGTTTTGTTTTGCAAGGCCCCTTGCTTCTTGGATTTGGTTTGTTGCTGCGCTATTTTTACCAACATTTGCTACACAAACCATTGGCTTTTCTGTTAAAAGAAATAAATTATTGATAACAAAATCTTCTTTGCTGTTTCTTTGGAAAGTCTTAGAAAACCTTCCCTTGTTCAAGTGTTCCAGTAAATTTTTTAAGACGACCTTTATCAATTTACCGTTTGGATTGTTTGCTTTAACTAACTCTTCGTTTTTTTTCAAATTTTTCTCAACGGTTTTTATATCAGCAAGCACCAATTCAGTATTAATGGTTTCAATGTCGTCTAATGGGCTTACCTTGTTTTCAACGTGTGTAATATTTTTGTCCCCAAAGAAACGAACAACCTGTACAAGAACTTTTACAGATCTAATTTGTGATAAAAACTGATTTCCCAACCCTTCTCCCTGGTGTGCGTTTTTTACCAACCCTGCAATATCAATAAATTCAATAGTGCTATAAGTTGTTTTCTGTGGTTCAAAAATTTTTGATAAGACTTTTAATCTTTCATCTGGCACCTCTGTAATGCCAACATTTGGTTCAATGGTACAGAAAGGATAGTTTTCTGCCGCAACGCTGTTATTGCTAAGAGCATTAAATAGGGTTGATTTTCCAACATTAGGAAGACCTACGAATCCACAATTTAGTTTCATGAGGAGAATATATTATTTTTTTGAACGTCTAAATAAGTCTTTTTTAATAAGTCCAAACCCTTTTTTAATAAGTCCAAATCCATTCATTACCAACAACAACCCATTATTAAGCTTATTAATTTTCCTATTCACGATATGCCGCTCATACCTGTTATTTTGAATTTATCAAAACCGACAGATTTGATTAGCTCGATCCAAAGCGTTGTTGGGTTTTTATCAAAAATTATTTCTGGGGTATCATATATTAACCAATCACCATTTTTAATTTCATTGTCTAATTGGTTTTTGTCCCATGCAGAGTGACCAAAAATAAGCTTTGTATTGTCTGCTCCTTTTTCTTCAAATAGGATTTTTTTAATTAGCTCAAGATCGTTAGATAGCTTGATCTTTTCTGACATGTCAAGCAGAGCCTTTTTTGTATTTTTATCGCTAAGAATACATGCTTCATGAATAGAAATGGGGCCACCAAAATAAATTTTTTTTGATTGAGAAAGTAAATCTTTAAAAAATTTATCTTTTATACCCGAGCTGATAATTTTCATTGTACTAACTGGTTTATTGATAATAAATCCTACTGCACCATCCTTGTTGTATTCACAAATAAAAATAACGCTTTTTGAAAAATAAGGATCTGTCATATTTGGCATTGAAACCAAAAGCTTGTTCTTTAATGTATACATTACATATAAACATAAATCCTTTTTTGAATGATGTCCAGACTTAACTAAATTGAAGGTTAACTCTTTTTATAGTATGAAAAATATTTTATCAATTAAAGGCGCAAGACAACACAACTTAAAAGACATTAATGTTGATATTACAAAAAATAAATTGGTTGTAATTACAGGACCTTCTGGTTCAGGGAAATCTTCATTAGCGTTTGATACTATTTACGCTGAAGGACAGAGAAGATATGTTGAGTCTCTTTCTGCATATGCTAGGCAGTTTCTAGATTTAATGGAAAAACCCGATGTTGATGTTATTGAAGGGCTTTCACCTGCCATCTCCATTGAACAAAAAACAGGTTCACGAAATCCACGATCAACGGTTGGAACCATTACTGAAATCCACGACTATTTGAGACTTCTTTATGCTAGCGTTGGAAAACCACATTGTTGGGAGTGTAAAGAGCCAATTGATAAGCAAAGCCCAGAGCAAATTGTAGATCAGATTTTAACTATTAATTCCAATAAAAAAGCCTATATCCTTTCCCCAATTGTTCAAGGAAGAAAAGGGCAACACAAATCAGTCTTAGAAGACATAAAGAAAAAAGGGTTTTTAAGAGCAAGAATTGATGAAAAAATTGTATCACTAAGAAAGGAACAAGATCTTGAAAAAAATAAAACCCACAACATTGATGCTGTTATAGACCGCGTTGTTATTCATCAAGACATTAAATCTAGACTGTTGGAATCTGTTGAGCTCTCATTAAAGATGGGTGAAGGAATTTGTATTATTAATATTGAAGGAAAAAAAGATATCTTGTTTAGCGAACACTTTGCTTGCCCATATCATCCTTATGTTAGTTTGTCTGACCTTGTTCCTCGCATGTTTTCATTTAACTCCCCATATGGAGCCTGTAACCAATGTGATGGTTTGGGCTATATAACAGAAGTTGACCCCAATCTTATTGTTCCGGATATAAAAAAATCATTAATACAAGAAGCTATTGTTCCTATTGGAAGCCAGCCGAAAGGGTGGCATGGTGCCAAACTAAGAGCGCTGAGCAGAACCCGCCCTTTATCTTTTTCTTCTCCATGGAACAAGCTTAGCAAAGAGATTAGAACAATTATTTTATATGGCCTGAAAGGACAAAACATTGATATTAGCCTTAAAAATAAAAAATGGTCTGGTACCTATAGCGGCAAGTGGGAAGGAATAGTTCCTGAACTTCAGCGCCGCTATAAACAAACTCGTTCTTTTGGTATAAGAAGATGGATTGAAGGCTTTATGAGCACTAGACAGTGTGATAGCTGTGGAGGGAAAAGACTAAAAAAATCATCACTAAGCGTCACAGTTAGCAACCATAATATTGGGAATCTGTGTACAAAAAACATTGAAGAAACCCTGAAATTTTTTAATGGTATTTCTATTTCAAAAAATGATCAAGAAATTGCAAAGGGCATTCTAAAAGAAATAAAAAAACGACTAACATTCTTAACCAATGTTGGCCTTGGTTATTTGACTTTAGATAGAGCGTCCCGCACTTTATCGGGCGGAGAAGCGCAACGAATACGCCTTGCTTCTCAAGTTGGATCACAGCTAACTGGAGTGTTATATGTATTAGATGAACCGTCTATTGGTTTGCACCCAAGAGACAATAACCGACTTTTAAAAACACTTAAATCTCTAAGGGAAATGGGCAATACGGTTATTATTGTTGAGCACGATTTAAGCACAATCAAATCAGCAGATCAAATTATTGATATGGGCCCAAAAGCAGGTAAACATGGTGGTAAAATAGTATTTTCTGGAACCTTAGATGAAATGATATCAAAAAATAACACACTTACTGGTCAATATATGTCTGGAAAAAAATATATTAAAATACCAGAATTTAGAACCGTGACATATGATCATTTTACAATAAAAGGAGCACAAGGAAACAATCTAAAAAATATTGATGTTAGTTTTCCCTATAATAGGTTTATAGCTATTACTGGAGTGTCTGGAAGCGGAAAAAGTTCTTTAATTAATCAAACGCTATATCCTGCATTATCAAATCGTATCAATTTTGGTACCAAAGAAATGCTTCCATTTAAGACGCTTCTTAGAACGGATCGCATTGAAAGAGTTATTAGCGTTGATCAAAAACCAATTGGCAAAACCCCTCGATCAAACCCTGCAACCTATACTGGCGTTTTTACATATATAAGGGAACTATTTTCACAAACAAGAGCTTCTAAAATTAAAGGATATAAACCCGGTCGATTTTCTTTTAATGTTAAAGGGGGTCGTTGTGAAACCTGTGAAGGAGCCGGAATTAAAAAAATAGAAATGAATTTTTTACCCGACGTTTATATTACATGTGAAGATTGTGGTGGGAAGAGATACAACGAAGAAACTTTGGAAATTAAGTTTAAAGGGTTAAATATTGCTGAGGTATTAGCTCTTTCTGTTGAAGAAGCGAGAATCTTTTTTAAAAATGTATTTCCAATAAAAAAACGATTAGACACCTTGTTTGATGTTGGCCTTGGTTATATCAAGCTAGGACAGCAAGCTACAACGCTATCAGGCGGAGAAGCACAAAGAGTAAAACTATCAACTGAGCTGTCAAAAACTGCAACGAAAAATACTATTTATTTTTTAGACGAACCCACCACGGGCCTACATGTTGATGATATAAAAATGTTATTGTCTGTATTACAAAAACTAGTTTCAAACGGGAATACTGTTATTGTTATTGAACACAACCTTGATGTAGTTAAGTGTGCAGATTGGATTATTGATTTGGGTCCCGAAGGAGGAGAGGCAGGCGGCCAGGTTGTAGCACAAGGAACTCCAAAAGAAATTTTAAAAGACAAAAACTCTATTACGGGACAATTCTTAAAAAAAATATTTAAATAATTTTTTGGATAACCATGTTTCTCTAATTATCTTACCATATAGTGTCGAGTGAAGAAAAAATAGTTATTTCGTCTAAAGAAGAACGCAATTTTGATAAACAAATTCGACCAAAGCTTTTTAAAGAGTTTATTGGTCAAAAATCTTTGGTTAAATCGCTTAAAACCTATATTATTGCTGCAGAAGAAAGACATGAATCGCTAGACCATATTCTTCTTTATGGACCACCAGGTTTGGGAAAAACTACATTAGCAAACATTATTGCTAATGAGCTAAAAAAAGGATTTTCTAGCTCTTCTGGGCCAGTTATATCTATTCCGGGCGACTTATCAGGTATGCTAACCAACCTACAAGATAGAGACGTTTTTTTTATTGATGAAATTCATAGAATTAATACAACAGTTGAAGAATATTTGTATTCCGCAATGGAAGATTATCGCATAGATATTTTAATTGATTCAGGTCCAAATGCTAGAACTGTAAGAATTGATCTAGAGCCATTCACACTAGTTGGTGCAACTACTAGGCTTGGAAAAATTACCACCCCAATGCGTGATCGATTTGGTGCAATTTTTCGTTTAGAGTACTATAAAACTGATGAAATTTTTCAAGTGTTAGAACGTACTGCAAAAATTTTGAAGGTTGTCGTTGATAAAGACGCACTTCATGAAATTGCTCTTAGATCACGCGGGACCCCGCGAGTTGCAAATAGAATTTTAAAAAGAGTTAGAGATTTTGCACAAGTTCAAAAAAGCAAAAAAATTACTCTTAACCAAGCTATAGAATCATTAGACAATATTGGTATTGATAAAAATGGTCTCGAAGAAATGGATCGAAAGATTTTAAAAAATCTAATTTCAAAATTTAATGGTGGTCCAACTGGCGGAAAATCTTTAGCTATTTCTGTTAATGAAGATTTACAAACTATAGAAGATGTTTATGAACCATATTTAATTAAAGAAGGATTTATTGAGAGAACTTCAAGAGGTAGAAAAGCTACGGAACGAGCCTATAAATTATTTAATATAAAAAAACAGGAGAGCTTATTTAATGATTGAAAAAAAGAAAAAATATAAATTGTCTGACTTTAGATATCAATTGCCAAATAAATATATTGCACAAAAACCAAAACCAAAAAGAGAAAACTCTAAAATGATGGTTTTGAATCGAGAGAATAAAACCATAACCCATAAAAAGTTTGTAAACATTGTGGATTATTTTCAAAAAAATGATTTACTTATTCTTAACAACACCAAAGTATTTCCAGCCCGTTTATTTGCAACAAAAGACCGAACTGATGCAAAAGTAGAAATTTTTCTTTTAAGAGAACTAGGAGACAGGCTATGGGAAGTGTTAGTTAAGCCAGCTAGGAAAGTGAGAATAGGAAATAAACTAATTCTTTCTAAAGATTTATTTTGTGATGTTATAGACAATACTGTTTCTGGGGGTAGAGTTGTTCGGTTTGAATTTGGACAAGGCAATTTTGATAAAATTTTAAATACAATCGGACATCCTCCATTGCCACCATATATTAAAAGAGACGCAACAAAAAAAGATCGTGAAAGATATCAAACTGTATATGCAGAAAAAAGAGGAGCTGTTGCAGCGCCTACGGCCGGACTACACTTTACCGATAAAATATTAAAACAACTTCGAAAAAAAGGCGTTAGAATCCATACCATTACCTTGCATATTGGTTTAGGAACTTTTAAACCTGTCCAGGTTGAAGACCTAAATAGACATCATATGGATTCAGAATATTTTGAAGTTAATCCTGATACTGCTTTAGCTATCAATGAAGCAAAAAGAAAAAAAAGACGCATTTTTGCAGTTGGAACCTCCACAGTTCGCGCATTAGAAACTGTAAATGTTTCTGGATTTCTCATTTCCCCTAAAAAAGGGTGGACAAACAAATTTATTCATCCCCCATATGATTTTAAAATTGTAAATGGATTGATAACAAATTTTCACTCTCCAGAAAGCACGCTTTTAATGCTTATTTCAGCTTTTGCGGATTATGATTTTATTAAATTAGCATATAAAGAAGCTAAAAAGAAAAATTATGGTTTTCTTAGTTACGGCGATAGCATGTTAATTATGTAGGTTATGAATGTTGGTATTATAGTTGCTGCAGGCAAGGGAGAAAGATATGGTTCCTATAAACAGACTGAAACCCTTCTCAATAAAAAAGTTTATCAATACTCTTTAGACGTATTCAATATTGTTGATTTAATTGAATCTATTTATTTGGTTGTTGCAGAAGACATATATGGTTCAATAGAAGAAGACTTAAAATCTTATCAAAATAACAAACCAATATTTTTATGTCGAGGAGGAGACACTAGAGCTCAATCTGTTTATAATGCAATAAAAACTATTAACAATGCCTATGATAAAGTTTGTATCCACGATGCGGTACGTCCATTAATTCAAAAAGCAGACATTGAAAATGTATTGCTTAATTGCGTAGAAAACGGTGGTTGTATTGTTGGTGATCAAATTAATGAGACATTAAAAAAAACCAATGATAATAAAGTGGTTGAAACTATAAATCGTGATAATATGTGGCTTTCTCAAACACCCCAAGCATTTTGTTTAAAAACACTAAAAAATTGTTATGATAAAGACTTTGAACATTTTACAGATGAAGCAAATTTATTAGAATCTAATGGATATAATATTCAAGTGATTAGTAGTGTTAATAAAAATATTAAAATTACTGAAAAAAAAGACCTAGAATTAATTAAACAATTATTATCAAATGAATAAAGTCGGTATAGGAGTTGATTTTCATTCTCTAATCGAAGGAGAATACCTTATTGTAGGTGGGCATAGAATAGAGTGTGAATTTTCTTCCCAAGCTCATTCAGACGGAGATGTTTTAACGCACTCAATTATTGATGCTTTATTGGGTGCACTAAATTTGGAAGATATAGGAGAAAATTTTCCTAACACTTCCGAATATTTAAATGTCTCTAGTATTGAGCTATTAAAAAAAGTGGTTCAAAAAATACCAGAAAACACAAAAATAATCAATGTTGATACGTCGATTGTTTTAAATGCTCCAAAAATTTCTCCTCACAAAAATGCTATTAAAAAATCTTTATCGAAAGTTTTAGGCATTAGTACAGATAGCATTTCTATTAAAGGTACAACAACCAATGGCTTGAGTTTTGTTGATATGTCCAACGGTTGGGGAGCCCAAACAATCCTAACTATTAATGATGGACATTAATTCATATGCAAAAATTAATCTTGGCCTTCATATTTTAAATAAAAGGGAAGATCAATATCATAATATAATCACTGTATTTCAAGAAATTGATTTTTGTGATCAAATATCTATTGAAAAATCTGATGACTTTATTTTTGAAACAAATATTGATTGGTTAGACAAAAAAAATAATACATGTATACAAGCATTTAACGCAACAAAAGAAAAGTTTCCTAATATTTCTAATATAAAAATTAATCTTGTTAAAAATATTCCACCCGGTGCAGGCTTAGGAGGAGGTTCAAGTAATGGAACGGCTGTTTTAAAGGGAATAAATGAACTGTTTGATTTAAAGATAAACCAGGAGGAACTAATTAAGTTGTCAAAAAAAATTGGTGCGGATTCCCCATTTTTTGTTAACGGAGGTTTGCAAATTGGTAAAGGAATAGGGAGCGATTTATCACCTGTAAAAAGCAACCTAAGTGGGTTTTATATATTGTTAGTGATGCCCGATATAAAAATTGATACAAAAAATGCTTATAAAAAGTGTTTGTTAAAAGATAAAACCAACATTAAGTTTGCCGGAATGTTGGATGAACTTAAGAATTATAATTTAAGTTCAGAGTTATTTTACAATGATTTTGAGGTGTACGTTTTTAAAACACATCCAGAAATTGGCAAAATCAAATTAATGATTTTGGATTTAGGTGCAAAATACGCCAGTTTGTCGGGTAGTGGTTCGACTGTGTTTGGAATATTCTCAAACAAAAAAGATGCACTAAAAGCGCATCAATTTTTTAGTCCCCATTTCTCTACAATTATTACAAATCCGAAAATTTAATTTGGGGAATCGTCTAATTGGCAGGACACATGGTTTTGGTCCATGCAGTCGGGGTTCGAGTCCCTGTTCCCCAACAAAGGAATAAAAGAAAAATATATGGGATTATATAAACAAAAAATATTTTCTGGTTCAAGCAACCAAGAGTTGGCAGACAGCATTGCAAAAGAAGCCAACAACGCTCTTGGAAAACTGTCCATTAATAGGTTTAGCGATGGAGAGATTTGGGTAAAGTACGAAGAAAATTTAAGAGGCAATGATGTATATATTGTTCAAAGCACAAATCCTCCTGGAGATCATATAATTGAACTTGCTTTACTTATAGATGCTGCAAAAAGAGCAAGCGCAGATAAAATTAGTGCAGTAATTCCTTATTTAGGTTATGCAAGACAAGATCGAAAAGACGAACCAAGAGTACCAATTTCTGCTAAAGTAATGATTGATATAATTACTGCCGCTGGTGCTGATAGAATTATTACAATGGATTTGCATTCAACTCAAATACAGGGCTTTTCAAGCATTCCAATTGATAATTTATATGGAAGCTTAGTTTTAATGGCTGAGTTAAAAATTCATCTTAATAGTATTAATGATGATAATAAAGCCGTTGTATTATCGCCGGATATTGGTTCAAACAAATTAAGTCAATCATATGCCAAAAAGCTAGGAATAGGGTTTGCAGTGATTGATAAGAGAAGAAGTGCACACAATAAATCAGAAGTTGCTTATCTTGTGGGAGATATTGAATCAAGACATGTTTTAATTATAGATGACATGATTGATACCGCAGGAACAATTAGCAATGCTGCAAAAGTAGCTAGAGAAAAAGGGGCGCTCTCTGTTATTGTTGCTGCAACGCATGGAGTATTATCTGGAGACGCAGTTCAAAGGTTGTCTAGCGATGATATTGATAAAGTTATTGTTGCAGATACGGTCAAAATCCCAAAAGAAAAAAGATTTAAGAAATTAAGAGTTGTACCTTCTGCAAGAATTTTTTCAGAAACTATTAATAGAATTCATACTGGGGAATCGGTTAGTGCATTATTTAGGGAGGATCATGAGTAAATTTGAAAAATTAAATGTAAATGTTCGCGATGAAAAAGGCACATCTTCTGTAAGAAGAATAAGGCTACAAAATCAGATACCAGCTGTTTTATACCACTCAGGACTAGATGCTCTTTCACTTTCTATTGACAAAAAAGAATTATATAAAGCTTTAAATACTGGTCAAGTTATTTTTGAAGTTACAGTTCAAGACGAGAATCAATTTGTTCTTGTCAAAGACGTGCAATATCATCCTGTGAATGATAATATTATGCATGTTGATTTCCAAAAAGTAAAAGAAGACGAAAAAATCTCATTAGAAGTGCCATTAAGAATTGAAGGTGAGGCAGAGGGAGTTAAAGCTGGTGGTATTTTGGTACAGATTGTAAGCACTATTACAGTTCAATGTAAACCAACAACTATTCCAGAAGCTTTAATTATTGATGTTACTAATCTAGAATTGAACTCGAGCCTTTTTGTGAAAGATATCCAGCTTGCTGCAGATGTAGAAATAATGACTTCTGAAGATCTTGCGGTTGTTTCTGTTCAAGAACCTAAAGAAGAAGAAGTAGTAGAAGAAGAAGTGCTAGAAGGTGAAGAGCTGTTAGAAGGAGAAGAAGGAGAAGAAGGAGAAAAAGATAAAGAGGGCGAAGAAGGTAAAGAAGGTGAAGATGGAAAAGACGGAAAAGAAGATTCTTCAGAAGGTAAAAAAGAAGGAACCAAGGAAAGCAAAGATCAAAAACCAAAAGAGGAAAAACAGAAATAATGTTGATTTTTATCGGTCTAGGTAATCCTGAAGAAAAATATCTTCAAACAAAACACAATATTGGATTTTGGGCAATAGACATGTTTGCAAAAAAACATAACCTTGAATTTAAGGCAGGTAAAGGCAACTTTATTTTTGCAAAAAAATCTAATGAATATATCTTGGTAAAACCTACAACAGGAATGAACAAAAGCGGAACAATCATACAAGAACTTCTAAGTTTTTATAAGGCTGACATGAAAGATTTAGTAATCATTTTTGATGATGTAGATCTACCGCTAGGTGAAATTAGATTAAGATTAAGTGGCGGAGATGGCTGTCACAATGGAATGAAATCAATAATTCATTCTTTGAATACAAATGAAATTACCAGGTTGAGAATAGGTATTGCAGCTGACGACTATAAACGACCATCAGAAAACTATGTATTAAAGCCATTTAATAAAAAATATCAATCTTCAATAAATCAAGTTTTAGAATTTACTTATGATGCAATGTCTTCAATTATTAAAGAAGGCGCTGTATTTACATCAAATCATTATAATAAACAAATTGTAGGAGAAGCATAGTGGAAAACCTTTTTTATTTAATACCGGTGTCAGGCGTTACTGCAATGATTTTTGCATTGTGGAAAAGTAATTGGATTAGCAAACAAAATCCAGGTAATGAAAAAATGCAAGAAATAGGTCTTGCTATTCGAGAAGGAGCAACAGCTTTTATTCAAAGAGAATATCGAGTTTTGGCAATCTTTGTTCTTGTTGTTGCAGCTCTTTTATATTGGGTTAATCTTGGAAATAATACTCCAGAAGTGGCATTTTCTTTTATAGTAGGGGCCCTTTGTAGTGCTTTAGCAGGAGCTTTTGGAATGCGTGTTGCTACACTAGCAAACCACAGAACAACTGAAGCTGCAAGAACGGGACTAAGTCCAGCACTTAATGTTGCTTTTAGTGGAGGCGCTGTTATGGGCATGAATGTAGTAGGTCTTGGTATTTTAGGTTTATTTACGCTTTTCTGGTATTATGGAGGATTAAACAGCGGTTCTGATTTATCAAGAATTATGACCCTAGTTTCTGGTTTTGCTATGGGAGCTTCATCTATTGCTCTTTTTGCAAGAGTAGGTGGCGGTATTTATACAAAAGCTGCCGATGTGGGTGCAGATTTGGTTGGCAAGGTAGAAGCCGGTATTCCAGAAGACGATCCAAGAAACCCTGCAACAATTGCTGACAATGTTGGTGACAATGTTGGTGATGTTGCTGGAATGGGAGCCGATTTGTTTGAATCATATGTGGGCTCTATTATTGGTGCAATGGTTTTGGCAGCAGCAGCGGGCCAAACAACATTAGTTTATTTGCCTTTGTTTATTGCTGCATCAGGAATTTTTGTATCAATTCTTGGAACATTTTTTGTTAGAACTAAAGAGGGAGGCAATCCTCAAACTGCACTTAATATTGGAGTGTTTGGTTCAGGTGCCATTATGTTAGTTCTTACTTATTTTTTATTACAATATTTTGGTCCTTCGGGAACGATTGATAATATGAGCGTTATGAATCTGTTCTGGGCTACTGTAGTTGGTCTTGGTTCAGGCATTTTAATTGGTTTAATGACAGAATATTTTACATCTGACGCTCAAAATCCATCGCGAGCAATTGCTCAAGCAAGCGAAACCGGATCTGCAACAAACATTATAGCAGGTTTGGCTAATGGTATGTATTCAACTGCATTACCAGTGCTTGTTATTGCATTAGCAATTTTGGGAGCATTCCACTTTGCTGGGCTTTATGGAATTGCAATTGCTGCTTTAGGCATGTTGTCTACTATTGGTATTCAACTAGCAGTGGATGCGTATGGTCCAATAGCTGATAATGCTGGCGGAATTGCAGAAATGGCCGAACTTCCAAGCGAAGTAAGAGAAAGAACAGACAAACTTGATGCAGTTGGCAATACAACAGCTGCGATTGGTAAAGGATTTGCTATTGGTTCTGCTGCTCTAACATCGTTAGCGCTTTTTGCAGCATTTAGAGAAACAGTTGGAGGATTAGTGTTAGACATTAGTAACCCATACGTAATGGCTGGCCTTTTTATTGGCGCCATTTTACCGTTTGTTTTTTCTGCGCTTGCTATGAAAGCAGTGGGCGATGCTGCATTTGAAATGATTGAAGAAGTAAGAAGACAATTTAGAGAAATCAAAGGCCTTCTTGATGGAAAAGCAAAAGCTGATTATGCAAGATGTGTGGATATAGCCACCTCTGCTGCAATCAATAAAATGATTATGCCTGGTGCCCTTGCTGTCTTTACTCCAATACTTTTTGGGCTTGTTCTTGGACAAAAAGAGATGTTGGGTGGAGTTTTAGCTGGTGTAACAGTAACCGGTGTATTGTTAGCTATTTTTATGGCAAATGCAGGCGGTTCATGGGATAATGCAAAAAAATACATTGAATCCGGTGCGCATGGTGGCAAAGGAAGCGACGCTCACAAAGCTGCCGTTGTTGGTGACACAGTAGGCGATCCTTTTAAGGACACTGCCGGTCCTTCGTTGAACATTTTAATTAAACTAATATCAGTAGTGTCACTGGTAATAGCACCACTTATTTAATGGAGAGATTATATGAATTATTATGAAATATTATATATTGTAAATCCAAATTATGGAAAAGATAAAATATCTGAAATTATTCATGATATTAATCAACATATTGAAACTAAGAAACATTCAGTAATTGGACATAATTTTTGGGGCAAAAAACCGTTAGCATACAATGTTAACAAAGAAAAATATGGCAATTATGTTTTGCTTCATACAGAGTTTAATGATTCTAATTTTGTGAATGATTTTAAGGCATTCCTTAATTTGAATTCAGAGGTGTTAAAATATCTTATTATTAAACTTGACGGTAAGCCTGTTCCGAAAGAAGAAGTAGAAAAAGTAGAAGAAAAGGAGAATCAATAATGTTGTCTAGTAGAAAAAAATCCTGTTATTTCAAAAGAAATCATATACATGAAATAGACTATAAAGACACCAAGCTTCTAAATAAGTTTATTAATGATCAAGGCAAAATTATCCCAAGAAGAGTTACTGGAACAAGTATGAAAATGCATCGAAAATTAGTAACCGCAATTAAAAGAGCACGAAATGTTGCTTTACTTCCTTTTGCAGCAATTGATAGAGATTAAAAATGAAAGTAATATTAATTAAAGATATAGAAGGCCTAGGAAATGAAGGAGATATCATTGTTGTTAAACCTGGATTTGCAAGAAATTTTCTTTTACCAAAAGGTTTAGCTATTAATTTTTCTTCTAATCAATTGATAAAAATTGAAAATGAACTTAAACAACAAGAACGTAAAATTGAACGTGAGAAAGAAAATTTATCACACATATTAAATCAAATTTCTAGTTTAGAAGTATCGATAAAAGCAAAATCAGAAGACAATGAAAAACTTTTTGGCTCTGTAACAAGAGCAGATATTGAACAACTATTATTGCAGAATAATATTAAGATTGATAAAAAATATATCGATTTAAAATCTCCGATTAAAACCCTTGGATTACACGAAATTGACGTAAAATTTAATAGCGAACTATCAGGTAGTTTTAAGGTTAATATAGAAAAAGAAGAAGACTAATTTTTTATTATTTTTATAATTGATTTTTCTTTATTGCACTCTTCACAAAAAAAATACATATCTTTATATTGCGATGTTTCTGTTAAACATTTTTTAGTATCACACCCAAAAACATACGAATGATTTATGCCTGCGTCATTACCAATGCTATTTGATGCTTTTCTTAGCCAATTTCGGAAAAATGCCTTATAGTCTTTTTTGCGTTTGTTGTTTGCTTTAAGCCAGTCAAGCATTTTAGCGAGTTCAAATTGAGGATCAATCGATGGAAATTTTTTGCTCCATCTATCCATATTGTTTTCTATATCTTTAATTTGTTCTTTTTTAGATGGAAATTTTTTCTTGCTGATAGGAGCAATTTCATCTAATCGTGCTTCTAGTTTTAAAATTTTTTCCAAAATTTCATTTAAATTTGTTTTTTTACTTTTCATTTCTTTAATTTAATGGGTATTCATCCTATAAAAAAACATTAATAAAAGAGTAAAAATACTATGAAAATAATGGCAGAATATATTTGGATTGATGGTTATGAACCGACCGCCAATTTGCGTTCGAAAACAAAAATATTAGATAATATAGTTTCATCAGTTTCGGATCTTCCAAGTTGGGGGTTTGACGGATCTAGTACTCTTCAAGCAGAAGGGATTGATAGCGATTGTATGTTAAAACCTGTTTGGTTTTGTAAGGATCCACTTCGTGGTGGCGACAATGTGTTGGTAATGAATGAAGTATGTAATCCAGATGGATCACCACACAAATCGAATACTAGAGCACCACTGGTAGAACTGGCAGATAAATTTAAAGACCATGACCCTTGGTTTGGAATTGAACAAGAATATACCTTAATGAACGGTAAACAGCCGTTGGGGTGGCCTGATGAAGGATACCCTGAAAGACCACAAGGTCCATATTATTGTAGCGTTGGATCTGAAGACGTTGCTGGCCGCGATGTTGTTGAAGATCATATGCAAGTATGTTTAGATGCTGGTATTGCAATATCTGGTATTAATGCTGAAGTGATGCTTGGGCAATGGGAATATCAAGTAGGACCAGTAGGAGCTTTAGAAGTTGGAGACCAATTATGGGTTGCTAGATGGTTGCTAGAAAGAATTGGTGAAGATTATGGGGTTAGAGTTGAGCTCCACCCAAAACCTATTAAAGGAGATTGGAATGGTTCGGGGGCACATATCAACTATAGTACAGTAGCCATGCGAGCACCTGGTGGATTAAAAGTCATTGAGGAGGCTTGTGAAAAATTGGGGCAAAATGTTGATAAACACATTGCAGCATATGGAGCTGATAATGATCAAAGACTTACTGGATTACACGAAACTTGTAGTATCAATGAATTTAGGTATGGTGTAAGTGATAGAGGGGCTTCAATTCGTATACCAATGGGCACCCAAAATGATGGATGTGGTTATTTAGAAGATAGAAGGCCTGCATCAAATGTAGATCCCTACAAAGCATGCGCCGTACTAATCGATACTACTTGTAGCTAGTTAATGTAAAGACTATGATTTCAAAAAAGCTACTAAGGTGGTATTCTCTGAATAAAAGAGATTTACCTTGGAGAGCTACCCATGATCCCTATAAAATTTGGATTTCTGAAATTATGCTGCAACAAACGCAAGTTTCAACTGTAATTCCATATTATAAAAAATGGATTAATAAGTTTCCCAACGCAACAAAACTGTCCAAAGCTAACTATAATGACGTATTAAAGCTTTGGGAGGGACTTGGATATTATTCACGCTGTAAGAATATTTACAAAACATCTCATCTTGTTCAAGATAACTTTCCTGACAGTTATTCTGAATTAATTAAACTTCCTGGAATAGGAGATTATACCGCCAAGACCATTCTTGCAATTGCATTTAATAAGAATGAAGTAGGAATTGATACAAATTTAGAACGTATTGGTTTTAGGCTTTTAGGACTAAAGAAACGATCAAAGTTTAACCAAAGTAAAGTGAAAAAATTTCTTGAAAAAATACAAAACAAAAATAATCCAGGAGATTTTAATCAAGCTTTAATGGACCTTGGAAGCAATGTTTGCCAATCACAGTCTGTTAATTGTAGAGTATGTCCTATTAATGATTTTTGTAAAGCTTTTCTAAGTTGCAATCCTGTTGACTATCCAGCTCCAAAAAAATCAAAGACTGTTCGAACAATTAAAGTTTCCACCTGTATTGTCCGGAAACAAAAAAAATTGTTAATCTTACAACGTCCAATAGATGCAATGCTTGGAGGGCTGTGGGAGTTTCCTGGGGGGAAGATTCAAAATAATGAATCAAGAAAAAAAGCAGTAATTAGAGAAGTAATGGAAGAAACGAATCTTATTATTAAAAACCTGGACTACCTAGGGCAGGTTCAACATCAGTATAGCCACTTTAAAGTTTTGATATCTTTGTTTTTAGGTGATGTGAATGATATATCTTCCTTAAAGACAAATCAAAATTATAAATGGACTACCAGAAAACAATTAGATAAGTTTGCATTGCCGAAGGCAAACTATAAAATGTTGGAGATTTTAGATAAATTAAAATAATATTTATTTCCATGATACGTGTACTCATAACTTTTTTAATTCTACTTTTATTTTTACCTATTTTTATTTTAATGATGATAACAGGTATTGTATTGTCGTATATAATGCACCCGAGATATTTTTATTGGCAGATGCATATCGGCTGTAAGTTATTATTGCTTGGTGGTTGGCAGTATCACACCATTCATGGTCAAGTTCCCCCAAAAAACAAGGGTCCCTATCTTTTTATGTTTAATCATGAGTCTATGTTTGATGCGTTTATGTTGGGAGCCTCTATCCCATACTATATTAATGCGATAGGTTGGGAAGGAATCTTTAAATGGCCTTTATGGGGATTTTTTGCAACAAGATATGGTGCATATCAAATTACTCATGATAATACAGACCAAGCAAAAGCAACCCTTAAAATTGCTGAAAAAATATTACTCATAGATGAAGATTCAATGATTTTTTCACCAGAAGGTAATCGAACCATTACTGGAGAGATGAGTGAATTCAAAAAAGGAGGATTTCATTTTGCCAAGGCTACCAATGCAACCATTGTTCCCATTGGGATTATTGGAGCCTTTAAATCAAACGTTAGAACGAGTTGGATAATTAAACCAGGTCGATTAAAAACTGTTTTTGGAGATCCAATTACCCCAGATGATTATTCTCATTTATCAATTGAAGATTTCCGTGATCTTGTTAAAGATAAAATTGTAAGTCTTGTGAAAGATTTTAGTTAAGATGTTTAACCTTAGGGTGTAAAAACCCAACAACTCCACATAGTCCTGCCATGAATCCAAATAATAAGAATATTGTTTGAATATCAAAAATATCTGATGCAAGCCCAATTATTCCAGAGGAAACAGCAGTCATACTAATGATTGAAATGGAAATAATTGAAAAAATTCTTCCTAAAAGTTTCTCAGGAATGTTTTTTTGCATCATTGCTACTCTAGAAATAATCAATAAAGGAATTCCAATACCGTGACAAAATGATAGAATATACATTTGGGTCATATTTTCAATAAAATAGTATAGACAAAAACTGACTCCATCAATAAAAAGCCCTGTTAAAAACAATTTACCATGTGTAAACCTATCACCAAAATTATAAACAAAAGTTGTTCCTAGTAACATGCCCAATCCAACAATTGCTTCACATATTGCAAAATTAGACGCAGTTCCTTCTAAGGCAATTTTTACTAATATAGGAATGCCAACAATGGCAGGTCCCATAACAAATAAGTTGCTTAAAATGGTCAGAATAATAATAAAACGTAATGTTTTTTTATTGTTTAAATAGACAAGCCCTTGATAGGTTTTTGTTAAAATATTACTAAAATCTACATTTTCTTTTTCTACTTCATCTTTAGGGGCACCAATGATTACAAAAGCAGTAATTATATAGCATATGACAGTCACATAAAATAAATAATCAATTGGTATAATTGTTAATGCATATGCTGCAACAATTGGTCCTATAAATACAGCACTTTGCCATGCAATATTTACAATCGAATTTGCCTTCAAAAGCTTATCTTTTTTAATCTGTGTTGGGAGATATGCATTGAATGCAGGTAAAAATGGGAGCGAAAATCCGTTGTGAAAAAAAGCAAGAATCATAATAACCCATGCAAGCCTCATATCAAATAATAGAAATAATGGAACTCCCAATACCGCAATCGCTTGCATTGAAGTTGCAAATGCCATGACCTTTGTTTTTGAATAGATATCAACAACAGCGCCAGCAAATAGTCCAAAAAATATAGCAGGGAGATACGTTGTCATTGCTATTAATCCAGTGAGTTTTTCGGAATTGAATTATGACTTATATAATTACAGATCCTTGTGTAGGGACATGTGACACAGCATGTACAGAAGTATGCCCTGTTGATTGTATTCATGGTCCTGATGATCCAGAAGGTGCTGGAGAAGAAGCAAAAGACCCTGATTTTGATGCAACAGGGAAACAGCTTTATATTAATCCAGAAGAATGTATTGATTGTGGAGCGTGTGAACCAGAATGTCCTGTTGATGCAATCTATGATGAAGAAGAAGTTCCAGAAGAGTATCATGCACAGATTGCAACCAATTATGAATATTTTGGGCAAGAAGCACCTGAATAAATTCTTTTATAGTCATTAAATAAAATATGAAACGATTATTAAGCACCCTTACATTTTTTCTTATATTGTCATTTGTTATTTGGAATAATAGGGTAAATATTGTGGTCTGGGCGCTCCCAAAAATTTTAGATATTACAAATCCAGTTTTATCTGTAGGCTCTTCAAATTGGCAAAAAGGTCCTGATTCAAAAACAACAAACGATACAAGGCCTAATATTATTTTAATTCTTGCTGATGATTTAGGGTTTAATGATGTTTCTCTATATAACGGCGGTGCTGCAGACGGATCTTTAATGACACCAAACATTGATGCAATCGCACATGATGGTGTGTTATTTGAAAATGGTTATGCTGCAAATGCGATATGCGCACCAGCTAGGGCATCAATTATGACAGGTCGATATTCAACTCGATTTGGATTTGAGTTTACCCCAATTTACCCACAAGCTTTGACACTATTTCAATGGATTGATGATATTGACGATCCAGAGCTTAAAATAGAGATAGATGAAAAACTGGCTCCAATGTCAAAGGATATCTTTACTGCAAGCTTTCCTAGTGAAGAGATTACTATTGCTGAAATATTACAAGAGGCAGGCTATTATACAG
>LULG01000050.1_pt1 | contig 28546 bp, 25 predicted proteins | sample 728211 | NCBI WGS metagenome assembly LULG01 (sample SAMN03860295, study PRJNA289734) | marine metagenome | biome: seawater column; feature: ocean; material: water; isolation source: Red Sea water column Station 169 - depth 200m | place: Saudi Arabia: Red Sea | collected 2011-10-15 | depth 200 m | reverse complement strand
CTGTACGATCTTCGAAGCTAAGATGAGTATACGACACGTTATTTCTCCTTTTCCCTTTAATGGGTGAGGTCGTGTCGCACTTCAAGTTTTAGTCCAAGAGGTTTTATCCATTTTATTCTCGTACTTAATATTGCTCATCCACGTTGATTAAAAGCCAAGTTGATTAAAAGCCACGTTCTTCTTGTCGGTTTCTTGCCTCAGCTTCGGCTAAGCCTTGCGCATTTGGAGACGGCTGATTCGCCTGTACTTCCTCTAATGTTTTCGGTTCAAACTTGGAGTCTTTGATGGCACGGAGCTCGTCAATATTGTCGCATTGATCCATTTTTTGTGAGACCTGTAGGATGGTCTGTCCAAGATTATTTTTGATAAAGTATTGAAATTCAACTGCATCTTTTTCATTGACGTTGAGTGCAGCATTGCGGTACAGCGCCGTGTTTGTTTTAAGTCCATTTAATGTACCACAGCTAAATTTCTTTAAAAATGCAGATGATCCTTTAGGTGCGTCAGTTTGTTCGTAGTCAACCAAACGAATGTCGATTGAGAAAATCGGATATTGATTGTAAAACTCAGCTTTGGACTGATGACCAAGAAAGGGCATTAAGCGTTGTACGGCAGAACCACTTGGAATAGCGATGTTGCTTTTATGAATTTGCTTTTCTTGTTGGATTAATTTGTATTTTGGATAACCATAAATCCCAAGCGCAACTAGGCAAAGTAGGATAAAAATAATCTTAAAGTTCATTAGAAAAAATATGAAGTCATTTGAATTTATTTTAAATTAACAAAAAAATACAATGGATACAAGATTTGTACATAAAGTACATAAAAAATGCTGAATGATCAGCCTAAAGAGGTCATCAAATTATTTGATGAAAATGGTTTTAATTGAAATAGTTGTTTAGAACAACTATTTCAAAAACAGCTGATAACCCAAATTGTCAGTGATCTCATCGAATGGATAATTAATCTGTTCCAACGTCGTGAGCAAGCTATCTTGAGCTTCATTTTCTTGAGTTGCGCTTTGCTGTGAGTTTTTACCTGCTTGAAGCCCCATGAGTACACGTCCTTCAGCTGCCCCATGATTACGATAGTGGAATAGGCTAATATTATGTTCAGGTCCCAGACTTTCTAAGAAGCGGAGCAAAGCACCAGGGCGTTCAGGGAAAGATACACGGAATAAGCGTTCATCAGGCAAATGCCCATGACCACCGATCAAATAACGAATATGCAATTTAGCAATTTCGTCATCCGATAAATCGACCACTTTGTAATCGGCTTGAAGTTGCTCAAAAATTTCTTGGCGTTCGATGTCGCCGTTTTTGAGGCTAATCCCGACGAAGACTTGCGCCTTTTCACTGCCATTGTAACGATAGTTAAATTCAGTAATATTGCGACCTTGCAAAGCACGGCAGAAAGCGAGGAATGCGCCTTTTTGCTCAGGTAAAGTCACGGCATAGACCGCTTCACGATGTTCACCAAGCTCGGTGCGCTCAGCGATAAAACGTAAGCGATCAAAATTCATATTGGCACCGCAGACGATCGACACCATATTTTGATTTTCGATATTGTGCTGTGCGACGTATTTTTTAATCCCTGCCAGCGCCATTGCGCCAGATGGCTCAACGATACTGCGATTTTCATCATAAGTATCTTTGATCGCTGCACAGATTTCATCGGTATTTACGGTCACAACGTCAGGTTCAATGATCTTTCCTGAACTGTCAGACTTATCCAATTGCAACACTTCAAATGGCAACTCACCAATTTGCGCCACCGCTGTACCATCTGCGAATAAACCGACATGAGGTAGGATTGCTCGCTCACCAGTTTCAAGTGCGAGTTTTAAGCAGGCGGATTCTTCATACTCCACTGCAACGACTTTGACATGCGGTGCCACGTCGCCAAGATAGGCCGCCACACCTGCGATCAAACCACCACCGCCGACAGCGACAAAGACATATTCCACATCACGCCATTGACGAATGAGTTCGTTGGCAATGGTACCTTGTCCTGCGATGACCAGCTCATCATCATAAGGCGGAATAAAAGTCAGACCATCATCTTCCGCGCGTTGCTTGGCATATTTATTAGAAATATCAAAGCTATCACCGTGCAAGACGACCGTACCACCAAGGCGCTTGACTGCTTCAACCTTGATGTCAGGTGTAGTCGTTGGCATGACGATGATTGCAGGAATACCGAGCTTCTGACCCGAAAGTGCAACACCTTGTGCATGGTTGCCTGCGGATGCGCAGATCACGCCTTTTTGAAGCTGTGCTTTTGGCAATTGACTAATGCGATTGTATGCGCCACGCAGTTTGAATGAAAAAACAGGTTGCAAATCTTCACGTTTAAAGCGAATGTTATTATTGAGTCTTTGGCTAATTTTTGGTGCAATCTCAAGTGGTGATTCGATGGCAACATCATAGACAGTTGCTTGTAAAATTTGTCTAACCCAATGAGACAGCATGACATTCTTCCAAATTTAACAGTAAAATATACGCCATTGTAGCAAATCAAAATTCATTACGCTGAAGATTTGCTAGAATTCCGAGCTGAACCGCCAAATCTTTCAATAGAGACGATCAATGACTTTATATGCTTCGCAAGATGACAAAAAACGTGCAGCCGCAGAAGCTGCTATTCAACATCTACCAAAAGGTGGAATCTTAGGGGTGGGCACAGGCAGTACCGTCAATTTCTTGATTGATTTGCTTCCAGAGTTACAACTTGAAGCCGCAGTATCGAGCTCAAAAGCCAGCGAAAAACGTCTAAAAAAACTCGGCATCGAAGTGGTCGATCTCAATCATGTGGGTGGTTTGGATGCTTATGTCGATGGTGCTGATGAGATTGATCGTCATCTACATATGATCAAAGGTGGCGGTGCCGCGCTAACTCGTGAAAAAATTGTGGCATCAACGGCTAAGCAGTTTATCTGTATCGTTGATGATTCAAAATGGGTGACACAGCTTGGGCGTGAATTCCCACTACCTGTAGAGGTGATTCCGATGGCACGTTCGGCAGTGGCACGAAAATTGGTCGCACTCGGTGGTGATCCTGCATATCGTGAAGGTGTGGTGACGGACAATGGTAATGTGATTTTGGATGTATTTAATCTGAATATTTTAAATCCGCTTGAACTTGAACGCACCATTAATAATATTCCAGGTGTCGTGACCAACGGTATCTTTGCACAAAATGCGGCGAGCATTGCTATTGTTGCAACGGATATTGGCATTGAAGTCAGAAAACCTGAATAATCCGAAAGCTAGTATAATGACTGTGGTCGAATGATTTTAGAACAAACTGAACAATCTAGTCCTCATTTGCCTGAAATTCATATGGTCAGACATGCTCGTGCTAAGCGTCTGAAACTTGCAGTTTCGGCGCAAGGTGTTCGGTTGACTGTGCCACCTTATGCGACCAAACGACAAGTGCATGATTTTCTAGTGCAGAGTCAAGGATGGCTTGAACAAACTTGGCAAAAGCAACAGCTATTCATATCGCAAAAAGCAGAACAATCCACACAGATTGAGCTACCAACGACTTTGGATTTAAATTTTTTCCCGAAAACCATTCGTGTTGAATATCAAAGCATGTCACGTGCGTTTAAGTGGTCGGAAAACGATGCACTTTTATTTATTAATGCGGATCATGCCGAGAAAGCATTAACCCAGTTTATATTTCAATTTGCCAAGAAAATTTTACCTGAGCCGTTAAATTATTTTGCAAAAGTTCATCAGCGAAAGGTGAATGCGGTGCGTATTAGTAAAGCCAAAACACGTTGGGGAAGTTGTAGTAGTGATCAACGTATTATGCTCCATGCAGGATTATTACTGATGCCATTAGAGAGTGCGGAGTATGTGATTTTGCATGAGCTTGCACATACAGTACATATGCACCATCAAGCCAGTTTTTGGCAACAGCTTGAGCAGTGGTGTCCAGAGGCAAAACTAAAACAGAAAAATCTCAAACAATATCGCTTACCGCATTGGTGGCTGGCTTAAAGCTTAAAATTTAATGCGTAGAATGTGAAACAGAAAAAAAGCAACCATCGAGAAATCGGATGGTTGCGGGTTTGGAAACTTGATCACTGACTTTAGTGAAAGGCAAAGTGACGATTATGCTTAGCTACAAGATTGAATGTCGTCCGTAGCAAAACTTAAATCATCAAGCGATGGATAAAGGTTTTGGCTACTCCCAGTACGTGCGGAAACGATTGCAGCGTTTTTAATTTCAAACTGTAAAAAGTGTGGTGGACGAATTTCTCCAGAGCCGACATTCAGAATGTAGTGTTGAGTCGTGTCATCTACCCGCAGTAGATTATCACTGACATCACGGTTGATTTGCCCAGTGATGGTTTGAGTGCCTTTATTAAGACGAACATCACCGCTAGGTAATATTTCCACAGTACAACTGCCGACCTGATGTGTACCGAGTAGGTACTCAATGTCATTGATTAGGCTAGGCTTAAGATCATCGGTATTTAGCCCTTGTTTGCAAGGGTATGCACTAGGGGTTGCACTAGAGTCACATTTATCATCATTAATAAATCCGATTGCAGGTCGGTAGTCTCCAGCACCTGCTAAACGAAGACTTGTTGTTGAGGAAACTTTGGAGCCCTCTGGGTAATAGTTGTATTCCTCAAGTACCTCAATACCATTTGGATTGTATATGTTTTGGTTGGTTTCATCAGCAACAGCCAAAGTAGCCAGCTTCAGTTTTTCTCCGAATGCGATTCTCGCAGGCGCTTGTAGAGTGCCGATATCAATAGAGTTGTTTTTTTCAGGATCAATATTCTTGGGTGTATCCACAAGCACTAAAAAAGGAGTGTTGTCACCTTGAACACTGCGACCATCAAGATAACCATCACGAAGATCAATCCCGATATTTTGTGCAAGCTCGACAAATGTGTTTTTGGTATCAGGGTAACTCATCTGCCAAAGCTTCATCATGCCAAAGCTGAGGAAAGTGTTTAAATATTCCCTTTGATTTTTTGAATTGTAATTCACAGCATAGATGCTTTGGGTGTTACCAAATTGAGGAAACTCAGACAAACTAAATGCTTGATTGAATACTTTGCTTAATTCTACACTGGATTTATTAATGTGGGTTTCTTGAATAGGCGATAAATCAGGTTGATCAAAATCTAAGTTGCCTGATCGAAATAATGTGCGTTGATAAACAGCTTCGGTTAAAGGCGTTACATTAATATTCAAGTTTTTAGCAATAGTATCGATCGCATGTATTTCACCACTAAAGCTCGTGTTGCGAGCTTTGATTGGATCGAACATCTGACTATTCTCGTTTGCACGCAAGGTGACTACAACAATATCTGCGGTATCTTCAATACTCACCTCAATGTCACCAGTTTCAAATCCAGTGAAATTTTCGTTGCTATAAATAGGTTCGTCTTGCCCAACGATTTGTACCTCAAGTGAGGCATCAATGACATACATCGGCACATTGACATTGATTGTGAGCATTTCAGTGCCATCATCGCCATCGTCAATGGTTGAATTATTACTACGAGAAGTGCCCGACCCACCACAAGCAATCAGTCCTGCACACGCAACTGCTAAGCAAGACTTATAAAGCAATGACAAAGTCATTACATCTTTTGTTTTTATCGAAGGCATCCGCGCACTCCATTGCTATTATGTACAAAATCCCTGAGCCTAGTATTAAAAAGTAAAAAAAACTATTCGTCTAGTCCATTCCTCGATTTTGTTTCAATCGTTTTTTTGTCATACTAGTTTATTGAGAGATGAATCATTGAATCTCTATCAATTTTCAGGATTTTAGATTCAAATTTTCATGGTTTAAGATGGTTTAAACTAACAAGCTCGCAAAAGCGAAGTCGTTAGAACACAGTAACAAAAGTAAGGTGAGGTGAGCACAGTGATTAATGTGGGTATTGTAGGTGGTACAGGCTATACAGGGATTGAGTTAATCCGTTTGTTATTACAGCATCCACAAGCTCGAATCAAAATGCTCACTTCACGTACCGAAGCGGGTGTCAAAGTTGCAGATATGTTTCCAAGCCTGCGTGGTGTATTAGACTTGGCATTTAGTCCACTAGATATTGATCAACTCAAGAACTGTGATGTGGTGTTTTTTGCAACACCGCATGGGGTAGCAATGAAACACGCACAAGACTTAGTTGATGCAGGTGTGAAAGTCATCGACTTGGCAGCAGACTTTCGTTTGCAAGATTTAGCGCAATTTGAAAAATGGTACGGTATGGGACATGAATGTCCTGAGCTGTTACAGCAATCTGCTTATGGTTTATCTGAATTAAATCGTGAAAAAATCAAAAATGCGTCAGTCGTTGGTAATCCAGGTTGCTATCCAACGACCGTTCAGCTTGGTTTAGCACCACTGTTAAAAACTCAGTTAAAATCTGAAAATCCGCTGATTTCATTTGATAATATCATTGTCGATGCCAAATCTGGGGTGTCAGGTGCGGGGCGTAAAGCCAGTATGGGCATGATCTATACCGAAAATACGGATAATTTTAAAGCTTATGGTGTAGCAGGACATCGTCATCATCCTGAGATCGTTGAAGCCTTAGAAAATATTTCTGGGCAAAAAGGTGCTTTTGATCGTCTGACATTTGTCCCGCATTTAGTGCCGATGATTCGTGGCATGCTGAGTACCATTTATGTCAATTTGACGGATGAAGGTGAGCAGACAGATTTACAAGCTTTATTTGAGCAGTTTTATCAAGACGAAGCTTTTGTCGATGTGATGCCTGCGGGAAGTCAACCTCAAACACGCAGTGTACGTGGTGCTAATTATTTGCGTATTGCATTATATCAGCCGATGCCAAAGCGCTTGGTAATCGTTGTTGCGCAGGATAATTTGGTTAAAGGTGCTTCGGGTCAGGCGATTCAAAATATGAATATTATGTTTGGCTTAGAAGAAAGTTGTGGCTTACAGTCCGTTGGGCTTTTACCTTAAACTACTTTTAATCTGAAAATAATTCGGCATAATAACCAGTAGTTTGAATTTAATGCAGTTTTATCGACTGGCTTTGTATTCAAATTGCATGGACATATTGTTAAGAGTAGCGAATACACTATCGACCTTTTGAGCATTTCATAGTTATGGATCATTCAGAAAACACGCCACCACAGCCTGAAAACGAGCATAATACGCTACATCCATCTGAGCCAAAGACGCCGTTTTGGAAATCGCAATCGGCAGTGTTAGTCGCAGCATTGTTACTTGCAGGTGGTGGATTTGCATTGGGTTATGGTGTTGGGCATAAGCAAGGTTTGACGGTGGTCGGTTTTGACCAAGATGCGCAAGAGTTGGCTGAAATCGTTGCCAAGCAAAAATCGGCATTGGAAGCGGTCAGTGTAAGCTTAAATACTTCGACGCAAGAGCGAGATGTGGCGATTCAAAATGCCAAAGAACTAAATGATGCGCTTGGTTTGGCGAATCAAGATAAAAGTTATGCGCAATCATTGAGCACAACCTATCGTGAAAAGCTCCGTGAGCGTGGCGGTTTGAGCTTGACCATTCAAAACATCAAAATCAAACCATTGCCGAGTAATGCGTATGAATATGTGCTTGATTTGGTGCAAGTTAGTCCGAGTAAGCGTCGTGCAGTAGGGCGTGTCGAAATTCGTTTGATTGAAGGCAATGAAGTTCTCACTGTACCTTTGGAAAGTTCAAACTTTAACTTTGAAAATTATGAACGTTTGACAGGGCGCTGGACGATGCCAAGTGGTTTTGCACCCCAGTTTATCGAAGTGCATTTAAAAGGCTCAGGCGATGCTGTGATTCAGCGCTTCGCGTGGCGTCGTGGGGCAAAAGATGTGTCTTCATCGGTGTTCTTAGGTGATATTCCACAAGCGGCATCTGATGCAGACTAAATCCTTACTGTAAATTGGTTTGCACGCATTCAAAACGTTGAAATTAAAAGATGTGAATTAAAAAAATGAAATCAAATGTGTTTAAATGGCGATTGCCAAGCACATTGTGCGAAAATTGATAGGATAAATTGAACATTGGTTTTTTAAGTCAGTTTTTTTATTTGGATTTTTATTTTAGATTTTTAATATTCAAACTCACTCATGATTGGATTGAAAGAATAGGTGTTATGACTCATTTTTCTACCCCTAAAGGTCGAAAAGCAACGACAATGACCAAGCAAGTGATGCAACAGCGTTTTCAACAGATGGGGACGATGGAGTGGCATATGCCATCACAGCGTGAAGGTTTTGATTCGCAATCATTGCTTGATGATGCTGATCTGCATGCAGAGAACAGATCAATGTGTGCTGTGAAGACGCAAGCTCATCGAATTGATGCGCACTCGCACGATGAGGATCATCCTGATGATGGACAGCATGATGCTGATGTGATGTTGGCACCGCCAGTGCTTAAACGTCCACCACAATACGCTGTGGTGCTGATGAATGATGATTACACGCCGATGGACTTTGTCATCGAAGTTTTACAACAATATTTTGCATTAAACCTTGACCGAGCGACCCAAGTAATGCTACAGGTACATCATGAGGGTAAAGGTATTGCCGGCATATATCCTCGAGATATTGCTGAGACCAAAGCCAACCAAGTGAATAATTATGCTCGATCGCAAGGCCATCCGTTGCTTTGTCAGATTGAGTCACAAGAATAGAGAGGTCATTATCATGCTCAGTCGTCACCTAGAAGTATCCCTGCGTTTGGCTGTGAGCATGGCTCGTCAAAAAAGGCACGAGTTCTTGACTGTTGAACATTTGTTATTGGCATTATTGGATAATGATTCTGCGGTCAACGCATTAAAAGCTTGCGGTGGCGATATTGTGTCATTGCGAAAAGAGCTTGAAGAATACATTGATCTGCATACACCGAAGCTGCCTGAAGATATCGATCAAGCACCACATCCAACAGAAAGCTTTGATCGCATTTTACAGCGCTCAATTTTTCATGTGCAATCTAGCGGTGGTGATCGTGCGGTAGAAGGCGCAGATGTTTTGGTGGCAATGTACTCTGAGCGTGATGCGTTCGCGGTATATTTACTTAAACGTCAACAAATCAATCGTTTAAATCTGACGCAATACCTCTCTCATGGTGCGCTGAAAGAAGCCAATGCCACTGAAGATGAGCAAGATGAACTTGATCCTGAGAGCGGCGGTAGTGCGAGCAATGCAGGACCATTAGAGCTTTACACGGTCAATCTCAATCACGAGGCGCAAGCAGGTAAAACTGATCCGCTGATTGGTCGTCAAAAAGAAATTGAACGTACCGCACAGATTCTTTGCCGCCGCCGTAAAAATAATCCGCTATTGGTCGGTGATCCAGGTGTCGGAAAAACCTCAATCGCTGAAGGTTTGGCGTGGTTAATTATTAAAGAGAAAGCCCCGAAACCGCTGGCTGATGCAGAAATTTATAGTTTAGATATTGGCGCATTGGTTGCAGGGACAAAATATCGTGGTGACTTTGAAAAACGTTTAAAGCAATTACTTAATGCGCTCAAGAAAAAACCAAATGCGATTTTGTTTATTGATGAAATTCATATGATCATCGGTGCAGGCTCAAGTATGGGTAGTACCATGGACGCATCGAATTTGATTAAACCTGCATTGGCGAATGGTTCATTGCGTTGCATCGGTTCAACGACATTCCAAGAATATCGTCAAGTCTTCGAAAAAGATCATGCGCTTTCACGTCGCTTCCAAAAGGTCGATGTGATCGAGCCAACTATCGCTGAAACTATTGAAATTTTGCAAGGTTTGAAACCAAAATTCGAAGAATTTCATAACGTCAAATATGATGATGATGCAATTAAATCAGCGGTCGAGTTGTCTTCGAAATATATTCACGAGCGTTTCTTACCTGATAAAGCCATAGATGTGATTGATGAGGCTGGCGCACAGCAACGCTTATATGCCGATGGTGAAAAAAAGCAAATTGGCTTGGCAGAAATCGAAGATATCGTGGCGAAAATTGCTCGAATCCCGCCGAAAACCGTGTCTAAAGATGATAAGTCTGTCCTAGAATACTTAGAACGTGATCTAAAACGTGTGGTCTTTGGTCAAGATGAAGCGATTGGTGCACTTTCGGCGGCGATTAAACTGTCACGTGCAGGCCTTAAATCACCTGATAAGCCAATTGGTAGCTTTATTTTTGCAGGTCCAACAGGTGTTGGTAAAACTGAAGTCACTCGTCAGTTGGCAAAAATCTTGGGTGTAGAACTCGTTCGTTTCGATATGTCTGAATATATGGAGCGCCATGCAGTTTCTCGCTTGATCGGTGCGCCTCCAGGCTATGTTGGCTTTGATCAAGGTGGTTTGCTTACAGATTCGGTCAATAAAACGCCACACTGTGTATTACTGCTTGATGAGATCGAAAAAGCGCATCCTGAAGTATTCAACCTATTACTACAAGTCATGGATCACGGCACATTAACTGATAATAATGGTCGTAAATCTGACTTTAGAAATGTGATTTTAGTGATGACCACCAATATCGGTGCAGAAAGTATTACTCGTACCAGTATTGGTTTCACTGAGCAGGATAATAGTGCGGACAATCAAGAGGCGATGAAACGTGCCTTTACCCCTGAGTTCCGTAACCGTTTAGATGGTGTGATTCAGTTTAAAGCCTTGCCAATGACCGTGATTGATTCAGTCGTTGATAAGTTCTTAACTGAACTGCAAGCGCAGCTTGATGAGAAGAAAGTGATTCTCGAAGTCGATCAAGATGCACGAGATTGGCTCGCTGAACAAGGTTATGACCGCATGATGGGTGCTCGTCCAATGCAACGTCTCATTCAAGATCAACTGAAAAAACCTTTGGCAGAAATGATTTTGTTTGGTGAGCTAGTTGATGGTGGTACAGTCGGCGTGAGCGTATATGGCAAAGACAGTGATAAAGATGGTCTAAAACTGGAAGTGATCGAAGATCATAGTGCAGAACCAGCTTAGAAATTTCAGATTTAAATTTCTAACTGAAACGCTTTGTAATGAAAACCACATGGCACAGACTTGCAAGTTTGTGCCTTTTTAGATGGACTAAGCCATTTTAAAAAATGTGTAAATTTAAACAGGGTAGAACGTGGATTTTATTAAGTTATTCAGCACCTTTGGTTTATTTGTCTGCACGGCGATTGCTGAAATTGTCGGTTGTTATCTACCTTATTTAATTTTACGTGAGCAAAAGTCGTGGTGGCTGTGGTTGCCAACTATTCTTAGCTTAGCGATCTTCGTTTGGCTGTTGAGTCTGCACCCAACTGCAAGTGGTCGAGTCTATGCAGCATATGGTGGAATCTATGTAGCGATGGCGTTGATTTGGCTACGTTATGTTGATCAAATTCCATTGACACGGTGGGATATTTTTGGTGGTTTAGTGGTGCTTTGCGGTGCATTGGTGATTATCTTGCAACCGAATGCGTTTTTGCGCTGAGCCAATACAGTTAGTTTATTCATGAACACTTCAAAACACCAAGATATTCAACTTCGAAACATGCAACACGCTGATATTAATGCAGTATGTGCGATCGAACAGCAAGTTCAGCTACATCCATGGACTTCATCTCAGTTCGCCGATAGTGTCGATCGCTACCAAGCGACGGTGATTGAACATCATGATGAAATCCTCGGCTTTTGTATCATGCAAAAAGTCTTGGATGAGGCGAATTTATTATTGATGGCAATTGCCCCCAAATATCAAGGTAATGGTTTTGGTGCAAAAATACTTAATGATGCGATCACTCGACTAGGTTCGAAATGTGTGCAAGTTTTCTTAGAGGTTCGGCAAAGTAATCACACTGCAATTGCACTGTATGAGAAAGTGGGTTTCCATCAGATTGATCTGCGTAAAAACTATTATCCTGCACCCAATCAACAACGAGAACATGCAGTGATCATGGTGAATATGCTGAACGAAGATGCTTTTTCATTTCAAAAATAGTCTTTTGACACTTCATCGTCCCTCGATTCATTATCAATTTGTAAAGTGATTCACTTTCACATTGTCAAATTAAAATAACCACTTACACTATACAGTTGGGTGAAGTGAGTTTGAAAACAATAAATTTTTGATCTAGGTCGAAATGAAACTGTAAAACTCTAATGTGAAGGGTCATCACACCAGTGATAGGTCAATCGCATTTATCCCAAAATATAAGATTGTTAAATTTAACAATTGTTCAGCTTGTCGAGACTGCCAACATCACTATGCAAGAGATTAAATCCACACCATTTTTCTTTCAGAATCTAAAAAATAATCTGATTGCAGGCATGTGGCTATTTATTGGTTCTCAACGCAGTCTGTCTTGGGTTGCCCCGACACCTTTACAGCTATTATTTTGGGTGGTGGCAGGCTGTGCAGCAAACTCGTTATTTAGTTGGATTATTGCCAATGGACAAGGCTATTTTAACCCTCAAGGCTTGATCAGTTATTTGCTTTGGCCGTTCTTGGCATTGATTGTTGGGATCTTCTTATCACAGCGCACCGAGTTACAACGCATCATGTTGGTGCCTGCGTTGCTGTGGCTCATTTTGGATGTACACGTCGCTTTATTGCAGAGCTTTTTGCAATATCTTGGCACTTTAGATGTGTTGCCCTATTTCACTTATAGCTTTTTACCGCAGTTATTTTTAGCGTTATTTGTTTGGCAAAGTTTGGCAGTGGTTTGGGTGCTTGCACGTACATTGAAATGGCCGTGGTGGGAACTTTTGCTGATCATGTTTGCCACGCTATTTACAATGGTGGTATGGCAGTCCTCTGTGAAAAGTCAGCCGATTTGGAAAATTGCTGAAATACAACCGACTATTTCTGAAAAAGCCATCTATGCCCAATCTGAGCTGTTAAACCAAGCCTTGCAAAATTTACAGCCGAGTAACTTTATTGATACGCAGTGGTATTTCCTCGGTGTTGCAGGTGCAGGTTATCAAGATGTCTTCCGCTCAGAAGTAGAACGCATCAAAGAGCAGTTTGATACCCGTTTTGGTACATTTGGGCGTTCGATCGCATTGGTCAATAATGATCAAAGCGCCGAGCAATTGCCAATGGCGACACCGACCAGTATTTCCCGTGCGCTTGCTCGCATCGGTGGTGTAATGAACCGTGAAAATGATGTGCTATTCCTGTATATGACATCACATGGTTTGGTCAATGAGTTTGAACTTGCCAATGCGCCGATCGCAATGGATTCCATCAATCCAAAATGGTTGCGTGAAGCACTCGACAATTCGGGCATTCGCTGGCGGGTGATCGTGATTTCTGCATGTTATTCGGGTAGTTTTATTCCTGCATTACGTTCGCCTGATACCTTGATTATTACTGCTTCGGCGGCAGACAAGAGTTCATTTGGCTGTATTAATGAAGCGGAGTACACTTACTTTGGTCGGGCGTTCTTTGATGAAGCCATGCGTGAAAAAAATGATCTCAAAGCCGTATTCGATCAAGCCAGTGCAACGGTTGGAAAATGGGAAGCAGCACAAGGCTTTGAACCGTCAGAGCCACAATGGGTCATAGGTGACAATATCAAACTGATGTTGCCCGAGCTTGAGCAACGTCTATTTCCTCAAAATGCAATGCCGTTACCTAAGCAAGAGGGATTATTCATACCACTTCGTCGAAACAAATCTGTAGATTAAGGTATTTACTTGTTAGCCGCACTGTTTTTCTAAATTGTTTTTGCAATTAATTAACAGATTGATGACACGTTTTAGGTTTAATTTAAACAACTTTATCGAATATATTTGTTGGATTAGCCCGCCACATTTAAGTTATGGAGAACGCTGTGCCTGCCATTGAATTAAAACAAAAACATCACTGCTTTGCTGGAGAGCAACGCTTTTATTGTCATGATGCGGATAGCTTGCAATGTGAAATGAAATTTGGCGTGTACATGCCCGAAAAAGCTTTAAAAGGTCAGGATTGTGCGGCGATTATCTATCTAGCAGGGCTGACTTGTACCGAAGAAACTTTTGCCATCAAAGCCCACGCACAGTATGTTGCCAATGCACTGGATTTGATTTTGATCATGCCTGATACCTCACCTCGAGGTGAAGACGTGATGGATGATGCACAGTGGGATTTGGGGCAGGGTGCAGGGTTTTATCTCAATGCGATTCAGCCACTGTGGTCTAAGCATTATCAAATGCAAACCTATATTGTCGAGGAACTCTATCAGCTGATCATTGATAATTTCCCCATTGCCACTGATCGAGATGTTAAACCCAAAATTGGTATGATGGGGCATAGCATGGGTGGGCATGGTGCGCTAAGTTTAGCTTTTAAATTCCCTGAAAAGTTTCAATCTGTATCGGCTTTTGCACCGATTTGTGCGCCAAGTATTTGCCCGTGGGGTGAGAAGGCGTTTAGCCATTATTTAGGTGCAAATCAGCAAGATTGGTTTGCACATGATTCAACGCATCTCATCATTAAACATGGCAAGCAGTTTGATGAAATATTAGTTGATCAAGGTTTGGATGATCAGTTCTATTCCCAGTTGAATCCTGAAAAGTTGCAACAAGCTTGTGATCAAGTTGGGCAAAGCTTAACCTTGCGATTCCATGAAGGTTTTGATCATGGCTATTATTTTATTCAAAGCTTTGTCGAAGATCATCTACGGCACCATGCACAGCAACTTGATGTCATTTAATCAGAATAAGTAAAACTTTAGCTTGAAACAATCACTTAACATCATGACATAAAGTGATAACATAGTTTGTAGTTGGGCATTTATATTTTGATATTTGTTTTTTATATTGATGTGAATTGCTCAACTTCACAACAGTAAGCGTAAATTAGTGCGTGCAACATATCAATAACTGTAAACTTAAGTAGACATCAAATAGACATTAAAATTTATGATTAATGACAATCAGCCTACATGGAATCCACAACCTGCATCCAATCAATCGCCAAATCCTAATAATGCACCTGCATGGAGTGATGTGCCACAGCAACAATCACAGCAAGAAATCCATCAGACTTGGCGTTTTGGCTTTAAGGGTAATGGGACGGAATACTTCAAGATTTGGATTAGTAATTTATTTCTGACCCTTATTACATTGACGTTGTATGCGCCGTGGGCAAAAGTGCGTCGTCTACGTTATTTCTACGGCAATACTTACTTAAAAAATCGTAAGTTTGATTTTACAGGGATTCCGTCACGTATCTTGATTGGACGATTAATTGCATTAGGTGCATACGGTATATTCGTTGCTTCAGGTTATGTATCGCTTGAGCTGAATGCGATTTTAACGATTGCATTCTTGTTGCTTATTCCGTGGTTGATTCGTTCAAGTACACGCTTTCATGCACGCAACAGTAAATATGAAAATAGCCGTTTTCATTTCTCTGCGAATATGAAACGCACTTATTTGGTTGCGATCGGCTGTTGGTTGATTACAGTATTTTCAATCGGTTTATTATTCCCAATCGCTTTATTGTGGTTTAAGCGCTATCAACTCGATCATCTTTATATTGGACAGCTTAAGTTTCGTTTAACTGCCGATGCAGGGGATTTCTTTGCCGCAGTGATGTTGCCAATGTTGATGTTTATGGGTGCAATACTTGGTGCGGGTGTATTGGTTGCAGTGGGGTACTTTGCGGGGATTGCACCTGAGTTGATGATGATCTTGGCAGCTGGGTTATACCTATTGGCGGTATTCTTCCTTGCGCCATTGATACAAGGTTATTTGTTTAAAGCAACTTGGTCGCATGTAGAGATTGGCAATAGCCAAATGAAAACCGATGTTAGTCCGTGGAAGTTTGCATGGATTCAGATGACTAATAGTTTTGCGATTCTATTTTCAGTGGGCTTGATGTATGCGTGGGCGCAAGTGCGAATTTATCGTTATAAGATCGAGTCTTTAAGTGTGGTGTTTTATGATGATCCGTCGGTACTGATGAATAAAGCGCAAGAAGATTACAATGCGATCGGTGAAGAGTTGGCGGATATTTTTGATATCGACATTTCTTTGTAATCATCGTCGTTGCTTCGATATCAATGCTTTTAAGGTGTAGCGCAATTTATGCAATCACTCGCAATTAGATTTTATGATGGCAAAGTCAACCGTGGCTATGATGCGACTTTACGTGCACATGCCAGCGGTGCCGTCGTTGAATATACGGATACTCAAAATACCCATCAGCAGAAGCTCTATCACTATGACGATATGATCTATATCGGTCCTATCGGAGCAGTTTTGCCTGCGATTGAGTTGCCACATGATGCTCGGATTGAGTTTCTTGATAATCATGTGCCTGATTGGCTCGATCTCAAGGCAAAGGAGAATCCACATCGAGTCCATGCGATCGAATCGAGTTGGCGATGGATTGCACTAAGCCTAGTAGTGACGGTTGCAGTGGTATTTGCAACTTTCCGTTGGGGTATTCCGATGGCGTCGCATGCGATTGCACAGCAGATGCCTCAAGATGCGTTAAAGCGGATAGGTGGTGAAGCGGAAGAGTATCTGATTGAAGTTACGGAAGAAAGCGCTATTACCGTAGCTCGTCAAAAACAAATTCGGACAATGTATCAACAGCAAATTCAAGCCAAAGTGCCTGCAAAAATCATCTTTCGTGCAGGTGGCGAATATATTGGGGCGAATGCTTTAGCGATTCCAAATGGGACGATTATGCTCACCGATGAGTTGGTCGAATTGGCTGAGAATGATCAAGAACTCCTTGCAGTACTTACACATGAGCAAGGACACTTAGATCAGCGACATAGCTTGGAGCAGGGCTTACAAAGTTTAGGCATTTCGATTTTATATGTGTCGATCACTGGTGATGCGTCTGATCTGTTTGGAAGTTTGCCTTTGGCTGTGGTGTCTGCGCAATATTCGCAGAAGTTTGAACTCAAAGCCGATCAATATGCGATCGACGAGTTAAAGCGTCAAAATATTTCTCCAAAATATTTGGCAGATTTTCTCAAGCGGTTAAGCGATGAAAATCAAGAAGAGGCGGATGCAGACGCTACAGCCTTTATGCAAAGTCATCCCGCCACGGCAAAACGCATTGCACAGGTGGAAGCACAGCTTTAGTGTTTTAAGGTTTTAAATTGTTAGAAAATACAAAGCTTAGCTCTGCTATAATGCGACCACATTTAGCCAACTGACATTCAGGTGAATCATGTCTAAGCCATATCTTATTGCGCCATCTATTCTTTCTGCCGACTTTGCACGCTTGGGCGAGGATGTAGAACGTGTACTAGAGGCAGGTGCGGATGTGGTGCATTTTGACGTGATGGACAATCACTATGTGCCGAATTTGACCTTTGGTGCAGGTGTGTGTAAAGCCTTAAAAAATTATGGCATCAAAGCGCCGATAGATGTGCATCTCATGGTCTCGCCTGTGGATCGTATGATTGGTGATTTTTTGGAAGCGGGTGCGGATATTATTACCTTTCACCCTGAGGCGTCTGATCATATCGACCGTTCATTGCAATTGATCAAATCTGGTGGTGCTAAAGCAGGTCTTGTGTTTAATCCTGCAACGCCACTTCATTATTTGGATTATGTTTTAGATAAAGTTGATCAAATCCTATTGATGAGTGTCAACCCAGGTTTTGGTGGGCAGAAATTTATTCCAACGACGTTGGATAAACTGCGCCAAGCACGTCAAATCATTGATGCCAGTGGTCGTGATATTTATCTTGAAGTCGATGGTGGTGTGACGCCTGCCAATATTCGTGAAATCGCCGAAGCGGGTGCGGATATGTTTGTGGCAGGCTCTGCGATCTTTAGCAAACCTGACTACAAGCAAGTGATTGATCAGATGCGCAGTGAGCTTGAACAAGTGGGCAATAAAACTGTCTAAGTCAAAAGTCATTACATTTTAAAGCACTACAGCGTTAACCTCATTCGATGTATGCGTTATACACCATCATTCGGTTGCCTCGTATTGCTTTAAACTGTTTCGACTTTTATTGCTTTGAAAATTCTACTGCATTTGCATTTCAGGTAATTTGCGTTAGTATCGTTAAAATTTTTAAATATTGATAAATTGGAATAATTATGGCAATTAAATCTGATCGTTGGATTCGTGAAATGAGTGAGCAACATGGCATGATCGAGCCATATGCTTCAGGTCAGATTCGTTATGATGAACATGGCGAAAAGTTGATTTCCTATGGCGTGTCGAGTTATGGCTACGACGTGCGCTGTGCTCGTGAATTCAAAGTATTTACCAATGTACATTCTGCAATTGTCGATCCAAAAAACTTCGATGATAAAAGTTTTATTGATATTGAGTCAGACGTTTGTATCATTCCGCCAAACTCTTTTGCATTGGCACGTACCGTTGAATATTTCCGTATTCCACGTAATGTCTTGACCATTTGCTTGGGTAAATCGACCTACGCACGTTGTGGCATTATCGTCAATGTCACGCCACTTGAACCAGAGTGGGAAGGACATGTAACACTTGAATTTTCAAACACAACAAATTTGCCTGCACGAATCTATGCAGGGGAAGGCGTGGCGCAGATGTTGTTCTTTGAAAGTGATGAAGTTTGCGAAACCTCATACAAAGACCGTGGTGGAAAATATCAAGGTCAAACAGGTGTGACTTTGCCGAAGGCATAACTATTTCACTTGAATAAAAAATGCGAGCTTCTCGAACAGAAGCTCGCATTTTTTATGAAAAACCCATGTTGTCGAATTGGGTTTAAGTAAAACGACGTGGCATCTTTTGTCCATCGACATGCGGACTATCAGCACGCTCTAATGCACGATGTAACCATTTTTCTGCAAGTTCAACTGCTTTTTCCAGTGAATCATTCAGCGCCAATCGTCCTGCGATAAAGCTCGCCAACGAACAGCCCGAACCATGAAATTCGCCCTCGATACGTGGCATTTCACTTTCATAGACCAATTCACCTGCGACATATAAACGGTTGATGATCACATCGGCAGGGAGCTTTTCATGTCCACCTTTGACCAAAACGGCTTGTGCACCCAGTTCAAAAATCCGTTGCGTGGCGTCGCTCAAATCCTCACAACCTGTCAATGCACGAAGCTCAACCGTATTTGGCGTAATCACTGTTGCACGTGGAATCAGTACCTTAAATGCTTCAACCAAAGTCGGTAAATCGCCCAAACTGCCACCACTATTCGCCACCAATACAGGATCAAGTACATAGTTTAAATCATTATATTGATCTAAAAATTCAGCCAAAGCAGCCATGTTGTCTGTGGTGCCGAGCATGCCAGACTTCACGGTATTAATCGGTAAGTCATCAATCACCGCATTGGCTTGTGCAAGGAGTAAATCTTTTGAAGTCGGTTCGAATCCAAAGACATTTTGCGAGTTTTGAATGGTCAGCGCAGTACAGGCAATCGCTGCGTGTGCACCACTTAGTCCGATGGCTTCGATGTCAGCCTGTAAGCCTGCTCCACCAGAAGGGTCTAATCCTGAAAAACATAATACGGTTGGGCGCACAGACATTTCCTTTGATTGCAAATGAAGATTTAATACATGACATTCTAGCAAGGGCATTGTTAAAATTCATCTTGAACGACATGAAGTGATAAATGATTGTACAGATGAAGATAGAAAATATTTTGATTGATTTAGATGGTACTTTGACCGATCCAAAGCTCGGTATTACCACTTGTATTCGTTACGCTATGCAAAAACTTAGGCGACCACTTGCGGATGAAGTGGACTTGGATTGGTGTATCGGACCACCACTGAAAGCCTCTTTAGCAAAATTATTACAATTGGACGATGACACTTTCAATATAGATCAATTGGCTGAACAGGCATTGGTTTTGTATCGAGAACGCTTTGGCACCATTGGTTTGTTTGAAAATGAAGTCTATCCTGAAGTCGCAGAAACATTAGAAAAATTACAGCAACAAGGTTATCGGCTTTATGTTGCAACAGCGAAACCAACCATTTATGCTGAGCAAATCTTAGTGCACTTTGACTTGGCAAAATATTTCAAAAAAATCTATGGCAGTGAGCTCACAGGGGAGCGAACAAATAAGACGGAGTTGATCGCTTATCTTTTAGAGCGAGAGCAGTTAGATGCGCAAGCCAGTGTAATGATTGGAGATCGTGAGTTTGATATTGTTGGTGCACACAAAAATGCTGTGAGAAGCATCGCAGTAAGTTATGGTTATGGCACACACGAAGAGTTGCAAAAAGCGCAACCACTGACAATAATTGGCAGCTTTGATTACATTTCGACAACAATTGACAAATTATAATTTAAACAATGATTTATAGCTGGTAATTGGCATAATATATCAAAAAATAAAAGTACAAGTGTTCACTTATTTTCTTAATTGTATAGAATTCCTGCAAATTGGTCTGATTCGCTGGTTTCGATTTTCACCAATTGAAAATAATAATGTCACCGATGGATGTCGAGGGCGAATCCGCAATCATCTTGATGAAGTACATGGAAGTCTTGCTTAACTCACTGGTTTGCTACTTTCAAACTATTCAAAATAATGATGCAGGTTTTATAAAGCACTGACAAATATCGTGATTTTTGAAAATTAATTTTAAGTAAATAGCTGTTTTCTAAAAGTGATGTTTAGAAATCAGGGGTGAAATAATAATTTGATGTAAAACATGGAGCATGACGATGAACATTACAACGATCGGCAAAAAGATAATCAATGGACTCAAGTCGAAAGATACTTATGGCAAATATTTGTCATTATCGCAAATCAGCCATCGCCAAAAGGAAGTGATGTATGACATTTACAAACAGTATTATCACAATACCAATTTTGACTTATTTTTTAATGATTTAAATGAAAAAGATGGTGCAATTATGGTGTTTGAAACCCAGTCAAATACCATTGTTGGTTTTTCGACTGTGGTGCTGAAACATTTTGATTATCAAGGTAAGCGCTATCGTTTTATATTTAGTGGTGATACAGTCATCGTAAAAGAGTTTTGGGGTTCACGTGCTTTGCAGAGCACAATGTTTAAATTGAAATTGAAAATTCGCATGAAGTATCCATTAGATGGCGTATATTGGATGCTGATTTCTAAAGGCTACAAGACCTATTTACTGCTTGCCAATAATTATGATGTCTACTATCCGAATTTCGACAATAAGCATCATAACCTTGCGCCAATCGTGGAAGAGTATTGCAATCGATTTTATGCAAAATATTATGATCGTCACAGTGGTTTGCTTAATTTTGGTGATGATTATCAGCCGCTTAAACAAAGCGTTGCACCGATCACCGATGATATGCGTCGCAAGAATAATAAAATTCATTTCTTTGAACAACGTAATCCAACATGGATTCATGGCACAGAGTTACCGTGTTTAGGGCAACTTGATTGGAAAACGATCGCAAGCTATCCGATTCAATTTTTAAACAAGGAGAAAAGTCACGGCAAAACCGAAGCGATTGATCATCGCCAAGCAGTATTTCAAAAGCTGGAGAGCCATGTATGAGCGCTCAATCCACTGCATTTGGCTTGCCAAAACAGATGCTGAGCCGAACATGGTATTCACATTTGCTGCTGCGCAGTATGTGCAAAGTTGCTGATATGAAGTTCCAAGCGGGTAAATATCACGTTGAAGGTGCACAGCGTAAAAGGCTGAAGAAAATCTTGAAAGATACTCAGCATCCTGGATTACAAGATATTCAGGATTATGAAGATTTTCGTCAATTGCCCCTGACCCGTTATGCCGAGTGGCAAGATGATGTGATGAATTGGCGCAGTGGGCGATCTCCACTTACCAAAAGTGACTTGGTGCGTTTTCAGCCGACGAGTGGTTCAAGTGCACAAATCAAATTTATTCCTTATACCAAAGCCTTTTTGGATGAGCTTGATCAGGCGATTGCGCCGTGGTTAAGCAGTATGTATCGCAAATCATCAGCACTTGCCAAAGGTAAACATTATTGGTCGGTGTCATGGCTTCCTGAAAGCCAGCGTGCCCTAGTCAAAGAAGATAATCTTAACGATGATAGTGCGTTACTGAGCTTTGGAAAACGGCTCATTACCCAGTTTACTCAAGCTGTGCCTCAGCATGTTTCTTTTGCAGGAAATCCTGATGATGCAATGTTTGCAACCTTATGTTATTTGGTGGCGACGGAAGATTTGGCGTTGATCTCAGTATGGAGCCCAACCTTTGCCTTACAGTTGATTGAGCGACTTAATGAGCAAGCTGAAGATGTGGTGAAGGTGCTCATTAGTGGCAAGTGGGGTAAGCGTGATGCATCTCTTGAAAATGTCGATGCGCCACTTGCACCAAATCGTGCCAAACTTTTGATGCAAATGATCGATGAAGGTGAAATTGATTTAGCACGATTATGGCCACAGCTTCAATTGATCTCGTCATGGGATACCTCAGGTGCTAAACAATGGGCAAAACTGCTTCAACAAGAAGTGCCAAATTCTAGCTTTGAAGGCAAAGGGCTTTGGGCGACCGAAGGTGTGGTGACGATTCCGTATCAAGGCAAATATCCATTGGCTTATAAAAGTCATTTTTATGAGTTTGAATATTTACAAGGCGAGCAAGTCGGTCAAATCGTACCGTCGTGGGAGCTAGAAGTCGGTGATCATGTTAGCCCAATCATCAGTGGTGGCAATGGATTATTACGCTATTGTTTGGACGATCATCTCAAAGTGATCGAGTTTTGGGGCAATGTCCCGTGCTTTGAGTTTCAAGGGCGTCGCTTTGGTGTGGATTTGGTGGGTGAAAAACTCTCGCCTGATGTGGCAACACAGCTACTTGGAAAAATCAATCAACAGTTTGCAGTCAAAGCGATTTCATTGCTGGCGGTGGAAACCCATCAAACCAATACCCATCCGTTCTATGCGATTTTAATTGAAACGCTAAATAGCGATGTAGATCAATCTCAAGGAACACATGATTCAGCGAATACAATGGATTCAACTGTTCAAAGTCAGGCGGATTGGATAGATCGTCAGCTTCGTCAGCATTTTCATTATGAATTGGCACGTGATCTGAAACAATTAGATGCGCCACAAATCATCTTGGTCGAAGACGGCTGGCAAGGCTATAATGATTTGGTCATGAGAGAGGGGATGATTGAAGGCAATATCAAACCTGAGCCATTGAAAAAAATTAGCATTGACAGTTTTAATGCATTCATAAATAAGCAAAATCAGCTTAAACCTAAATCAAATGCACCGTCTGCAAAGAAATCTATAAAGGGTTGATGTATCAAAACTGAATGGAAAGACTGCGACATCAAAAAGGAAGTAAGCATGGATGCCATCGTAAAAACAAAAAATCAAGAAAAAGCGGAAATACCACTTGACCAAAAAACTGATACTAAGACTGATATTAAAACCAGTCAAAGTTCTGTGTCGATAAGTGAAGTACAAAAGCCCTCATCGCAGTTCAATGTTCGTCAAGCGACTGCAGCAGATGAAGCGCCATTATTGAAATTGATCTGTGTGCCGATGACCACCAAAGGCGTGACCATTAGCTTTCAGCGTGAGCCGAGTTACTTTAATGCTAGTCAAGTGATTTATCAGGTCAATGATCATTGCGTGGTGGAAGACATCGCTACACAAAAGTTGGTGGCGTGTTATAGCAATGGTCATCGTCCTTGCTACATCAATGGTGAGATTCAGCCGATGCGTTATGCGAGTGATTTGCGCATTGACCGTGATTATCGTGGCACAACCTTGATGAAAGAAATGGGTTTGCATATGCACAAGACCATGCAAAATCCAGACTTTAATCACATGATCATTTTCAATGATAATCTTGCCGCACGTAAAGCTGTGCAAACGGGTAAAGTCGGCATACCCAATTATTACGATGAGTGTGAAGTCGAAACGTTGACATTAACGGCGATCCGAAAAAATAAAGTGAAAGATAAATTGCTCAGTGCTTCAGAAGATCACGGTTATTTAAGTAATATTCAAATCAAAACTGCGGAACACAATGATATTGAAGCGATGAATCAATTTGTACAATGCATGGCAAAATTTTACAACTTTATTCCTGCTTACGACTTTCACGATTTATTGAATGATTCGAAATATTATCAAGGATTGTCGTTATCCGATTTTCAATTGTACTATTTGAATGATCAGTTGATTGGCATGTTTGGACTGTGGTCACAAAGTAGCTTTAAGCAAACCAAAATATTGGATTATGGTTGGACGGTTGATGTGATTCGACCGATTTACAACCTGTGGGCAAATCTTCGTGGCACGATGAAACTACCGAAAAAAGGTGACTCGATCAAATATCATGCGCTTCATTCATTATTGTGTAAACCAAGTTATTTGGCTTTGCATGATTTGATGTTAAATGATGCGTTGAAACTATCGAAGTCACGAGGTGTAGGCTGTGTGAGCTATACATTGTCGCATCGAGATCCACGTCAGCGTTTGAATCAGTACTATCGTGGAGAGCTCTTGACTGGAGTGCATGGCTTTATGTGTCCGAGCCGTGATCCACGTCCTGATATAGATGCACAACGTATTGCATATTTGGAAGTTGGGCGGATTTAGTGGCAAGTAATGTTTAGATAAGGGGCTAGGCAAAAAAGCCTCAAAACTTTTTTATATCAAAACTGAGGCTTTACCACGACCAAAATAATACATGCAATCAAAATCACTGTCGGTAATTCATTGAAAAATCGCCAAAATTTATGAGATTTATAATGTGCATTGTCGATCAGTTTTTTGCGGTAATAGCCACAGATAAAGTGATAAATCACTAATAAGCCAACCAAAGCCACTTTAATATAAAACCAAGGTGCCTCGTGATAGTGACGTGTTGCATCGCCCCAATCCACAAGAAAATGTGCCGTAATCAGCGTACCAATCATCGAAGGCCACATGATGCCACGATAGAGCTTGCGCTCCATGATTTGAAAGCGTTGATGGCTAATCGCATCATCGCTCATAGCATGGTAGACAAATAAACGAGGTAAATAGAATAGGGCAGCAAACCAACACACGACCGCAATGATGTGTAGTGCTTTGATCCATAAAAAGGCTTCTGAGGGTGCGTCCATCAACGACTCAAATAAATACAATTAATGATCTATTTTAGCAAATACTAGGTGTTGAGCGCATGATTTTGATGACATAGTTTAGCTTCCTATGACCTAATTTTATTATTCAGCCCATTTTCTAAACACTAAACAAGCGTTGACACCACCAAAACCAAAACTATTACTCATGACTGTATTTAGTTTGGCATCACGTTTTTCTAAGACAATATCAAAGCCTGCTGTGCCTTCATCAAGTTCGGTGACGTTGATGTTCGGTGCGATAAAATCATTTTGCATCATCAGCATACAATAGATTGCTTCTTGTACACCAACAGTACCTAAGCTATGACCTGTCATAGATTTGGTTGAGCTCAGGGCAGGGACTTTGCCTTCACCAAAAGCACGTTCCATCGCTTTGAGCTCGGTGATATCACCCGCAGGTGTAGACGTACCATGGGTATTGACATAATCAATCGTATCGACACCATGCTGTTTTGCTTCTTCAAGTGCCATCAAGATACAACGTGTTGCACCTTCACCACTCGGTGCGACCATATCAAAACCGTCGCTATTTGCAGCATAACCAACGACTTCGGCAATGATTTTAGCGCCACGAGCTTGTGCATGCTCAAGTGATTCTAAAACAACAAAACCGCCACCGCCTGCAATGACAAAGCCATCACGATCTTTGGAGTAAGGACGAGATGCTGTTTCAGGCGCATCATTATATTTTGTACTGAGCGCACCCATCGCATCAAACAATAGGCTTTGCGACCAGTGGTCTTCTTCACCGCCACCTGCAAGCATCAGGTCTTGTTTACCCAATTGAATCATATTGTAAGCATAACCAATTGCATCAGCCGAAGTGGCACATGCACTGGTGATCGAGTGAGCAATGCCTTGCATTTTAAATGCGACACCGACATTGGCGGTAATGGTATTACTCATATTGCGAGGGACGAAAAATGGACCGATTTTGCGTGCGCCTTTTTCCTCTAAAAGCTTGACCATTTCAGCGACAGATGCAGTCGAGTTGCCACCGCTACCTCCAACGATACCGTAACGTGGATTACCACCAATCTCATCAATAGTTAATCCTGCATGATTGACCGCATCGACCGCTGCATTGTAGGCATACATTGCACAAACACCCATAAAGCGTTTGAGCTTACGGTCGATTTTGTCAAAATCTTGTTCGGCTGGCGCACTGACATGACTTTTAAAGTTGAGTTCTGCATAACTCGAATTATGACGTGTGCCTGAAATACCGTGCTCCAGAGAATGCTGAACATCTTCTAAGGTATTTCCAATACATGAATTAATACCCATACCTGTAATGACAACACGACGACTCATGGAATGTCCTTTTTTATCAATATGAAAAATCTAACTGCCGACATTTAAGCGGTTTTCAGCAGTGACTGCAATGGCGAAAACTATGCGTTTTGCAATCTCAGACTGAATCATGAAAAGTGTAACATGTTGGCTGATTTTGCCAATTCAGTTTAAAAAGTGAATTTGATTAAATGGAAAATGAGATGAATACACCTTGATCGTTTGAGCTCGCCTCAAAAGTATCATCATTAGAACTCAATCTATGACACATAAAGCAACGCATGCACACAAAACGTGGTTGCAACAGTTAAAAAAATTTCATTTAATCATAAAAGTATCTTAAAAACAGACAGGAAAAAGTAATGGGAGTTAAAAAGCTGATCGTTGAGCGAATTCGCCAACAAACCTTAAAAGTTTCGCCACTGAATAATAATAATCAACAACACATGTTGGCAAAAAGTGGGCAAGTGATCGAGGGCAAAGCGCAACAGCGAGATCAATTTGATTTAGATTATGAAGATATTCATCAGTTGTTTCGTCATCAATTTCCAACGATCACCAAACAAGTGCTGGGCAATCGCTACAATGCGGTAAACAAATATTCAAAGTTTGTCCTGCCAAATGGTTTAGATTCAGCTGCTGATGAGGTGCTTGAGCTACTTGCGAAAGCTTCTATGTCACTGGCATCCACAGAGCGTGTCCTCGCAGAGACAGGTGCAAAATCCATTCAAGAACTCCAACAAAATGCAGAACGTTCAGCACGTGCTTCATCTGCGCTCAAAGAAGTGAATAAAATCTTTGCTGCTTTGCAAGGTGGTGTCAGTGGTGTTGCAGGCATACTTGGTGCTATCGCGGATTTGCCATTATCGGTTTTATTGGCGTTAAAAACCATTTATGAAACAGGTCATGCTTACGGCTTTGAGCTCGATAATGAAGAAGATCAGCAAGCGGTTTATCAGGTTTTAGTCAAGTCGGATTTAGGCTTGATCGCAGAAAAACAGATGCTTTTACTAGGTATTCGTAACTTTAAAGATGTGCTGAGTACCGGCAACTACTCGCAACTGCAAAGCTTTTTAAATAGTAATTATAGCTTTGAAGGCTTCAAAGATGCGATGACTGATGCCGATGGACAATATAAATGGGGCATGCTGAATGCCTTGGGTAAATTTAAATGGCTGCGCTTTACCACACCGATCTTGGGTGGTTTGGTTGGTGCATTTTATGGCACAAAAATGATTGAAGAAGTTGCGGAAAAAGCCGACGAAGTTTTTTCTCACGCACGTCGTTATTTAATTGAAAATCCAGATCAACACATTGCTGTACTTGAAGCCTACAAACGAGGCTATGATCATCAGCAGCAAGTCAACACATTGGCAAAAAATGATGTATCCGTATTATTGAGCCACGCAGGCAGTAATGACAAATCTGCCGATGCACAGCAGAAAACTGCGCAACAACATCTCGATGATAATCCTGATATTGTCAAAGTGAAAGTTGAAAAGCAGGATCAGGCTGAACAACAGTCAGCACCAACAACTGAAGCTGAGATTCACGATGCTGTTGAAGATTTGGCAAAAAAAGAAGTGGTGAGAAAAACGACAACACGTCGCACACGCTCAAAGTCTGCAAGTGCCGTTAGCAAAGTAACAGATGAGAAAGCAGGTGCGCCAACCGCAACGACGAAGGCTACAACAGCTAAGCCAAACGCTCGACGCACTACCAGCTCACGATCCAAAACAGCTACAAAGCAGACTAATGCCAAACAGACAACTGATAAAACAGTACAGGAACAGTCTGCAAAGACTGAATCTCAAGATCAAGCGACACCACGTAAAAGTTAATTGATCATTACTATTGTTTAGTTTGATTTTAGATTTGGTTTAAAAAAGTGACTGCACATCGCAGTCATTTTTTATCTTGATTGATGCGTTTGAGCAAGTATTTGGAAGCATTTACGCTTATTGACCCAATAGCTATTTTGAACTACAATTTCATGCCCTTAAAAAGTGACTCGATTTAGCTATTTATTTTGAGTGTTTTTTGAGGTTGTTCAATAACGGGAGAACTGCCATATGGCAACAACAAATCAGTTGATCCGTAAGGGTCGCACAACTTTGATTGAAAAATCAAAAGTTCCAGCGTTGAAGGCTTGTCCACAACGCCGTGGTGTATGTACTCGTGTATATACAACTACACCTAAAAAACCAAACTCTGCAATGCGTAAAGTGTGCCGTGTACGTTTGACTTCAGGCTTTGAAGTATCAAGCTAT
>LULG01000060.1_pt1 | contig 29565 bp, 30 predicted proteins | sample 728211 | NCBI WGS metagenome assembly LULG01 (sample SAMN03860295, study PRJNA289734) | marine metagenome | biome: seawater column; feature: ocean; material: water; isolation source: Red Sea water column Station 169 - depth 200m | place: Saudi Arabia: Red Sea | collected 2011-10-15 | depth 200 m | reverse complement strand
AAGAATGTGAGTTTAGGTTTAACCATCGACATGAAAATCTTTATGCTAAACTACTTAAAGAATTAAGGGAAAATCCACTCTAAAGTTATCTAGACCCTTCCATAAATTGTGCACATAAAAAAGCCACCCTTACGGATGGCTTTTCTAAATCATGACGGTATTAACCTGCACGATTTTTGATTTTGCGTAATGTTTCAAGCTGTGCTGCTGTTTCAGCAAGAGCAGCCAAAGCTGCTGCTGAGTCCAAATCACTCTTCTGATTTGCAAGCAATTGTTCAGCATTTTTACGTGCTTCGATAATCGCTGCTTCATCCAAGTTGTCTGCACGCACTGCAGTGTCTGCAAGTACAGTCACCACATGCGGTTGAACTTCAAGCACACCGCCTGATACATAGACGATTTCTTCTGTACCATTTTCAAGCTGAACACGAATTGGTCCAGGTTGAAGTAAAGTCACCAGCGGAGCGTGACCCGGTAAAATACCGAGCTCACCGCCTGCGCCTTTTGCGATCAACATGCTGACTTGTCCAGAGTAAATTGACTCTTTGACACTCACCACGTCACATTGCATCGTTGCCATAAGATAGCCTCCTTAATTAGAGATGCTAATTACAGCTTCTCAGCTTTCGCAATCACTTCATCAATACCACCAACCATATAGAACGCTTGTTCTGGGATGTGGTCGTATTCACCAGCTAACAGACCTTTAAAGCCACGAATAGTTTCTTTAAGCGGTACAAGTTTACCTGGCGCACCAGTAAAGACTTCAGCAACGTGGAACGGTTGAGAGAAGAAACGTTGGATTTTACGTGCACGGTAAACAACCAATTTGTCTTCTTCAGCCAATTCGTCCATACCCAAGATCGCAATGATGTCTTTAAGCTCTTTATAACGTTGCAATACGTTCTGTACAGAACGTGCAATTTCATAATGCTCTTGACCGACAACCAATGGATCAAGCTGACGAGAAGTCGAGTCAAGTGGATCGATCGCTGGATAGATACCAGAAGATGCGATATCACGACTCAATACAACTGTTGCGTCCAAGTGGGCGAATGTCGTTGCAGGTGATGGATCGGTCAAGTCATCGGCAGGTACGTATACCGCTTGGATAGACGTGATCGAACCAGACTTCGTCGATGTAATACGCTCTTGAAGTACACCCATCTCTTCTGCAAGTGTCGGTTGATAACCTACTGCAGATGGCATACGACCTAGAAGTGCTGATACTTCAGTACCCGCGAGTGTATAACGGTAGATGTTGTCAACGAACAGAAGTACGTCACGACCTTTACCATTTTCATCTTTCTCATCACGGAAGTATTCCGCCATGGTCAAACCTGTCAACGCAACACGTAGACGGTTACCTGGTGGCTCGTTCATCTGACCGTAGACCATCGCTACTTTGTCAAGAACGTTAGAATCTTTCATTTCGTGATAGAAGTCATTACCTTCACGAGTACGCTCACCAACACCAGCGAATACAGATAAACCTGAGTGCGCTTTTGCGATGTTGTTGATCAATTCCATCATGTTAACGGTTTTACCAACACCAGCACCACCGAACAGACCAACTTTACCACCTTTCGCAAACGGGCAGAGCAAGTCGATGACTTTAATACCTGTTTCGAGTAGATCAGTAGAAGCTGCTTGTTCAGCATAAGACGGCGCTTCACGGTGAATCGGCAAACGATCTTCAGTTGCAACTGGACCAGCTTCGTCGATCGGGCGACCAAGTACATCCATAATACGACCAAGTGTCGCTGTACCTACAGGTACTGAAATCGGTGCGCCAGTATCAGATACTGGAAGGCCACGTTTCAAACCTTCAGTAGAACCCATTGCGATGGTACGAACAACACCATCACCGAGCTGTTGTTGCACTTCGAGCGTAGTCTCTGTGCCATCAACATGAAGTGCGTCATAGATCTTTGGAACGCTATTACGTTCAAACTCGACGTCGATAACCGCGCCGATGATCTGAATGATACGACCGCTACTCATATTGCTGTCTCCTCAATTCAAATAAATACTGTTAAACGGCAGCGGCACCGCCAACGATTTCAGAAATTTCCTGAGTAATCGCGGCTTGACGCAGCTTGTTATAGATGAGTTGTAGATCTTTGATCAATCCACCCGCATTATCCGTTGCTGCTTTCATCGCAACCATACGTGCAGACTGTTCAGAGGCGATATTTTCAATCACACCCTGATAGACCATCGACTCGATATAGCGAACCAATAAACCATTGAGCAATTCTTCTGCTTCTGGCTCATAGAGATAATCCCAACCGTATTGACGGTTTAGATCTTCGCTTTCGTCAGCTTGTGCAAGTGGAACAAGTTGATCGACGGTCGGTTTTTGTGTCATCGCATTGATGAAGCGGTTTGATACCAAATAAATGCGATCAATCTCGCCCTTATCATAAGCATCAAGCATCGCTTGAACCGAACCTGTCAACTGCTCCGCATCTGGTGCATCACCCATTTGGGTCGCTGCACTCACCACTTTGCCGCCGTAACTTTTAAAAAACGAAACCGCTTTTTGACCAATTAAAGCAAATTCGACTTCAATTGACTGCTCACGTTGTTGTTGTACGTGCTGCACCACTTTTTTGAACAAGTTAATGTTCAAACCACCGGCAAGTCCACGATCCGATGAAACCACGATGTAACCAACGCGTTTCACAGGACGATCGACCATATAACGGTGTTTGTATTCTGGATTGGCTTGTACCAAGTGAGCAATTACACGGCGCATATTTTCGGCATACGGGCGACCTTGTGCCATGCGCTCTTGCGCACGACGCATCTTAGAAGCTGCAACCATCTGCATCGCGCGAGTAATTTTCTGCGTGCTTTTGATACTAGCTACTTTGGCGCGAATTTCTTTTAAATTTGCCATACGCTTAACCTAATTCTCGAAAACCTAAAAACTTAGGCTTTCGATGGTTGATCCGTGAAACAAACTTAACTAACCCAAATCATTAAAAAATGAATTAGTAAGCCTGAGTCGCTTTGAAGCTCTCAATACCTGCTTTAAATTCAGCTTCGATGTCTTTGTCGTAGTTACCAGTTTCATCAATATTTTGCATGAATGCAGCCTTTTCAGAGCGGAAATATGCAATCAATGCTGCATCAAAATCAACGATTTTGTTTACAGGAACATCAGCCATGTAGCCTTCGTTCGACGCATAAACAGAAACCGCTTGATCAGCAATTGAGTAAGGTGCATATTGCTTTTGCTTCATCAACTCAGTCACACGTTGACCGTGTTCAAGTTGCTTACGAGTCGCTTCATCAAGGTCAGAAGCAAACTGCGCAAATGCAGCCAATTCACGATACTGTGCAAGTGCAGTACGGATACCACCAGACAATTTCTTGATGATCTTAGTCTGTGCAGAACCACCAACACGTGATACCGAAATACCAGCGTTGACTGCAGGACGGATACCCGAGTTAAACAATGAAGTTTCTAGGAAGATCTGACCATCAGTAATCGAAATTACGTTGGTTGGTACGAATGCAGATACGTCACCCGCTTGGGTTTCAATGATTGGCAATGCCGTCAATGAACCCGTTTGACCTTTCACTTCACCATTTGTGAACTGCTCAACATAGTCCGCAGATACACGAGAAGCACGCTCAAGCAGACGTGAGTGAAGATAGAAAACGTCACCTGGATACGCTTCACGACCTGGTGGACGACGAAGAAGCAATGAGATTTGACGGTAAGCAACTGCTTGCTTAGACAAATCATCATAGATGATCAATGCATCTTCACCACGGTCACGGAAGTATTCACCCATTGTACAGCCAGAGTAAGCTGACAAATACTGCATCGCTGCAGGATCAGCTGCTGCCGCTGCAACAACAGTAGTGTACGCCATTGCGCCAGTTTCTTCTAACTTACGCACCACGTTCGCAATCGTAGATTGTTTTTGACCAATCGCTACATACACACATTTAATGCCAGAAGATTTCTGCGCAATAATGGTGTCAACAGCCATTGCTGTTTTACCTGTTTGACGGTCACCAATGATCAATTCACGCTGTCCACGACCAATTGGAATCATGGTATCTACTGATTTATAACCAGTTTGTACAGGCTCATCAACACTTTGACGCCAAATTACGCCAGGCGCAACTTTTTCGACTTTGTCAGTTAATTTTGCATCGATAGGACCTTTACCATCGATCGGGTTACCCAAGGCATCCACGACACGACCTAAAAGTTCAGGACCTACTGGTACTTCGAGTACACGACCAGTACAACGAGCTTTTTGACCTTCTTGTAAGCCTAAGTAGTTACCAAGAACTACGGCACCCACTGAATCTTCTTCAAGGTTCAGTGCCATACCAAATAAGCCGCCTTCAAATTCGATCATCTCACCGTACATGGCATCTGCCAAGCCGTGAATACGCACGATACCGTCCGATACCATGACGATGGTACCTTCGTTTTTCGCGGTCGCACTGGTGTCCAGATCGCTGATACGCTGTTTAATGAGCGCACTGATCTCGGATGGATTCAGTTGTTGCATTGCGCTATTACCTCAATTCTTTGTATGTTCATTCTTGTGATTTAAGCAAGAAGACGAGTTCGCATTTTTTCAAGCTTGTCTAGCGCAGAATCATCGATGACTTGATCGCCTGCACGAATCACCACCCCAGCGATAAGGCTTGGGTTAACTTCTACAGTGGTATTTACAGATTTGTTGAAGCGTTTTTCCAAACGATTACTCAACAACAGCTCTTGCACTGCAGATAGTGGGAATGCAGATTCGATAACAACGTCAACTGCGTTATTACCTTGTGCTTTCAATAGTTCATACTCTGCTGAAATCTCAGGAAGCAATGCCAAACGATCATTCTCTGCAAGCAAAGTCAAAAAGTTAGAAACCGCAACTGAGGTTTGCTCGGCACCAAGGATTTGGATAAAAGCCTTAACCTTTTCAGCAGGTGTTAATTCTGGGCGAGTAATATAAGCGGAAAATGCTTCATCTTGCACCGTCGCACTGAGCGTATTCAATACAGTAGACCATGTGTCCGCTGCATTTTGCTCAGACGCATAAGCAAATGCTGCTTTGGCATATGGGCGTGCCAACGTCAAGAGTTCAGCCATATTTCGCCTCGCTTAAAGTTTCGCAGCCAGCTCTTTGAGCATGGCATCGTGAGCTTGTGCATCAACTTGTTGTGCAAGAATCTTCTCTGCACCATCGACTGCCAAAGCAGCCACTTGTTGACGAAGTGCTTCGCGTGCGCTGTTGATCTCTGTATCCACAGACTCTTGAGCCTGCTGACGAATACGCTCACCTTCTGCAGACGCTTGAGTACGAGCTTCCTCGACCAATTGTGCTGCACGACGGTTGGCTTGTTCGATCAATTGCGCCGCTTGTGCTTTTGCTGCATCTAATTCAGCTTTTACCTGAGCTTGCGCATCGGCAAGATCAGCTTTGGCTTTTTCAGCTGCATTTAAGCCATCAGCGATTTTACGCTGACGCTCACTAATCGCATTGATTAGTGGTGGCCAAACAAACTTCATGCAGAATGCGACAAACATCGCAAACGCAATCGCTTGACCAATCAATGTGAGGTTGATATTCATTTCGCTATTCCTCAATAGTTTAATTTGAGAATTAAGCCGATTAACCTACAAATGGATTAGCGAAGATGAAGAACAAGCCAATACCAACACCGATCATAGGCACAGCATCAAGAAGACCCGCAATCAAGAACATACGAGTTTGAAGTTGTGGAGCCAATTCTGGTTGACGAGCAACAGCTTCCAAGAAGCGTCCGCCCAAAAGACCGAAACCAATCGCAGTACCCAAAGCACCGAAAGCGATTAAGATAGCAGCTGCAATCGCAACAAGACCAAGACCTAGTTCCATGATAATTCCTCAAAGGTTAGGTTATACCAATTAAATAAAAAATTTGCCCAACTACACCACGTAGCTAGGCATTGCCATTAATGTTTTTCGCTCGCCATACTCAAGTACACGATGGTTAACATCATGAAAATGAAGGCTTGCAGTGTAATTACAAGAATATGGAAGATCGCCCATGGTACAGACAACGCCCACTGGATCCAGAATGGAAGCAAAGCGATCAAAATAAAGATCAACTCACCCGCATACATGTTACCAAATAGTCGAAGTGCCAATGAAATTGGACGAGCTAAGAAGGTGACTAATTCCAAAATCAAATTGACAGGAATCAATAACGCCTTCGCGATAGGATTACTTGGGTTAAATGGATTCAGTGCCAATTCACCAACAAAACCTGCCACCCCTTTTTCACGGAAACTATAAAATAGAATCAACACGAATACTGACAATGACATCCCTAGAGTGATGTTCGGGTCAGTAGAAGGGACAATTTTGAAATAAACGTGATGTGGATCCATACCAAATACGCTTGCACCGATCTGCTGTGCTAGGTACGGAACCCAGTCAACAGGAATCAAATCCATCAAATTCATGAGGAAAATCCACACGAAGATGGTCAATGCCAGTGGTGCAATTAAACGTGATTTGCCATGAAAAGTATCACGGACACTTGAGTCTACAAACTCGACAATCATCTCAATTGCTGATTGGAACTTAGTTGGCACATCGCTATTTGCTGCACGTGCAACCAACCAAAAAACAAAGCAAAAGATGATCCCAAGACCGATAGACCAACCCATTGAATCCAAGTGAATTGCAGTGAAGCCCATTTGCTGAGCTTCAGCACCCGATTCAGCCAATTTCCATGTCCCATCTGGCATTTTGCCATAGGTCATATTGGTCAAATGGTGCTTGATATACTCAGTCGAAGTAAGGGCATGTTCTTCAGCAGCCATAAATCACACCTGGTCAATGTAAATTACTATTTAAAGAAAACTAATGCACGCTGCACGACATTAACTCTCTAAGAAAACGATACTTTCGCTGTCAAAGCAGTTAGGCTTGATGCCGAGCGAGCCAAAACGGCGCCACCCACGACATAGCTTGCACCAGCAAGAACCCACCTAAAACCGCCACCATAGATAGTGGTGAAACACAGCTTAAAATCAAAATCAAACCAACAACCACGATCACAAACTTGCCGATCAAACCGAGATACATATTGCTGAGAATTTGCCTCGACGCTCGTGCTCCAGAAGACCGAAACGCCTGCCAAGAAAAGTAGCTACTTGCGAGCCAATACACCAATGCCCCCAATGCTGCACTTTTTGCAGCCGTTGCATCCGCTATCAACCCAGCCAATAACGCTGCAACTGGAATCATCATCGCTTGCAATACAGCTAAAGCCTTTGCCAGTCGACGATCAACAAGTTGTGGAGATCGGCGCATCACTTCTCTATCTCTTGAGCTATATCGCTACAACTCTTGTTAGTCTTAGCTAAACCGCTATAACTATCTCGGCAACAAATCCGCAATCATCGCTTTGCAAACTGCTTATTTTGTCCAAATGGTCAGTCCAAACAGCTTGGCAATTATTCATGAATGATTGTTATTAATCGGTGGCATTATAGAGTTACACCCCGTAACATGCAATCTTTATCCGAAGAAGGGTTGGTTAATTTTTACCGTTTTTTGACAACATCCGACTATTTTACGAAACAATTTACGAAATAATGATGACAAAAATGAAAAATATGACTGCGAAAACATCTTTTTAGTTATTCGCACCTCATCTTTATGAACGAGGCAAACATTGCTGCACTGCATTCGCCAACTTTAACCAAGCTGTGACAAAATCTTTCTGATCCGACATGCTTTCATTCACTTCAACGGTATTGACTGGATTTAAGCGTTGCACCACATTGTCACTTGCCCCATGACCCAGCAGTAGGCACATCGTCTCTTGTGGACGCTGATCATTTAAGTATTTGATCTGTGCAATAGTCGGTGCTTGCTCGTGATCGGCACTCAACGCACCCGAGTATTTTAATTCCATGGCACGTTCAAGATATTGAAATGCATCATGAAACGCCCAATAGTGCCGAGCCGTACGCCCATTATTCGCCAATCGAGTGGCATCTAACATCCGTTTTGAAAATTGCTGTGCATTTTTCCAATACGTCGCTTTATATTCTGGATGTTGCTGTGAGCGAAGTGACGCAATGAAGAATGCAATACGAATCGCATTATTAGGTTCAAGCCAAACATGTGTATCAAGACTATTGGCAATCGCCTGCCCTTTGACATTTCGCATCGGCAAAGTTTGCATCAAATGACTGTCCAGTACAGAAATCGCATTTTTTTGTGTGCTTAATAATTTGTTCAATGGCGCTTCATGTTGTACGCCAAACCACAAAATCAGCTCGGCTTGACTCGCAAGTTGACGTGTTTTTGGGGTAATTTGCACATCATGACCTGTTTGTTGCGGAGGCAGTAATAAGGTCGGTTCTTCTATACCTTCTGTCACATCTTTGGCGATCAGGTATAAAGGATAGGTCGACAACACCAAGCCACTGACTTGAGCATCTTGATGGTCTAAGTTTGCTTTAGACCAGGCCAAACCAGGCATGAGCAACGAGAGAAACAACACAAAAGTGAGAGAGTGAACAATACGCACAACAAACTACCCAAATTAAAACTAGCGTTATAATATAACAATATGCTATTTTTTACACTATCATTCGTGCCGATTTTCTAATCCGCTATTCAAATCAGTCCGTTGTATTTCCAACGAGAGTTGTTTTTTTCATTGATCTATTTTGGGGAATTTCTGTGAACATTTGCGCACACACGCATCATGATGACGATCGCCTACACAGTGTGCATGAACATGGCAGTGTCAAGGAACGCATCAAGCAAGCCGAGGAAATCTGCGATGAAGCAGGTGCACGTCTGACACCACTTCGTAAGGAAGTCTTGAGCCTGATACTCTCTGCAAAAGCGCCGATCGGTGCATATGATCTACTGGCAAAACTCAAAAACAATAATGAACGCCCTGCTGCACCGCCGACGGTGTATCGCAGTTTAGAATTTTTATTGGAGCATGGTTTTGTCCATCGACTGACCTCGATCAATGCCTTTATCCCTTGTTGTCATCCTCGCGAAGGACATCAAGCGGCATTCCTCATCTGTCAAAACTGTCATAGCGTCAAAGAAACCTCTGCCAATGACCTATTTGATCAACTAAAAAGTATTGCTGATCAAGGGCATTTTCAAGCACAAAATAGCGTGATTGAAATTTCAGGAATGTGTCAGCAATGCCAGTGAATGACTGTGCGCCACTGGTGCAGTTGAATCAAATCAATGTCAGCTTTTCAGGTCGGCAGGTGCTGAAAAATGTCGATCTGCACATTTATCCGCATGAAATCGTCACCTTAGTAGGACCCAATGGCGCAGGCAAATCGACGTTAATTAAAGTCTTACTCGGCATCAGTAAAGCAGATCAAGGACAAGTGATATATCTACGCAACATGAAAATGGCGTATGTGCCACAGAAGTTTCATCCTTCAGAAAGCCTACCGATGCGAGTCAAAGATTTATTGGCTTTGGAAAAATGCGACAGCACCTATAAAGCGCAAATTATCCAAGACACAGGCATCGCCAAATTGCAATTGACTGCACTACAACAATTATCAGGTGGTGAACGACAACGTGTGCTATTAGCACGTGCTTTATTGCGTAAGCCACAGCTTTTGGTTTTAGATGAACCGATGCAAGGCTTGGATATTCAGTCTGAAGAAGAATTGTATGCCTATGTGCGCACCTTGCCAACTACGCTCGGCTGTGCGGTATTGATGGTATCCCATGATTTGCAGTGGGTGATGCAAGGTACGCAACGTGTGATCTGTCTGAATCATCATATCTGCTGTACAGGCACACCTGAAAACATTCAAAAACACCCTGAATATGTGGCGATCTTCGGACAGCAACGTGTACCCTACCAACATCATCACGACCACTGTGCGCATGGCGATCATGCTGAACCATGTCTACACATTCCACATCCTCACATTCATCCCGAAGCGGAGCCCTAATCCATGTATGAGTGGTTGATTTTACTTGCACCTGCATGGTTGATGGGCTGTGTGTTGCCCTTTTTGACTGCGCCTTTAGGCTGTTTGATGCTATGGCGTCGTATGTCTTTCTTTGCCGACACAATGGCGCACGGCACGTTGCTCGGTGTTGCTATCGCAGGTTTACTGAGCCTACCGATTTGGCTTGGTGTGTCGCTGTTGGCAGTGATTTTGGTGGGTATCTTATGGTTTTTGCATGATCGTCGTTTACCGAATGATGCTTTGTTGGCACTATGTTCTGCGACTTTGCTGTGTAGTGGTTTATTGCTGATTCAACAACTGCCAACTTTGCGTCCTGAGCTGATGAGTTATCTTTTCGGTGATTTGCTCACAGTGACATGGCAAAGCCTGCCTGCTTTGGTACTGACCATTTTATGTGCAGGGGCGATTTTGGCTTATCACTGGCGTTCACAGTTGCGTCTTGCTCTCGCCTCGGACATCGCCCAAAGTGAAGGTGTTCGTGCAGGTTGGCAAAGGCTGATTTTTATGGGTGTGCTTGCGCTGTTTACGGTCATTGCTTTAAAAGTGGTTGGTTCATTGCTCATGGGGGCTTTATTGGTGATTCCTGCACTCACCGCACGACTCCTTGCGCATTCGCCACGACAAATGGTTGTTTGGGCATTTATCCTTGCAGAGTTGGCAATTACCGTTGGGTTATGGAGCAGTGCTTGGCTCGATATTGCCACAGGGTTGAGTATCGTATTAACCATGTCGGTGTTTTTTGCCGTAGTGCTTATCACTCAAAAAGTGTGGTTTAAATCGAAATCGTTGGCTTAACGCTTAGCATTTCAAATCAAAAGACCAATTCATAAGAATTGGTCTTTTTGATGCAAATCAATGAATTGATCTGAAATTATTGCTTAGGCGCACACTGCGTATCATCACATTGCTCTGCCTGATTCGTTTCAGTACTGGCATCTACTGGTTCTAAAGCCTTTTCCAACACTTGCACAAAGACTTCTGTCGGCTGTGCCCCTGATAAGGCAATACGCTGATCAAATACAAAAAATGGTACGCCTGTGACATTGAGCTGATCACGTGCGGTCGCTTCATCGAATTTGACAAAGTCGGCATATTCATCCGAATCAAGCACATCATCAACTTCCACAGGGTTTAAGCCAATCCGTGCTGCCACATCTTCCAAGGTTTCACGCTCGCCGATTGCCAAGCCATCAGTCATATAGCTATAGAAAAAAGCCTCTTTCGCCTCTGAGCCCAAGCCTTTGCTTTGTGCCAAATGAATAATACGATGTGCATCCAAGGTATTACCTGAGTTGGCATTTTGCCAATTAAACTCGATGCCTTCTGCTTTCGCCATGTCAGCGATGTTGCGTTGCATCTCCTCCACTTCTGCAAGACTGCGCCCGTATTTCTGTGCCAGCCGCTCTGAGTTAGAAATCTCCTGACGCTTTGGCGCATCTGCATCGAGCTGAAAACTATGCCAATGCACTTCGAGCTCAACACCTGCTTGCTCAGCGGCTTTTTCTAAGCGTTTCTTACCGATATAACAAAATGGACATACCACATCCGACCAAATATCTACACGCATGACTTTTCTCAAATTTCATTATTAGGTTGTAAATAAGGTTGAAACTTACTTTTTAAAGGGCATTTATGAGAGAGAATATCTCCCCAAACACCTAAGTATTATTTAGTTGTTTTAATCTTTTGAATTTACCGCTTATCAGAGCTATACAATATTTCACAACACTTTGATGTAGGCTAAATATATTATCGTTAGTGATTTGCCAACGACTTTCTCAATTTTTTTAAGTTTTGAAAGGTTACGTATTGGAGCTTATGTCATGAAATTTCTAAAATATTCTCTCTTAATAATTTCTTCTTTGACTGTGTTCAGTAGCACGCTCTATGCAGAAGATGATGTTATCTCACTGCCAACAATCACTGTGATGGCGGAAGAAGAGCTTCGTGATGAATTTGTTGGCATTCTCCCTTACCAAGAAGACGAAGAAGTCAAAGAAGCTTTGCGCTACCAAGTCTACAAACTAGAAAGCGATATCCAAAACAAAGAAATCAATGAAAATCCAAGTATGGCAATGAGCTATATTCCAAATACTGCCATTCCCAATATGAATCAATATTCTCCATTTTTACAGCAATATATCATGGTAGTTGCTAGCGGTTTTCAATCATCTGACCCAACCAATGGCGCTTTTGAAATGCTCAGCACGTTGGGGATTGATCGCAATAATATTGACAGTCTGCGTAATGGCACTATGGAGTTTAACTTTAATCAAAGTACCATCAATGAGATCGAGAAAAATAATGTCGATATCTTTCAGATACAACAACAGCTTCGTGAGAACTTTACGAACCGATAAACGTCTATATTTGCACTTATTATCATTTCCAATAGAAGTCGCATAAAAAATCCCCGCGCTTGGCGGGGATTTCTTATGCGTTTAATTTAGCAATTAAACACGTTCGATAATGGTCGCAATACCTTGACCAAGACCGATACACATGGTTGCAAGACCGATTTGTGTATCTTGTTGCTCCATTACGTTGAGCAATGTCGTGGTGATACGTGCACCAGAACAACCCAATGGATGACCAAGCGCAATTGCACCGCCATTTAGGTTGATGATGTCTTGCTTCTCATAGATACCCAAGCCTTTCATGACTGATAGACCTTGTGCCGCAAATGCTTCGTTCAATTCAACAGTTTGAATGTCATTGATCGTCAAGCCAGCACGTTTCAATGCTTTTTGCGTTGCAGGAACAGGACCATAGCCCATGATCGCCGCATCACAACCTGCAACCGCCATAGAACGAATTACAGCACGTGGCTTCAATCCTAATGCTTGCGCACGTTCAGCAGACATGAGTAGCATCGCAGATGCACCATCAGACAATGCTGAAGATGTCGCCGCTGTTACTGTACCGCCTTTCGGATCGAATACTGGACGCAATGCTTGGAATGCTTCAAGGTTGGCATCTGGACGAATCACTTCATCGATGTCACAGCTTTGCAAGAAGCCATTTTGGTCATGACCTTCGATCGCAATGATTTCATTTTTGAAACGACCTTCTTGTGTTGCAGCCCATGCACGGCGATGCGATTCCACACCGAACGCATCTTGCTCTTCACGAGAGATACCGTTCATACGACCGAGCATTTCCGCTGTTAAGCCCATCATGTTCGATGCTTTTGCATAATGCTTAGACGCTTGTGGGTTGATGTCGATGCCGTGCATCATACCAACGTGACCCATATGCTCTACACCACCGATGATGAATACATCACCTTGATTGGTTGCGATTTGCGCCGCAGCAGTATGAATCGATTGCATTGATGAACCGCAAAGACGGTTGACCGTTTGACCGGCAACTGTTTTTGGAAGATCAGCCAACAATACAATGTTACGACCAATGTTCATACCTTGTTCAAGCGTTTGGTTAACACAGCCCCAAATCACATCTTCAACTTCATTGGTATCAAACTCGTTACGTGCAACCAGCGCACGTACCAATTCAGCAGATAGGTTATCTGCACGAACATTGCGGAACATACCGTTTTTGGTTTTACCCATTGCTGAACGTACACCATCAACGATGACAACGTCACGTGGATTTAAAGTAGCCATTCACGTTGCTCCTTAACCGTAGAATTTTTTGTTGTTTGCAGCCATGTCACGCAACATTTGTGGCGCTTCATAAGCCTTACCTAAGTGTGCGTACTTGTCGCAAAGCGCAACGTATTCAGCAACACCTGTTTGATCGATGTAACGACATGGACCACCACGGAATGGCGGGAAGCCAACACCCATGATCATCGCCATATCCGCTTCAGCAGCAGTCGCTACGATATTGTCTTCTAGGCAACGCACTGTTTCGTTACAGAACGCAATCATCATACGATCAATGATTTCTTGTGCATCAAACTCACGCTTTTCAGCAGTTGCCACAGAAGCGACCAGTTCATAAGCAACTGGATCAACCACTTTGGCTTTTTTGCCTTTACGATCAAGTTCGTATTTGTAGAAACCAACGTCATTCTTTTGACCAAGACGTTTGTTTTCATACATCACGTCAACAGCGCCTTTGAAGTCTGGCTTCATACGATCAGGGAAACCTTCCGCCATCACTTCTGCACCGTGAACACCGGTATCGATACCGACCACGTCCATCAAATATGCAGGACCCATAGGCCAGCCAAATTTCTCCATGACTTTATCCACTTGTTGGAAGTCCGCACCATCTTTAAGAAGAAGGTTGAACGCACCAAAGTAAGGGAACAAGACACGGTTGACCAAGAAACCTGGGCAGTCGTTGACAACAATTGGGGTTTTACCCATTTTCTGAGCGAGAACTACAGTTGTTGCAATCGCTTCAGGTGAAGTTTTCTCACCACGAATAACTTCGACTAATGGCATCATGTGCACTGGATTGAAGAAGTGCATACCAACAAAGTTTTCAGGACGTTGTAGGTTTTCAGCCAAACGTGTGATTGAAATTGTTGAAGTATTTGAAGCAATGATCGTGTTATCACGAACATTTTTCTCAGTTTCAGCAAGTACAATACCTTTTACTTTTGGATTTTCAGTCACCGCTTCGATCACGATATCCACTTCTGTGAACTCGTCATAACTCAACGTTGGGCGAATACGTGCAAGGGTTTCACCCATTTGCGCAGGCTTTAATTTTTTGCGCTCAACTTGCTTGGTAAGCAAGCCATTCGCTTCTTTCATACCGAGTGCAAGCTGTGGATTACCAATATCTTTCATGATAATTGGTGTACCTTTGCTTGCCGCTTGGTAAGCAATACCGCCACCCATGATACCCGCCCCTAGTACAGCCGCTTGGTTTACAGGATGCGCACCTTGCTCATATTTTTTAGACGTCTTTTTCACCAATTGGTCATTTAAGAATAGACCAATCAATGCTTCTGCCTGTGGCGTAGATGCTGCTTGACCGAAGAATTTCGCTTCAGTTTTTACTGCTTCGTCACGTGTTTGGTTTGCAGAGGTTTGAATTGAGTCAATCGCAAGTTTTGGCGCAGGATATTGTGCAGGATTTGCTTTTGCAAGGACTACACCTTTCGCTGAGTTGAACGCCATCATTTGTTCGATTTGGTTCAATTTCACTGGATCAAGTTTTTCTTGACGTTTTGCTTTCCAATCAAGCTCGCCAGAAATTGCTTTTTTCACCAAGTCGATCGCTGCATCTTGCAGTTGCTCAGGAGCAACAACCGCATCAACTGCGCCATCTTTCAGTGCAGCAGCAGGTTTCTTCTGTGCGCCTGTACCAATCCACTCAAGTGCATTATCGATACCGATCACACGCGTCAAACGTACTGTGCCGCCGTAACCTGGGAAGATACCCAGTTTAACTTCAGGCAGACCAACTTGCGCAGCTGTAGACATCACACGGTAGTCACATGCCAAGCAAAGTTCAAAACCACCGCCCAAAGCGATGCCATTGATCGCAACCACTTTTGGAATATCCAAATCTTCGAAAGCATTGAAAATCGCATGCGCATCCATGGTGATGTCTGCAATTTTTTCTGCACCTGAAGAGAAGTAAGCACCAAACTCTGTGATGTCTGCACCAACGATGAATACTGGTTTACCACTGGTCACGATCAAACCTTTAATTTCACTGTTCGCTTTGATTGCGTCAGTCGCAGCCTTGAGGTCTTGCATAGTGACATTGTTGAATTTGTTTACTGACTCGCCCTGTAAATCAAAGCGTAGTTCTGCAATTCCATCCGAAAGTAATTGGACGGTAATGGCATTGCCATTGTGGATCATGCCTGATCTCCTTGTTTTGGAGGACTTATGTTGAAATTCACTGCCATACGCAGAGCGCATGACGCTTTGCACATCTTACGCTAACTATATCTAAAATTTAAAATACAAGTTGTATCAAGGCGTGACGCAAGCGTCATCAATCTTAGGCTTTTGTTGTCGCAAAAGCACTATATCTAAAGGGAATTCATCTCCCAATCTTTCGGTAGCGTCTCAAAGCGTTGCCGAAATCTTCGTAGCAAAAATACAATCATTGGTATTTTGTTTAGGAATGATTAAAATACGCCCTTTCTCTCTTCTAAATTGAGGTTGTTCCATGATCAAATGGATCATCTTAGCCATTTTTATTATCAGTGCTGTGTGCATTCACTACCGTGGGCGTGTACGCCATAGCTTTTATCGTCAGTTTTTTGACCATTCTACGCTATTTGCACCGATCAATTTTTTAATGTATTCCTTTTCTAAAGTGCCGAATCAGCCTTATATTGATGCACAGCATTTTGAAGATTTAAAAGTTCTTGATGAAAATTGGCAAATGATCCGTGAAGAAGCGCAAGCACTCTATCAACGTGGTAGTATTAAGGCTTCTGATTCATATAATGACTTGGGTTTTAATTCTTTTTTTAAGACAGGTTGGAAACGCTTTTATCTCAAGTGGTACAACTCAAGCCACCCATCAGCAACAGAGCTTTGCCCAAAAACAACCGCATTACTCAAAACATTACCAACCATCAAAGCAGCTATGTTTACCGAGCTTGCGCCTCATAGTCGCTTGGTACGTCACCGTGATCCATATGCAGGATCGCTTCGTTATCATCTAGGATTGATTACACCAAATGATGATCGTTGTTTTATAGATGTCGATGGACAACGCTATTCATGGCGAGATGGGCAAAGTGTGGTTTTTGATGAAACTTATATTCACTATGCTGAAAATACCACTGAAGAAAACCGCATAATCTTGTTTTGTGATGTAGAGCGACCATTAAAGAATACTTTCATGCAGAAGTTTAACCATTGGTTCGGCAAGAATGTGATGACTGCGGCAAGCTCCCCAAATGAAACAGGCGATCAAACCGGTGGCTTAAACAAAGTTTTTGGTTATGTCTATCAGCTCCGCATCAAAGCAAAAGCATTGAAAGCCAGTAACCGCCAACTTTACTATTTCCTTAAGTGGTTCATTATGATTGGCTTATTTTTCTTAATATTTGTGCGTCCTTATCTTTTTGACTAAGGTCACGTTAAAGTCAATCAAAAAAGGAAGTACAACGGGGTACTTCCTTTTTTATACTCTGCAGATAAGTAGGCTATTATTCTGCATCATATAAGCCACGCACCACTTCACCAATCACCGCAATACCTTTTTCTAAGGTCGCATCATCTTGCGCAATGCTCATACGAATACATTCATGTGCATGGCTGTATGCTGTAGTGTCAATGCCTGGGAAAAAATGTTCACTAGGAATGATCAAGGTATTTTTCGCCTTTAAGCGTTGATATAGCTCTACGGTATTGATCGGTAAATCCTGAAACCAAATCCACAGGAAAATCGCCCCTTCAGGTTGATGAATTTTCATTGGATAATTGGCAAGTTCCTTCTTCAAGCACGATACCGCAAAGTTGGCTTTGGCTTGATAAAAAGGCTGAATTTCCGCATCAGCAAGACGTTTTAATTCATCACTTTCAAGTAACGGTGTCGCAATCGCCGTCCCAAAACGTGTCGGTGAAAGATTGACAATTGCATTCATTGCGCTGACCGCAGAAACCACTTTTGGATCTGCCACAATGATGCCTGTACGTGTTCCTGGCAGACCAATTTTCGACAGGCTCGTACACAAAATACTGTGATCGTCCCAAGTCAGTTTGGCATCAGTATGGATAATGTTGGGAAATGGCATTCCATAAGCATTATCAATAATCAATGGAATATCATGTGCTTTTGCCAAGACCGAGAGCTTCGCCATTTCCTCATCAGTCAGCACATTCCCTGTTGGGTTAGTTGGACGTGAACAGCAAATTGCACCAATTTTTCCTTGTTTTAATTCAGGTAAATTGTTTAAGGCATCAAAATCGACATGATATTTAAAGAAGCCTTGCTCGCCATTGTATTCACTATCTTCGATGATCGGCTTTACCGCAACAAAGTGTTTTCCTGCGATATGTACATCGCTATAACCAATATATTCAGGCGCAAGTGGCAACAAAATTGACTTATCTTTACCATCGGCGAACTGCCCACCAAATAGATTAAATAAGTAAAAAAACGCATTCTGTGAGCCATTGGTCAGTGCAATATGGTCTTTAGTAATTCCCCAATCATAGTGTCGATTGAGGAAATCCACCAAAGCATCAATAAATTTTGCATCACCTTTGGGATTGGAATAATTACCAATATTTTCAATCGCCGTCGAACCCAACTCGCCCTCAGCAAGCGACTTGTACACTGCTAGAAATGCACGATTCACTGCATCAATACGTGCAGGATTGCCACCACCGAGCATATTAATCGGTTGTTCACTTTTTAAGGCATCGCCAAGATCATCCATGAGTTGGGAAATACCTGACGGTTGAATAAATTTCTGCCCAAAATTTGAAAAGTTCATGCTGTTTCTTCTGTCATGTGCTATTCGCACGTTTCGCTAAAAATAAAAGACGAATTATAGCAAATTTCACCCTGTCAGTTTTTCTACAGTTTCTCTTTTAAAATTTGCCATAAATTTGCTCATCTATATAACGATGCTCTAAAATTACGATTATTTTCTCATTTTGGCACTACCAATATGTTTACATCGCATAAGACATCTTCCCAAGTCATTCTATTAATGTGTTCTGCACTGTTTTTATTCAGTGCATGCAGTGAACGCAAACCCATGACCGCTGAGGAAAAATGGCAACGCTTCTGTATCACTTATCAATCTGCTGCCTACAACATCATGTCAGACCGTCAGCATCAAGTGACAGAGCAACAAGCCATTGAACATGTTGAAAAAATCCAAGCAGGTGTTGAGCGTGATATGCTCATAGCATTGGTCAAACAAGCACATCAAAGCCCTGCTTTTGATCAACAAGATGATAAAGAAAAAGCAATGGAAGACTTTAAAGCAGGTAAATATCAAGCCTGTATGGCAAAAATGCCTGAATCAAGTGAAGCTCAAAATGCCGATATTCCGACTGCACCAGCGCCGTAATTCTTAAAAGTTAAACCGCAATGTGAGATACATAAAAAAAAAGCGCACAGTCTCGATGCTATGCGCTTTTCTTTCGCAATGTACAGAATATTCAAATCACCGAGTTTTCTTTTTTGCTTGGACTTCACGTTGAAACTCTGCCAAAGCCCAACCCAAACAACCACCCAGCAAACTGATTGGTAATGCTTCAGAGAAGCCAAATTGTAAAATCAGCAATGCGAGCAAGAAAAAAATCAAGCTAAAAATAAAAATATAGATGAGTCGTCGCATCGTCTAATACAGCCCAAATTTATTGTCAAAAACTGAATCCATCTATTCAGCTTAGGCTGTATGGCACGAGATAAACATTAGGCTTTTGTCTTACTTTTCGGGCTTTTTAACTAGACTTTAGGCTTATTTCAAAAAGCCATTTTGCGCTAAAAAATCCATGCTAATATTTGATGTATCAGTCTGCTCAGCTGCCTTGTCACCCAGCATCAGCCGTTCGATATAACGTGCCAAGACATCAACTTCAAGATTGACTTGCATGCCTTGTTTCCATGAACCAATATTGGTGCGGTCAGCGGTGTGCGGAATCAAATTTAGACTGATCACATTGCCACGCAGATGGTTAATGGTCAGACTAATACCATCTACCGTGACCGAGCCTTTTTCCGCCAAATATTTTGCCAATTCCACAGGTGCAGTCACTTCAAAATACAGTGAGCGTGCATCTTCACGCACGAGGGTAATTTCACCCAGTCCATCGACATGACCACTGACAATATGTCCGCCAAAACGTGTGGTGGGCAGCATGGCTTTTTCCACATTGACAGTCTGTCCCGCTTTCCATTGTCCGAGTGTGGTGCGGTGCAGACTTTCTCTCGACACATCGGCCGCATACCAATCTTCACCAAACTCAATCACGGTCAAGCAAATGCCATTGGTGGCAATTGAATCGCCAAGATGAACATCGGACATATCCAGTTTGGTTTGGATTTTTAAGCGCACATCTCCACCAACGGGCTGTACACTTTGCACTTGTCCAACACTTTCAATGATGCCTGTAAACATAGATTGACCTATTTTTTATTTCATTCTGAATACGTTGTATATGTGGGCGAACTGCTGAATTTAAAGCACATTCAACTCAGCACTATTCAACCTCGAGAATAAATCTACCACAATGCCAATTGCGTGCTGCTGCCTGAGGTATCCACTCCACCGAGTTCAGCAAAATGATGTAATTGCCCCAAAAGCTGTCGTAGCGGTGGACCAGACTTGGCGTGAGTGTCGGTAATCACGATAAACTCAAGCACTCTCGCCCGCTCAGACTGGCGCTGTTTACTGACCCGATAACGCGGCACATCTTGGGTTAGTAGCGTGACCTTGCCACGTGCCAAATTGGCTTGTAATAAGTCCACAGGTGAAATATTACCATCGGTGCTATAACTGGTCAGGATAAAACGTGCATTGATGGTCGCCAATAATTTCTCATAGGCTTCTTGTGCGTATTTTGAGGAATTATAAGCACTTGGACGTTCTTTACGCCATGCCCGATCAATCCCACTTTTAAAGCCCTTGGTATCAGGTGAAGGTAAATCCACTTGATCCCACATGGTCAGTGCATTTAAAACGTGATAATTACTACTATAAGCATGTTGATTGTACGGTGGATCAAGATATGCCACATCGACTTCAAAGCCTGTCATCTGATCGGCAAGATGCTGTGCATCAACGCACCACATTTCCGCTGCTGGACGGCTTGGATCACCGACTTCACAGAATTTATTCGGGGACAGTAGCAATAAAGAATCAATCCGCTCCAAAGCGGTTTTGGTTTTCCCCCCCCAACCATGATGAAAACTTTTAAATACACCACTGGTATTACTGACAAAACTTGCAGAATAAAGAAGTGGTGACAAAAGCGCACTCATTTCCACACTATCAATCGTACCTTGCGCTTGCCATGTGGCAATCTGCTGACGCATGGCATCTAGACGCATACCGTTGCGACGTTTGAAGAACAGGCGATCTCGACTCGGATCGTAGACATCATCATCACGAGGACAAAGATTGTGCGTCACCCACCCTTTCACCGCAGGCAAGCGATTCAGATAATCAATCGCCGCTTGATAGCCACCCAATTGTTTGAACTCAGGTGCTTCCACACAAGATAAAACCGCATGATTTAAGGCGTGACTATAAGGTTCCCAATCGTTGGCGATGACACGATAGCCATTTTGCCGTGCTAGACGTGATACCACACCACTGCCCGCAAAGAAGTCGGCAAAAATCGGCGCAGACTTGCCTTTTTTCGGCTGAAGCGTACCAGTCAGCTCGAGTGCTTCCAAAATCAAATGCAATAAACGCCGCTTATTGCCCAGATAAGGCACCAATTGATGAAATAGATATTCATCCGTGGTACGGGCAGCATGGCGACGTTTGTGATATACAGAAACTTCAGCGGTCATAGCAACAACAAGTCATCAATTAAGGGGGGGAGTAAATTAAATAGGAGTTTTCAAAATTGGTCTTAGACGAAGGCGCACATCTTGTCCAATCTGCTTCACATCAAACAATTCAAAATCAATACTTTGACGCATTTCATCGAATTCAAATTGATTCAAAGCACGCGCCGATTGACCGAGATATTTTGGCGCGATGTATTGAATGAGTTCATCGACCAAGCCATCACGCAGGAAACTGGTCGCCAAAGTCGCACCAGATTCGACCAACACATCATAAATTTGATATTGCGATTTCAAGGTCTGCAATAGTTCAGACAACGATTGGACGGGCAATTGTATCACACCCAACGCTTCAAGTTCTGCTCGATGTGGTGTCATCACCATCACGGTGTTTGGCTGATTGAGTAATTGTGCCGTCAGTGGCAGGCGACCTTGTCGATCTAACACTACACGATAGGGCTGGACCACTTGCGCTAAGTCAATATTTTCGCTTGTCTCAGTGTCCATCAATTGACGTACATTGAGCTGTGCATCATCAGCAAGAATGGTGTCTACACCCGTGATCACTGCACCGCTGATCGCCCGCCAATGCTGTACATCCTGCCGAGCATCTTCACCTGTGATCCATTTCGACTCACCTGATGCCATGGCGGTTCGCCCATCTAGACTGGCTGCAACTTTCAATCGCACATACGGCAAGCCACCCGACATGACTTTCATAAACCCTTGATTGAGTGCTAAAGACTCTTTTTCTAAAATACCGACACTGGTTTCAATCCCAGCATTTTCTAAAATCTGTTGTCCTTTGCCTGCCACCAGTGGATTTGGGTCAAGCGTGGCAATCACCACACGGGCAATTTTGGCTTTGACCAGCGCTTCAGCACACGGCGGTGTCCGTCCATAATGCGCACACGGTTCTAAAGTCACATAAGCTGTTGCACCATTTGCATATTCGCCAGCTTGTGCCAAAGCAAACACTTCGGCATGCGAGCCACCGACTGGTGCAGTTGCCCCACGACCAATGATCTGACCATCTTTGACAATGACACAGCCCACCGCAGGATTTGGGCGAGTGCGATATTGCGCTGATCGTGCAAGGTTTAAGGCTTCAAGCATCCAAGATGCATCTTGACTTTGAGTGATATCATCTTGCATGTGGAGTTACTCTATCAATTTTGGGCAACACAGGAAAACAATCACAGCTCACTATCTTTACGCAATTGCATCATCTCAATCTGCTCACGAAACGCATCTAAATTTTGGAAGTCGTGATAGACCGAAGCAAAACGCACATACGCCACATGATCCAATTCGAAGATGGCTTGCATGGCGATCTCACCAATCGTCAACGATTTGACATCACGTTCACCGAGACGACGAATCTGCTGTTGAATATTGGAGAGTGTTTCTTCAATTTGCTCTTGGGTCACTGGGCGTTTTTGCAGGGCGTGCATTAAAGATCGACGCAATTTTTGCTCATCAAAAGGTTCATTTTTGCCATTCGACTTGATCACACGAGGCATCACCACTTCGTAGCTTTCAAACGTGGTAAATCGCTCGCCACATCGGATACATTCCCGACGCCGACGAATCTGCGCACCTTGCGCTGCTAGGCGTGAATCGATGACTTTACTGTCTGCGGCATCACAAAATGGACAATGCATAAGCTTAAAATTATTTTGAAGATTGCTTGCAGTGTAGCAAATTTTGGCGACTGACAGCTAGGTCAATCGCCAATGCGTGTGCGTATCGCTTTTAATTGAAATACATCAAACAAATTATTGTATTTCAAAACTCAATGTCGAGACGATATAACGGCTCTTATACGCTTTATCCTGATATTTACCGTCCTCTTCAACTGCCTTTCCTGCTTCAATCACATACAAGCCTGTCCACGGCGTTTCTACGCTAAATTGCCCTTGGTCATTGGTATAATAGGTTTTCGACCAACGATTTGGTGCAAAGACAACAACTTCTTGACCAGATAATGGCTTGCCATCGTAAATCACGGTGAATTGTTTTGAATTTGCCTCTGTTGGAACGATCTCCATTTCCATCGTTGCTTTGCTATTTTGAAGTCCAGTCTTTGCTAAAAAGTTAATCAGCGTCTCGTCATAGAGCATATCTTGACTGACACGGACATCCTGCTCACCTGTAGTCGCATAAATCAAATGATCTGTTTCAACTTTTGCTGAGTATTCTTTGTCGCCTTGTTGAGCTTTTGCAGTGTTAAAGGTTTTCAGTGCGCCCGTTTGGTTTTCTAATTCTCTTGCGCTAAATTCGCCATAATATGCAAGGGTATGGTTGTTTTCTGCAGGTACTAACCACAACATATGTGCCGAGGCATTCAGGCTAAGTAATAGCGACGTGGCGAATACGCCGATTTTCAATTGTTTCATATTGATTCTCTATACAAGATGAAAAGTTAATTGACCACAAGATTATCATATAATATTGATAATCATTCACAATAATTGCAAAAAAATTAAAGGCGCATTTTCATGCACCCTAAATTCCGCTTAAATCTTCAATTTGATCAGACTGTTAAAGTATTTACTTTGTTTAAGTCTGTGTATTTAAAACTTGCTTGATAGCTTACTTGCAAAGCGTGAAACGGTTTGATAGCCGGTCGGCAATACACGCTGTAAACCATCAAGGATTTTTGCATCATTACCGATCAATACACGTGGCTTATTGGCTTTCACTGCATTTAAGATAGTTTGTGCTGCCACTTCTGGTGGGCAACGTAGTAGCTTATCAAACGCTTTTGCAGATTTCTCAGGATCCATACCGATCGATTTCAAACTACCATTCATCCGTGCTGCTTTGGCAATATTTGTGCGAATGCCACCTGGATGCACACAGGTCGCACTGACCCCCGCATTTTGCATATCAAGCTCTTGGCGAAGTGATTCGGTGAAGCCACGCACGGCAAATTTAGTAGCGTTATACGCAGATTGCGTCGGCTGTGCAATGATGCCGAACAGGCTAGATATATTAATGATGTGACCGTCTTTACTGGATTTCAGATGTGGTAAGAATGCCTTTGTACCGTACACCACTCCCCAGAAGTTGATATTGACAATCCATTCAAGCTCTTCATAGCTCGCACCTTCGACCGTAGAACCGAGTGCCACCCCTGCATTATTAAAGATCAAATTCACAGAACCATGATTTTGAACAGTTTCTTCCGCCCATGTATAGACTTCTTCACGATTCGCAACGTCGACATGCTTTGATGTAATGCGCACGCCATATTGTTTCGCCTGCTCAACAGTTTCTGCCAATCCTTGATCATTCACATCACTCAGTGATAAATGACAGCCTTGTTTTGCTAATAAGATTGCCAATTGCTGACCAATACCCGAACCTGCACCTGTAATGGCTGCGACTTTATTTTGAAAATTTTTCATTGCGAATCCTATTCCTTGATCTGCTGAGGATCATTTTACTTTGATCTTTTTGACCGATACTCTGCACTATAATTTTGACAATTTGCATTGTCAATGTATTATTTAATCGATTGTGTATAATACAATGTCAATTTTTATTGATGATTCACTTTTTAGTTAAGGCAGTCCATGACGTCTAAAGCATTAAAACAACTAACGCCGACTTCAGATTCGTTGGATCAAAAGCAACTCGAAACAACTCTCGGGCAATCTGCTACACCTGATGAAAGTAAACCCACAGGTAAAGACAACGCAAACAATAGCAATAAAAAAACTACGCCTTCTCGCCAATTCAAAGGAATGTCCTTAGAACAGCGCCAAAATATGCGCCGTGAAAAGCTGATCGAAGCAGGGCTTCAAGCCTACGGTACACATGGATTTTTCTCGGTCACTGTGAAAGATATTTGTAAAGAAGCCAAGCTGACGGAGCGCTATTTTTATGAATCGTTTAAACGCAGTGAAGAACTGTTTAAAGTGGTTTATCTCAAGCTGATCGATGATCTACAACTCAAGATCGTTGAAGCCGTAATGCAACATTCTCCCGATCTCAAACAGATGATCACTGCGGGATTAAGTGCATTATTGAACAATTTGCGTGATGATCCACGAACCGCACGGATTTTATTTGTCGATGCGGTACTGGTGCATGAGTTGCACGGTGACACTATTCATGAGTCGCACACTCGTTTTGATCAAACCATTTTTAACTTTTTAAATATTGTGTTCCCTGATCAACAAGAAAATAAATCACAAATTTCATTGATTGCTTCGGGTTTGAATGGCTATGTGGTTCATATTGCGATGCGTTGGGTGTTGAGTAATTTCAAACAGCCTTTTGAGCAAGTTTTAGAAGCATGTAGCTTGGCTTATCTTGGCATTTACCAACAATTTAACCATTTGCATCCGACCACAAGCGAATCTTGACTCAGTTAGTCTGAATTAAAACTTAATTAAAATCATGATCATGAATTGTTTCATTACAATTTTGTGTAAATTTTCTGTATAAATTTTCATCATTGCAATAATATTGTCATATTCTCGTTTTGTAATATACCTGTCATAAACAATACGGCTAATGGTTGAATTTTCATCATTTCAAGCGTCTTAGCCCAAAATATAAAATAGGTTGATATTGTGAAAGATGAATATATTCTCATCGTCGATGATGAGCTTCCAATCCGTGAAATGATCCATACCTCGTTGGATATGGCAGGTTATCAATGCCAACAAGCCGGTGATGCACAGCGTGCTCATCAGATGATCGTCGATCAACGTCCCGCCCTGATTCTATTGGATTGGATGTTGCCCAATGGCGTCAGTGGTATTGATCTATGTCGCCGTCTAAAACGTGACGAAAGTCTTTCTGAAATCCCTGTGATTATGCTCACCGCACGTGGCGAAGAAGACCACAAAGTGCAAGGCTTAGATGCAGGTGCAGATGATTATATGACCAAACCATTCTCCACTCGAGAATTGGTGTCACGGATCAAAGCCGTGTTGCGTCGTTCAAATGCGCTAAAAGGCGAAAAAAGCATTGACGTCAATGGATTATTGCTTGATCCTGTCAGCCAACGTGTGAGCTTTGAAGGCACCAGTCTTGAGATGGGACCGACTGAATACCGTTTATTGGCATTCTTTATGACCCACCCAGAGCGTGCGTATACTCGTGCACAGTTACTCGATCAAGTGTGGGGCGGTAATGTCTATATCGAAGACCGTACCATTGATGTACATATTCGCCGTTTGCGCAAAGTGCTTGAGCCTTTCGCCGCAGATCGCTATGTACAAACTGTTCGAGGCACAGGCTACCGTTTTTCGACCCGAACTGATATTGCCGTAGGCTAATAACTGCATGAGCGATTCTTCATTTTTGCCAGATGACATCCACGATGAACCGAGCAGTGAACAATATAGTGCCTTAAAAAACTACATCTCCGAAGACATCCGCAGACTGATCTTGATTCTCATCATTTCAGGGCTGATCGGACTCGGGATTGGGCACTTTATTTTGTTCATCGCTCTAGGCTTAATGTTTTTTTTCGCTCTACAATTTCGCTCGCTGTATTTGGTCAATCAATGGATTAGTCAACACTCCAACGAACCACCACCTGAACTTTCAGGGATTTGGGGTGCGCTGTTATTCAACGTCTATCGCGCTCAGCGCCGTGAACGCACGCTCCAGGCGGAAATGGTTGGGCTGATCGATCGTGCCCAATCCTCATTGATGGCACTTGAAGAAGCCGTGGTACTCATTGATGAAGAGCATTGTCTAGAATGGTGGAATCCAGCTTCCGAGCGTCTACTCGGTTTAAAACTCGGTGATCGTCGCCGTCAAGTGCTCACAATACTGCGCAATCCTGATTTTATTAAGTATTTTAACAATGTTGCAGATCATCCCAATGGTCTGATTTTGCAATCTACTTTCCAAGAAGGACGCTTTATCCAAGTCAAAATCACCCGCTTTGGCTATGAAAGTCGCCTACTTGTTGCTTACGATGTCACGCATATCCGCAAGCTCGAACAGATGCGCAAAGACTTTGTCGATAATATCTCACACGAACTGCGCACTCCGCTCACGGTACTCAGTGGCTATATCGAAACCTTATCTGATAATGACGACATGCCACAGCGTTGGCGCCGTGCCTTTGATCAAATGCACCAACAAGCGCGTCGCATGAATGCACTGGTCAATGACCTACTTCTGCTCTCACGCCTTGAAAATGAATCTTCAAAAAGTAAAAATCAAATCGTCAATATGGCTGAACTGATGAATCAACTCTTTGACGATGCGCAAGGCTACAACACCGAATTTGGGCATTCTGTCCATCTTAATCTCGAAAGTCACAATGACATCATCGGCTCAGATATAGAGCTTGCCAGTGCTTTTGGCAACCTCATCACCAATGCCATCAAATACACCCCGAACAATGGCGATATCACCATTTCTTGGCAAGACCGTGGCGACGTGTCTATCTTCTCAGTGCAAGATACAGGGATCGGTATTAGTCCAGAGCATATTCCACGTTTGACTGAACGCTTCTACCGTGTCGATAGTGGTCGCAGTCGTGAAACAGGTGGTACAGGACTTGGTTTAGCCATTGTGAAGCATGTCCTTGCGCAACACGAAGCACATTTGGAAATCGAATCCCAAGAACAAATGGGTTCGACCTTTAAAGCGGTTTTTCCAAAGCATCGACTGCAACCACCTGAGTAATACCACTTTCTCGAAACACTTCGCAATGATCAAATTCAACTTGAAATTGATCTTTTTGCCCTCATCTCCAAAAAAATTCACTTTTTAAACGCATCTTATTTATAGCATTGAATTTGAAAACACTGAGAAGATTATGAATTACCGCTGTCCAAAATGCCAAAGTACCAAGATCATGCCTGTGGCATCCGCTTCAGGACCTCGCCCAAATATCCCAAAAAGTTTGCTGGTTCTTGTGCCTAGCATTTTACTTTTAGTGATTTTGGTATTGATTAGTATCGTATTTTTGGTGATTGGCAAAGATGCAGGGACAGTGTTGCAAAGTGCGACCATCATTGTTTTTCTTATCTGCTTGGTGTCAGGATTTTTGTTTTGGCGAGTCTTGCCTGATTTTAAAATCACCATGCAAAACTTTATGCAAGATCAAAAGCAGTGGAAATGCCGTCAATGTAATAACGAATGGCAAAACTAAATGTTTAAATGATTTTTCGCACTAAAATTGTGGATAGCTGATTGTGTGAATATGCTGTGGATAATCAGATAGTTATCCACAGCTTCTTATGAGTGTTCCACAATCGTCCGAAAGGTCAGATTAATCCGTGCATCTGTGACTTTCTTGGTTGGTGGTAAGCGGTGAAGCCAATGACTTTGTGTGGTGTCTTTCATGATCAACAAACTGCCGTGCGCCAATAGCAATTCTACTTTTTCTTTTGTCATTTTATGCTTAAAGCAAAATTTTCGTTCTGCGCCGAGAGTGAGTGAAGCGATTGCACCATTTTTCTTGAGATCAGTTTCGCCATCGCTGTGCCACGCCATGCCTTCTTCGCCTGTGTGGTACAGGTTCAATAAACAGGAATTAAAGGTTTCACCTGTGATGGCTTCGATCCGTTGCTTCAATGCCAACAATTCCTCTGTCCACGCCAAGGCATAGCGATTCACACCTGAATAGGTATATTCAAAAGCGTAATCGCCGTACCATGCCACTTTGCGCTTGGTGATCAGCCGTTTGCCGTAGATCACCGCCTCATCATGTTTCCATTCGATCTGATTGAATAAACACTGGAAGTAATGGTCTGCTTCGGTTTCAGACATGATTTTACCAAAATACATCACCGTGCCGTCATAAGGCAGGTGATTCTTAGTAGAATCAAGAACATCATCAAACAATGTCATGTTGTTCATGGTATAACTCCATGTTGAGCGAAGCAAAGTATGCCAAAAAAAGCCCACAAAAAAGTGGGCGTGATGTTTCAAACATGAACTAGGATAGTTTAACAGAGATACAATTCATTGAAATACTTCATAAAAAATTTTAATTTTCGGATAAGGTGTATTATGTTAATTTTAGAAAAGGCTCTAGACTAGCAGAGTGATTATGCTAGTCTAGAGCCATATAATTAACATTATTGAAGTATTTTACATGGCAATTTTTCGACATTCTTCTGCACACTGACGGCAAGCCTCAGCAC
>LULG01000073.1_pt1 | contig 29708 bp, 26 predicted proteins | sample 728211 | NCBI WGS metagenome assembly LULG01 (sample SAMN03860295, study PRJNA289734) | marine metagenome | biome: seawater column; feature: ocean; material: water; isolation source: Red Sea water column Station 169 - depth 200m | place: Saudi Arabia: Red Sea | collected 2011-10-15 | depth 200 m | reverse complement strand
GTTCAACGTTTACGTTTTGAACATCCTGAAGTCAGAGTTGTTGTACTTACCTCCTCCATGGATAAGGTTTTTTGTTCTGGTGCAAATATAAATATGCTTGGGATTTTGTCACATGCAGACAAAGTAAATTTCTGTAAATTCACAAATGAAACTAGAAATTCAATTGAAGACTCGACCAGGTATTCAGGACAGACATATATAGCTGCTATTAATGGAACAGCTGCAGGTGGGGGATACGAACTTGCACTGGCCTCGGACTATATTTTGTTGGTGGATGATGGTTCCAGTGCTGTTTCTTTACCAGAAGTCCCAATGCTGGCTGTACTGCCTGGTACAGGCGGACTGACCAGAATTGTAGATAAGCGGAAGGTGAGGCGTGATCATGCTGATTTTTTTTGTACCATCGCGGAAGGGTTGAGAGGCAAACGTGCAGAGAAATGGAACCTGATTGATGAACTTGTTCCACGCTCTAAATTTTTTGAAACGGTTGAAAAACGTGCACTGGAAATTTCTGAGAGGTCTACCAGGCCAGTGAACGAAAAAGGGATTGCGCTAACTAGTATTATCAAGGAGTCAGATGAAGATGGCATCATGTATGATAACATTTCCGTGTCTTTCGACCGTCAGTCAGGAGTTGTATATATAACAATAAAAGGACCGTCAGAAGATTTGCCAGTGGATCCTGAAAGCATTGCAGCTTTAGGAGATAAATACTGGCCTCTTGCTCTAGCAAGGGATCTTGATGATGCTATAGTACATTTATCATTCAATGAACTGGAATTGGGGACATGGGTTTTCCGTTCTGTAGGAGTTATTGATAGGGTAGCCGATGTTGATAAAGTTTTAATTAAACATAAAGATCATTGGCTTATAAATGAGATAATTCAATACCTCAAAAGGGTCCTTAAGCGCCTTGATCTTGCCTCTCGCAGTTTGGTCACGCTGGTAGAACCAGGCAGCTGCTTTGCTGGAACATTGTTGGAATTGGTTTTTGCTGCGGACAGAAGTTATATGCTTGACGGAATCTTCCAGGATAGCAGTGAGCTCCCTGCAGTACTGCGAACTACTGAGATGAATTTTGGGAAATTGCCAATGTGCAATGACTTAACCCGTTTGCAGACTAGATTTTTGAACCAACCGGAAGAAGTGAAAAATATACATGAGCATAGTGGGAAGGATTTTTCAGCTGCCGAGGCATTTGAATCTGGTATGGTAACTTTTATTCCGGATGACATAGACTGGGAAGAAGAAGTACGGATTGCCATTGAAGAACGAAACAGTTTTTCTCCTGATGCACTAACAGGTATGGAAGCATCATTGAGATTTGCCGGACCGGAAACGCTTGAAACAAAAATTTTCGGCAGATTATCAGCCTGGCAAAACTGGATATTTCAACGTCCAAACGCAGCTGGAGAAAATGGAGCACTAAAGCTTTATGGAACAGGAAAGATTGCAGATTACAATAAGGAGCGTGTTTAAAACTTATGATTATTTCTGAAAAATTGTTTTAGATTAATCTAAGAAAAAGCATCCTAAATTTCAGCACATTTGAAAAAATATTAGTCAAAACAAGAGCTTGGTCCGGATCAAAGTTCTGAGCTTGATGTTTATCTGCGAACTGCTGTCAGCGTTGAGAAACAGGGATGGGCCCATTTCGATTATGTTAAAATGCCTGAATATCGATGGGGGATTTTTCTCACACCATCTGACCCAAACAGAAAAATTGATTTTGGTATGCACAAGGGACAGCCTGTCTGGCAGGAAGTCCCCGGTGAATACCGTTCAGAACTGAGAAGATTGATAGTAACTCAGGGTGACACTGAACCAGCTTCAGTTGAACAGCAAAGGCAACTGGGAAAAACGTGCCCTTCATTATATGACTTAAGAAATCTATTTCAGGTAAATGTTGAGGAAGGGAGACACTTGTGGGCCATGGTTTATCTGCTACAAGCATATTTTGGGCGTGATGGTAGGGAAGAAGCAGAATCCTTGTTGGAACGGCATTCTGGAGATCAGGACAAACCTCGTATTCTGGGTGCCTTTAATGAAAAAACTTCGGACTGGCTTTCTTTTTTTATGTTCACATATTTTACTGACCGGGATGGAAAATTTCAGCTGGCTTCGTTGTCAGAGTCAGCATTTGACCCCTTGTCACGTTCATGCAGGTTTATGCTGACCGAAGAAGCCCATCACATGTTTGTAGGAGAAAGCGGAGTAGGGCGCGTAATTCAGAGAACTTGTGAATTGATGAATGAATACAAAACTGATGACGTTAGAGAATATGGAGGAATAGATCTGCACACGCTGCAAAAATATCTTAATTTCCATTTTAGTGTTTCCACTGATTTATTTGGCCAGGAGATTTCTACCAATGCAGCAACATATTACAATACAAGTCTCAAGGGGCGATTGGATGAAGCAAAGATCAAAGATGATCATTTACTTCATGATGCAAGTTACCCTGTGTTTGAAGTCAGAGAAGAAAATATAGTTAAAAATGAATCTCCTGCACTTAATGCTATTAATGAACGTCTTCGCGATGATTACATTGCCGACTGCGATTTAGGGATAAGAAGGTGGAATAAAATAATTGAGAATTCAGGTCATGATTTTCGTTTCCTACTCCCCCACCGTGCGTTTAACAGAAATATAGGTCATTTTTCCAATATTAATGTAGACCCTGAAGGGAGTATTATTTCTGAGGAGGAGTGGGAGAAACGATGTAATGAATGGCTTCCTTCAGAAAGCGATCAATCATTTGTTCAGTCTTTGATGAAACCGGTTACTGAACCAGGTAAAATAGCAGGATGGATTGCCCCTCCAAAAGGCAGGATTAATCGACAGTCTTTTGAGTTTGAGTATGTGCGATTCAATTAAGTTATGTTCATAAATTAACTAGGAAGGAAAAATGATAAAAAATACTGTAATTATAGATACTTCCGCCAGTCCAACAAAGATTGAATTCCCTTCTGAATTTAATGTGTCAGTTCCCTTTATTGACCGCCATCTTGATGAAGGCAGGAGGGAAAAAATTATAATACATTCAACTTCAGGTGAAAAAATAACTTATGGACAACTTGCTAAGAGGGTAAACCAATCTGGGAATGTACTCAAAAAAATTGGCTTGAATCCTTGTGACAGGATTCTGATGGTGGTCAAAGACTCTCCAGAATTCTTCTATTTATTTTGGGGTGCAATCAAGGCTGGTTACGTTCCAGTTCCGCTCAACACGCTGTTTCGATCTAATGATTATGCTTACATTATTGAGGACTCTGAATGTGCTTCTGTATTCTACTCTCCGGAATTCAAGATTGAAGTAGAATCGGCTTTGGGTCAAGTTTCTAGGAGTCCGGATCATTCATGTCTTACTGAAGGAGTTTCTGGAAGCTTCCTTGAACAGCTGCAATCAGCTTCATTAGAACTTGATGCAGCACCAGCCACTGCAACGGATGATTGTTTCTGGCTCTATTCATCAGGAACAACAGGAAAACCTAAAGGAGTGGTCCACAGTCATCGTGACATGGTGGTCACAAGTCAACATTACGGTGTAGACACACTTGGAGTGAGAGAAGAAGATGTTTGTTTTTCAGCGGCAAAGCTTTTTTTCGCTTACGGTTTGGGAAACGCTATGACATTTCCTTTATGGTCAGGGGCTTCCTGCATTTTATTTCCGGAACGTCCAACCCCGCAGTCGACTTTTGATGTAATAAAACGATTCAGGCCTTCAATATTTTTCGGAGTACCTACTCTTTATGCTGCACAGCTGAAAGAACTCAAATCAGATTCAGACAGTTCTTCTGATAGCCCAGATCTTTCTTCGATCAGAATCTCTGTTTCCGCTGGTGAAGCGCTGCCAGCTGATATATTGCGTCGGTGGAAAGAAGCCCGGATGATATCAGAGCAGGGAGCAGCGGACGCATGGTCCCTGGTTATGATGCTAAAATTGTTGATGAAAACGGTAAAGAGGTTTCACAGGGTGAGGAAGGTAATTTATTAATACGTGGTGATTCAACATGTAAATACTATTGGAACAATGAACAGAAGACTGCTGAGACTATTGTAGACGGATGGCTACATACTGGAGACTCGTATCATCAGGACGAGGAAGGATACTATTTTTATGGGGGACGTAGTGATGATATGATGAAAGTAGGTGGAATATGGTGCTCCCCATTTGAGATTGAAGCTAGGCTGGTAGAGCATCCAAAAGTTCTGGAAGCGGCAGTCGTGGGACGTGAGGATGATTCAGGATTGATCAAACCTGAGGCACATGTGGTCCTTAACAATTCTGATGAAGAATCTGAATCTGTATCTGCTGAATTGCAAGAACATTGTAAATCTGGCCTTGCTCCTTATAAATACCCTCGGTGGTTTCACTTCCCAGAAGAACTTCCAAAAACTGCCACAGGAAAGATACAGCGGTATAAACTACGAATGAACTAAGGCACTTCTACGAGATCTTTATTTAAGATGTATGATAACATACGACCTTTTTTCATATAGCGATGCAGGCAGCACAAGCTGCTCAGAGATTAAAATCCCCGATGCAGAAATTTTTCTGTATCCATCATTACTGTCTTATCATGAGGCCGATAACCTTTTTGATAATCTAAAAACAAGTATTATATGGGAAAAACATAAGATTAAGTTATACGGAGGGGTACATGATGTCCCAAGACTTACTGCATGGTATGGAGATTCAAATAAATCTTATGTTTACTCAGGAATTAAGCTGAAAACTAGACTTTGGAATTCAGCTTTGTTAAAAATCAGGGAAAAAATTGAAACAATTTCCAAAACAAAATTTAATAGTGTTTTACTGAATCTATATCGATCAGGTGCTGATAGTGTATTATGGCACAGTGATGATGAACCGGAATTAGGTACAAACCCTGTTATTGGGTCCTTGAGTCTTGGTGAAGCTAGAGAATTCCAAATGAAACATAAGTATAATCGTGATCTGAAACAAAAAATTTTACTTCAGCATGGTAGTTTTTTACTGATGAAAGGTAAAACACAGCACAACTGGCTGCACCAGATTCCAAAAAGGAAGAATATAAAAGGTGAGAGGATCAATCTAACTTTTCGTACTATCATGCATTAAAAAAATAAGAGATGATGGGAAGATTATTCTCGAAATCAGGGGCTGTTTTTTCAGATTGTAGAAAATATCGTTACGCGCTGTGGAGAATTTGGGATGGGAATAAGCCACTTGTAATGATAATTGGTCTAAATCCTTCGACTGCTGATGAAACTTCAAATGACCCCACGATAACCCGATGTAAAAGTTTTGCCCGTTCATGGGGATACGGAGGAGTATTAGTAGCTAATCTGTTTGGGTTTCGTGCAACTTCTCCAAATGAACTTAGGGTATACCATGAACCAGTCGGAAAGGAGAATGATTTTTGGGTTCATGAAATAGCAAAAGAAGCTGTGATAAAAGTTGCTGCATGGGGTAACCATGGAAAATTCTTAAATCGCTCTGAAAAAATATTGACCTCATTGGATCAATTACATTGTATTCAAATGAATAAGTCCGGTGAGCCTGCACATCCTCTATACTTGAAAGCAGAATTAAGCCCTTTTCCAATAAATAACTGCTATTAGGTAGATTAGATCTTCTGGGAGAAATTTTTCAGACGATCAAAAACGGAATTATTACTAACAAAATATTAAATAAGTACTTTACTATGACCGATTTGGCTAAAAAAACCTGTATCCCGTGCAGAGGTGGGGTCCCACCACTGAAAGGTACTCAATTGGAAGATTTGCAGGACAAATTAAAAAATGATTGGAAGATAATTAAAGAGCACCATCTGGAAAAGGAATATTCATTTAAAAATTTTAAAGAGGCGCTTGATTTCACAGTTAGAGTTGGAGAACTTGCTGAGAATCAGGATCATCATCCAGATATTTTCCTGGCATGGGGCAAAGTCAAATTGACAATTTGGACTCACAAAATAGATGGATTAACAGAAAGTGATTTTATCTTTGCAGCAAAAGCTGACAAAGAACTTTAGGAAAGACGTGCAATTTAGTAAAAATTTGCTTCTTAGTGTTTGTAAATTAAATTCATAGATTACTTAAATTCTACTTTTAGTTTAGGCCCATTGATTAAGAATAAGAATAACATCGAAACAAAGCCCAGTGTCTGTCCACTGGATTGTCCTGATACATGTAGTTTGTCAGTAAAGACAAATGGCGAGCATATCTTGGAAGTGCGTGGTTCGATAGCTAATCCCTATACAGCTGGAGTAATCTGTACTAAAGTTATGCGTGCCTATCCGGATTTCGTGCACGGTGCAAAACGTCTTACTCATCCTCTAAAACGAGTAGGACCACGCGGAGGGAATCATTTCGAAATTATTTCCTGGGAAAAAGCTTTGGATCTTGTGCATGAGGGATTTACTTCTGCTATAGATAAGTATGGATCCCAAACAGTTATGCCACTTAATTATGCCGGGCCGCATGGTGAGCTTGCTTGTGGCTCCATGGACCGTCGGTTTTTTCACAAGCTAGGTGCATCTTTGCTTGCACGTGGACAACTCTGCGGACTTGTACGTGGGTCTGCATATAATAGCCTTTATGGGAATGTGCCCGGTATGCCGCCTGAGCAGATGCGGCACTCTGATCTGATAATTATATGGGGTAACAACGTCACCGTTTCCAATCTTCATTTAGCAAGGGTAATCAAAGCTGCGCGGGAAAAACATGGTGCAAAACTGGTTGTCATAGATCCTAAGAGGACACGAATAGCTGAACAAGCCGACCTGTTTATTCAGATTCAGCCAGGAACTGACGTTATCCTGGCGCTTGCGATGGCCTCCGAACTGGAAAGGTGTGGTGGACATAACATGGAATTCATAGATAGGTGGGTCGATGGTTATGAAGCTTATATGGAAAATGCACGTACCTATACACCAGAAATGGTTTCGGAAATATGTGGCATAGACTTCAAGACCTTTAGCCAGTTCTCAGAATGGTACAAAGCAGGAAATATAGTTAGTGTCTCTGTGGGCAATGGTCCAGAACGGGGACATAGCGGAGGCTCTGGAATTCGCTCTGCGATGGCCTTACAAGCCCTTACGGGCAATCATGGCAAGTTGGGTGCAGGTGTCTTTGCCAAACCTGGGAACTCCTTCCCGAAATCAACTCTAAGGCTGGAAAGACCAGATCTGGTGCCATATGGAACCCGGACTATTAACATTGTCGACACTTCCAAGGTATTGCTTGATAAATCAATGGTTCCACCTATAAAGGCGGTTTTCATCTATAACCACAATCCAGTTGTCACACATCCAGATCAGAATAGGATGCGCCGGGCCTTGGCCCAGGAAGATTTGTTCATTGCTGGTTCTGACGTGGTGATGACGGATTCCATGGCCTATTGCGACGTGGTTCTGCCGGCGGCAAGTCATTTCGAGTTTCCCGATATCTATGGCTCGTACGGCCATCACTATCTGCAAAGAGCAGAGCCTGTAATACCTCATGTCGGTGAGTCTTTGCCCAATACGGAGATCTTCCGTCGTCTTGCCGAACGGTTTGGGTTCGACGATCAAATTTTCCATGAAACGGATGCTGAATTGATGGACGCTGCGTTCATCGAGGGAGATCCAAGACTAAATGGATATAAGCCGAGTGAGTTACCCCTGGAAGAAGCTCTAGCTATGAGTACCAAAGATGGTGAAGATATGATTCTTTGTGATACTGTCTTTCCAGATACACAGTCAGGCAAGATTGAACTGTTTAGTCAAGATTTGGAAGATCGGTTCGGGTATGGACTTCCACGCTTCGAACCGGTAGAGCGTATATTTCCCCTGTCAATAATCTCGCCCTCTTCCTCTAAACGAACCAATGCAACATTCGGCGGATGCTCGTTGTCAGATGGGCAGGAAGAAGTAGAGATCAATCCACTGGACGCAGAGATACGTGGTATTTCTGATGGTGACAATGTGAAGGTTCATAACGAGCGTGGTGAGACATTGCTGATCGCACGGATTACAGATTCAGTCTTGCCTGGAGTTCTATATACTCCAAAGGGCACATGGCTATCTGCAAGTAAGTCCGGACAAACTGTAAATGCGCTGCTTGATGCAGATATCCGTACAGATATTGAGGATGGTGCTTGTTGTAACGAGGCCTTCTGCGAAGTCAGTCGAATTATTTAAATAAAAAAATCTTAAGTCTAATTTTGAGAAACTTTAAGACTTTTAAAGTTTTCTGATGCTGAAAAATAATTCCCATGTTGATTTGGAAGAAATAGAAAATTTAACTCTTGGGCATTATGAGAACAATGCAGAGTCTTTTAGAATTGGAACAAAGGATCATGATGTAAGTCAAAATATAGCGGCCTTCCTAGGCGGCCTTCCCAAAGGTAAGAAATTGGATATTCTTGACTTTGGATGTGGCCCAGGACGTGATGTAAATGTCTTTAAACAAATGGGACACAGTCCTATTGGATTGGATGGGAGTAAAGAATTTTGTAAAATGACTCAGCAATTAAGTAAATGTCCTATTCTACATCAAAAATTTCTAAATCTTGAACTTGAAGATAACAGTTTCGATGGAATTTTTGCTAATGCTTCACTTTTTCATGTACCAAGCCTTGAACTTCCAAGGGTTTTAAGAGATTTACACTCTGCATTAAGAAAAGGGGGTATTTTATTTACGTCTAATCCAAGGGGTAATAAAGAGGGTTGGCAGGGACAACGATACGGTCATTACATGGAATTTGAGGAAAGTGAGATCTATCTTAAGCAAAGTGGATTCAAAATTTTAGACCATTACTATCGTCCTTCTGGAAAGCCAAGGGAACTTCAGCCATGGCTCGCTATTGTCAGTCAGCGTCAGGAATTAAAATAATATTTACAAAGGTGTAGTTCTAAACAACAATGAACTTTAAATTGTTTTTTCACTTGGTTGAACTGATGAACAAAATAAAGATTTGCGTCAATAAATTTTAAAAGACTTTAATTTTTTTTGATTCCACTATTTAAAAGCAATCATTCCTCCTGCGCCAATCAACAAACATCCTCCAATTCGATTTGTCCAGCGATGTATAAGGGAAAGTCTCATCTGCTGTCCTGTATAACTTGCAAGAAGGGAGTAGAAAAGCACTGATATAATAGCAAGTACCAGAAAAGTTGATCCCAAAATAAGGGACTGAGTTATAAATGGTTTTTCAGAATTTATAAACTGTGGTAAAAAAGCCAGGAAAAATACGATGCTTTTTGGATTAAGTGCTGTTATTACGAATGCATTTGCCATTATTGCATGCCATTCCTTGTTGTCTATTTTTTTTGACATTTCCAATGATTCTGACGAACTGCTCAACATTCTAATCCCCAGCCAAATCAAATATGCTGCACCGATCCATTTAAGAAATTGAAATGCAATTGAAAATGTCTGCAACAACAGACCCACTCCTATGAATGAAAATATCATTGCTACAATATCCCCTAGCCCTACTCCCAAAAGAAGTGCAAAAACTGCCTGTCTTCCTCGTATAAGTGAGTAACTGATCACCAGCAGAATGGTGGGCCCGGGAATCAGCAAAAAAGTAGCTGTCACAAAAGTGTAGGCCAGCCAGTTCTCTAATGGCATGTTTCAGAAAGAATATGATGGAAGGATATTAAAAGCTTGAAGAAAAAATATTAAAGTCAATGGGTGTGTCAGGCCCTCAATTTTTGATTTTCTGGATCACAGGGAGATTCATTAATTACCCGGGCAGAACGTCGTTGACCAAGTATTTCAACTTCCAGTTCAGTTCCTACTTCACCGTTACCTTTTTTAACATAAGCCAGTGCTAGGCTTTTCCCTATGCTGTGTCCAAAGCATCCGGAAGTTGCACGTCCAATCATTTCACCTGATAAATCTGAATTACTAGGAAGGAAAACAGGCTCGCTGCCCATTGCATCTGCATCAGTTACGTCTATTTCCAGTGTGATAAATTCCTGTGGAACTCCTGCTTCTTTTTGATCAAGCAGTGCCTGCTTACCTACAAAATCATCTTTTTTGAATTGTACAAACCTGTCTAATCCAGCTTCTAAGATAGAATACTCACGAGTTAAATCAGCACCCCACATGCGATACGATTTTTCTAAGCGCATTGATTCCATTGCATACATTCCGAAGTGTGTTAAACCAAATTCTTCTCCTGCCTCAACAATTGAATCAAACAACTCTATTTGTTGATCAATAGGATGATGCAATTCCCAACCAAGCTCGCCTACAAAATTTACACGCATTGCCATAAGAGGTACACCAGCAATTGAAATACGTTGTGATGTAAGCCATGGGAAGGATTCTTTGGACATATCAGCGTCTGTAATTTTTGATAGTAAATCACGAGAACGAGGTCCACAAACCACCAACGTCCCATAATCAAGTGTTAAGTTTTTCAGCGCTACGCTCCCATCTCGAGGCATGGAACGAAGAAGTACATCATGATCATGACGCTCAGCAGCTCCTGAACTGACTGCAAAAAACTTGTCTGCTTCTCTGGTAATAGTGAACTCTGATTCTACACCGCCTGTTTCAGTTAATGCATGAGCTAAGACTGTTCCCCCCTGCTTGGATGGAAGACGGTTTGCAATCATTTTGTTCAAATATTCCTCTGCACCTGGACCTGAAATTTCGTGTTTTGTGAAAGGCGTTAAATCCAGCAGACCTACATTTTCCCGTACAGCCCGCACTTCTTGACCTACTTTTTCGAACCAGTTTGTACGACGAGTGTGGAAGCTGTATTTATTTAATGGATTTGTACCTTCTGGAGCAAACCAGTTTGGACGTTCCCAGCCGTAACGCTGACCAAATGCTGCATTAAGTGCTTTATGACGTTCATACACCGGACTTGTTTTTGCAGGACGGGCTGCGGGTCTTTCCTCAAAATCATAATGTATTATAAATACATGTTCGTAACACTCCTCGTTTTTGGCCTTGATGAAATCACGGGTAGATTGCTCTGCACTGAAGCGTCTTGGGTCAACACCCATCATATCAATGCTTGGAGAACCTTCAATGATCCACTCAGCTAGATGCTTACCGGAACCTCCTGCTGCTGTTATGCCAAAACTATGTCCTTCTGAAATCCAGAAATTTCTCAATCCCCAGGCCGGTCCAACCATTGGATTGCCATCAGGTGTATAGGATATTGGTCCGTTGATATGATCTTTTATCCCTGCAGTTTCAAATAGTGGTACACGCTCTCCTGCAGCAATTATGTGAGGCTCTAGACGTTCAAGGTCCGGGGGCAACAGTTCTTGTCCGAATCCTTCGGGTACACCGTCCAGTGCCCAGCAGGGTGCACCCTTTTCATATGGTCCAAGTATCAGCCCATCTGCTTCCTGACGCATGTAATAGGAGGCGTCGCTTTCTCGCAAAACGGCCATTTCTGGATTGCCACTGCGGTTATATTCAACAAGCTCAGGAATAGGTCCCGTGACTATGAATTGATGTTCAACAGGAACAACAGGAAGCTCAAGTCCTACCATGCGTCCAGTTTGTCGTGCGTAATTACCAGTGCAAGACACTACAACTTCACAAGATATGTTACCTTTGTTTGTACTGACAACCCATTCATCATTAGGTTTTTGAGAAATTGAAGTAACCTCAACATCCGTGTAAGTTTCAGCACCATTTGTTCTGGCACCTTTTAGCAATGCCATTGTGACATCAACCGGAGCAACATGACCGTCATCGGGGTGATAAAGTGCTCCCTCAAGATCATCAACTTTTGCAAACGGCCAAAGTTTTTTGATTTCATCAGGACCAATCACTTCAAACGGCACACCTATTGTGGAAGCTGTACCACAATATCTTCGGTACTCATCCATCCTCTCCTGATTCCTGGCCAGCCGCAGATTGCCGGTTTTATGAAAACTGACAGGCTGGCCTGTTTCTGCTTCTAGCCCCTGGTACAAGTCAACACTGTATTTATGAATTTTGCCAACACTGTAACTCATATTAAAAAGTGGCAGCAACCCTGCTGCATGCCATGTGGATCCTGAGGTATATTCGTTTTTCTCAAGCAATACGACGTCCTTCCAACCCATTTTTGCAAGGTGGTACAATGTACTTGACCCTACTATGCCCCCTCCGATTACTACAGCTCTATATTGTGTTTTCATTTTGATCACTGTTGATATATTTTTTGCGAATTCTCGATATACAATAGTCAGAATAAATTGGGAAATTGTGCTTAAATAAAACCAGAGATCTTGTTTATAAGTAGTAATTTAGACATTTTTTACAGTAAATTTGTTGTGGTTGGCTCAAGTTGCATGTGTGGGCTATCCCTTACGTTTACCTACTTCCTCTCTTAAAACCGGGACTGCTTTGAAAAGGTCTCCAACTATTCCGTAATCAGCAACTTTGAAAATAGGGGCATCCGGATCTTTATTAACAGCGACTATGACTTTTGATCCGGACATACCGGCCAAATGCTGAATTGCTCCTGAAATTCCCAAAGCAAAATAGAAATCGGGATTAACCATTGTTCCTGTTTGCCCTACCTGGTGTTTGTGCGGGAGCCATCCCGCGTCACATACTGCACGTGAAGCTCCAAATGCAGCCCCTAATTCAGTAGCCAGTGGCCTGACAAATTCACATCCTTCAGTTCCACCTACTCCCCGCCCGGCAGACACAATAATACTTGCCTCATTGAGTTCCACCTCATTACTTTCCTCGACCTGCACTTCCCTTACTTTCAACTGAGAATGTCCTGTGGGGATAGAGAGAGAAACTATGTTTGCAGAAGCAGGAGATGATTCATCAGCAGTAAATATCCCGCTCCGTATGCTGATTACACGCAAACCGTCCTTGCTAAATTTACATTTCTGTATTGCCTTAGTTGCCATACATGGCCTGTAGGCAGTTATTTCATCTCCATTTAATTCCAACTTAGTAACATCACTTAAGGCTCCGGCCCCCTGTCTTGCTGCAATACGTGGAGTAAGGTCTCGTCCAAGTTCTGAAGATGTGAGCCAGACCTGAGTAGCTCCTGACTGCTTAAGTGCATCCGTAACTAGTGCCGTGTATTGTTCAGTGTTGAAAATTTCAAGCGATGTGTCATCACAAAGGTAAACTGTAGCAGCACCCTGTCCGGCCAAAGTGTCCGCCAGACCGGATACATCTGCACCTAACAGCACCGCATCTGACTCTAATCCATGTGACTTTGCTAAGGATAGTAATTCCAGTGTGTTTTTTTTGATTTCGCCATTTTTGACTTCGGCTACAATGAGAATTTTAGTCATGTTTTGCAATCTTTTGAGTAATTAATTTATGAATTTAGTAAAATTATTTTTTCGAGCTACAATGGATTTAGTTTAGTACCAAAATCTTTCAGAAAATTATGTTAAAAATTTAGCCTCGTCCACAAGTAAATCCAGTGCCTGATTTACAGTATCAGCTTCATCTCCTTCAAAGGTCTGACCTTCTTTACGTGACTCAGGTTTTTCAAATTGTAATACCTGAGTCATTGAACCTTGAATTCCACGCATTTCGGATGGAATGCCAATAGAATCCAGATCTATTTCTTCCAGTGGTTTTTTCTTTGCCATCATGATTCCGCGCATCGACGCTAAGCGAGGTTCGTTTAAGCTATCATTTACTGTAACTAATCCAGGCAGGCTCATATCTATAACTTCTGTACCATCGTCTCCCTTGCGATAAAGAGTGATACTGTTTTCAGAAACATCACTAAAGCGGATAATGTTTGTAACTTGTGGCAGCCCCAGAAACTCCGCCAGCATTGGAGCAGTTAATCCCGCATCAGTGTCCTGTGACTGTCTGCCAGTCAGTACCAGATCATAGTTGCGCCCCGCAAGTGCTTTTTGCAGTATTTTCGCATAGGCAAAAGAATCAGTTTCTCCTGCTTGATCATATTTGACGTGAATCGCTTTATGTGCTCCCATGGCCAATCCTTTTCTGAGCGACTCAGCAGCTTTGTCAGGTCCAACGGTCAAAATTGTAACCTCACCGCCAACGTCTTCTGTTATCTGCAATGCTGCTTCCAATGCAGTTTCATCCCAACTGCTAATAACATAACTCAATCCTTCCTCTACGATTTCTCCGTCTTTCACTTTAATATTAAGTGCCACATCCGGAACTTGTTTTACTAGTACAATAATTTCCACTTTAATTTCTTTTGTTAAGATTTTGTTAAATAATTAGCTGAAAGATGAAAACGGTAAATTTCAGCTTCATCTCATTAAAACAATAGATTCAGTAGTTGCGAATTTTTAACTGCCTACTGACGCAGCAGCTCTCTCACCAACTAATCGATTTTCCATGAAACGATTGTAGCGGAAAGGTTTAATCATTTCAGGGGTTCCTTCAGCTACCATTTGAGCCGTGTTGTAGCCGCTTGCAGGCGAAGCTTTAAAACCATATGTCCCCCAGCCGCCATTGACATAAAAACCTTCTATTTCATCAATGGGTGAGATTATTGGGCTGTAGTCCGGTGTCATGTCACATAATCCTGCCCATTGACGCTGAACAGCAACATTATGTAACACTGGAAATAGTTCAAGCACATGAGCGGCATAACTTTCAAGAAAACCGAGAGTTGATCGCATTCCATAATGAGGGTATGTGTCAATTCCATTTCCGCAGACCAATTCTCCACGGTCAGTCTGGCTCAGGTAGATATGAAGCGTTCCACTGACTACAACATGATGCAGCCATGGTTTATAGGACTGTGTTACAAGAGCCTGAAGTGGATGCGTCACAAGAGGTAATTTAACACCAACTTTTCGGCAAACTTCAGAACTCCATCCTGCAACAACTGAAATGAGGTTGTTGCAGTTTATTTTTCCCCTGTTAGTGACAACTCCTTTAACTTTACCTTTTTCAATAAGGATATCCTCAACCTTTGTCAGCTGATGAATGTGCACACCTGCTTTGTCAGCTCCCCTTGCGTACGCCCAGACTACGGCGTCATGGCGAATAATTCCACCTGGAGGATGATAAAGTGCGCCCATTACAGGAAATCGAGGATGATTGGAAATGTCGATCTCTGGAAGCATCTCTTTAATCTCTTTTGGCTCAAGAATATAGCTGTTGATTCCAAGTGCCTTGTTGTTTTCAGCTCTTGTAACCAAACCGGACACTGCAGCTGTAGAGTGACCCAGAGTGAAGTGCCCCTGCTGACTGAACATCAAGTTATAATTAAGCTCTCCTGCCAGGTTTTCATAGAGTTTAAGGCTTTGGTCGTAAAATTTTATTCCTTCTTCCGTGCGATAATTCGAACGAAGAATTGCGGTATTTCTTCCTGAGCCACCATAACCAATGAATTTTTGTTCGAGAACGGCAACATTTGTGATGCCAAGTTTGGTTAAATAATACGCTGTTGCCAAACCATGTGCACCTGCACCGATGATGACCACGTCATAGGATTTTTCCAGATCGTGGTTTTTCCACATTCGTTTATCCATCATTTTTCCTTTTCAAATGAGACAGGAATTGTCTCAATTCCTGCTGGAACAAGTCCTACTCCAATGCCGACATCCATCAATGCATCATAAAGCGATTCTGTCAGATTCCTTGGATGCACTATGATGTCGAGATTATTGGTTCGGTAAAGAGTCATATTTATTGTGTGAATCGATGATTGAATCACTGAACCGGCAACAACTCGATCACGTCGCAAATCAACGGCTGTTGAACGCTCCAGAACTTCATCCCGTCGTGGACCACCCAATACTAAACAGCCGTTTGCACCAGACTGATTTGTAACAGTTGTTACCTTTGAATCAATTTTTTCCAGCACATTTTTTTCCATGCCAGGATTGCATAAAATCAGGTAGTCATTATTTGTCAATCTAAGTACAGCTATTTCTGAATCAGCTATTGAATTCAAGGGCTCAATTTTAGATGATCCTTTTAGCGCCTTTTCGGCTGCAGCTGATGCATTACCCCGAGAAAGAGAAATCTTGCCAATGTGTGACCAGTCGACTAGGACTGCACCTTTTTTTAGGTTCTCCTGCTCGCGTTCCGTGTCACCAAAATTACCAGCAATATGCCATCCTGAAACTTCGATCATATTTACCGGGTGATTCCGGTAAATTCCTGAAAGAGGGCTTGTTTTAATCACTTCATTCTCCTCTTGTTTTTAATCTGCATATATTAAAAAATTTATTTTATATAAACGATTGATTAGAATTTAAAATCTTCACTTTCTAGTATGATAGATCTTTTTAATGTTGGCTGAAATTCCATATGTTACCTTAAAAAAACACTCCCTGTTGTTTTAAACATCCAAGTTATTTCTGATTTCTGAGAGGCTTTTTAGTTGTTCACCTTGTGAGTTAAAATTTTCCGGTCTAAGCCACATCTCAAATGATTTCTTCAGTTTTGGCCAGTTTATGTCTACAACAGAATACCATGCTGTATCACGATTCCTTCCTTTATAAACTAATGCCTGTCTGAATATTCCTTCAAAGTTAAACCCCAGGCGCAGTGCGGTTTTTCTTGAAGCAGCATTCAGAGAGTCGCATTTCCATTCACAACGACGGTAACAAAGCTCATCAAATGCACGGCGCATCATCAGATACATTGCTTCAGTTGCCATGGTTGTTTTTTTCAACAATGGTGAAAAATGAATTTTACCCAGTTCTATAACTCCAACTGCAGGCTGAATTCTGAGGTAAGCGCAAATTCCTACTGCCTTTTCAGTCTTTAAGTCTATGATTGCGAAAAAAACTGGATCATTTCCTTTAATGGCCTTTTTCAGCCAACATGCAAACTCTTCAGCGCTATCGAACGGACCATACTGCAAATAAGTCCAGTCTGAATAGTCATTATTTTTTAAATATGCATTAAAAAGATCTTTTGTGTGCGTTTCAGCATCCAGTAGCTCAACACGACACCAACTGCCTGAAATCGTAGATCGAGTAGGCATTTGGCATTCTTTCCACTCCGGAACAGGAAATCCTACAGGCTGTGCAAATGAATTATGATAGTTCGCCAATCTTTCCTGAATTCTCTTAACTTTTTAACCTCGTACCTTCAGGGTCATATGCAGCATGATCCAGCACTGTGGCTTGCACATCCTCTCCATTTGCCAATCTTATGGTGAAAAGACTGCCTTTTTCCGACATATCATTTCTGACCCAGGCCAGACCAATTCCTCTTTTCAAGGTAGGGCTTAGTCGTGAACTTGTTACACGTCCTGCAATTCTCCCCTTATCCAGCACAGCAACGCCATCATCCGGAATGGGTGCGTCTATTTCCAGTTGATAAGGTACAAGTTTGTTTTCAATGCCACGTTCCTTGAAATGCTTCAAGAAGGCCTTGCCGACAAAATCATCCTTATCATCTTTAATGGCAAAACCTACTCCAGTTTCATATGGACTGCTAAGGGCGTCAGTATCAGTTCCCGGTAACAGGTGTCCTTTTTCCAAACGCAAAATACGCTGTGTTTCAACTCCAAAGGGCTTTAAATCAAACTCCTCTCCCTCTGCTAACAGGTAATTCCACATAGATTCACCGTACTCAGCAGGGAAATGAATTTCATACCCCAGTTCTCCGGTGAAGCCAATCCTGTAGAATGAAACAGGTATATCTGCAATGGTGGCTTTTCGGCAATGCATGTATGGAAAAGCATCATTTGACAAGTCAATATCAACAAGTTTCTGTAAAAAATTTCTGGCAGTTGTTCCTGTTACATTCACAGCTGCATTTGCCAGGCTGAGATTCTTGACCTGCACATCAAAATCTTCGACCAGCAGCCACCATTGAAAAAGTGAATTGATCGCGTCCTGGTTCCCTGTAGTAGTAGTAAGGTAGTAAACTCCCTGTTCAATATGAGAAATTGTTCCATCTTCAAACAGGATACCGTCTTCTCCAATCATTATGGAGTAACGCGTACGTCCCACATCAAATTTTGCATATTTACCTGGTAGTAAAAAATGCAGAAACTTTATTGCTTCCGGTCCGCTTATTTCAATTTTTCCAAGTGTACTGACATCAATCATTCCCAGCCCATTGCGTACAAACCCTGCTTCAATCTGTGGATTAGTATATGAATCAGGGCGTTTCCATTGGCCAGCATCAAGAAATTTTACTCCAAGATCAATGTGACAGTGATGTAACGGAGTACGTCGAATCGGTGACAGATGAGGTGCACGTCCGGCAAGCATACCAAATGTAGCTCCAGTGAAAGGAGGTCGAACTGTGGTGGGGACGGCATCCAGTGTAGAAAGTCCTGTGTCCTGTGCCGCAAGGCGAGCTACTGCCTCATGGCAGGCCTTCCCCTGGCAGGGTCCCATGCCCATGCTGGAATAGCGTTTGAGAGATTCTACCTGGTCATATCCCTCATCAATTGATGCTTGTGCTTCAGATCTTGTAACATCCATACATTTGCAGATAAAATGATGCTTGCCTCCGGACTCAATATCTGCTGGCAGTGCTGTGATAATTTCCTCCGCAGTCCTTTTTGTCTTAACTGTATATTCTTTCCCGGGAGAAGTTTCACTTAATGCGGCTTCTTTTCCGGACTGAAATCCTTCTAAATATAAACGAGAAAATCCTGCTGAGCCATGTACTTCTCCGGCAGAAAACACTCCGGAAGGTAATTCGGAAACGCGTAGAATTTGACGTTCAGCATCCCATTTAGGAGACTTGTTGCCCATTGACAGCAGGTTAATCTGTGGTTTAAAACCTACAGCCATTACAAGCAAATCACAGTCAAATGATTTTAATGAATCACCTCCGGTAATTGGCCCAACTTCGACACTTTCAATTCTTTTCCTTCCATGTGCAGCGTGAGCAGTCAACCCCTTATAGACAGGGACTGCAAGGTCACGTATTTTCTTTTCGAAAACTCCTTCATCGTTTCCTGCTTCACGACCATCAACAACAGCTATTATTTTTGCTCCTGCACCTTGCATAAGAAGTGCGGTATGAAATCCCCCATCATGAGTTGTAACCACTACCACATTTTCGCCAGGCAGAACTGCATGACGCATGATCAGTCTTTCCACTCCGCGGGCAGTCATTATTCCCGGACGATCATTATTCTCAAAAACCAGATGTCTATCTGTAGCCCCAGGTGCAAGTACAACTGAATCAGCCCTGATCTTGAACAAATCAGGTCCACACTGTGCTGCAATCAAATTATCTTCGTAGAGTCCAAACACGTTTGAGTTGACTAATACTTCCAGGTTGGGGAATTCAGCAAGCTCATCAATTAATTTTTGAATGGCTTGGTACTCTGGGAAACCGTTGAGCTTTTCATTTTCGCAATTGTCAACCTGAGCAATACTGTGAAGTGAATGACCTCCAAGCTCTGAGTTGTCATCAAGCAAAAGAACCTGTTTCCCCTCTTTAACGGCAGCAAGAGCTGCTGCCAAACCAGAAGGGCCACCCCCTACAATGCAGACATCAGGAAAACGGTATCTTTTTTCGTATCTCCTTTCAGCATTTCTCCCTTCAGTGTCTATTTTGCCTAGTCCTGCTGCCTTGCGTATCTGCTGCTCTGCAATGGGCCAAATCCATTTTGGCTTGTGGAACATTTTGTAATAAAAACCGTTTGGTAGCATTGGAACGATTGTGTCATTTATTTCTCCAATATCGAACTCCAATGAAGGCCAGGAGTTTTGCGATTTGACAACCATATCGTTTTGTACACGCATTCGATCAGCCAGCAGGTTTGGTTCATGATTGGCGGTAACAAGTGATTCATGTCCCTGGCCGTATACGTCATAAGCACCCCGAGGCCTGTGATACTTGAAGCTCCGGGAAAGCAGTGTTTGCCCTGATGCAATAAGTGCTGAAGTGATAGTGTCAGTTGTATAAGCCTGAACACGTTTACCGTTAAACTGGAATGATATTTCTGCTCCTAAATCAGGCAGTTCGCAATATTGATGAGTTTCGATCCTATTTTTCATTTGGAGTCCTCTTTATTTTTAGAAGAATTTTTCTCCAGCTCATGATACCAAAAACTTCTATGGTCTGTATTATTTGTGGTATCGCGTTCTGCTAAAAACCAGCTTTGACAACCGCTCCGATGATACCACCATTCTGTTTGGTTCCCCATGTTGTTTTCGCGGAAATAAACATAATCTGCCCAGACTGAAAAATCGGCATCTGGGGCAGGACGTTTAAGATATTCACTCCTGAAAGTAAATTCGCTTACTGCTCGTTTCCCGCAATTTGGACAGTTTAGTTGATAACTCATAGTTAATTTTTAAGAAATATTTTTTCTATTGGATTTATTTTGCAATTGCATAAACCAGATTATATTAATTTGTTTTTTATCCATTTACAGAAAAACTGCTGTTCGGATTAATTTCGCGATTACGTGAATAGAATCCCATGTTGAGCTCCAGTCCAGTATAAACAGATTTAACTTTAACAGGATCTGAATCATGTTCTTGACCTTTTTCACATGCGTCTATCAGTTCAGCCATACAGTGGCCTGCAACGGGGGCGTTTTTAAATTGGTTCCCGCTAGAACCGATTGCCATATAAAATCCCTTCAGCGCAGACTTGTCATAAATTGGCAACCAGTCATCTGAAACATCATATAAATCCACTACACCGCTTGTTCGTGAGGGAATTTTTAGTTGGGGTATTCTTCTGGCACAACGGTAAACCTGGGCTTTCCATTGAGATTCAGTTACCTGCTGGTTATAGTTATCAGGATCAGAAATCCATTCTTTTGGGTCGCATAACGGATCTTCGCTGCCAATTAGGATTGTGTTACCTGTTTCTGGTCTAAAATATATACTGTTGTCACCATCAGAGGTGTGAAATCCATCTTTTTCAAAATCATATCCCTCTGGAGAAGGCACGTGATGTACCTCATGCCGCAAAGCTCTGGTTTTGATATTCATTTCTTTCTCAACATCAGCCATTCTGTTTATTACAAAGGAATGTGGACCTGCAACATTAACTAAAATCGGAGAGTCAATTTGTTCTCCTGATTTTAAAGTTACACCTTCGACCCTCCCATTCTGCTGCCTGATTTCTGTGATTTCACTGTTAAACAAAAATTCACCACCGTTAGCCTCAGCTGCCACCTGCAAATTATGTGAAGTCAGCTGGGGATCACTTACATATCCTGATCCAGGAGTGTAAACGGCACCCTCGATTTTTTTCCCGGTCTTGTCCCAAAAATGATCATCTTCATCCGGACGAGTTGTGCCGTCGTATTGATCATGAGAATAAATTGGAATCATTTCTTTGAGTTTTTCCAGATCCCATATTTCATGTTCAACTCCAATTTCTTTAAATAATTTCAGACATTTACTGCTATGATCTTCCCCCTCAAGTTTAAACAAAATGGACCCGGTTTTCATATATTTTATCATCCCGCGATCGTCCTTCACTCCGATATAATCATCCCAGTCATCCCAGTAAAAGAAGCCTTCGTATGCCATTGCCACACCATCCCATGTCGAATAATGGGCCCTGACTATGGCACATGAATTACTTGTTGAGCCATATCCGGAGGTAGGAAGTTTATCTATGTTTAATGTTTTGTATCCACGTTTTGCTAATTCAAAGGCAACTGCGGAGCCGATTACTCCGGCTCCGACAATTATAGCGTCTGCGGTTCTATTCATTTCTCCTCTTTTTGTTTAATCTTAACTTAATCATTTATTATTTTACAGGAACTTCAATGAGCCTTAAAGCATGGCCAGTTCTTTCAAGGAATTGCTTTATTCCATCACGAGGAACAGCCAAAGTACTTGTATTCACTAATGGATGACAAAGAATTGTTTCTGCATTCCAAAGTTCATTATCAATAAATACCTCTACTTTTTTTTCTGTATCATTAAGCAATGCCAGTAAACTTACTGAACCAGGATCTATTCCCAAATATGTTTTAAGGCGATCAGGTGACGCGAAACTCAAGCGTGATGCTTCCAGGATGGAAGAAAGCTCTTTCAAATCCACCTGCTTATCTTGAGGTACACTTACCAGAAAATGTCTGTTACCTTTTTTGTCTCTTAAAAACAGATTTTTAGTTGACGCTCCATCCATTTCCGGTGAAAGCCGTTTTGCTTCATTTACGGTAAAAACGGCAGGGTGATCGAAACGTTCATACGAAACGTCAATTGAATCAAGAAACTCGTAAATATCAGCCAATATCTATCACTTAAAATTTTTAATTTGTTCCCGAATGCCAGACAATTTCAACTTCCACATGATCCAGTATACCCTGAATCGGTACAGACGGCTTTCGTATTCTAACTAAAATCATTTCAACAGGGTATCTGTCCCTCATTTCTTCAATGATTCTGTTTCCAAGAGTTTCAATCAGATTAAATCTTTGCTCTGAACTCACCTGACTTACAATTTTGTGAGCATTTACATAGGAAATTGTAGTATTTTCTTCATCTATCCACGGGTCAGGCGGATCTTTAAGCATATATTCTAAGTCTATTTCAAAACGTTGCCCCAGAGTTTTCTCTTCCTGATGCACCCCATGAAATCCATAAACGACAATGTTTCGGAGACGAACAGTATAGTTTTTATTACTTTTCAAATTATTCTTTTTTTCTAAAAAAGTAATTCAGATCTCATAATAAAAACAATTCAAGACAATCCGGTTATTCGTCCCTCGGAGTCAATGTCAATTCTTTGTACTGCCGATTGTTTTGGCATTCCGGGCATCAGCATCATTTTTCCTGTAAGAGCAACTATAAATCCTGCTCCGTTAGAAACTTTCACATCCCTGACTTGTAAACGCCAGCCAGTCGGGGCATTTCGTTTTTTAGGGTCATCCGAAAGAGAGGCCTGTGTTTTGGCCATGCAAATTGGCCAGTCTGACAACCCATTTTCCTGTAAACGTAGTATTGATGCATCTGCCTCTTCTGTATAGTCAACCCCATCTGCTCGGTATATTTCCCTTGCAACAGTTTGTATTTTATCCTTGATGGAATCAGTATTAGCATAATAATAATTAGGGGAACCTGGATTTTCATCAACAACACGTTTGATTTTTTTTGCCAGGTCCATTCCGCCTTCACTTCCTTTTGCGACTACTTCGCTGAGGGAACACTCAACTCCAATCTCCTCACAATACTGTCGCACTGTATCCAGTTCAGCAGGAGTGTCCGAAGGGAATCGATTAATTGCCACTACTACAGGAAGTCCATATTTTTGAACATTTTCTGCGTGTGTTCTTAAATTTTCGCAGCCGGTTTTAAGAGCCTCAAGATTTTCAGTATTCAAATCCTCTTTTTCTATTCCTCCGTGATACTTAAGAGCTCTGACTGTTGCAACCAATACGCAGGCATTTGGGTTTAACCCTGCCTGGCGGCACTTAATGTTTACAAATTTCTCTGCACCTAGATCTGCAGCAAAACCAGCTTCAGTAACAACGTATGGTGCCAGCTTAAGAGACAGCCTTGTTGCTCTTACGCTGTTGGAACCGTGAGCTATATTTCCAAATGGTCCGCAATGAACAAAAACTGGTGTGTGCTCACAGGTTTGAACAAGATTTGGTTTTAACGCGTCTTTGAGAATCACACACATTGATCCTATACAGTCTAACTCCCTTGCAAAAACCGGCTTTCCGGTATTGTTGTAGGCAACTACAATTCTACCAAGCCTTTCTCGCAAATCATCCATGTCCAGTGCTAGTGCGACAATTGTCATAATTTCTGATGCAGCCACAATATCAAACCCGGTTTTATGAGGGAAACCATCAAACTTTGATCCGAGTCCAATCTCTCCGTTACGAAGCTGTCTGTCACATAAATCAATTGTACGTCTCCAGGTAACTTTTTCAGGGTCAATATCCAACGGATTATCAAAATGCATGGAATTATCTAATACAGCAGACAAAAGATTATGAGCAGCAGCTATAGCATGTAAGTCACCCGTAAAATGCATGTTGATGTCTTCCATTGGGAGAACCTGGGAGTAACCTCCACCAGCAGCACCGCCTTTTATACCAAATGTGGGGCCCATGCTTGGTTCACGTAGAGCCAATGCGTGCTTGATTCCAAGTTTGCCAAATGCCTGTGCCAAACCTATAGAAGTACAGGTTTTACCTTCTCCGGCAGGTGTGGGTGTGATTGCTGTAACTAAAATTAATTTTCCGTCTGGATTGTCTTTAACTTGCTCCCAGATACTATTTTCAATTTTTGCTTTATATTTCCCATACTGTTCAAGTCCACCAAGGTCAATATCGAGCATTGAAGCAATTTCTGGAATTTGTTTCATTGATGCATTTTGAGAAATTTCAATATCTGAAGGAATGCTTGGCATTTTTGGATATTGTGCTTCTAATTCTGATTTGGAAAGTGTCATTTGATAAAAATATTATTGGTTAAAAAATTATTTTAATTTTACTGGATAATTTAATTTATCAGCGTGAGTGAACTGGCATTCTTTTACCAATTGCAACAATGCAGACCACCAGTACAGCAAATAAAATTGTTTGTAAGCTCACTGTTTCGTTTATTAAAAACGCAGATGCTATCAGGGTTACAAAAGGTTGCATTAGCTGTGTCTGGCTTACACGGGCAATTCCACCTAAAGCCAGACCTTTGTTCCAAAGGAAAAACCCAAATAACTGGCTGACTAAAGCTAAATATAAAAAACTTAAAAGAACATTTAGCGGTAGATTACTGAAATTCTCATCAGGTGCCTGCATCCATGCAGGGAAAACTATAAATGGAAATGAAATCACAAGTGCCCAACAAATTACCTGCCAGCCTCCTAATTCTTTTGAGAGTTTTCCCCCAAGTGCATATCCCATTCCGGCACTTAAAATTGCTCCCAGCAGTAGCAAGTCACCCAATTGGAAAGAACCAAAGCCCTGCAAAAGAGAATATGAGACAACTACTATACTTCCAATCAGGCTAAAAATCCAGAAACCTATAGAAGGCTTTTCCCTGGAAACCATAACGGCTGCAGTTGTAGTTGCCAATGGTAAAACACCCAGTACGACTCCTCCATGTGATGCTGGTACTGTTTCCATTGCCCATGCTGTTAAGACAGGGAATCCTAAAACAACACCTAATGCAACAACCGAAAGCTGCATCAACTGGTGTCTATTCGGCCTTGACTGTTTTGTAGCCATCAAAATAAATGCAGCTACGACTGAGGCAATTACTGCTCGCCCCAATCCTATGAATATTGGATCAAAATAGGGAACTATAAATCGTGTGGCCGGCAGTGTTAAACCAAACGCGACAACCCCTAAAAATCCTAGGATCATTCCTCTTGATTCATTGCTCATTTTCAGGATTTTGACTTTAGGATCAGCACTCGGGTAAATTTACAGCAAGACCGCCCAATGAGGTTTCCTTGTAATGTTGGAGCATGTCCTTTCCTGTTCGATGCATTGTAGCAATTACTCTATCCAGTGAAATAATATGGTTCCCGTCTCCCCTGTTTGCGAGCCTTGCTGCATTGATGGCCTTTATTGCGCCCATTGTATTTCGTTCTATGCAGGGAATTTGAACCAAACCACCTACGGGGTCGCAGGTCAGTCCAAGATTATGTTCCATGCCAATTTCTGCGGCATTTGCGATTTGCTGAGGAGAACAGTCCATCACTGCAGCGAGTCCAGCCGCAGCCATAGAACATGCAACTCCAACTTCTCCCTGGCATCCAACTTCTGCAGCGGAAATAGAAGCACCTTCTTTGAATAAAATGCCTATAGCTCCTGCTGTCAGTAGGAAACTTATAATTTTATCTTCGTTGAAATCTGTTCTGAAACGATCGCAATAATGCATTACAGCAGGGATGACTCCTCCTCCTCCATTTGTCGGTGCTGTAACCATGCGACCTCCTGCAGCATTTTCTTCATTGACTGCTATAGCAAATAAACTTACCCAATCCATAACCTCTGAGGGTGATGAGTCTGGTTTTTCTATTAATTCTTTGTATAGTGAGGGAGCTCTCCGGCGTACATTCAACCCCCCTGGAAGATGTGTTTCTAAAGAGGACATTCCTCGCTGTGTGCATTCCTGCATTACCCCCCAAATATTTAATAATCCATCCCAAATTTCGGATTCAGTGCGCCAAGTCTGTTCATTTATCCACATCAACTCACGGCAGGTCATTCCTGTTCTTTCACAATGTATAAAAAGTTCTTCCCATGTGTGAAAAGGAAATGGAGTTTGAACATTTTTGATTTCAACTTCATTTTGGATTTCTTCACTATTCAAAATAAACCCCCCACCAATTGAATAGAAATCTTCTTCGTGAAGTATATTGTTGTCAGCATCAAAGACTATGAAACGCATTCCATTTGAATGATAAGGTAAAAAATCATCATTATTGAAGATTAAGGAGTTTTTTTCTTCAAAATGAATACTGTGTTCATTCATCAGCGACAGTGTCTTTGTTTTATGAATTCGGTCCAGTCGGGAAGGAATTTGTTCTGTATCAACTGAAGCAGGCTCATTACCCTCAAAGCCCATCAAAACAGCTGTATCAGTTCCATGCCCCTTTCCAGTAAGCGCAAGGGACCCAAATAACTCAATCTTAAGTGAAGCAATTTTTTCAAGAGGGAACTTTTCCATACAGTTAAATAAAAACTGCTTGGCCGCGTACATTGGGCCTACAGTATGTGAACTTGAGGGGCCTATTCCGATTTTAAAAAGGTCAAATACACTAATATTCATTTTTTCTCCATATCTAAACTACACTAACTACGTTTGACTCTAAGACGTCTTTTCTCTCTTCTCCCGCCAGCTTCTCCTTGTGTCAAGGGCTGTCTGTATCTTTTTATCCATCTTATGCAGTTCGGGTCTTTCCCCATCATTACATCAGCACCCATTACGGCTTGCATTACGGAGTCGTGTAAAGGATTAGTTATAGCTGAGGTAAGACCCGAAGCAATGGCCATGTTCAGGAAGGCTGCATTAATTCCATTACGATTTGGCAAACCAAAACTAACGTTAGAGGCGCCGCAAGTGGTGTTTACTTTTAATTCTTCCTGTAAACGCCTAACGAGCCTAATCACTTGCATACCTGCGGAGTTTAGTGCGCCTATTGGCATTACAAGGGGGTCAACAACTATATCTGAGCTTGGGATACCGAAATCTTTTGCACGTTCAACTATTTTTTTTGCAACTTCAAATCGTACGTCGGGGTCTTCTGAAATTCCAGTTTCATCATTGGAAATTGCAACTACCGCACAACCGTATTTTTTAACAAGGGGTAACACTGATTCGAGCCTCTCTTCTTCACCAGTTACCGAATTCAATAAGGCCTTGCCCTGATAAACTTCCAGTCCTGCTTCAAGGGCGGCTACGATGGATGAATCGATGGAAAGAGGAACGTCTGTAAGTGACTGCACCAGTTTGACTGTATCAGCCAGAATTTTTGGTTCATCTGCCAGTGGAATCCCGGCATTAACATCCAGCATGTGGGCCCCAGCTGCTACTTGTGCCAGTGTGTCCTGTTCCACTCTGCTGAAATCACCTTTTGACATTTCTTCTGAAAGCAGTTTTCTGCCGGTGGGATTAATCCTTTCACCAATCATCACAAAAGGTTGATCAAACCCAATCACAACTTCTTTTGTTGCAGAACTAACCACGGTTTTCGTCATATTATTTATTTCTTTAATTTTTAAGTTTGGTCAATTTTAAGGCCCTTGTTTTTTACCATTGCTTTCAAGATTTCATCAGGGTAATTTTGTTCCAATTCTTCAGCTATGGTATTTGCTATAGTTTCAGGATCACCCTGGCAGGTATCAATTACCCTTCTCCAGTCTTCAAGATATTCTTTGCTGCCCTGACGACCTGCTCGCATGGCGGCTTTGTCAATCGCCTCCATAAAACGTTTAGACAATTGAGCCTTGGCGGAAGTTCTACCTTGTTTGACAACTACCTGTGATGGAATATCACGCCAGAATATTATCGTTGATTTAGCCATAATTTAAGCAGTTACAGCTAAATCTGAAAGGGCAGGGCTTAGTCCTCCGTATCCGTTGAATCGATACGAATAACTAAGCCCCAATCTTTTTGCAATCTCCTGGGCCTGCGTTTGCAGTTCCTTACTCTCTGTTTGGGCCAAATATACTAATCTTTTATAATGTCTGAAATATATTATTTGTAATTCCGGATGGCTGTTTATTTTCAATCCCTGCCAGATTAACTTTTCAAAACTTTTCACCAGAAAATCTGTCAGGAAAAAACTTCCTGGCTCATCTTCAAGCATTTTACTGAAGTTATGAGTGCTGGTAAAAAATTCATAGCAATGTGCTCCCGGAAGGCGTTGTACTCCGAATTCTTCCAGCAGAGTATCAAGTTTACCTCCAGTTCCACAATCTGCATAGCCGACAAAAATGCGAGAAAACTTATTTTGGGCATTTTCCAAATATTTTCGAATATTTTGTGGAATTTTATTCGGTTCATTGTGAAGTTTTGCCGGAAGATATCGCATCTGCAAATGAGTCCAGTTATTCATTCGGATCAATGCAGTAATTTCTTTCGCCAGTGCTCCGCAGGCGATCACCAAAATTTTTTCAGACTTCTCAAGCCTTTTGCCCCAAAAATCAGGTTTCGGTTCAGTTCTAATTCTGGAACTGTTTTGATGGTATTTCCTTCCAAGGCGACGTGCATTACCCACAAGTTTCTCGTTGATTCTTTAAATTTTGTCAGAATAATTTATGCCGCTTTAGAACCAGCAGTCTCTCTCTTTTTGGCAATCATTGTTTTCGCTGTTTCGACAGCTACAGCAGCATCACGGCAATATGCATCAGCACCGATGGCCTTCCCAAATTCTTCGTTCAAAGGTGCACCACCAACAAGAACTATCAGATCATTGCGGATACCTTTGTTCACAAGTTCTTCTATTACTACTTTCATGTAGGGCATAGTTGTGGTAAGTAATGCAGACATACCCAGGATGTCTGGTTTGTGTTCTTCAATGGCCTCGAGATAATTTTCAACAGGATTGTTTATGCCGATATCTATAACATCAAAACCAGCGCCTTCCCACATCATTCCCACCAGGTTTTTACCTATATCGTGAATGTCTCCTTTGACGGTCCCAATAACTGCTTTACCTAGCGGAGGTGCTCCAGTTTCTGCAAGCAAAGGACGAAGTATAGCCATGCCGCCTTTCATAGCATTTGCAGAGAGAAGAACTTCCGGAACGAACAATATCCCATCCCGGAAATCGATTCCAACAATGCGCATGCCTTCCACCAATGCTTCGCTCAGAACTGCATCAGGAGCCCAGCCGCGTTCCAGCAAAATATTTGTTCCTTCTTCAATTTCCTCTTTAAGTCCATCGTAGAGGTCGTCATGCATCTGAAGTACTAGATCTTCATCCGAAAGGGAGGACAAATCTAATTCTTCTTCGTCTTCAAGCAGATCTTTTTCTTCTTCACTCATAGCTTACCCCTTGAGTTTGGTTATTAATTGATTCCAGTCGGTCAGCTTACTGGCCTGCACAAAAAATGATGCTGAACTGCTGAACTAACTCTTCTACTGAAAAGTATAAATGCCAGTATGAAATTCAGGTTCACAAATTAGTAATTTTACATAAAAATTTTTTTTGTGAGTATAGTCCTTAAATTCAGAAAAATTTTCAATTAAATTTCCCCCCTTTTATTAATTAATCTTACCCTCTCATCTTTGTACCATCAGGGTCATAAAGGGGTTCCACCTGAACTTCAGCATTGTAAATCTCACCAAGTATTTCCACCTGTTCCTCGGTACCGGGTTTTGAATGTTTAATAGGGACATAGCCAAGTGCTACGGATTTTTTTACGTAGTGTGCATACC
>LULG01000110.1_pt1 | contig 29960 bp, 24 predicted proteins | sample 728211 | NCBI WGS metagenome assembly LULG01 (sample SAMN03860295, study PRJNA289734) | marine metagenome | biome: seawater column; feature: ocean; material: water; isolation source: Red Sea water column Station 169 - depth 200m | place: Saudi Arabia: Red Sea | collected 2011-10-15 | depth 200 m | reverse complement strand
GCGCGGGTGATCGCGCCTTCTTCGCGGCTGAGCTCGCTCATCGTTCGTCCTCCCGGTTCCCCGTGGGCACGGTCGCGGCACGGGCTCGTCGATGCTGGTAGGACCAGACTAGGACATCTGGTCAGTTCTGACTATCCCGTTCTCAGGGACGTGAGAGCCGCCGGCCGGTCGTCGCGAGCCGTCGGGCGTCAGGACGACGTGAGGACGCGCATCCAGTCGAACAGCCCGCTGACCAGCGGGAACGCGCCGACGACGGCGACGAACGCCAAGCCCTCCGCGATCTCGGCGCTGCGCGACCACCACACGGAGGTCCAGCCCCGGCCGGCCGAACGGGCCACGAGGGCGAGGACCAGACCGAGGAGGACGGCCACGGTCGCGCCGGCGACACGGGCGTCGTCGCCCACCTCGAGCAGCAGCGACGCGGCGGTGGCCAGGAGGAGCGCGGTGCCGGTGGTGCGCTGCCAGCGACGCGCCTGCTGGGCCCGCAGGGTGCGACCGCTCAGCACCAGTGCGGCACCGGTGGCGGCGCAGACGAGGGTGGCGCCGACGTCGCGGGCGCCGTCGGTGGGGGCGAGGAGCAGCCAGGCTCCGCTGGCCGCGACCAGCAGGGAGCACACGACCGTGGCCGCGCCGACGAGCCGCAGCGCACGCAGGGCGACGGCGCGCACGTCGTCCTCGCGGACGACGCCGCGGAAGGAGCGGCGCGGCTGCTCGCGCGCGGTCCAGGCCGTGACGGCGAGCCGCTGCAGGTCCACGAGCACGTGGTCCGGAACGTCGACGACGAACGACGGCAGCAGGCGCGCGCCCAGCACGGCGGCCAGCAGGACGAGGGCGGCGAGGGTGGTCGTCGACCAGTCCGCCAGGAGCGTGACGGTCGCGAGCAGCGCGACACCGACGCCGGCGACGAGCTGGACCGCCAGCTCCTCGTCGGCGACGCCCGGCACGGCCGCGCGCAGGGCGGCGCTGCCGCACGCCACGGCCAGGCCCGCCACCGTGACGGCCAGCGTCGTCGCACCGGCCTGGCCGGGCGGGAGCTGCAGGACGACGGCCGCGGCGAGGAGCAGCGGCACGACGGAGAGCCAGGCGCGGTCGTGCGCGCCGGCCGGGACGCGGAGGCCGACGATCCCTGCCACGGCGAGGACGACGAGCGCGAGCGCGCCGGAGGCGGCGTCCGCGGCGGTGCCGCCGGTCAGGGCACCGGCCGTGGCGGCGAGCAGACCGGCCACGGCCACGGCGCCCGGGGCGAGCCGGGCGACGACGGAACCCGTCGCGGACCTCGCGGCCCGGTCGGTCGGTGGAGCGAGGGCGGGCAACGGGGCGACCGTCGACGTGGCGGGAGCGGCGGGCTGCGCGCGTCGGCCGCGCGACCCCCGACCCGTCGGGGCGGTGCTCACGGGGGCGGCGTCGGCGTCGACCGCGACCAGCAGGTCGCCGTGCTCCAGGCGCGCGGCGTGCACCGAGGTGGTCGGGTCGAGGGCGCGCCCGGTGGCCGTGCTCAGGAGCACCGGACCGCTGCCCGTCTGGTCGCGGAAGCCCGCCGCCACGGCGCCGACGTCGGCCCACCGGGGCACGGCGAGGTCGACCCGTCCCGCGTCTCCGACGACGCTCAGCCGGATCGTGGCCAGCGCGGTGCTCTCGCTCATGCGACCCCCTTCGGGGACAGTGTGACCGATCAACGGCCCGTCCGGGGGGTCGGGCGCGGCTACGATCGTGCGGCGGGGGCGCCGTGCCCCTCCCCGAGACCCACCAGGAGGTCGTGTGGCCACCACGCTGCAGCGCGGACGTCGAGTCGAGCCGCCCCGGGTGCCCGAGGGTGCCCTGGAGCTCGACCCGCCCCCGGAGCTGGCGCCGCACGAGGGCATCGGCGGTGCGCTCATGATGGCCCTGCCGATGCTGGCGAGCGTCGGCTCGATCGTCTTCGTGGCCTCCAGCGGGGGCGGTGCGCGCGGCTTCATCGCCGCGGGCATGTTCCTCCTCGCGACCCTCGGCTTCGTGGCCGTCAGCGTCGAGCGCCAGCTCAAGCAGCGCCGGACGCAGGTCGGCGGGTCGCGCCGGGAGTACCTGCAGTACCTGTCGACCGTGCGGGCCCGCGTGCGTGCGGCCGCCGACGCCCAGCGCGACGGTCTCACGTGGCTGCACCCCTCGCCGTCGGCCCTCGCCGCCGTGGCCGAGGAGGGCAGTCGGCTGTGGGAGCGTCCGGCCGACGACCCGCACGCCCTCCACGTCCGCTACGGCACGTCGACCCAGCCGCTCGCGCTGGAGCTCGTGCCGCCCACGACGACCTCGATCGACCAGGTCGACCCGGTGTGCGCGTCGGCGCTGCACCGGCTGCTGTCCGTCCACCGCGCGCAGCCCGACCTGCCCGCCGCCATCGACCTGTCGGCGTTCAGCCGCGTCGAGCTGCTGGGCTCCGTCGAGCACGTGCGTGCCCTCGCCCGGTCGCTCGTCTGCGAGGCCACCGCGTTCCACGCCCCGCAGGGCCTGGTCGTCGCGGTCCTGGCCGACGACGACGCCGCCCGCGACTGGGACTGGGTCAAGTGGCTGCCGCACGCGCACAGCGAGCGCGAGAGCGACGCGGTCGGCCCGGCCCGCATGATCGCATCCTCGCTCGACGACCTCGCCGCGATGCTGCCGCAGGAGGTCGTCGACCGGCCGCGCTTCGGCGCCGACCAGCCGGTCGAGGGCCCGCACGTGCTGCTCGTGGTCGACGGTCCGGCGCTGCCGCCGGGCAACCACCTCGTGCCCGAGGAGGGTGTCCACGGCATGACCGTGATCGAGCTCCCCGAGTCCTGGGGCGAGCTCGAGGACCCGACCCGGCTGCGGCTGGAGCTCGTGCAGGCCGACCGCGGCGCCGTCGGCGTCACGGCCTGGCGGCGCCACGACGAGCCCGTCAAGGGGCACGCCGACCAGCTCGACCGGGAGAGCGCCGAGGCCTTCGCGCGCCGCCTCGCGCCGCTGGCGAGCACCGAGGGTCCCGTCCGCGAGGACGCGACGTCGACGACGCCCGACCTCACCGACCTGCTCGGTCTCGGCGACGTCCGCACGCTCGACGTCGCCGACGGGTGGCGGTCCCGGCCGGCGCGCGACCAGCTGCGCGTGCCGATCGGCGTGGGGCCCACGGGCGCGCCCGTGCACCTCGACCTGAAGGAGTCCGCCCAGCAGGGCATGGGTCCGCACGGCCTGGTCATCGGCGCGACGGGGTCGGGCAAGTCCGAGCTGCTGCGCACGCTCGTGCTCGGGCTCGCGCTCACGCACTCCAGCGAGCAGCTCAACATGGTCCTCGTCGACTTCAAGGGCGGTGCGACGTTCGCCGGGCTGACCGACATGCCGCACGTCGCGGCGGTGATCACGAACCTGGAGGAGGAGCTCGACCTCGTCGACCGCATGCAGGACGCGATCTCCGGAGAGATGGTCCGCCGCCAGGAGCTCCTGCGCCGCGCGGGCAACTACGCCTCGCTGCGCGACTACGAGAAGGCGCGCGCCGCCGGCGAGCCGCTCGACCCGCTGCCGTCGTTGTTCATCGTCGTCGACGAGTTCAGCGAGATGCTCGCCGCGAAGCCGGAGTTCATCGACCTCTTCGTCGCCATCGGTCGCCTGGGCCGCTCGCTCGGCATCCACCTCCTGCTCGCGTCGCAGCGTCTCGAGGAGGGTCGCCTGCGCGGGCTCGAGAGCCACCTGTCCTACCGGATCGGCCTGCGCACGTTCTCCGCCGCGGAGTCGCGCACGGTGCTCGGCGTCCCCGACGCCTACGAGCTGCCGTCGGTGCCGGGCCTGGGGTACCTCAAGGCCGACGGCGAGATGGTCCGGTTCAAGGCCGCGTACGTCTCCGGCCCGCCGCCGCGGCGCGCCAGCATCGGCGAGGACGAGTCGCGCTCCCAGGCGCGCGCGATCCTGCCCTTCACCGCCTCCCACGTGCTCGCGCCGACCGACCTGGCACCTGCCGACGACGGACCCGTGCCCGCCCCGGTGCCCGCCTCGACGTCGTCGGCCTCGGTGCTCGACATCGCCGTCGACGCCATGCACGGCCGCGGGCCGCTCGCGCACCAGGTGTGGCTGCCGCCGCTCGACGTGCCCGACACCCTCGACGGGCTCCTCGGCGACCTCACGCCGACCGACGGCGGTGGCATGCTCTCGGCGACGTGGCGTGCGCACGGCGGTCTGCGCGTCCCGATCGGCACCGTCGACCGGCCGCGCGAGCAGCGTCGCGACCAGCTCGTCATCGACCTCTCGGGCGCCGGCGGACACGCCGCCGTCGTCGGCGGTCCGCGCAGCGGCAAGAGCACGCTGCTGCGCACCATCGTCGCCAGCATCGCGCTGTCGTCGTCACCGCGCGACAGCCAGGTGTACGTGCTCGACTTCGGCGGCGGCACGTTCGCCGGCCTCACCGACCTGCCGCACGTCTCGGGCGTGGCCACGCGGGCCGAGCCCGATGTCGTGCGTCGCGTGCACGCGGAGGTCAGCGGCATCATCGACCGTCGCGAGGCGTACTTCCGCCGCAACGGCATCGACTCGGTCGAGACGTACCGTGCCCGTCGGCGCGAGGGCCAGGCCGACGACGGCTACGGCGACGTCTACCTCGTCGTCGACGGCTGGGGCACGTTGCGCTCGGACTTCGACATGCTCGAGATGGAGCTGCAGTCGCTCGCGCAGCGCGGTCTGACGTTCGGCGTGCACGTGCTCGCGGCGGCCGGACGCTGGGGCGACTTCCGGGCCGCCATGCGCGACGTCTTCGGCACCCGGCTGGAGCTGCGCCTGGGCGACCCGACGGACTCCGAGGTCGACCGCAAGGTCGCGCAGCTGGTGCCCGCGGAGCGCCCCGGGCGCGGTCTCGTGACGACCAAGCACCACTTCCTCGCGGCGCTGCCGCGGCTCGACGGCCGGGGCGAGGCGCGCGACCTCGGCCCGGCGGTCGTCGACCTGGTCACGCGCGTCAGGGACTCCTGGGGCGAGGGCGGGCCCAAGCTGCGCCTGCTGCCCGACCGGATCTCGCTGGAGCGGGTGCGCGAGCTGGCGCGGGTCGGCGACGACGACCGCCGCGTGCTCGTGGGGGTCGACGAGCGCGACCTGGCGCCCGTCGGCCTCGACCTCGACGCCGAGCCGCACGCGCTGCTGTACGGCGACGGCCGCTCCGGCAAGAGCGCGTTCCTGCGCGCCTACGCCCGTGAGGTCATGCGCACGCGCGGTCCGCGCGAGGCGCAGCTCGTGGTCGTCGACTACCGGCGTTCCCTGCTCGGAGAGGTGCCGGACGAGTGGCGGATGGAGTACGTGTCGAGCGCGGCGCAGCTCGAGCCCGTCGTCAACGGGCTGGCGCAGTTCCTGCAGGGCCGGATCCCCGGTCCCGACGTCACGGCCGAGCAGCTGCGCGAACGGTCGTGGTGGAGCGGGCCTGAGGCGTTCGTCCTCGTCGACGACTACGACCTGGTGGCGCCGCAGTCGCAGTCGCCGCTCGCCCCGCTCGTGCCGCTGCTGGCGCAGGCGCGCGACGTCGGCCTGCACGTCGTGGTCGCGCGGCGCGCCGGCGGTGCGGCGCGTGCGGCCTACGACCCGGTGCTGCAGACCCTGCGCGACCTCGCCCAGCCTGGTCTGCTGCTGTCGGGTCCCCCCGAGGAGGGTCCGCTCATCGGCGGTGCCCGACCGAAGCCCGCGCAACCGGGCCGGGCCCAGCTCGTCACGCGCGACCGCGGCCTGGAGATCGTCCAGCTCGCCTGGGCCGAGCCCACCGCGTAGCCAATCGTGAGGACGGGTGAGGCCTAGGGGGCCGTCGCGCCGATCGGGTTGGGGTAGGTGATCGCGCCGGAGGCGACGACGGACCGGGCCGCGGCGGCGAGGGCGGGCTCGACGGCCACGGCGTGTGCCGTCGCCTCGGTGTCGAGCGCGGCGTCGACGGCCCGGTCGGTGGCGTCCTCGAGGCGCTCACGGGCGGCGCGCCCGGTGTCGGTGCCGTGCCCGTCGGCGTCGACCCATCCGCGTCGGCGCAGGTCCTCCAGCGCCGCGGCCCACTCCTCTTCGGTCCAGCCGCGGATCTCGCGCTGACGCTGAGGCGCACGACCGAGCGCGACCTGGAGGGCGTTCGCGGCGGCCCCGCCGAGCCCGGCGGTGACGAGCACCGACACGTGCGCGTCGCCGCGCAGCTCGCGCAGCACGCTGGCGTGGCGCCACAGCGCACCGAGTGCGTCGTCGGGCACCGGCAGCGAGCGCTCCGCGGCGGCCAGTGGCTTGCCCGCGAGGTCCACCCGCTCCGCCACCCCGGCCAGCCGTTGCGCCAGTGCCGCGACGTCGTGCCCGCCGAGCCCGGGGGCCAGCGCGTCGCGCGCCAGGGCGAGTCGGGTGTCGAGCACGTCGCCGACGTCGGCCAGGCGCCACGCGTCGGGGACCACCCGCTCGACGAGCCGGGGCGCGAAGCCGTGGAACGTCGCCACGACGACCGGCGCCGCCGGGGTGCCCAGCGCCGCGGACCGCGACGCGGCGTAGCCCATCCACCAGCCCTTCAGGCCCACGGCCTCGTAGCGCTCGCGGGCGTCGGGGGCGAAGTAGACGACCGAGTGCAGCGCCTCGACGGAGCGCCAGAAGTCGGTGAGGGGGTGCATGGAGGCCAGTGTGCCGGGTGGGCAAGGAGGTGCCGCAGCGGACGGTCGCCTGGCCGTGACGGCCGATCGACGCCTGAGCGTGTGAGGGGTGTCACCTGAGGTTGCCCGGTCGGTCCTCGCGGTGATTAGGTAAGCCTTGCCTTCAAAAGGGGCACCTCACCACCTCTCGGGGAAGGAGCACGGTGGACAGCCACGTGTTCAGCCCGGCCAACGCCGAGCACTATGCCACGACCATGCGACGCGGGATCGACGTCCTGACCGACCACCTCGCCTCGGTCGAGCAGCCCTTCAGCGGACGCAGCGTCGCCGACGTCGCCCGCACCGTCGACGCCGTCGACCTCGACCAGCCGGTCGACGTGGAGAGCGCGCTCGCCGAGCTGCGCGACGTCTACCTCGACGACGCCGTCTGGTTCCACGACGCCGGCTACGCGGCGCACCTCAACTGCCCGGTCGTCGTGCCGGCCCTGCTCGCCGAGCTGTTCGTCTCGGCGGTCAACTCCTCGCTCGACACCTGGGACCAGAGCGCCGGCGGCACGCTCATCGAGCGCCGCCTCGTCGACTGGACCACCGGCCGCATCGGCTTCGCCGACGGCGCCGACGGCGTGTTCACGTCGGGCGGCACGCAGTCGAACCTGCAGGCGCTGCTCATGGCGCGCGGCGAGACGTTCCTGCGCGGCCACGTCGACCCCGGCCTCGCCTACAACGAGAGCCTGTCGAGGTTCCGCGTGTTCTGCTCGCGCGACGCGCACTTCAGCGTCCAGAAGTCGGCCACCATCCTGGGTCTCGACGCCGACGCGGTCGTCCCTGTCGACGTCGACGCGCGGCACCGGCTGGACCCCGTCGCCCTGGAGCGCGCGCTGCACGACTGCCTCGCGCACGGGCTCGTCCCGATGGCCGTCGTCGCGACCGCCGGCACCACGGACCTCGGCGCGATCGACCCGCTCGGGCCGGTCGCCGACCTCTGCGCCGAGCACGGCGTGTGGATGCACGTCGACGCCGCCTACGGGGGAGGGCTGCTCGCGTCGCGCCGACGTCGGCACCGGCTCGACGGGATCGAGCGCGCCGACTCCGTCACCGTCGACTTCCACAAGACCTTCTTCCAGCCGGTCAGCGCGAGCGCGGTGCTCGTGCGCGACACCGGGGCGCTGCGGCACGTGACCTACCACGCCGAGTACCTCAACCCCCGCACGGCGAACCTGCCGAACCAGGTCGACAAGAGCATGCAGACCACCCGTCGCTTCGACGCCCTCAAGCTCTGGATGACGCTGCGCACCATGGGCGCCGACGCCGTCGGCGACGGCTTCGACACCGTCATCGACCTCGCCCACGCGGCGGCCGACTGGGTCCGCGAGCAGGACGACCTCCTGCTGCGCGCCGAGCCCGAGCTGAGCACCGTCGTGCTGCGCTACCAGCCCGACGGTGTCGACGACGACCACGCCGACGAGCTCAACCCGCGGATCCGCCAGGCCCTCTGGCGCGACGGGCGTTGCGTCGTGGCGGGCACCAAGGTCGAGGGTCGGTCCTGGCTCAAGCTCACCCTGCTCAACCCGGCGACCACGCTCGACGACGTCGTGCGGGTCCTCGAGCGCGTGCGGGCCGCCGGCGACGACCTGCTCGAGCACGACCGTCAGGGGGTCGCGTCGTGACCGGGCCAGCGTCTGATCGCCGCCCACGGCCCGGCACCCCCGCCGGGGACGTGCTCGACTTCGTCGCCGTCGGCGCGGGGCCCTTCAACCTCGGCCTGGCCGCCCTCGCCGAGCCCGCCGGCCTGCAGGGCGTGGTGCTCGAGTCGCGCGAGGAGACCACCTGGCACGGCGGCATGATGCTGCCCGAGGCGACCCTCCAGGTGCCGTTCATGGCCGACCTCGTCACCATGGCCGACCCCACCTCGCCGTACTCCTTCCTGGCCTTCCTTAAGGAGACCGGACGGCTCTACCCGTTCTACATCCGCGAGAGCTTCTACCCGTTGCGTCGCGAGTACGACCGGTACCTGCGCTGGGCGGCCGAGCGGCTCCCGGTGCTGCTCGGCCACCACGTGCAGTCGGTGCGCCGCGACGGCGACCTCTTCGCCGTCACCGCCCTCACCGCCGACGGCCCGACGACGCTGCTGGCCCGGCACGTCGTGCTGGGCGTCGGCACGACGCCGCACGTGCCCGACGCGGCACGCGCGGCCTGTGACGCCGACGGCGGTCTCGCGATCCACTCCGCCGAGTACCTCCAGCGCAAGGAGCAGCTCCAGGAGAGCGGGTCGATCACCGTCGTCGGCAGCGGCCAGAGCGCCGCCGAGGTCTATCGCGACCTGCTGGAGGACGCGCGAGACCGCGACTACCGGCTGACGTGGGTGACGCGGTCGCCGCGGTTCTTCCCGATGGAGTACACGAAGCTCACGCTGGAGATGACGTCGCCGGAGTACACCGCGTACTTCCAGTCGCTGCCGACCACGACGCGCGACCGGCTCGTCGTCGAGCACAAGCCGCTCTACAAGGGCATCAGCGGCGACCTCGTGGACGACATCTACGACACGCTCTACCGCCTGGGCCTCGACGGTCCGGTGCCCACGGACCTGCTGGCCGGCACGACGCTGACCGCCTCCCGCTGGGACGAGGGGGCGGGACGCTTCTCCCTGGAGCTGCGCCACGACGAGACGGACCAGGCGTTCACGCTGGACACGGCGTCGCTCGTGCTCGCCACCGGCTACCGGGCGCAGCTGCCCGACCTCGTGGAGCCGCTGCGCGAGGGGCTGCACTGGGACGAGCGTGGCCGCTACGCCGTCGCCGCCGACTACACGATCGACGCCGAGCACCGCGTGTTCGTGCAGAACGCCGAGGAGCACACGCACGGCTTCGTCGCGCCCGACCTCGGCATGGGCGCGTTCCGCTCGTCGATCATCGTCAACGCCATGGCCGGACGCGAGGTGTACGCCGTCGAGGAGCGGATCGCGTTCCAGACGTTCGGGGCGCCGACGTCCGACCGCGACGGCGGAGCCCGCGCCGACGGGATCCGCAGCCTGACGGGGGTGGACCGATGAGGATCGAGCTCGAGCCGCTCGACGTCGAGCGCGACGTCGACCTGCTGCACGCGTGGGTCACGCACCCGCGGTCGCGGTTCTGGATGATGCAGGGCGCGAGCGTCGACGACGTGCGCCGCGAGTACGCCGACATCGTCGCCAGCCCGCACCACGACGCGTGGCTGGGTCGGGTCGGCGACGGCCCCGGCGGGGGTGCCGGGCCGTGGGCGGCGAACGGCACCGGGGGTGCCGGGCCGTGGGCGGCGAACAGCACCGGGGGTGCCGGGCCGTGGGCGGCGAACAGTCCAGCGTTCCTCGCGGAGACCTACGACCCCGCCCGCTCCGCGCTGAGCGCGGTGCTGGACGTGCGACCCGGCGACCTCGGGATGCACGTGCTGGTGGCCCCCACGGACACGCCGGTGCACGGCTTCACGGCCGAGGTCTTCGCCGCGGTCATGCGGCACTGCTTCGCGCTGCTCGGCCACGCCGACGAGCCGACGGCGCGGGTCGTGGTCGAGCCCGATGCCGCCAACACGGCCATCCACGCGCTGAACGCGCGGGCCGGGTTCGTTGTCGAGGGGGAGGTGCAGCTGCCCGACAAGCGGGCCCTGCTCAGCACCTGCACGCGCGAGCAGTGGGAGCGCAGCGAGCTCGGTGCGGCGGTGGTGGCCCGATGAGCACCGTCGTCGACCTGCACGCGACGTCGCAGGAGGCGTTCGACGCCGCCGACCACCTGGAGCCGGTCACGCTGGAGCGCGCGCAGCGGCGGCTCACCGCCAAGGCCATCGGCGAGCTGACGCACGAGCGTCTGCTGTCGCCGACGCCCGTGCCCGACGCCGCCGGCTGGTGGGAGGTGCGGACGGTCGCGTCCGTCTGGCGCTTCCACGCGCACGTGCACGAGCCCGAGCACTGGTCGGTCGACCCGGCGTCGCTGCTGCGCGCCGACGTCGAGCAGGACGTGACGCGTCCCGTCGACGTGCTCGAGCTGGTGGCCGAGCTGCACGAGGAGCTCGGCATCCCCGACCACCTGGTCGCCGTGTACCTGGAGGAGCTCAGCGCGACCCTCGCCGCGGCGTGCTGGTCCGACGTGCACCACGACCACAGCGCCGAGGACCTCCTCGACGCCGATCTGGCCACGACCGAGGCGGCCATGCACGAGGGCCACCCGGCGTTCATCGCCACGAACGGCCGCATCGGCTACGGCCTCGACGACTACCGTGCCTACGCGCCGGAGACCGGCAGCGAGGTGCACCCCCCGCGACTACCTGCTCGTGCCGGCCCACCCGTGGCAGTGGACCAACAAGCTGGCCATCACGTTCGCCGCCGACGTGGCGCGTCGTGACGTCGTGCCGCTCGGCCCAGGCCGCGACGCCTACCGCGCGCAGCAGTCGGTGCGCACGTTCCTCAACGTCTCCGACCCGTCGCGCCTGTACGTCAAGACCGCCCTGTCGGTGCAGAACATGGGCTTCATGCGGGGGCTGTCGCCGCACTACATGCGCGGCACCCCGGCCATCAACGACTGGGTGCACCGGCTCGTCGCCGACGACGCCGAGCTGCGTCGCTGCGGCTTCGAGGTGCTGCGCGAGCGCGCCGCCGTGGGCTACACCGGTGGCGTCTACCAGCAGGTCGCCGGCGTGCGGCGGGGTCCGTACCAGAAGATGTTCGCCGCCCTGTGGCGCGAGACCCCCACCCTCGTGGCGGGCGAGCGCGCCGCGACGATGGCGTCGCTGCTGCACCGCGACCGCGACGGTCGCAGCCTGGTCGCGGCGACGGTGCGCGCGTCGGGCCTCGACCCGGCCGACTGGGTGCGGCGCTACCTCGACGTCTACCTGCGTCCGGTCGCGCACTGCCTGTGGGCGCACGACCTGGCCTTCATGCCGCACGGGGAGAACCTCATCCTGGTGCTGCGCGACCACGTGCCCGTGCGCGCGTACATGAAGGACGTCGGCGAGGAGGTCGCGCTGCTCGTCGGCGACGGCCCCGAGGCGCACCCCGAGCACGAGCTCCCCGAGGCGGTGCGCCGCATCCGGGCCACCGTGCCGGAGGGTCAGCAGTCGCTCGCGGTGCTCACCGACGTGCTCGACGGGTTCCTGCGGTTCCTCGCCGCGATCCTCGCCGACGACGGTGTGCTCCCGGGCGCCGACTTCTGGACGGTGGCCGCGGAGTGCCTGCGCGACCTGCAGGCCGACCACCCGGAGCTGGCCGACCAGCACGCGCGGTACGACCTGCTCGCCCCGGACTTCGAGCACTCCTGCCTGAACCGGCTGCAGCTGCGCAACACGCTGGAGATGGTCGACCTCGCGGACCAGGCGACGTCGCTGCAGCTGGTCGGCCGGCTCGCCAACCCCCTGCACGGCCGATGACCGCCGTCCCGCACCCGGGTGGGCTCCCGGCGCATCTCTCGGGCGGGACACGCCGGGGGCCCTCCCGGGCGCGGGACGCGAGGGGGCGGGCATGAGCGTGCTCACCGTGCGGGCCGCCTCGCTCGAGGCGCTCGCCTTCGAGCAGGGTCGCCGGACCGTCGAGGTCGCCGAGGACCGTCTGCTGGAGGACCTCGCCCACGTGCAGGCCGTCACGGGCACCGTCTGGGACGAGTTCTGGAGCCGGTCGCTGCTCGTGCGCACCGCGCGACGCGCGCACGAGCGGCTCGACGACGAGACGCGCGGCTTCGTCGACGCCTACGCGGCGGGGGTGCGGGCCGCGGGGATCGAGGACTGGCAGGACTGGACGTCGCTCGGCGTCTTCGCCGTCCACCACGCGCTCTTCGGCTCCCTCGGCCACCACCTGTGGCGGCGTCACGCCGCGCGCGTGCTCGGCTCCGACGCGGCGCGCGCGCTCGCGCAGGAGGTGCCGGCCCTCTCGGGCAGCAACGCCTGGGTCGTGGGAGGCCGCAGGTCGACCGACGGTGCGCCGCTCATCGGCGCCGACCCGCACCGCATCGTCACGGTGCCCAGCGTCTACCAGCGGGTCCACCTCGTGGCCGGCGACGCCGACGTCGACGTCGTCGGGCTGACGTTCCCGGGCGTGCCGGGGGTGCAGCACTTCGGGCACACCGGCACGGTCGCGTGGGCCATCACCAACGCGATGGCCGACACCCAGCGGCTCGTCGACGTCGAGGCCGACACGCCGCGCGACGTCGTCGAGGGCGTGTCGGTGACGGCCGACGGCCCGATCGTCCTCGAACGTCCGGACGGCTCCGGCGTGGCGGTGCGCAGCGTGCCGTGGCTGCTGGACGACCTCGGGTTCGCGGCCTTCGTGCCGCTGCTGCGCGCCCGCACCACCGCCGACGTCGACGCCGCCCTCGACCACTGGGTCGAGCCGGTCAACGACGTGCTCGTGGCCGACGTCGACGGTGCCGTGCTGCACCGGGTCGCCGGCCGGGTGCCGTGGCGCGAGACGTCGGGCGAGTGGTCGGGCTGGGTCGTGCCGCACCGCCGACGGGTGGGGCCGACCGAGCACGCCGTGGTCGCCAACCACCGGCAGGGCGGGCACAGCGCCGCGCTGGCCGACGAGCTCGCGCCCCCGCACCGCGGCCGTCGCCTGCACCAGCTGCTCGCGTCGTCGCCGACGCTCGATGTCGAGACCGGCGCGGCGCTGCACGCCGACACGCTCCTGCTGCCGGCCGCGCACTGGCAGCGCAGGCTGGGGGAGCTGGCGATGTCGTCGGAGCCGGCCGAGGTGCGCCAGGTGCGTGACCGGCTCCTTGCCTGGGACGGGCACATGGACGCCGCGTCGAGCGACGCCGCCCTGTTCGCGCTGCTGCGGTCCGCCGTCGTCCGACGTCTGGTCGCGCACCCCGCGCTCGCCCCGCTGCACGAGCCGTCCGACGACCCGTGGACGGGCCCCGAGGAGCTGTTCGCGCCCTGGCTGCGCCCCGAGCCGCGCGTGGCGCTCGCGCTCGACCGCTGGCTCGAGGACCCGACGGCGGCGTCACCGCTGCTCACGTCGTTCGACCTCGACTGCACGCTGCTCGCCGCGCTGCGCGAGGTCGCGCCGTCGGCGGGCGACGTGGGGCCCTGGGGCGACGTGCACACCTTCACGACCCCCGACGGCGAGGTGCTGCGGCTCGGCGGCGACGACGGCTGCGTGCTGTCGACGTCGTCGCTGCCCGGCCTGGACGACCGGGTGTGGCGCGGCCCGGTCGCGCGACTGGTGTGGAGCCTCGGCGACCGGTCGCGCAGCCGCTGGACCCTGCCCGACGAGACGGACGTGTGGGCGGCGGGCTCGACGTCGCCCCTGGAAGAGGACCTCGCATGACGTTCACGCACCGCCCGCTCGACCCGGTGGCCGACCTCGACCTGGTCCACGGCTGGGTGACGCAGGAGCGCGCCGAGTTCTGGGGGATGACCGACCACACGCGCGAGGAGGTCGGGGAGGTGTACGCCTACCTCGACTCCCTGTCGACGCACCACGCGTACCTCGTCCACGAGGTGGCCGCGGCGCCTCACGATGCGGTGCCGGTCGCGATCTTCCAGACCTACGAGCCGCAGCACGACCCGGTGGGGGAGGCGTACGCGGTGCAGGAGGGGGACCTCGGTGTGCACCTCTTCGTCGGCCCCGGCGAGCCAAGGCCGGGCTTCACGGGCTCGCTGGTCGCCTACGTACGACATGTGCTGATGGCCGACCCCGCCGTCCGTCGGCTCGTGGTCGAGCCCGACGTCCGCAACGAGCGCTCCGTGTCGCGCTTCCTGCGCGAGGGCTTCGAGCGCGGCCCCGTCGTCGACCTGGGCCACAAGACCGCCCAGCTCGCCTTCCTCCCCCGCCCCACCTGACCCCCGCGCCGCGCACGTTTACGTGGGGCCCCACGTAAACGTGCGATAGCGACGCATGTTTGCGGTGGGGGGAGCGTGTTTGCGTGGGGCCCCACGCAAACGGTCACGGTGTGAAGGGGTGGCCGGTGGCCGCGTCGTACAGCTCGACGTCGGCGAGGGGGACGGTGCGGCGGGAGACGCCGACCTTGGTCCACGTGAACCCCTCGGGCGGGTCCTCCCCGGGAGCGGTCACCGCGACGAGGTGCACACCGTCCACCCCGTCCTCGAACGCGGCCACGTAGTCGGCGGCACCCCCGCCGGGCAAGAGGTACCGGGCGCGGAGGCCGACGTGGGGCGCCGGGCGCACCGGGCCGCGACCGTTGCGCCAGCCGTAGGCGGGGGTGTCGTAGAAGGAGATGACGCGACGTCGACCGTCGGCCTCGAGGCGCCACAGCTCGGCCCCCGACGGCGCCCGCGTCTCGCGGAGCACGCCGTCGACGACCTCGACGCCGGGCAGCTCGGGCAGCACCAGGAAGTCGACGAACCGACCCGCTCCGGGCTCCGGGTCGGGGTGGTCGAACGCCGCCCGCGCCGCGTCGGCGTCGGCGTACGTCGCCTGCTCGAGCGGCACGACCGGACCGCCGACGACGTCGAGCCCCTCGAGCACGACGCCCGTGGTCTGCGCCGGGGTGAGCAGCGCGAACCAGCGCCGCCGCACGGTGGGGGTCACGGGACGAGCAGGACCTTGCCGGTCGCGCGACGCTCGTCGATCTCGGCGAGCGCCTGCGCGGCGTCGTCGAGGCCGAACGTGGCGCCGATCGGCGGCGTCAGCGCACCTGAGGCCAGGTGCGGGGCGATCGCGGCCCACTCCTGTGCCACGTGCCCGGGGCGGGCGAGCGCGTAGGCACCCCAGCCGACGCCGACGACGCTGAGGTTGTTGAGCAGCAGCCGGTTCACCTTGACCTCGGGGATGTCGCCCGCGGTGAAGCCGACGACCAGCAGGCGGCCGTCCTCGCGCAGGCTGCGCAGGGAGTCGGTGAACCGGTCGCCGCCGACGGGGTCGACGACGAGGTCGACCTTGCCCGACGCCTTCACCGCGTCGAGGAAGCCGTCGGCGAGCACGAACTCGTCGGCGCCCGCGTCGATCGCGACGGCACCCTTCTCGGCGGTCGACGTGACGGCGACGACGTGACCCGCGCCGAAGGCCTTGGCGACCTGGATCGACGCGGTGCCGACGCCGCCTGCCGCGCCGTGGACGAGCACGCGCTCACCCTCCGCGAGCCGGCCGCGCTCGACGAGCGCGAAGTAGGCGGTGAGGTAGTTCAGCGGCACCGAGGCGCCCTGCTCGAAGGAGACGGAGTCCGGCAGCGGGAACGTCATGTCGGGCTGGGTGACGGCGTACTCCGCGAACCCGCCGAGCATGCAGAACCCGGCCACGCGGTCGCCCGGCGCGAAGCCCGAGCCCTCCGGCGCCGACACGACCTCGCCCGCGACCTCCGAGCCGGGGACGAACGGCAGCTCGGGCTTGAGCTGGTACAGCCCGCGGGTCTGCAGCACCTCCGGGAAGGAGACGCCGGCGGCCCGTACCCGTACGAGCACCTGGCCCTCCGCGGGCGTCGGGTCGGGGAGCTCGGTGACCTCGACGGCCGAGGGCCCGTCGAGCGTCGTGATCTGCACGGCACGCATGGCCCGACCCTAGGGCCGCCACCCGTGACTAAGCAAGCGCTTAGTCAAGATCGGTGGGGTGTCCGCTGCCGGGCCCCGGCACTCACCACGGGAATCCCTCGCCCACCCTGGGAAGCGTCCGCAGGTGAGTGGGGGAGAACCATGGTGGGCTGCTGATTCCCATGACCTCATGGGAATCAGCGGGCACGCAGGATCACGGGGGCCTTGTCGTCGGGGACGTTCGTGATGTTGCGCAGGCGCGGGCCGGTGGGCTGCTCGGTGTGCACCGCGAAGCGCTGCAGCACCTCGCGCAGGACGACCGTGCCCTCCATCAGTGAGAAGGCCGCGCCGATGCAGCGCCGCACGCCCCCGCCGAACGGGATCCACGTGCCCGCCGACACCTCGCCGTCGAGGAACCGGTCGGGCCGGAACAGGTGCGCGTCGGCGAACGACGACTCGCGGCTGTGCGACAGCATGATCGACGGCGCCACCGTCGTGCCGCGCGGCAGGCGACGCCCCGCGACCACCTGGTCGCTCTGCAACGACCGCGCCACGAAGTCGATGATCGGGTGCAGCCGCATGGCCTCCTTGAGGCACGCCTCGAGGAACACCTCGTCGCCCTGGTCGGCAGCCGTGGTGGCCCGCGTCAACAGGTCAGGGTGCTGGCCGAGCTCGTGCAGCGTCCACGACAGCGCCGAGGCGGTCGTCTCGTGCCCGGCCAGCAGCAGCGTGACCAGCTGGTCGCGCAGCTCCTGGTCCGACAACGGCTCCTCGCCGTCGCCGCCCCCCGCGCGCAGCAGCCGCGACAGCACGTCGTCGCGACCCTCCAGCCCGTCGCGCGCGTGCTCGGCCCGACGCTCGGCGATCTCCGCGTACAGCAGCGCGTCGACCTCGCGCAGGTTCGTGAAGAACCCGCGCCATGGCGGCACCTTCCGCAGCCGTGGGAAGATCCACGACAGCAGGATGCCGGCGTCGATGTCGACGATGCGCGTGACCTTCGGGCGCAGCACCGCCAGCCGCTCCTCGTCGGTGACGCCGAAGACCACCTGCAGGATGACCTCGAGCGTCAGCGCGTTCATCGCGTCGAGCGTCACGAGCCGCTGGCCGTCGTGCCAGCCCTGGACGGCCTCCTTCGCCAGGCCCTCCACGAGCGGCCGGTAGCTGCGCATCGCCGGACCCGTGAACGCCGGCATCAGCAGCTTGCGTCCGCGCTGGTGCTCCGCGTCGTCCGTGAGCAGCAGCGAGTGGTCGCCCATGACCGGACGCAGGATCGCGTTGCCCTCGCCCGCGTGGAACTGCGACGGGTCGGCCGCGAAGATCTCCTTCACGTCGGCCGGGTCGGCGTGGACGACGATCGTCCGTGGCCCCGGCAGGATCTGCACGGAGAACGTGTCCCCGTACCGGGCGTGCGCGTCGCGGACGAGCGGACCCCGCTTCCGCATGAAGCGCATGGTCATGAGCAGCGGGTTCCCCCGCGGGCCCGGCGGCACGTCGTAGCCGTGCTCGTCCCCGACGCCGCCGACCTGGCCCGGGCCCGTCACGTCAGGCCGCCTTCTCCCACGCGAAGTCCTGCGCCTCGACCTTGCGCGTCGCCCACCAGTAGCGGAACGTGAAGCCGGGCCAGATCGTGCGGTTCTTGCCCTGGCTGTCGAGGTACCAGCTGGTGCAGCCGCCCTGGCTCCACACGCCCTTGCTGACCTTCTCCTGCAGGGCGTCGTTGAACTCGCGCTGCGCCTGCGACGTCGGCTCGACGGCCTGCGCGCCACGCTCGTCCATCTCATCGAGCATCGCGATGATCCACTTCGTCTGCTGCTCGATCATGAACACGACCGAGTTGTGGCCGAGCGCCGTGTTCGGGCCCAGCAGGAAGAAGAAGTTCGGGAAGTCGGTGACCGAGATGCCCAGGTAGGTCTCGATGCCCTTCTCCTTGAACGTCTTCGACAGGTCGCGGCCACCCTTGCCGGTCACGTGCACCCACTCGAACGCGTCGGTCACGTGGAAGCCCGTGCCGTAGATGATGACGTCGGCCTCGCGGAACGTGCCGTCCTTGGCGCGGATGCCGTCGGCGGTGATCTCCTCGATGCCGTCGGTGACGAGCTCGACGTTGTCGCGGTTGTAGACCGGGACGTAGTTGTCGGTCTTGAGGATGCGCTTGCAGCCCAGGCGGTAGTCGGGGATCAGCTTCTCCGCGACCTCCGGGTCCTTCACGGTGCGGCGGATGTAGTCGGAGACCTTGTTCTCCATGACCTTGGAGACGTTCTGGAGCGGGCCGGTGAACGCCAGCTGCTGCGCCTCGTTCAGCCAGTACATGGCGTTGCGGTACGCGCGGGTCCCGCCGGGGAGCCTCTTGATGAAGGCGCCCTTGCGGCCCTCGATGTCGTGGTTGTGCTTCGGCACGACCCACGGCGCGGTGCGCTGGTAGACGTCGAGCTGCGCGACGTCGCCGACGATCTGCGGGATGAACTGGATGGCACTCGCGCCGGTTCCGACGACTGCGACCTTCTTGCCGGTGAGGTCGACGTCGTGCTGCCACTGCGCGGAGTGGAAGCGCGGGCCGCTGAAGCTCTCGGCCCCGGGCAGGTCGGGGATGTTCGGGATGTGCAGGCCGCCGATGCCGGACACGACGACGCGGGCGTCGTAGGTCTCCTTGCTCGTGCTGACCGTCCACCGCAGCCGGTCCTCGTCCCACACGGCGCCGGTGACCTCGGTCCCGAAGTGGATGACGTCGTAGAGGTCGTGCTTGCGCGCCACCGAGCGCATGTACTCCCAGATCTCCTGCTGGCCGGAGTACTCGCGGCTCCAGTCCTTGTTCAGCTCGTAGGAGAAGGAGTACATGTGGGACTGGATGTCGCACTCGGCTCCGGGGTAGGTGTTGTCGCGCCAGGTGCCGCCGACGTCGTCGGCCTTCTCGATGACGACGAAGTCGTTGCGCCCCGCCTCGCGCAGCTTCATCGCCATGCCCATGCCGCTGAAACCGGTACCGATGACCAGGGTGTCGGTGGTGATCATGTTTCGGATACTATCGGTATCCGAGTTCCGTGACCAGTGTCGCGGACCACGTCACAGGGAGGCAGCGGTGAGCGTCGACAGCGAGCGCGGCACCACGCGCGCGGAACGCCAGGCCCAGACCCGTGAACGGCTCGTCGAGGTCGCGCGCGAGCTCTTCCTCGCCGACGGCTACGCCGGTACCTCGCTCGACAAGGTCGCCGTCGCGGCCGGATTCTCCAAGGGCGCCGTGTACTCCAACTTCTCCGGCAAGGAGGAGCTCTGCATGGCCGTGCTCGACACCATCCACGAGGAGCAGGTCGAGGGCGTCGTCGCCGCGTTCACCGCCGACACCGACCTCGACGGACGGATCGACGCCTTCGCCGCCTGGGTGCGCGAGAAGCTCGGCAAGCCGCGCTGGACGGCGCTCGAGGTGGAGTTCGCGGCCGTCGCGCGCCAGAGCCCCTGGGTCGCCGGCGAGCTCGTGAAGCGTCACCGGATGCTCGTCGCGGCCAGCGCCGACCTGATCGACCGCGTCCTCGCCGACGCCGGCCTCCGCCTCGACTTCGGCGCCCACAAGGCCGCCGTCGCGCTCCTCAGCCTCGGCATCGGCCTGGGCGCCATGCGCTCGCTCGACCCCGAGCTCGACGTCGACGTCTTCGCCGAGACGATGCGCGCGCTGCTGCGCAGCTCGACCTCAGCCTGAGGTCAGGCTGGGTCTGGACGCGCGCCAGGTTTCCGCTGGTCGAGTCGTCAGGACGGCGAGCGCCAGCGAGCTCGTCCTGACGTATCGAGACCACCCGGCAAGGGCTCAGCGTGGCTGCGTCGACGTGCTCGGGACTGAATTCTCACCAGGTCTCGATCTCCGCCGCGGCTACGCCCCTCGTGCGGCGGCTCCAGCGGGACCGGCTTCGCCGGTGCACCACTCGTCCGTCGCGGCTACGCCCCTGCTGCGACGGCTCCACATCCCCGAACCGCTCGGGCGCGGAGCGCCCTCGGGTTCGGTGATCAGTAGCCGCCGTTGTCCTTGAAGCGCTGGAAGCTGCGCTCGATCTCGGCCTCGGCCTCGACGCGGCCGGTCCAGTTGGAGCCCTCGACGGACTTGCCCGGCTCGAGGTCCTTGTAGACCGTGAAGAAGTGCTGGATCTCCAGGCGGTCGAACTCGGCCACGTGGTGGATGTCGCGCAGGTGCTCCTGGCGCGGGTCGGTCGCGGGGACGCACAGGACCTTGTCGTCGCCACCCGCCTCGTCGGTCATCCGGAACATGCCGATCGCGCGGCACGTGATCACGCAGCCGGGGAAGGTGGGCGACGGCAGCAGCACGAGCGCGTCGAGCGGGTCGCCGTCCAGGCCCAGGGTGTCGTCGATGAAGCCGTAGTCGGCCGGGTACTGCGTCGCGGTGAAGAGCGTGCGGTCGAGGCGGATCCGGTGGTCCTTGTGGTCGACCTCGTACTTGTTGCGCTCCCCCTTGGGGATTTCCACGGTCACATCGAAGATCACGGGCCGGGCCTCTCGTGGGTTGCTGATCGTCCGAGCGAGGTGTCGCCGGGGCCGGACGGACCACCGGGCCTGCGCTCTGGGTGCATAGTCTGGCCCATGTGACGCGACGTGACCGAGGCAGGGTCGGGCTGCCGTGGCTGCTGGGCACCCTCGTGCTCGTCGGCGCGCTCGTCGCCGCCGTCGCGTTCGGATGGACCACGGGGCGGCTCAACCCGCTCGTGTGCGGCGGTGCCTGCGGTCCCGAGGCCGTCGCGACCCCGGCCGGGCTCACCCTCGACACGGTGCCCGAGCGCACCGCCCCCGACCCCGTCGTCACCCGACGTCCCGACCCCGACGCCGTGCGCGCCGCCGTGGGGGGCCTGCTCGACGACCCCGACCTCGGCGGGCGCGTCGGCGTGAGCGTCTTGGCGCTCGACGGCACGTCGCTGCTCGACCGCGACGCGTCGGCGACGTTCGTGCCCGCGTCGACGACGAAGCTGCTCACGGCGTACGCCACGTTGTCCAGGCTCGACCCGACCGCGCGATTCTCGACGTCGACCGTGCTGGACGGCGAGCAGGTGGTGCTGGTCGGTGGCGGCGACCCCTACCTCGCCTCGACCAGGCCGAGCCGACCCACGCGCGTCGACCGCGCCGACCTGCGCACCCTCGCGGGACGCACCGCCGACGCGCTGCGGGCCGCCGGCCGCACGACCGTGCGGATCGGCTACGACGCCGGCCTGTTCACGGGGCCCGCCGTCAACCCGACGTGGGAGTCGTCCTACGTCGCCGACCAGGTGGTCACGCCCGTCAGTGCCCTGTGGGCCGACCAGGGGGAGCGTGACGGCGTGCGCAGCACCACCCCCGCGCAGGACGCCACGGCGCGCTTCGCCGGCTACCTGCGCGACGCCGGCATCCGGGTGCGCGGCGACGCGACCCGCGCCGACCCCGGCTCGAGCGCCCAGCCCCTGGCCGTGGTGCGCAGCGCCACGGTCGCGCAGGTCGTCGACGCGATGCTCGTGCGCAGCGACAACGAGGCCGCCGAGGTGCTGCTGCGGCACGTGGGCATCGCCGCCGGCGGCGCGGGCAGCGTGGCCGACGGGACCCGCGCCGTCGTGGCCACGCTGCGCGAGAACGACGTCCCGGTCCCGGGCCTGCGGCTGCGCGACGGCAGCGGGCTGTCGCGCGCCAACAGGATCGCGCCGGCGACCCTGGCAGGCGTGCTGCGCGCGGCCTCGGCGCGGGCGGCCACCGCGCCGCTGCTGGCCGACCTCCCGGTCGGCGGGTTCACCGGCACGCTCGCGAACCGGTTCGGCACCGACTCCGCCGGTCGCGGCCTGGTCCGGGCGAAGACCGGCACGCTGACCGGCGTGCACTCCCTCGCCGGCTACGTCACCGACCGCGACGGCACGCCCCTCGTCTTCGCCGTCATGACCGACGACACCGACGACGTGAACCCCTTCGTCACGCAGGCCGCGATCGACGACGTCGCGGCTGCGCTCGCCGGCTGCTCCTGCGGCGGCTGAAGAACAGTCCTGTAGTTCTGGCGTTCTCGTGGCAGGAGTGACGTGTGGGACGCAGGATGGTGGTCCCGCCGGGTGGGGAAGCCCGACGGGTCGAGGGAGATCATCATGCGCAGGCTCGGGCTCGCGTGTGTCGCCGCACTGTTGTGCGCGACCACGCTCACCGTCATCAGCGGCACCACGTCGACGGCGGCATCGTCGACCCCGGTGGCGTTCCCGTCGAAGCCGAAGGGGCTCAAGGCGCCCGTGACGCTGCCGAAGGACGTCGACCCGGCCTCGGCGTACGTGCCGCAGGTGGCCTGCCAGCCCGGCACGCCACGCGGCGTCGCGCTGACGCGTGACCTGGTCATGCGCACCTACGGCGTCGGCGGCGCGGGGAACACGGCCCGCAGCTGCACCGAGGGGGTCTCCGAGCACGCCGACGGCCGCGCGTGGGACTGGATGGTCGACGTCACGAAGCCGTCCGAGCGCGCCGCGGCGGCGGACTTCCTGGCCTGGCTCACGAAGGACGGCGGCACGAACGCCCGACGGCTGGGCGTCATGTACGTCATCTACAACGAGAAGATCTGGGCGATCTACCGGGCCAAAGAGGGCTGGCGACCCAGCTCCGGCCACCGCGACCACGTGCACGTCTCGTTCAGCTGGAACGGCGCCCGGGGCACCACCAGCTTCTGGACGGGCAAGGTCCAGCCGGTCGACTACGGCCCGTGCGCCCGGTACAGCGGCCAGCCCGGCGTCGTGAACGGCCAGGCGCGCACGAGTCCCTGCCCCGCGCTCACGGCGCTCGTGCGCAAGACGTCGCGCAGCACCGAGGAGCTCGGCTCGCGCGCGTCGACCGTGCGTTCGGCGCAGACCGCGCTGGGCGTCAAGGTCACCGGCACGCTCGACACCACCACGCGGTCCGCGCTCGCGCGCTACCAGAAGGCGCACGACCTGCCGCCCACGGCGACCCTCGACCAGCCGACGTGGTCCTCGCTCGTCCCGGCCAGCACGACCTGGGACGCTGCCGGCTCGATGACGTCGAGCGAGGCGGCGCGCTACGGCGCGAAGAACTACCCGACCACCCTCGGTCCGTGGGCGACGGGCAAGTCCGTGCTGGTGCTGCAGGTCGCGCTCGCGGTGCCGCGCGCCGACCGCAACGGCTACCTCGGGCCGCGGACCGTCGCCGCCGTCAAGGCGCGGCAGCAGGCGCTCGGTCGCCCGGTCACGGGTCGCTGGTCGAAGGCCGACTGGGCGGCGCTGGCAGCAGCCTCCTGACCTGCGACGACGCCGTCGCCGTTGGACTGGTGCACGGCCGCCGGCCGCGCGACGATGGGTCCATGAGCGACGACCAGGTGCAGCGACCGGCCCGCGACGACCACGACGTCGACCGCAGCCACGGCAAGGACGAACGACGCTACGTGCCCTCCGAGGTCGACCCCAAGCGATGGGTCAAGCGCCTCGCGGCCGTGCTGGTGGGCGTGGCCGTGGTCTACCTGCTGGCCCTCGTGGCGGGGGCGTTCTTCCCGCGCTGGTGGGCGCAGCGCGTGGCCGACCAGGTCAACGGCGACATCACGAGCGGCGTCCTGTGGGGGCTCTTCTACGGGTTCGTGTTCACCATCGTGCCGCTGCTCGTCGTCGTGCAGCTGCGCCGGCGGTTCTTCAACTGGACCTGGCGCGGGATCCTGCTCCTCGTGGCCGTCGTGCTGGCCGCCCCCAACTGGTTCACGCTGTCGATCGTCGTCGGAGCCGGCAGTGCCGCGCACGCCGGCGAGCGGATCCTCGACGTCGACGCGCCGGGCTTCCGCGTGGCCAGCGCGATCGGTGCGGTGGGAGCCGTCGCACTCGTCGTCATCCTCACCGTCACGGGCGCGCTGGCCCACCGTCGCAGGCGCCAGGTGCGCGACCTCAAGGGTCAGCTGCACGAGCGCGACGAGCGTCCCGGGACGGGCGCCTGACGCCGAGTTGCGACGTCCGCGCACGGTGCCAGGCTGGGTCTCGCGGCACCCGCCGCGTACCCGACTCGAGGAGGAACCTCATGAGCGAGCAGAACCTTGAAGGACCCGCTGACGGTGGCGCCGAGGGCACCCCGGGTGTCCAGGACGGCGGCGCTGACGGTGGCGCCGAGGGCCCCGCTGACGGTGGCGCCGAGGGCACGCCGGGCGTGCAGGACGGTGGCGCCGACGGTGGCGCCGACGGCTCGGCGCACTGAGTCGTGACCACCACCGAGCAGGGCGGGCCGACCGGGACGACGTCACCTGACGTCGCCCCCGGTCGTCCGGCCCTGCGTCGGCTGGTCGTCGACCCCGTCGGCTTCGCCGCCGACACGTGGGGTCGGGCGCCGCTGCTCACCCGCGCGGCCGACCTGCCCGGCGCCTTCGACGACCTCTTCGGCGAGACCGCGGTCGACGACCTCGTCTCCACCCACGGCCTGCGTACCCCGTTCCTGCGGGTCGCGAAGGACGGCAGCACCCTGCCCACCCGCGCCTTCACGTCCGGCGGCGGCGTGGGTGCCGGCATCGCCGACCAGGTCGACGACACCCGCCTCACGGCACTGTTCGCCGACGGCGCCACGCTCGTGCTGCAGGCCCTGCACCGCACCTGGCCCCCGGTCGTGGCGTTCGCCCAGCAGCTCGTCGCCGACCTCGGCCACCCCGTCCAGGTCAACGCCTACGTCACGCCGCCGCAGTCGCGCGGCTTCGACGACCACTACGACGTGCACGACGTGTTCGTCCTGCAGATCTCCGGCGCCAAGCGCTGGCGCATCCACGCCCCCGTCCACGAGGCGCCCTTGCGCGACCAGCCCTGGACCGACCGTCGCGAGGCCGTGCGCGCCGAGGCGGAGCGCGAGTGCCTCATCGACGAGGTGCTCGAGCCCGGCGACGTCCTGTACCTCCCGCGCGGCACCCTCCACGCCGCGACGGCGCTCGGCGACGTCAGCACGCACCTGACGTTCGGCGTCCACACCTGGAACCGCCACCACCTCGCCGAGGAGGTCGTGGCCGCGGCCCTGGCTGCGGTCGCCGACGACCCCGACGTCCGCACGTCGCTGCCCCTGGGCGTCGACGTCGCCGACCCCGACGACCTCCACGCCCACGCCGAGCTGGTGCGCGACCGGCTGCTGGCCGCCGTCCGCGCCGTGCCCACCGACACGCTCGCCGCCGCGCTCGGGGGGCGCGACGGCACGTCGGGCCGCGCCGCACCCGTGGGTCCGCTGGCGCAGCTGCGCCTGGCCCAGGGGCTCACCGACGACACCGCGCTCGTGCTGCGCGGCAGCCTGGCGGCGCACGTCGCGGACGGGCACCTGCGCGGCCGGGGGGTCGACGTCGACGTCGCCGACCTCGAGGCCGACGTGCTCCACGGGCTGCTCGACGGCCAGGTGGTCACCGTCGCCCGTCTCGGGCACGAGACCGCGCGCCGGCTCGTCGCCGCGGGCGTGCTCGTGGCGGCCTGAGCCGCCCGTGGCCGACCTCGACGACCTCTGCGCCGCGCGCGCCCGCGTGCGCGCCGACCCCCTCCCGGGCACGGCGCTGCACGTGCAGCGGCTGCTGCTCGTCGAGCACCAGGGCCCGTGGCCGTTCCACGCGCTCGAGTCCGAGGGGCTGGACCCCGACGTCGTGGCCCGGCTCGTCGAGGCCACCCGCGAGGCGGGCGGTCGGACCGTCCTGATCCGCCGACCGGGGCGCCGCAGCGACGCCGACGGTCCCCGCGCGTGGGCCGTCGTCGACGTCCCCGCCGGCCGGCTGCGCTGGGGCACCTGGACCGAGCCGGCGGACCTGCTCGACTCGTGCCCCGTGCTGCGCGAGCCCGCCGACCACGACGGCTGGACCGACGAGCCGGCCGTGCTGGTGTGCGCGCACGGACGCCACGACACCTGCTGCGCCGTGCGCGGTCGTCCGGTGGCCGCCGCGCTCGCCGAGCGGTTCGGCGACGCGGTGTGGGAGTGCAGCCACGTGGGTGGCGACCGGTTCGCGGCGAACGTCGTGGTGGTGCCCGACACGACCTACTACGGCGGGCTCGACGACGACACGTCGCTCGACGTCGTCGCCGAGCACCTCGCCGGGCGCGTGACCCCCTGGGCGCTGCGCGGCAGCAGCGCGATGCCGCCCGTGGCGCAGGCGGCCGCGGTGGCGGTGCACGAGCGGTGGGGGCCGGGGGGCCCGCGCGACGTGCAGTGCGTCGAGGTGACCGCGCTGGCCGACGACCGCTGGCGGGTGCGCCTGTCGTGCGACGGCATCCTCCCGCCACGGGTGGTCGCCGACGTGCGCGCGGTGCAGCGCGAGGCCGCCGTGCTCACCTGCCAGGCACCTCGGGCGACGTCGGCCCGGGCGTTCGTGGTCGACGCGCTGGAGCCCGACGGCCGGTGAGCCTCCCCGGAGTTGTCCGTCCCGCCGCCTAGCGTCGGGCCGTGCGCACCAACCGGTTCGAGGGCTTCTGCGCCGCCTGCACCCTCCACGTGCTCGCGGGAGCCGGCCGGCTCACCGGCACGCCGGGCGCCTGGCGCACGTGGTGCGTCGCCTGCGCACCCCGCCCGCCGGCACGGGGCGGGCACGACGGGTGGCACCGGCTGCCGCTCGCCTCGCTCGACCTCGAGACCACCGGCACCGACGCGCTGCACGACCGCGTGGTGAGCTTCGCGCTGCTCGACGAGCCCGGCTTCGAGATCACCGGCCTCGTCCGGCCGGACGTCCCCGTGCCCGAGGCAGCCGCCGCCGTCCACGGCATCACGGACGCGATGCTGCAGGACGCCCCGACGTCGGCGGAGGCGCTGCCGGTCGTGCTCGACTGGCTCGCGACGCTCGCCGAGCGCCGGGTGGGTCTCGTGGTGTTCAACGCCTGCTACGACCTGTCGATGTTGCGCGCCGAGGCGCGCCGGCACGGGCTCGCCGAGCCCGACTGGGAGCGGTTGCTCGTCGTCGACCCGTACGTCGTCGACTGGGGGATCGAGCGTGGCGCGCTGGGTCGTCGTCGCCTCGGCGACGTCGCCGCCTACTACGGGGTCGCGCTCGACGGTGCGCACGACGCCACGTGCGACGCGGTCGCCGCGCGACAGGTGGCGGTCGAGCTGGCGGCCAGACACGCCGACGTCGGCACGCTCGACCTGGAGCAGCTCATGCACGCCCAGCGCGGGTGGTACGCCGAGCGCGCGGAGGACTGGAACGCCTACGCGCGGCGGGTCGGCCGCGACCTCGACGACCCCGCCGGCTGGCCGCTCGTCGGCTAGATGGGCCGGGGGGCCTCGGGGTCGACGCCCCGGACACGGTCCAGGATCGCCGTCGCGGCCGCGTCGGGCGCCTGCTCCGGTATCCAGTGCGTCACGCCCTCGAGCACCTCGTACCGGTAGTCGGCGCTCACGTGCGCGCCGCACGTGTCGGCCCCGGCCCGACCGATGGCGAGGTCGTCGTCGCTCCAGACGAAGGTGGTCGGCACGTCGACCGACGGCAGACCCGCCAGCTCCGGGGTCATGGCGCGGTACCAGCCGAGCGCCGCGGTGAGCGCCCCCGGCTCCTGCAGCTGCGCGACGTAGGCGTCGACGAGGTGCTGGGCCAGGCCGCCGATCACGGTCTGCGCGGTCACCGGGTCGAGCACGAGCGTGGCGCCCTGCTCGCCGTGGCGCAGCGACTCCAGGAGCCGCTGCTCGAAGACCGGGTCGAAGCTGAGCACGTGCACGGTCCCGCCGGCGACGTACGGCGCCACCACGGCCGGGCCGAGGGCGGTGCGCGCGGCGTCGACGAGGGCGTCGACGTCCTTGGTCTGGGCCGCCTTCAGCGACAGCGCCTCGTAGATCCGGACCAGGTCGCGGATCGCGATGCCCTCCTCGAGCAGCTGCTGCAGCACCCGCTGCACCTCGCCGAGCGACAGCAGCGCCGGGGTGAGCTCGTCGACCACGTTGGGGTGGGTGCGCTTGACGACGTCGGTGAGGAGCCGGACGTCCTCGCGGCCCAGCAGCCGGGCGGCGTAGGTGGTGACGACCTGGGAGAGGTGGGTGGTGATGACCGCGGAGCGCTCCACGACGGTGGCGCCGGACAGCTCGGCCTGGGCCCGCAGCTCGGCGGGGATCCACTTGGCCTCGAGGCCGAACACCGGCTCCTTGGTGGCCTCGCCGGGAAGCGAGCCGAGGAAGTCGCCGATCGCCAGGATGGTGCCCGGGGGCGCCTCGCCACGGGCGACCTCGATGTCGAAGAGCTTGATGGCGTAGGTGCGGCTGGGCAGCTCGAGGTTGTCCCGGGTGCGCACGAGCGGCACGACCACGCCGAGGTCGCCGGCGATCTTGCGGCGCAGCGCCTTCACCCGCTGCAGCAGGTCGCCGCCGTGGGCCTGGTCGACCAGGTCGATCATGTCCGCGGACAGCTCCAGGCCCAGCGGGTCCACCTGGATCTCCTCGGCCAGCTGCTCGGGGTGGTCGGCGGCGGGGAGCTCGGCGACCTCGTCGGTGGCCTCGACCGCTGCCGGCTCCTCGCGACCGGCCCGGGCGGACAGCAGCAGCATCACGCCGCCGACGACGAGGAAGGGGATCTTCGGCAGGCCGGGGATCAGGCACAGGGCCATCGCGCCGAAGCCGGCGATCTGCAGGGCGTTCTTGTTGCCGGTGATCTGCTTGACGATGTCGGAGCCCATGTCGGACTCCGCGGCGCTGCGGGTGACGACCAGGCCGGTGGCGACCGAGAGCAGCAGGGCCGGGATCTGGCTGACCAGGCCGTCGCCGACCGTCAGCAGCGAGTAGGTGGAGACGGCGTCGCCGGGGGACATGCCGAGCTGGGCCAGGCCGATGGCCATGCCGCCGATGAGGTTGACGACGGTGATGAGGATGGCGGCGATCGCGTCGCCCTTGACGAACTTCGAGGCACCGTCCATCGCGCCGTAGAAGTCGGCCTCGGCGTGCACCTCCTGGCGACGGCGACGTGCCTCGTCCTCGTCGATGAGCCCGGAGTTGAGGTCGGCGTCGATCGCCATCTGCTTGCCGGGCATCGCGTCGAGGGTGAACCGGGCGCCGACCTCGGCCACGCGCTCGGCGCCCTTGGTGATGACGACGAACTGGATGATCAGCAGGATCACGAAGATGATCAGTCCGACGATCAGCGAGCCGCCGACCACGAAGTGCCCGAAGGTCTCGATGACCTTCCCGGCGTAGCCGTCCAGCAGCACCAGCCGGGTCGCGCTCACGTTGAGGGCCAGGCGGAAGAGCGTCATCACCAGCAGCACGGCCGGGAAGGCGGCGAAGTCCAGGGGGCGCTCGACCGACATCGCGGTGAGCAGCACCAGCAGCGCGCCGGCGATGTTGGCCGCGATCAGCAGGTCGAGCACGACCGGCGGCAGCGGGACGACGAGCATCACGACGATCATGACGATCCCGACGGGGACGCCGATCTGGGTCAGTCGCTGGAGGGACATGCGGGCCTTCCGGGGTCGTGGAGCTCACTCGACCAGCCGTCCTGGCTGCAGCGACGCCCTCCTGGCGTCGGGGGTCCTATCGACCGGCGGGCACGGCACCTGAGGGGTTCGACCCGGCCGCGGCGGCCGCGGTCGGTGTCCGGCGGCGCCGCGCGCCGGCGTGCGGCACGTCCGGCAGGGCGGCCTCGCCGCGCGGGGAGCGGTGGGTGCCGGCGTACGACCCGCGCTGGCGGCGGCTGATGACGAACGCCAGCACGTGCGCCACCGCGGCGAACAGCTCGGTCGGGATCTCCATGCCGACCTCGGTGGAGCGGTAGAGCGCACGGGCGAGCGGGACGTCCTGCACGAGGGGTACGCCGGCGTCGGTGGCCACCTCACGGATCCGCGCCGCCACCACGCCGGCCCCGCGCGCCACGACGACCGGGGCGCCGCGCTCGGGCTGGTAGCGCAGGGCGACCGCCACGTGCGTGGGGTTGACCAGCACGACGTCGGACTCCATCACGTCGGCGATCATCCGGTTGCGCGCGTTGGCCAGCTGGCGGGACCGGATCTGACCCTTGAGCATCGGGTCGCCCTCGGCCTGCTTGTGCTCGTC
>LULG01000259.1_pt1 | contig 30479 bp, 39 predicted proteins | sample 728211 | NCBI WGS metagenome assembly LULG01 (sample SAMN03860295, study PRJNA289734) | marine metagenome | biome: seawater column; feature: ocean; material: water; isolation source: Red Sea water column Station 169 - depth 200m | place: Saudi Arabia: Red Sea | collected 2011-10-15 | depth 200 m | reverse complement strand
ATTTTCTGGATCAAAAACACTTTCTATCACTCTTGGTTTGTTTTTTGCATCTATAGGATAATCGCACTCATGTGTTACTCCGTGCAATCTATCTTTTGCACCTAATTCATAAATTAATTCTGTAGCACTAGGTAAAAACGAAACAATTCTTTTTTCTTTCATTTGAATAAAATTATTCTTTAGATGTCTTTAACTTTATGTCAATTATTTAGTTATGAATTATTTATTATTCATAAAATATACTGAAATTCATGCCTACAACCGGTTCAGAAATAAGAAAAGGAATTGAACAAAACTGGCATGAATATTTATCAAAATATGCTAATCTATTCTCGTCAAACGAAATACAAGGTTCTAGTCCACCATCTGTCTTTGTAGGCTCATATGGATATCCCAAAGTAGGAATTGGTCCCATGCTTCCTCCAATTCATGGTGACACACAACTTCTAGATTCTCCTGAAAAATGGATTGGAAAAAATCTTGAAGAAATTGTTAATTATAGATTAAATCTTGTGCGGGGAATTCAGAAAACAGGTATAGAAGATACAGGCAGTCGTTTTGTTGAAAGTCTACACGAACTGGCAATGTCTTCGGGCTCAATTGATTCTGAAGTAAAATTTCTAAAAAACCCTGCTCCGATTCCGTCAATTGATGGACCTATGATACTGATCTAAAAGCAGAAGATGCTGTAATGAAATTGTACAATTCTGGAATTGAAATTTCAAAAATTCAAAAATGTTTCAGCATTGGAATGTTTGGAAAAAACAGAAAGTTAGTACCAACAAAATGGAGCATTACTGCAACTGATCAAATCATATCTAATGAATTGATGTTAGATATTCTGAATTTTGACATTCTAGATCAGTTTCTTGTGTTCCATTTTGATCATCTGGGAAACATATTCTCTGTGATTTTATTTCCACATAGATGGTTATTTGAAATGCAAGAGGCATGGCATGACAAAAACTCTATTGGATTTGGAAGTGATTATGAAAACGCAAAAGGTATAGATCATCCTCCTACTATTGCAGGTGCATATTTTGCAGGAAAGCTAGCCGTTGCTGAATACCTTGAAAAAATCCAAAAACAATCTGGTGTTATGATCTTTAGAGAAATTCAACCTGAATATGCGGTACCTGTTGGTGTATGGCAAGTTCGTGAAGGTATACGTGAAGCTATGAAGAGTTCCCCTCAAGAAGTATTTTCATTAAATGATGCAATTGATCTTGCTACAAAACGTATGAGTATAAGTAAAAACGAGTGGTTATCTCACGGAAAAATGCTCAAACTCATAGAACAGACTAGTATGTCTGATTTCTTCTAATATTTGCATATTTATTGAGAGTCTCCAAAAAACACTCAATGGAAAACAAGAGCGTTATGATAGCAATTTTGCTTGTGTTATCTCCAATCTTCTTTACAATTGTAATTTATCCTGATAGTTTCAGTCTTAGCTGGAATCAAGGCCGTGGCGGATTCTTATTTGCAGGTGCATTTCTTGCAGCAGAACTAATTGGTCTAAAATTTGCCATACCAAAAAAGCGCTTTTTTTATTGCATACCATTAGCAGCACTAACAATCGCTTACTACATCTCACTTGAATTTGGTGTACATGATTACATCATGAGTTTAGTTGATGTCTTTGGTGTCTTAGAATATTCTTGGCCTTGGTTGTTTGATTTTGCCGTAATGGCAATTTTCGTTACTGCATCACTTGCAATACTGTTTGGCAGAAAATGGATTAGAATTGGTCCTGCAGGTCCGATATTCCTTTCAGGTAATGCAATAATTCTTGCACTTGATTCATTTTTCCCATATGATACACTTGGTCCTTTACAATACATTGTTCCATACTTTGTACAAGCCAACGTTTGGGTCATAACTGCACTTGATCTTGGCGTTGCAACAGCTCGTGATAATCTAATGTTCTTGAATGGTGATTTTGGACCATTTGCTTTACAGGTATTCTGGCCTTCTGCTGGTGTTCACAGTATTATCATCTATTCTCTTGTCATGATGGCATTTTTAATCAAAATGAGAATTCCACGTAATAGAAAATAGGAATTTTTGGAACAATATTTGTAAACATGATCCGAATATTTTCACTATCTGTTTATGCATTGAAAGTAACAACTGATCCTGAAGCTTGGGAAGAATTTCATTCTGTAGCTGGAGAAATTATGTTCCTTCCGTGGCTGTTTATTTTCTTATTGGTTGTAACTGCAATTGAGACAAAACGTCTCAAAAAGATAGAATCTCAAAAAGAATCTAAAAATAACTCGTAATGTTACTCTGACCTTCAACATCAGAAAATTCTGAAATCCTAACTCCTATTCTTCTTACTAACATTTCTTGCTCTACTAACGCTTCTTCTAATAACTGATTTACAATTTTTTTTAATTCTTCAAGATTATTTCCTGGATTTCTTAACATTCTTGACTTTGTTTTTGTAGACAAATCTTCATTAACAAACTGAATTCCAATTGAGCGATACATTTTGTTATTTTCCATTGCAAGTTTATTCAATTGAATGCATAATTCTTGTACATTTTCTTGTAAAAATTCCAGTTCTTTAGAATTCTTCTTCAAAGTTGTAATCTTACTAAATTGAATTGTTGGCGGTCTTGGTTTTACCACCTCATTGTCTATTCCTCTTGCAGAATTGAAAATATATCCTCCAGTTTTTCTTCCAAATATTTTATTCAAATCAAATACATCTATCATTGTTAACTCTTCAATCGTATTCACATTCATCTGTGAAAAAACATCTTCAGTTTTTTTACCTATTCCAGGAATCTCTCTTATTTTCAATGACGATAAAAATTGTTCAATTTGTTCTGGTTTGACAGTTGTAAGTCCATCTGGTTTTTTAAAATCAGATGCAATTTTTGAAAGTAACTTATTTGGAGTTATTCCAATTGAACATGTTAATTTTAGATTATTTCTTATTTCATTTTTTAATTGTTGTGCTAAGTGTTGAGCTTTATCAAAGTCACCTTCTATTTTTTTTGTCACATCTAGGTATGCTTCATCTCTACCAACATACTCAAACACATCTGCATATTTTTCAATTATTTCCATTGCTTTAGATGAAATTTCTGAATAATAATCAAAATCAGCTGGTAAGAAAACTGCATCTTGTTCTTTTAGTTTATTTTTTGCTAAAATAATTGGTATGCCTGACTTTACACCAAATTTTCTTGCGTTATAATTTGCAGTTGCAATTGCTCCACTATCTCCTCCTCTCTCTGAAAATATACACACTGCTACACATTTTCCTTTAATTTTGGAATTTCTAATCTCTTCACATTGTGCATAAAAATAATCAAAATCAATATGAAATACAACTCGTCTTTCCATGATTAGTTTTAAAATTCAATTCTTATTACAATTACGTAATTTTATATCTGAATTATATTATTCATGTATAATGGAATCTCCAATTGAAGTAAATGATGATGGTGTTAAATTAAAACCTGAAATAATGGAGCCTGAAAAATTCTATCACTGTATATTCAAAGAAAAAGTCATTTTAGTTTTCAAGGATCATCAGGAATTCTTGAATTGCTTTGAAATTGAAGAATCAGATATTGTTGAAAAAATCAAATCATCGAAGGATGAAGATATTCATTCAGTACTAGAATCTTACATTGAAAAAGAGAAGCTTAAAAAACAATAAACTAGTTTTACAGTTTGATGAGTTCAAATTCCGATGCAGACGACATACACCACAAAGTGCACCTGAACCAGAACCACAAAGTGCACCTGAACCAGAAAAAAAACCATTTAGCCCTAAAGAAAAACCAACAAGAAATCTAATTTTGATTGGCGTCAAACCTCTAGTTACTTATGTTAATTCTACATTGACACAATTGTCTACTTTGCCAACTGTTACCATAAAGGCACGTGGAAAAAGAATAACGCAGGCAGTTGATGTATCACAATTCATTCTAAAACGAATGCATTCAATTGGCTACTCAATATCTGATGTTAGAATCTCTTCAGATGCTTTAGAATCAAAAGATGGTAAAACACGAAATGTTTCTACAATAGAGATTGATATTTCTCATAATTAACTAGAGTTTTAACAAAAAATCAATGCCGAAATATACCAAAATCAGGCTCAATCCTACAATAATTATCTTGAAATTTCTTTTTGAGAGATAATTTTTGGCCTTTGAAGAAAATGCCGCAATTGTGAACAACCACACGTAGTCCATCCATATGTGAAACAAAAATAAAATAACTATTCCAATTAATCCAAAACTTTCAATTGATTCTGAGATTAATACAAGACCAATTGTTAACCACCAAATAATAAAAAATGGATTTAACGCACTAAGAAGAACTCCTGCAACTAATGGCCCTTGTTTTGATTTTGTTTCTACACTGAACTCTTTTTTTGTTACTGCTCTTATCTGTATAATTGCAAATCCAAATAGACCTATTGCTCCTAAAACTGTGATTGTTGTTCTAATTTCTGGTATACTTTCAATTGAAAAAAATCCTATCCCTAAAAGTAATATCAATGGAAATTCGACTATGGTGTGACCTACTGCCATTTTCAAACCAGAAATTTTTCCTTCGCGTAAACCATACATTACATTTGCAGCAAATAATGGTCCTGGTGACATCACCCCTGATGCAGAAATAATTATAACTAATCCTAGAAAACCAAATAATTCTTCCATAATGTATTTTGTCTGATGTAGATATTAACGATAGATGTGGTCGCCTAAATCTTTTGTATTTTGTGTAGCTTGTTGCAATTGCTCTTCAATAATCTTTGATTCATTTTCAAGCTTTGTCAGATTACATGATACACCTGGAATAATTTTTGAAAATGTATCACACAAATTTGCAGTTGCCTGAAAGTCTGGAATCTCTTTGTTAGAACTTACTAGTAACACGATAACATCCTGCCCTCTTGTTGCTCCTTCATTTAACAAAATTCCTGATATCCCTGGAATTGTTGCATGATCTACCATAGTAATTCCTTTTTCAACAAGTTTTCCTCTAGCTTTTCCTGTTGATGCAACTCCAAAAACTTCTAATTCACTTGAACCTTTTACTGTTATACTGCTAACAATTGTTGAACATTTTTTTTCTTTTGCCCAATCTAACATCAATCTTGCAGCGGATCTATGCATTGTTACATCTAATGTAAGATATGATGAAAATATTCCCACCTTCAGATCTTTGTTAACAAATATTCTTGTGGCATAGTTTGGCATTCCATCTCTTATTATGCTGATTGGAGGGAACTTGTCTGAATCAATTGTTGCACCTAATTCAAAATTTGATGTATTTATCAGAGATTCTGTTGCAATTGCACTTGTAATTCCTGTTGATGGAAATCCGTTAACAAGTACTCCTCCTTCCAAATCAATTGGAACGATCTCATTAATCGTAATTTCTCCAGTCATACTATACTCATTATTTTACATGTAAAATAATTTGTCTTTCTAGGAAAACTTTAAACTCTAAGTAATTTACAAGTTGACGAATGCCTGAAAAAATCAAAGTTGCCCTAGTTGGACTTGGAAATTGTTTTTCTGGACTTATCCAGGGAATTGAGTATTATTCAAAAAATCCTTCTCAAAAGGTTACAGGCATAATTCATGAAAATCTACGTGATTACACTATTCATGACATAGAGTTTGTTGCTGGATTTGATGTTGGAGCAAATAAAATTGGCAAACCAATCAATGAAGCAATCTATGAATCTCCTAACATGGTGGATTGGATAGACAAAAATGATATGCCAAAGGCAAATGGAAATGTCTATGAAAGCCCTGCATTAGATGGAGTTGGAATTTGGGTTGAAAACAAAGTAAAACCAATTGAAAGTGGAAAATCTGAATCTGAACTAAGAGAAGAAATTATCAAAGTTTTAGAAGAAACAGGAACTGAAATTATTGTTTCATATTTGCCTGTGGGATCTGAAAAAGCAACTCAATTTTGGGCTCAAGTTTGTTTGGATACAAACACTGCATTTGTTAATTGCATGCCTGCATTCATCGCATCTGATAAAGAATGGGCACAAAAGTTTACTGATAAAAACATTCCAATAATTGGTGATGACATTAAAGGACAAGTTGGCGCCACCATTGTACACAGAACTCTTGCACGATTATGTGATGAACGAGGAACAAAAATAGAAAAAACCTATCAAATTAACGTTGGCGGAAATACTGATTTTCTAAATATGAAAGAACAAGAACGTCTTGTCAGTAAAAAAATCTCTAAAACTGAAAGTGTTCAAAGTCAACTTACCGATAGATTAGACGATGATAACATCTACGTAGGTCCATCTGACTTCATTCCTTTCCTGGGCAACACCAAACTCATGTTTATGAGAATTGAAGGTAGACAATGGGCAAATATTCCATATAATATGGAAGTTAGACTTGAAGTAGATGATAAGGCAAACTCTGCTGGAATCGTTATTGATGCCATAAGACTTGCAAAAATAGCACTCGATCGTGGTATGGGTGGTCCAATTATTCCTGCATCAGCTTATCTGATGAAGCATCCAATAGAACAAATGACCGATCCAGTCGCAAAAAGTAAAATCGAAGCCTTTGTGAAAGGCGAATAACCCCTACAATTCTCTTCGTAGCATTACAAAGTTTGTTTCCAAAGTCAACATTACTTGTTCGCATTAATTATGCAATTCAAAATTATATGATCCATATTGGTACACGTAAAAAAAGTAGAGATCTTTGGTTTCAAATCATTTGGATTTAAGAATACAATTGTAGATTTTGAACCTGGTCTTGTATCTATATCTGGACCAAATGGATCAGGTAAAAGTAACATTTTAGATGCAATTACTTTTGCTTTAGGTGAAAACAGGCCTAAGGTAATGCGTGCACCAAACTTACGTGCATTAATGCATGATGTAGAAGGTTCAACTAGACGTGGACCAAAAATGGCACGAACAAGTGTTCATTTTGATAACACTGATAGAAAAATACCTGTTGACTCTGATATTGTTACAATTACTAGAGAAATGAATGACAAAGGTGACAATATCTACTATCTTAACAAAAAGAAGGTTATACGTTCAAAAGTCCTTGACTTGATGGAAATTGCAAATGCGGGTCTAAATCAAATTAATAACGTTCAACAGGGAACTGTAACTCGAATCTCTGAGATGACATCTGAGGAAAAACGAATCGTCATAGAGGATTTGATTGGTCTTTCTGCATTTGATGAGAAGAAAAAAGAGGCTGAAAAACAACTAACCGATGCTGATCATAAACTTGAGATTGCCATGGCCAAAATGGGTGAGGTTAAGAAAAGAATTGATGAATTAGAAGAAGAACGTAACAAAAAACTTCGATATGACTTGCTTGAACGTGAATTGAATCGTTATAGGGCAATATCTGCCGCATCAAATCTGAAAACAATTCAATCTGAAAAATCATCAAAAGAAAAAACTCTCAATTCCTTGAATTCTGAAATTAAACATCTTGAAGAAGAACGTGCATCTGTACGAAAAGATGCTTCTGAAATAAGAACTCAAAAAACCAAATTCATGGATGAAGTTAATGCCTTTAACAAATCGAAATCTGAAATTGAAACCAAACTTAGCTATGAACGAAGAAAATTTGATGAATCTGACAGTTTGATAAAGACTAGCACAAATCGTCTTACTGAAATTGACAAAAACCTTCCAAATCACACTGTTAATTTAGAAAACATGAAAATTCAAAAATCATTTTCTGAATCCCAAATCTCATACTTTAAAGATGAAATAAGAAAACTCCGTGAGACAGTTAATTCATTTGATGAAAGAACAAAATCTTTACGGGTACAAAAAAATGAAGCGTTACGAAAACAATCTCACATAATCACGCAAAAAAAAGATGTGGATGGAAAAATTGAAAAACTAACAAACAAAATAACTGCAGCAAAACTATCTGTTGGAGAATTTGAATCAGAATCTTCTAATGGAAATGAAAAAATAAATTCAAATCAAGAAAAACTAAATGCAATAATACAAAGTCTTGAAACACTTGAACGCCAAAAAATTAAACTTGAACGTATAATTCAAAACCATAAGCATTCTGTTTCAGAAATCAATTCAAGAATAAAAAAATTCTCTGATGAAAAAATAAAATCTGAAAAAGATGTACATGAACTCTCTGAACTAATTGACGCATCATCAAAAGGTGCAAACAGATATGAAACAAAAATTAAATTTGCAAAAGGAATAATGCATGAGGATTATTCTATTTCAAAGTTAAAGCATAGTACACAAGACTTTGGAATTGAAGGTCTTGTATATGAAATTCTTTCATGGGATAAAAAATATGAACGTGCATCTCTTGCAGTATGTTCTGATTGGATTAAAGCTGTAGTTGTTAAAGACTTTGAATCATTAATTTCTCTTGCAGAATTTGTAACTGATAAAAAATTACCAAAATTAAAGATAATACCTCTCCAGGCAATTCCTGAAATCAATATTGAATCTCCAAAACAAAACGGAGTTTTAGGAATGCTTTCTGATTATGTAAATTGTGATAAAAAATTCATGCCTTTGAAAAAATTCCTCTTTGGAAATGTTGTTTTAGTAGAATCAAGAAATGTTGCAATCACCTTATCTAAATCAGGTTTCAAGGCAATCACTTTATCTGGTGAATTTTTTGAAGCAAAAACGACTTCTGTTGTTATTGATAATAATTCTAAAATCTCAAAATTAACAAAAATTATCAACATGAGTGATTCTGTTGAGGGTCTTCAACAGATGATTTCTGCATTAAGGCAAACCGTTCTAAAAAAGAAAAATCGTGTCAAAAAACTTGATTCCCTCGTAAAAAATTATGAAAAACGTCTATCTCTCTCTGAAGTTGGAATGACCACTACTACAAACAGTCTTTCTGAACTCAAATCAAGGATTTCACAAATTTCTCAAAGTAAGAAACAATTTGAGACTAGAATTAACCAATTACAACGAACCCAGGAACGAATTTCTCGAGAATTGATCAATCATAAATCTCATCTTGAATCTCTTGAATCTCAGAAAAAACTTGTTCGTGAAAACTATGCTGAACCTCAAATGGACGCTATCGCAAATGAGATTACACTTGTAAATCAGCAAATGGAAGAACAAGACAAGAAACTAGAGCCTATTCAAAGCAAATTAAAAACAAAACAATCCTATCTTGCTGAATTAATGGCATATGACACAAAAATTACTGGTGAAAAGAAAAATCTACAACAGACCTGTTCATCTATGAATCAAGAAAAATATCATTTGGAAGTTGATATACGTCGTGCAACCAAAGACATGGAAACTTCTCAAACTGAACTTGAAAAACTCCGTGATGAAGAACAGAAATTAATTGAAACGTCAGGTACATCTGTGGATAGAATGCAGGAGTTTGATACTAGTCTTGAAAACCTCAATTCCAAAGATCGTGAACAAACAAAAGAAATCTCATCTCGTGAACGTAATACTGACTCATTAAATCGTGATCTTACTGACTTGCGTCAGAAAGAATCAAAAATTACCTCACTTCTTGCCACATTTGGTTTTGATATAACTATTGAAGTATTTGATGTAGAATCTACAATATCCTCACTTGAATCTGAACAGAATCGTATTCGTAACTCACTAAATGCTGGTGCACCTCAACAATATGTAGAAATTTCAAACGGCTACAAGTCATCTTCGTCTAAAAAGAACATGCTTGAAAAAGAACGTAATACAATTGTTGCATTCATTGAATCTGTTGAAAAAGACAAACGACAAACATTCTTGGATGCATTTGACATAGTTGATTCTCAAGTTAAAGATGCATTCTCAAAGATGACAGGTGGAACTGCTTGGCTTGAAATTGAAAATGAAGATGATATTTTCAATTCTGGACTAAACTATCTAATTCAATTCCCTGGAAAACCAAAAAGAGAATCTACATCAATTAGTGGTGGTGAGAAAACACTTGCAGCAACCGTATTTGTACTTGCATTACAAAAACTAAACCCTTCTCCATTTTACATGTTCGATGAAGTTGATGCACACCTTGATGCACCAAACGCCGAAAAACTATCTAACATTATCAAAGAACGCTCAGAAGGCAGTCAATTCCTAATGGTATCGCTCAAAGACTCTGTTGTTGAAAAGGCACGCTTGATTTATGGTGTCTTCCCAAAGCATGGCGTATCTCATGTCATAAAATACAAAGACAAACGACTCTTGGCATCGATGTCCAATCAAGAATAATTCAATCTTTAGATAATTTTCTAATGTATGAAATTATTCCTGTATAATCTATATCTCCAAATCCTGCATCTGTTGCATCTGCATAAATTTTTCTTGCAATCTTTGCCATAGGTAATTCTGCATCAAAATTCCTGTCTTGAAATAAGTAGAATTCAGTATTTTGAGAAATATTTCTGGGTCAAATCCTGCTTTTTTTGTCAATGTAATTCCTTCTGAAAGTGCCAATGCTAACATTGCAATTTGTAAGTTCATTGCAAGTTTTATTGAATGCGCAGTACCTGTTTCTCCTAAGTACACTGATTGTTCTGCTATTGATTCAAAAAGTGGTTTAAATTTTTCAAAAATCTCTTTTTTTCCTGATGCCATGATGACTAACTTTCCTTTTATTGCAACATTTGGACCTCCCATGACTGGAATTTCCATATAGTCTACGTCATTTTCAACAACCTGTTTTGAAATCTCTTTTGTTGCATTTGGATTAACTGTACTCATATCTGCAATACACATTCCGTTGTGTTTTCCTTCCATGATTCCTTTTTCTCCAAAAATTACATCTCTTACTGCATCTGCATCTTTTACTACTGTGATTACTACATCAGAATCTTCTGCAACTTGTTTTGGTGTATCTGCAACTTTAGCTCCTTTCTCTTTCAGTCTTCTTGTTTTTTCTTTTGTTCTATTGAATACAATAACTTTGTAACCTACATCCATTAGATGAAGTCCTACTGCTTCACCAAGCATACCTGTTCCAACAATCTGCAAAATCTGATTTTTTTGTACTGTAAATTTTCTCTTTTGCCTTGTATCCTCCTTCGATTACTTTCACCCGAAATTTTCTACTTGCTTTAACTATCAAGCTTCTTGCAGTTTTGACATCTCCCATCCACGAAAACATCTCAAATGTTCCAAAATTCTCTGTCTTTATGGTATAATCATATAATCTGGCTTCAAATTTTTGCTTACGTTTCTTTGCCTCTTCATTCATCCATTGCACAAGCTCTTCTCCAGATCCTTTTTCAGCACCAAAAGTTTCAGATTCCTTCATGAATAATCTCCTATTTTACTATACATGAAGTTATCTTGGAGGTCCCCATGTTTCTTCAATAATCGTTTTTCCGTCTTCTGTAAAAACAAAATATTTCTTTCCACATCTAAAGCACTGCCATACAAATTTTCCATCTACCTTCTTTTGATATTGCATAGGAAGTAAACATGTAGTACAATCAAGTGATTCTGGCATCTCTGTAGAATCAACCATTGGTAATTGTTTTTTCTCTGAATCGTTAACCATCTAACTCATGTCTTCATTCTGGATATTTATCCTTGCCATTTTCTACCATTTTGGATATAGTACAACTATGGTTATCTTGTGATCATTATTATATTCAAAAATCAAAAAAATAGTGAATATTATGACTACTGAATCCTCATATGATTCCACAAATCCAGAAATTCAGTCTCTAAACGAGCAATCAAAGCAATATGCTGAACAAATAATGCAAATTGTTGACGAAGTACAAAAGGTCATAGTTGGTCAAGAACAAGTAATAAAAAAATTGGTTATTGCAATGATGGCTGATGGACATGTTCTCTTAGAAGGTGTACCAGGTTTGGCAAAAACCAAGATGGTTGATACGCTATCAAAAACAATTAGTTCAAACTTTTGTCGAATTCAATTTACTCCTGATTTACTACCTGCAGACATTATTGGAACAAAAATCTATGATAACAAAGAAGAAAAATTCACAACCGAAAAAGGTCCAATTTTTAGTAACTTGATACTTGCTGATGAAATTAATCGTGCACCACCAAAAGTTCAATCTGCATTACTTGAAGCAATGCAAGAACGACAGGTAAGCATTCATGGTGACACTTATGAAATTGAAAAACCATTTCTAGTTCTTGCAACACAAAACCCAATTGAGAGTGAAGGAACTTATCGATTACCTGAAGCTCAAGTTGATAGATTTGCATTAAAACTAATAATTGATTATCCTTCAAAAGATAACGAAAAATTAATCATACAAAGAAATACTCAAGAAAATAAACCCACTGCACAAAACATTATTTCCAAAGAAAAAATTCTAGAAATACAAAATTTTGTCCAAAAAATTTACGCCGATGAAAAAATTGAAGAGTATGTATCAAGTATTGTAGATGCCACACGAAATCCAAAAAATTATGATCTTGGGTTAGATGGTATAATCGAATTTGGTGCATCTCCTCGTGCATCAATTTGGTTAATACTTGCAGCAAAAGCACATGCGTTGTTATCTGGAAGAGGATTTGTCATTCCTGAAGACATAAAATCTATTGCAAATGATGTTTTACGTCACAGAATTATCTTGACATTTGAAGCTGAGGCTGAAGGTAACACCTCTGATGATTTGATTAATAAAATCTTAGAAAAAGTTCGTGCTCCATAGAATTCAATTGTCTGAAATTAAAGATCTTCTAAAACGTATTCGTGAACTTGAAATCAAAACCAAAGGTTTGGTTGATGGAATGATGACAGGTAGCTACAAATCTAAAATTCGTGGTAGAGGAATTGAGTTTTCAGAAGTTAGAGAGTATGTGCTTGGTGATGATGTTAGGCATATTGACTGGAATGTTACTGCTCGCACGAACAAATTACATGTAAAAGAGTTCGTAGAAGAACGTGACTTGCGTGTATATGTCATTTTTGATTATTCTGCAAGTAATGAATTTGGATTCAATAAAAGTAAAAAATCCATTGGGCATGAAGTTGCCGCTTCAATTATTTTTTCTGCAATGAAAAATAATGACAGTGTGGGTCTGGGAATTTTTACTGATACTCTTGAACAATTTATTCCCGCAAGAAAAGGAAGACGACACAGCCTTACCTTACTTAGATCACTCTTATCTCATAAAACTAAAAGTAAAAAAACTAACATTGAAACTTCATTACTCCAGTTACATCATGTTCTTGGTCAACATAGTGTGATTTTCATAATATCTGATTATCTTTCTCCAAGTTTCTTACGTCCATTAAAATTTCTTAAAAACCGTCATGATGTAGTTTTGATAAATCTCGCTGACATACGTGAATCTGAATTACCTGACATTGGATATACCATGCTTGAAGATATGGAGTCTGGAGAACAATTGCTAGTAAACACATCTGATCAAAACTTTAGAGATGCATTTACAAAAAACTCTCTAGAAAACTCACACAAAATCAAAAATGATATTACAAAAATTAAAGTTGAAATGGTAAATGTCTCTGAACAAATTCCATTTGATAAGGCATTAAGACAATTCTTTGATCAGAGGATGAGGCGTTAGACATGGAATATGAATTTGGATATTGGTATGTATTATTTGCATTGTTGGCATTACCTGGATTTTTCTATCTTTATCGTTTCTACACTAAAACAAAAAAATCAAACTCACTAAAATTTAGTAATTTACAACTTGTCAAAAGTTCCTTATCTTCTCAATCTCAATTACGAAAGCATCTTCCATTCATCTTGATTCTTGTTGCTGTTGCGTTCATAATTATTGGTCTAGCAGATCCTCGAATGCCATTGGAAAATGTCAAAGAAGGTGTGAACATTGTTCTTGTACTTGATGGTTCTGGAAGCATGGCTGCCACAGATTATACTCCAACACGACTTGAATCAGCCAAAAATGCAGCAGAAATTCTAATCGAAAGTCTTGAACCAAATGATCATGCAGGAATTGTACTCTTTGAGTCTGGTGCAACAACTGTCTCATATCTGACTCCTTTCAAGGAAAAAACATTAGATGATTTGAACGCAATCCGGCAAAGAGATGGTGCAACTGCAATAGGAGATGGCTTGGTATTAGGCGTAGATATGGCAAATTCCATACCTAACAAGAAGAAAGTAGTAGTCTTACTAAGTGACGGTGATCATAATGCAGGAGTTGTAACTCCAAACGAAGCTGTCCAGTATGCATTACAGAAAAAAATTCAGATTCATACAATTGGTATGGGTTCAGATGAACCTGTATTACTAGGAACAAACATCTACGGAAATCCACTATATGCTGAATTAAATGAAGCAGAACTAATTGCCATTGCAACTGCTGCAAATGGTAAATATTACAAATCCATAGATAACAACAGCCTGACCGAAATTTTTGAAGATATAAGCGATGACATTGACCGTGAGCTCGAACAAGTAAGTATCAAGGATTACTTTTTTGTAGCATCCGCTGTAATACTAGCAGCAAATATTTACATTGTTTACGGTAAATATAGAATAGTGATTTAATCTGTGAAAAAAATTCTTTACACAATTCTAATTCTATTTGCATTTGTACCAGTCTTTGCAACTTCTGCATTTGGTGGGGGTGGGTTTGGTCCTGCTCAAACATTTCACACTGTTACCACTGATACAGAATACATAATTCAAGAGATCGATGAAAGTGGAAATATTGTATTCATGCAGCACATATTGTTTAATGACTCTGGATCTATAATTGATGTTACAGTTTCAAGCTACCAAAGTGCACAATACCAACAAATTGACGAAGTATGTAAAACACAAAAACTATTTACAAATCACATTTTGGTGATTCCTTTTTCCACAATCAACACATCTGACATAGGACGTTACATCATGCTTCCTGCATTGGCTGAATTTGATGAACCGGATACTAAAGAAAAAACAGAAATTTTCTTTGATAAACAAAGTCTTGTACTAGGTGATGGAAGTGATGGTGGATTTACAACATCAGTTGACTTTTCTTGTGATGATGTGTACGTTACACTAAATCCTAGATATGAGCATGCATTTGATGATAGCCTTGGAATGGATGATGACTTTAGTCAACCAACCGTTCAGAGAAATGCACAACAGCAAGGTGGACAACAAGGAGCCCAACAAGGATCTCAACAAGGAGCCCAACAAGGAGCCCAACAAGGTGGGCAGCAAGGTGGTGGACCTCAATCAGGCTCGACATTGACTCAAGAAGAACAGGAAACTCTCCAATATGCCGAACAATTACTACGTGAATATCAGATGGCAGCTGAATTACAAAATGCACCTGTTAATCCTACTGAGCGTCCATTTCTAGTAGAACAAAATACTGAACAATTTAGAGATGATATTAGGCAACAAATGCAAATTCAAGAACAATTGATGCAACTGTTACAACAAAACCCGGACTTTCAAACCTTGGATGAACAGTTATCCAATGAAGGTCTAATACAACAACCACCAAACTTTGATGTAACTGATGATCAAATTTCGGTATCTGTGCCTTATGAAAATGATGACAATGAAGCATCAATTACAGCCCAATTCCAAAATGGCCAAATATCAAATGTTTCTCTAGAACGACCTGATGCAGAACTTGAAACTTCTCTTTTATGGATAATTCCTTTGATAATTGGAGTAATTGCTGTTGCAGTATTAATCTCTAAAAGACAATCACAAACAAAATCAAAATCAAGTACAAAAATTCCTGTTGTAATAAGCAATGGAAATTACACAATAAACTATACTGATCTTACTCGTGAAATGTTAAGTGAAGCAAAAAATCTCTACGATGAAGAACTATTCAAAGATGCACATGAAAAATTATCTCAAGCAATAAGATTCTATTACTCAAATCGTCATTACAATGGAACTGAGATGACAAACATGGATACTTTACAATTACTTCGCAAACAAAATATCCCTGAGTTTGATACAATCTTGAATTATCTAAACATGTGTGAGATGATTGAATTTGCAAAAAACTCTACGCAAAGAAAAAACTTTTTCTCTGCCATTGAGAAATTCTCACAGATGATTGACTAACTCTAAATATCTTTAATGAGTGTCTTGATATTGGCCACATTTTCAGGTGTTAACTCGATTTCTTTATGCTCTGCTTTCACATGCTCCTCGATTTTTACCATTAGTTCATCTTCTGTTGGAGCGTTTGCAGACCATCCGCAATCTTTTCCTGCATCGTGACAGCTAATACTTTTTGCCATATTCGTGCCTAATTTCTCAGATATTTATTGATTTTTCAGGATTTTGCTTCACGTTGTCTTTGTGCTTTGAATTTTCCTCTAAATGCAAATGCTGCAATTATAGTTCCTACAAATGGTGCAGTCCAGTACAGCCACAAATTTTCTACTACTCCTGATAATAATGCTGGAGCAAGAGCGCGGGCAGGATTCATAGATGCACCTGAAATAAATGACAAAAACAAAATATCTAATCCAACTATTCCGCCAATTGCAATGCCGCTAAATCCTCTCAAGCCTTTTGTATATACGACATAAAATATGACTCCCATAAGCATTGCCGATGCCAAAACTTCTACTGGAAATATCAAAAGTAAAGAAAAGTCAAAGTTTGGTATATTTGCTCCAAGATCTGCCTTATCTCCAATCACACTTAAGACAAACAATGAACCTAGTATGGCACCAATTATTTCTGCTGCAAAATAATACAAAACTTGAATCTTTGATATGTGCCCTGTAATGTAATATCCAATTGTTACAGCAGGGTTGAAATGTGCAAGTGATACCTTTCCAAAAGAATACACTCCGATTACTAATGCCACAAATGGTGCAACTGCTGCAAACGGAATTCCCAACTCGCCGTTGAACATTTCTGCATCTAATACAATTGAACCTGTAGCAAAAACTACAAGAATAAACGTCCCGACTAATTCAACTGTAAAAATCTGTAAATTTGAATAAGCCATTATTTTTCATCATCTATTGATTTTATTAAACTCAAAACCTCTGATTTAATCTGATCACGTATTTTTCTCACATCTTCGATTGTTTTTTCTTTTGGATCTGGTATATTCCAATCTATCACATCTAATCATTGAATTAGATATTGTCTTTGGCAATTGACTAGAAATGTCGATTCCAATCTCTTTCATTACCTGTTCAACAATTGGATTAACTTTGGCTGAAGGTGCGGTGCCTGCACTAATTACGTTGAACTTACCTTCTGCAAACTTTCTAAAAAAAGCCTCCGCCATTTGACTGCGCCCTGCATTTTCTACGCACACAAATAGGATATCCTTGGTCATATGTCTCTAGAATTTTTCTGTTCTAACTACTCCTACATCACTGACATACAAAATAATTGCAAAATCTGGAAACAATGTTCTTGAAATATCCTCTACCACGCCAGATAATTTTTCTTCGCGCATAACTACTTCAATTTTTACATTTTTCTCATTTTTGAATCCTTGACCTCGCAGTCCTTTTGCTCCATTTCCTTCTACCTCGTAAGTGGTATATCCTGTAATGTCATGATCTTTCAAAATTTCAATGACATTTTTTTGTGCCAAGAATTCACATGTAACTGTGAGTAATTTTACATCATAGAGTTTCATATGAACACCTTTGACACATAATTGAATAAGTCTATTGTTCCTTCTCCATGAACCCACGTTGATATGGTAAACATGATTGGAAGTAATACGATAATGTTGTACGGGAATGTAATGCCTAATGCAGATGTAATGTACAAACTTGGATTTGCTTGTGGAATTGCATAACGTAACACTGCCGGTGCTGCAATAAATGATGCACTTGCTAACAATAAACCAAACATGACTGCTCCTCCTAAACTTAATCCTAGTGCTGTTGAAACTAGCACTCCTATAATTCCATTAAATGTTGGAATGATTATTGAAAATGCTGTAAGAAATATTCCTACCTTCTTGATATCCTCTAATCTCTGTCCTGCAATTATTCCCATCTCAATCATGAAAATTACAATTGCACCTGTGAATAATTCGTCAAATACAATACTAATTGGTTCAAAACCTTCCTTTCCTATGATATAACCAATCACAATACTTCCTAGTAGGATAACGATTGCCTTTCCTGTGATTGATTCTTTTAACACCTGAGATAGTTTTGTGCTTGACTGTTTCATTCCAATTTCTAAGACTGTTTTTTTGTACGAATTTGTTTTGATACTGCCATGTTTGTAAGAAATATCGCCAAGATGAATGCAACAGGTTCTAAAACTGCAAGAATTGCAGCCAAATATCCTTCTGATGAGACTCCTTGATTTTTGAGAAATGATAAACCTACTGAAAATGTTACAGCACCTACTGCGCCATAAGTTGATGCTAATGCATATGAATCAAAGATATTGAATTTTCCTAGTCTTCGTAAAATTTGATAATGATTTAGTGTAAACAACAACGAAAGACCAATTGCAACTAACATTGGGACTAACATTTCCTCAAAACCAGTCTTTCTCATCTCTATTCCGCCATGAAGTCCAATAGCGGCTAGAAGATATATCGGCAAAAACTCTGAAATTGCCTCTGGCATCTTCAAGTCAGATTTTATTCGTGCTGCAATAATTCCAAACAGGAAGAAGAGAACTATTGGAGTTAACAGATTCGATTGGATTAGTTGTAAAATATCCATTACTTATGTTTGAAAAAATTTTCAGCTGAAATAAAAATCAACCACTAGGTTCTATCTTATGTTTTCCTGTGACAATATAGTTTACTGCATCGCTCATGAAAACAGCGTGGTCTGCAATTCTTTCCAAATATCTCAAAATCAATGTCTCCATTAATGCACATTTTGTGTTATCTGAGTTAACTAATTGAGGAATTCTTTCACGATAAATTTTATCAACTTTTTCCTCTCTTGTTTCAATCTCGATTGCTTTTCTAATATCTAGTTCCTTAAACGAAACTACTGCATCACGAATCATCTTTTTTACTCTAGTTGATGTTTCGGTTAATCCTTCATTGACACATTCTGTTACTCCACCATAGGTTTCTCTAACAAGTGACATATCGTATGCATATCTTCCAAATCTTGAATATGCGTAAGCAATTTCTGTTGATGATCTAATAAATCGAAAGTCTTCTGCAATTGGTTGATATTTTAACATGATATCAAAAATCTGGTCTTCTACACTGTAGTAATTTTTTCGAATTTTTTCTGATAAATCATGAACTTGTGGCGCTGTTTGTCTATCTTCTAGGTATGAATCTACGGCTAAGGAAAAACATGTAATTGCATCTTGACCCATCTCATAAATAGTATTAGACAATTTTTCAATTGCAGGATCAATAAGTCGTGCCAACTATCCAAATCTCCCTTGTACGTAATTTGCAGTCAGTTCCTTTTCTGGATTCTTGAAAATCTTTTCAGTTTTGTCATATTCGACCAAATCTCCCAAATACATGAAGCCTGTTCTATCTGAAACCCTAAGTGCTTGTTGCATGTTATGTGTTACAATAATTATTGTATAATGTTTCTTTAATTCGATAATTGTTTGTTCAATTTTCTGTGTAGCAATTGGGTCTAGTGCAGATGCTGGCTCATCCATAAGTAATACCTCTGGTTGTATAGCAAGCGCTCTTGCAATACACAGTCTTTGCTGTTGTCCTCCTGATAATGCAACTGCAGGTTTTTTCAACTCATCTTTTACCTCGTCCCATAGATATGCCATCTTTAATGAATCTTCTATAATCTCGTTTAGGATGCTCTTGTCTTTTACACCGTTGAGCTTCAATCCTGCTGCAACATTGTCCCAAATTGACATTGTTGGAAATGGATTTGGTTTCTGGAACACCATTCCAATTTTCCTTCTTTGTAAAATTGGATTGATGTAGGAATCGTAAACATTTTCTCCATCAATGATGATTTTACCTGTAACTTCTGCACCTTTTGTTAAATCGTGCATTCTGTTAATCGTTCGTAAAAGTGTAGTTTTTCCACATCCTGATGGACCAATTAATGCTGTAACTGCTTTATCTGGAATTTTCATATTGATATTCTTGATTGCCTTTTTTCCATTGTACGCAACAGCTAAGTTTTCAATCAAAACTTTGTATTTACCATCGCCTGTCATATTGTTTGGTATTTCTTTTTCTGGCTCATTTCTTTTTGTTGATGGCTGTTCATCATTCTTCATTGCGTTTAAAACATCTAATGCATTCATTTCCATTATTTTTTACCTCCTGTTATGCGCATGAACATTCCAAGTGATCCAGATCCTCCTTTCCTATGAAGAACAAGATATCGAACACTCATGTTTAGCACAAGAAGTATTGTAATTAATACTAGTGCAGCGCCCCAACCAAACATCACTGCATCATCATATGGTAAAAGTGATAATCTCCAAATTGTTAGTGGTAATGCATCCATTGCAGTTTCTGTACCTCTAAACCATCCCTTACTTCCTAAAATTGTCATAATTAGTGGAGCAGTTTCTCCTGCAATTCTTGCAACTGACAACATTATCCCTGTAACAATTCCGCCTTTTGCTGCTGTAATGCTCCTGCCCACAAATTGAATTTTCCTAAGACTAAAACGATAAACAAGAATGCAAAAATTCCAAAGACGATTGATGGGAACTGCATCATGACATCATTGAAAAATCTAATCATTTTTCCAACTCTTGAATTTGCATATTCTGCAACATAAATTCCAGATAAAACTCCAATTGGAATTCCTATCGCTGATGTCATTCCAATCATGATGAATGTACCTTGAATTGAGTTTGCAATTCCTCCTTCTCCAGAACCTGCGGCTCCTGGCAATGCAGTAAGAAATTCAAATGAGATTATTTCTACTCCCATTCTCACAACATCGACTAAGATACTTCCTAATGGAATAATTGCGATGGCAACACACGCTATGACGATTATTTTGACAATTTTATCTGTCACCATTCTACTTCCAAGATTATCTTGGAAATAATTTCTAAATTCTAATCTGCGTTCTGAACTACTCAAAATCCTTTGATACCCCCTTCATGTGCATTTGTTACTCTACGAATTATCAAGTGTGCACATACATTGATTCCTAGTGATACAAACAAGAGAATTAATCCTAATCCAATCAGCGCGGGAAAGTACATTGAAACTGGTGATGCTTCATTAAACTCATTTGCAATAATACTTGCAAGTGAATTTCCTTGTTGGAAAAATCCAAATGGAAATGCCTTTGGACCTACTGCATTTCCAATTAACATTGTAACTGCCATGGTTTCTCCAACTGCTCTTCCTAATCCTAAAATTGATGCGCCAATCAAACCTGATTTGGCATATGGCAATACTGACATTCTAAACACTTCCCATTTTGTTGCACCAAGCATGTATGCTGCCTCTCTTTGAATTGCAGGTACTGCTAACAAAATCTCACGTGAAACTGCAGAAATTGTAGGAATTATCATTATAGCTAATACAACACTTGCAGTTAGTATGTCAAGTCCAAATGGTGCATCTCTAAACAAAAAGATGTGTTCCCCTAATGCTTCATGTGTAGGGCTTTCAAACCAATCTTTGAAAACTATTCTAAATGTAAATAACCCCCATAACCCATAGATAATGCTTGGTACTGCAGCTAACAATTCTACAATAAATGAAATTGGTTCTCTAATTCTTGTTGGTGCAATTTCTGACAGAAACATTGCAATTCCAATACTTAGGGGTACTGCAATACATAGTGCAATCAATGATGTTACTAGAGTACCTGCAATGTATGGTAATGCTCCAAAAGCTTCGCGTCCTTCTACAGGATTCCATCTATCTCCTGTAACAAATTCCAATCCTTCTTTTTCCCAGATTAACCAAGAGTCTGACATTAACTGCCCAAAAATCAATACAATAATTAGTAAAACAAATGCGCCTGCACAAGTAGCTGTAATCTTGAAGATACTATCCCAGTGAAAATTTCTTTTCTTTGCTAATAGATCTTTTGACAATGCTTACACATTTTTGTGATTGCTGGAGTTATTACCTTGGATCTACGTTGTCTATATAGTACAATATACTTCACATTGATCATCAGTATATGCAAAACAACTAACGAAGATTATGATGACTAAATCAAAGACAATAACCATTTCATCTCTCTTAATGATACTTCTTTTGATTCCTGCATCTGCTTTTGCTGCATCCCCTGTAGAACCAAACCCTGATGCTGATGTACAAATTGATGCAGCAGGCGCATCGTTTCCATTTCCACTAATTGATTTATGGCGAGTTGAATATGGCGAATTATATCCAAACGTTCAACTAAACTATCAATCAATAGGCAGCGGTGGTGGTGTTAAAAATCACATTTCAAAGACTGTAGTTTTTGCAGCATCTGACGCTCCACTAAAACCTGCTGAAAGTGATGCCGCACCTAATACACTACATATACCTGAAGCAATTGGTGCTGTAACCATTGTCTATAATTTACCAGAGATGAAACAATCTGGTCTCAAACTCACAGGTAAGATAATTGCTGATATATTTTTAGGAAAAATTACAAAGTTTAATGATCCTGCAATTCAGGAATTAAATCCTGACGTTTCATTACCTGATGAGGATATTGTAGTTGCTCATCGTTCTGACGGCGCTGGTACTACCTTTGTCTTTGTATCATATCTTGCAAAAGTTAGTGAGGAATGGAATGACAAGGTAGGTGTTGGAAAAAGTGTGGAATGGCCTGCAGGTATTGGTGGAAAAGGTAACGAAGGCGTTGCAAATGTTGTAAAAACTACTCCATATTCAATTGGCTATATTGAATTGGCATATGCATTTCAAAATGATATCTCATATGCAGCAGTAGAAAATGCTGATGGAACAAATTTTGTTTTACCATCTATGCAAAGCATTGCTGATGCTTCAGCTGAATCTGCCCCGACTCTTCCTGAAGCACATGAAAGTTGGTATGGAATAAGTATAATCAATGCACCTGGAGATGACTCGTATCCTATATCGACATTTACTTACTTGCTAGTATATGAGAATCTGAATAATGTAACAAATGATCCTGATACTGCACAAGCCCTCGTGCACATGATTTACTGGATGATAACTGATGGTCAAAAATTCAATGAAAGTTTACACTATGTTCCAATTGCACCTGAAGTACAAAAAATAGGAATTGATGGTCTCAAAAGAGTTCAATTCAATGGAGAATCTGCCTGGATTGAATCTGATACTCCATCATACGCACAGCCTATTGTCACCGAACAACCTGCTGTTATTGAAGAATCTGCACCACAAACATATGAACAACCTATAGTTGTTCAACAAACAAACAGCCAATCACTTAGTTCTGAAATGGAATTGTTATCTTTCTACATAACTGCTCTGATTGCCTTGATAGCTATCGCAGTAATTCTAGTCATAATTCTAATCATTGTTAATATGTCACTAGTTGCATCAATCAAGAAACAAATAAGAAATTAATTTTTCTAGTTATTGCTCATAACCGACAGTTTTCATGCCGAAACAAGGCTTGTTTCCTTTAGTCCAACACTTACAAGAACATGAAACAGCTTTTCCAGTTTCTAAATCTTTTACAACTTTGTGAAATACACCTTCTCTAACTTTTGATTCAATAGAGATTATTTCGTATTGATCTTTTTCTGTATCTGTCATTATAATGATGACATGATGTCTGCCAAGTTGTCTGATGCAGATTCTATTACATCTGGGTGATATTCTGTGATGAGGTTTGCAATTCTTTGTTTTTCAACGATAAAGTATTGCTTTTTCATATCAACTTTCTTGTATGAAACAATTTCATCAGCCACTAATTTTGATAGATAAAATGATACTGTAGCGCTTGCTTTGCCTGCATTGGAAACAATTTCTTGGAATTCTAGTCTGTCATTTTCTAATAGTGTGACAAGAATTGCCTTTGGAGTTGTTTGTCTTAATCGGGATACGACCTTTGATTCATCTTCAGTCATATCGTTGACAAAGAATCTTGAAACACGTGTTGTTCTTTGTGTCTTGATTGTTCCGTTAGTTTCTAATTTTCTAATGTAATAACTCAAGACTCCGTTTGAGAGGCCAATTTTTTCCATAACTTCTCTAAATCTAATTCCAGGATTCTTTTTGATCTCTGAAATGATTAATTCCTCTCTAGATTCCATATTTGCCAATTTCAATCCCTCCTAAATATAGCTAATGCCAGTAATCCAATCATTCCAAGCATCATTAGATGTGCAATTTCAGATGGTGATTCTAAAATATTGTAAACATGTGTTTTAGTTGCATCCATTAACTGAACAAATTCTGCGCCTGTAAACACCATAAATGCAACTGTTGTAATTATCATCTTCTTTGTTCTCATCTTATAATATGCATTAACAGAAAGTATTGCCAAAAATACTGAAAGAACTATTCCTGCTGTATGGAGAAGTAAATGGTAGATATGTGCTCCATGGTAAACATGTGGCCATAGCACCGGAACTGAAAGTGTTCCGACTACTCCAACAATGACTGCAATCAATAATACTGGCTTGTTGTTTGCAAATCTCTGGTAGCTAAACATGTCCATAATACTTGAAATTATAATTTAAAGCGACATAGTACAAACATCGAAAATTCTATTCTCAAATTACCTTTCTACGGTGATCTTGCCTTCCATCCATGGATGAAGTGTACAAACATACTCGTATTTTCCTGGCACATTAAACTTGTAAACAAAATATTCGTCTGCTCTAATCACATCTGCTGGAAAATGAAGGTACTGTGAATCTCCTCTTACCAGAATATTATGTTCAAAGTCATCATGATTTACAAACATTATCACATCATTAACCATAATTGTTTTCATATGGGGAAGAAAACATTTCTCTTCTACCTCACATCCTTGTTGCCATGAATTATTTGCTATTTCAATAAGATGTTGTGCTGTACCTTTTGTATTTCCACTATATCTTGTTTCAGTATAGTCATCACTTGAATAAATTGATGATATTTTCTCTGAATCTTCTATTTTTACTTCATCCAATGCAAGCATTGTATACATTCCACCAAAAATTATTGCCCCGATGATGACTATTATCCAAATCTTCAAGATTCTGATAAATCAGAGAATTAACCATATAATTTCTTAATTAATTTTTTATAATCATCACAAATTCTTCTTAGTATGATAACAGTTGATTGCCATGAGGTAGAATCAATTCAAAATGAATTACTCATTTATGTGGCTGACAACGTTGCTGCCATTCCAAATATCAAATATCATGAATTTGTCTTATCACCTATTGAAGAAGATGACGTAATAGATACTAATGAGGTTGTTACTGCAATTCGTGAATTTTTGGAATCTTTGGGGGAGCAAAGAAATTTTGCAGTAATTTCTCGAGGTGATGTCATATCTATTGAATCAGTATCTGGAAAAGTTATTGAACGAGATGCAAAACAATCTGCAGAAGGTTTATTCTCTTGCCCTCATTGCGGTCATATTACGCCATATGAGACCGTACACCAAAATCATATGAAAATTCATTATTTCTAAAATTAATTAAAAGCCAATAGAGAGATTTGAACTCTCGACCTATTGATTACAAATCAATTGCTCTAACCAGGCTGAGCTACATTGGCACTAAATCTGTGTAAAATTTGTTGGTTTAAAATGTTAAGATAGACATAATTTAATAACTTCTAAACTCTGGTTTGTTTATTGAAACTCAAATATGTACAACCAAAGAAACTCAAAATTCTCATTTTAGTATTTACAGTAGTTGGTCTTTGGGGTATTGGATTTGGTTTATGGCGAGGTAGCCTTGATCCTGGCTCTATGAATAATTTTATGATTGTAGTCTTAGGTGTGGTTAATCTCTTCTTAGGTGCATTCATGACATACTTGTATCTGACACAGGTAAAGAAAGTGGATCCAAGAAAAGACTCAAAGTATAAACGAAAGAAATAGAACGCAAACAACCATTATGTTTGTTGCAAAATGCATTGCATACGAATGATTTAGGCCCTTTTTGTCATAAATATACTTGAAAACAAATCCAATTGGTATCAAAATTAATGCCATGTGAAGTTTAATTCCCATTCCCACATGAATTAGTGCCCATACCAAAACCATCTTTTTTGATTTTCTAAAGTACAATTCTTCAAAGTAGTTGATGTGCAAAAACATGTACAGCAATAATGGAACAAATGGAATTATCCCAAGCATTCCTTGTTCGGCAAATGGTCCAAATGCAATGTTATATCCAAGCCAACTCCAGTTTAGTATTGGTATTTGGTCAACATACTCAAACGCAAATAATACGTATACGGTTAAAATTCCAAATGCTATTGGTGCATATTTCATCGAAGAAATTCCAATCTTTAGATCTTTGATTCGTTTTTTTGTATCTTTAATTAACAAAAGACTTGCACCTACTGTCAAGATATAATATCCGATTAGGAAATAATCTGAATCAAGAAATGATGTATCCAATACATCCATGTCACATCCTTGATAAATAACCCATTCTAATAGAAAACATGACCTTACAGAAAGGAGAATCTGCTGAAGACTTTGAATTACTTGATCATAATGGAAACTCTGTGACTCTGAGTTCCTTTAAGGGCTCAAAAAATGTAGTTTTGTGTTTTTACCCAAAAAACCATCTTTTTGCTTGTCCCTCAAAGAAGGTCTTTGAGATGGCAAAAAGTGTAATTTCGGTTTATCCTCAAATTACTGCAACTGAAACGGTACTGTTTGCAATATCTGTTGATTCAGTTGACTCTCAAGCTGATTTTGTCAAAGAGTATGAAATTCCATATGTTCATCTAAGTGACACAAAAAAGAAGGCTTGTAAGAAATACGCTGGAACAAATATTGCAGGTCTTGCAAAAAGGAGCACCTTTGTCATAGACAAGAATGGAGTAATCCATGATGTGATGCGAGAAATCAATGTCTCGTCTCATGGTCAAGAAATTCTTGACTCGTTGACCAAAATCAAAGTATAAATCCTTCAAAAAAATCATCCGTGCAATGCTTGATTTAGTTGCAAAGGAATTATTTCTTACACGCGGTATTGGTATCCATGAAGATAAACTAACAAGCTTTGAGTATGCACTTAGAGATGCAGGAATCGCTGGAACAAACATTGTTCTCATATCTAGTATCTTTCCTCCAAAGGCAAAACTAATTCCAAGAAAAGAAGGTCTTAAGAAAATTAAACCTGGGCAAATACTATTTACCATATATTCTAGAAATCAAACAAACGAGCCACACAGAATGATTTCTGCTTCTGTTGGTTTGGCATTGCCAAAGGATCGAACTCGTTATGGATATCTATCTGAATATGATGCATTTGGTCAAAACGAAAAACAGGCAGGTGATTATGCTGAAGATATTGCTGCTCAAATGCTTGCATCCTCTCTTGGAATTCCATTTGATATTGACAAAAGCTGGGATGAGAAAAGACAACAATGGTCAATTTCTGGAAAAATCTACAAGTCACAAAACATCACAATGACTGCAAAAGGTGACAAGTCTGGAAAATGGACTACCGTATTTTCTGCAGCGTGCTTAGTTCTCTAACGTTTAGGTTTGTATCCTTTTAGATAAAATATTGCAGCTCCGATTCCTATCACAATAATAATTGCTAATACTGCATATTGTGATTCATCCCCTTCTGATTGATCACCTTTGCCAAACTCCTCAATTGATTCATAATCTTGTTTAGGTATGTCTTCTACAGAATAAAATGACATTTCACTTTCTCCATCCCATTCTCCTATCTCTATTATTAATTCTCCATGTGTTGCAACCTTATCTTGACCAAATAGGAATTTTGCATCAATTACATCTCCTGCGGGATTACTGAAAAACCATCCTTTCTGTGAAATACCTTCAAGTGTTGTCACATCTGTAATTGCATGAGTTGTTATAGCATCAATTTTTGATTGTTTTTCTGTAAGTACTATTAGTTGTATAACTGAATTTAATGGAACATTTCGTTCATCAAAAATATCTGAACGTGATATTTCTTTTATTCCTAGTGCACTTAATGGATCAATCTTTGCAATATTCTCTATTGCATCTTTACTCTCTTTTGCTACTTTAAACATGAATAGATTTTTGTCTCCATTTTTTATCATACTTATGGAAATTATTGAATCATCTTCTTTTGCCAATTCTTTTGAAACAGAATAAAATCCGCCTGCTTCTCTAATGTCTTTTGGAATTAATTTTCCAGCCAAATCTGTAAATATAAAGTCCGTAGACTGTTTTGGCATCACATATGTTGCAGAAACTGCACCTCTACCAGACACTGTTCCTGATGTTTCTAGTAACATGTTTGTATCATCAACTGTGTGTATGAATGTGGAATGAAATTCTGCATCATCTCCAAATATTTCTTTTAAATCGTCAATTACTTCTCCTGACATCTCTCTTGCCGTATCTTGAACTTGTCTTATTCCGCCATCTCCCTTTAATCTCTGATAATCAAAATTAATCATAATACATTGTTGTTCTGATGTAACCCCGATGACACATTGTCCTGCGTTTGTAAATAATACTGCCCTAATCTCGTCATTATTGTTTATTTTTTCTATCAATTCATCTGGAATTCTAATTTCATCATTACTTGTAGTTTCAAATCCTATTGATGTTATTATTGAATTTGATAATTTTCCATCATAAATTATTGTGGCCGTTTCTTGAAATGTAGCTTTTTCAAACAACTGTGCACTTGCAACTGGTGTGATTATCAATAATCCAAAAACTATTCCCAAAATCAATAATGCCTTTTCCATGTACCATGAAACTTGTATTATTTTATTTAGGTTACTGCTTTTGGCTATAACGTTTAAATCACTAATGTAATTCTGCATAATTGACATCGAATTCAAACCGTTGGGGAACACGCTGGCAGTCCGATGGCTCGGGCTGCCAGCCCCACATTTTAATTAATTATAACTTGGCTAGATCGTCTACTTGTTTTTTGATATAATCAAATCCACTTTGCCAAAATTTAGATTTTGTAATATCTAGACCGTGTTCTTTTAGTAATTTTTCAGGTTTTTGTGATCCACCTGCAGCTAAAATGTCTGTATATGTAGAGACAAAATTCTCGCCTTCATTTTTGTATGTCTGGAAAAGGGATACGGCAAGCAAATTTCCAAAGGAATACGAATAGCAGTAAAATGGTGAATGGTAAAAATGTGGAATACAACTCCATTCTATTCCAAAGTCGTCTGATATGTCAATCGAATTTCCAAATTGTACTTTTAGATTATCTCTGTAGATGTTAGAGATGTCATCTACTGTAATGGAATTTGCAATTTGATTATGTGCTTCAATCTCAAACAAGGTGAAAAATGACTGTCTTCCAATTGTTGCATAAAAGTCGTCAATTTTATCCGAAAGCATTGTAGCTTTTTCTGAATCTGAAACTTGATTTGAAATATTGTCATACAATAGTAATTCTGAATATGTAGATGCAGTTTCTGCTAGAGGCAGTGGTGCATCTGATACCAAAATTGATTTTTGAGATGATGCCACACTATGAACTGCATGTCCAATCTCATGTGCTAATGTAAACACATCTCTTGTTTTTCCTGTATAATTAATCAAAACAAATGGTGTAATGTATGGTAATGGGGTACTACAAAATGCACCATCTCTTTTACCATGTCTTAGTGAATAGTCAATGTGATTTTCATTGAATACTCTTGCTGCATATTCTGCAATCTGAGGGCTAAATCTGTTAAGTGAATCTAAGACAAGCTTTGTTCCTTGATCAAACGTATAGTTTCGTTCTACAGCACTTTTCTTAGATGGTGCATACAAATCATATCTGCGTAGCTTTTTTACTCCTACCCGTTTTGCCTTTTGTTTAAAGTATTTCTGAAAAATTGGCGCATTTTTCTTACACACTTCTAACATAACATCAATTGTTTTGTCATCTACATCATTAGAAATATTCTGTATTGAAATTGGGTTTGAGAATCCTCTCATATCAATTCCTTCATTTTTCCAGTTTAGTACAATATTTTGATAAATTTGTCCGATAACTCCTTTATTTTCTTGATATTTTGTTAACAGTGATTTGTAAGCGGCTTCTCTTGTCTTTGGATTCTTATTTCTGACCAGGGTAGTAAGCTCTTCTCTACTCATCGTCTTCTTTTTACCATTAACATTTACAGTATAGGTAAATGCATTTGTTATTTTATCATAAATTTTCACTAGAGCTGATATTCCTGTAACATCAAGTGTATTGATTATTTTTTCTTCAGGTTCTGTCAATGCATACTTTGCAACTAATCGTTTGTATCTGAGATAATCTGATAATTCTCCTGCATCTTTGATTAATCTCTTGGCATTTTTATCATCCACTTGTTTTTTCCACCACAAGTCAAAAAACAACATCTTATTTTGAATGACAGATCCAAACTGTGAAATTCTATTTAGTAGTGCAGTTGCCTCATCAGACTGTGTATTTTCTGAAAATTTCAGTCCTGCATATCCGCCAATTTTACTTGATTTCTCTGTAATATCTTCAAT
>LULG01000095.1_pt1 | contig 30698 bp, 46 predicted proteins | sample 728211 | NCBI WGS metagenome assembly LULG01 (sample SAMN03860295, study PRJNA289734) | marine metagenome | biome: seawater column; feature: ocean; material: water; isolation source: Red Sea water column Station 169 - depth 200m | place: Saudi Arabia: Red Sea | collected 2011-10-15 | depth 200 m | reverse complement strand
CCTTGCAACGGGCGCATGAAAATAATTATGCGCCAAGCCGTAGCAGTGGACCGGACCAAATTTTTTTGGACTGCGGATCGCTTTAATTTGGAATGATCCGCTTGTCGATCCGATTTCATTCTTTGGGCTTTTCCGTCTTGATTGAGGTAGTGAAGCCCCCGCCGCTGATCTCATGGCGGGCGCTTGTCACTGACCATAGACCACTCACCCCGATCCTAAAACCCAGGGCGATGATCTGACCCTCAGCCGCGACCGTTGGATCGCCTGGCATCGTGATGCTGAGGGTATCATCCCCGCGCTTAAACTCATCGAGCTTGGCCTTAGCGGCTTTCTCAGCCTCGGCCTTGGTGGAGTGGACGTGGCGCAAGCGCTTGACCGGCGATCCCTCGCCAGCGGTCACGGTCTCTTTCTGGCCGCTCTCCTCATTGTGCCAGTGGGCCTCCACCGCCTGGAAGTTGCCACGGCTGGCCAGGGTCATGGACCAGCGCAGCTCACCGCTTTTGGTGATCGGGCGCGGGATCATCTGGAGGCCGCTGGCGGTCTTGCCCTCACCTTTACCTATAAAGAGGAGCGCCTGGCCTTTGACGGTGGCGATGGCGTCATGATCCTTGGCGATCCTGGTGAGAAAGTTGATGTCGCTCTCATCGGTCTGATCGAGGTGCTCATATAGAAAGGGCTTGAGCGCCTCGGCCACCTTGGGCTCTAGGCCATGCTCTCCCGCGATGGTGCCCACAATATCCTCGATGGTCTTATCATCCCAGTTGCGGGTCTTTTGTTCCTTGATCGATCCGCCCAGGTTCACGGCCTTACCGCGAATAGTGATCCGATCTGGCGGGCCTTTGGCCACCACCTCATCCGCTGTGAAAACGCCCATAGGCGCAAGGAATGTCTCTTTATACCCCATGAACACAATGAGCGGCGCACCAGGCAAGGGGAGCTCGATGGCGTTGTCGCGATCATCGAGAGTGATCTCCACCGTGTCAGACTTAAAGCCCGCCTGATCGCTCACCACCAGGCTGAGGAGGCGATCCTCGATCTGGCTGGTGATGTTGATGCCCGCTGCGATCACTTTGAAATCAGGGGTCATGCGATCAATCCCAGAGCCGAATTGTGGGTTTCTCCTGGGCGGTCTCCTCGACCGCTGGGAGCTCGATGAGGATGCCAGAGCTCAGGACCGGCCCATGCGCCGCCAGCCCAGGGTTGGCGGCTAGGACCTCCTCGACACTATAAGGGGCATCGCCGTAGTGCTTGGCGCATACCTGATCCAGGACATCGCCATCCTTGGTGCGATAGATCATGTCAGCCTCGCCATCGTTGAAAGCGCCGCAAGAGCAAGGCCAAAGCCACCAAAGCCCCCCTCATCGCCGCCATATTCCTTGAGCGTGATCGAGAAAGTGATCACGCGGGGCGCGCCATCGGCCTCCAGCTCGCTCTTAGTCTCCTCGATCTTGAGGATCACCCAATCGCCCAGAACAAAGCCGCCATAGCCCTCCAGGAGCACTAGAGGCTTGCCGCGATCCGCTTGGGCGCGCATGAGATCGAGCTGGCCATATCCGCCTTTCCAGTGGGGCAGGATTTCACCTGAGAGGGTGATCTGATCGGCACCAGGCCCCACGAATTGCTGGCCAGGCTTGCACCCGATCCGGTCTTGCTGTTTCCAGCGATAGGTCGAAACCCGCTTGAGCTGTTGATAGGCGGCGGTGTCCAGCATGAACGGATAAGCGCCGAGCATCATCATCACCTTAGTCATGCAAAAGCCCTCTCATTGCCGCCATCGCGCGCTCCTCAGCATCCATCAACTCGGCGCGCACGGTCGCCCGCACCTCCTCGACATCCACACCAGGCGCAAAGCTCAGAGGCATATTGTATTGAGGCGAAAGCGAGATCGGCCCCCGTTGCATTGCCGCGCCACCCGCCGCCGCGACCGATGCCAAGGCGGGCACGGGCGATGGTCCAGCACCGCCCATGTTGATCCCCTGGATCACGTCACGGGTTCGGGTTGCCATGTCCAGCATGCCCCTCAGAGCACGGTTGTGCGCAATGAAACCGCCCTCGGTGCGATACTCCAGCTCAGGGCCTTGCTCACCGGTCAGGAGCCAGCCAGGGCGGAATGAGCCACCACTGGCCCGCGCTTGGATGGCCGGTGCCGATGCGCCCAAGGCAACATTCACCCGCGCATTGCCTGGCAAAGCATTGCGGATGGTGGCCGCGATCTGATTAGCAGCGGCGCGGACCGCGCCGATCTGGGAGGTCAGGCCGCTGGCAATAGATTGGGCGATCCGCGCGCCCTCGCTTGTCATGTCCACTGTTTTGATGGCGGCTGACATATCGGCAAGGATGGCCTGGACCGCAATGAGCACCTCATTGGCCGCTACGGTGATGGCTGGAAAGCGCGTTTCCAGCTCATTTGCCGCCTGAGCCGCCTGCAATAGCGTTTCTGGGTTTGCGATGTCGGCAGGCGATGAGGAGCGGGCGCTTTCGATCTCGCGCAAGAGCTCCAGCATCTCAGCCGCGCGCTCTACATCATAGGACCAATTCCAGGCACCCTCCTCGGTGGCAACCTTGGCGGCGAGCTGGTCTTGCATGGTCTCGATGTCGAGAAGGCCTTGGCGGTATTGCTCCACCATCTCGATGCCCTCATCCCATTGGCCGAAAGTGGTGGTCGCGCGGTTTTCCAGGCGCACATCCAGTGCCTCACCAGCGTCAGTAAACATGGCTTTGAGATCGGGGAGATCGGGAATGATAGCGCCCCAATCCCAATCTGGGAGCACGTCAGACCAAGAGAAGCTCAGCCAGTTGCGAATATCGAGCGCGGCGATGATGTCGGTCCATTCAAAGCCCTCGACCCAATCGCCCAGGCTCAGCTTTTCCGATACCCATTGCCCCCACGAAAACGGGTTGAGCCAGTCGGCCCAATCAAGGACGCCATCGATCACGCTGGACCACTCAAAGCCAGGGATGAACTCCAGCCACCGGATTGGTAGGAGCCATGTAGCCCAATCCAAAGCGGTCAGGACGTTTTCCCACGTAAACACGGCCACAATGCCATCCCACGAAAAGGCGGGGATGTATGAGCTCCACTCGATGCTGGTGATGCCATCCCAGACCTTGCTCGCCGTGCCGCTGACAAAGGATGTCACACCCGCCCAGGCTCCAGCCAGGTCCTCAGATTTCACAATGCCCAGCCAAGAGAGCGGGCTCAGCGCATCCCAAAGAGTGCCAAGGACGGAACCAAGGAAACCACGAATGCCCGCCCAGGCATTGCGCAGGCCATCGAGGGTGAGAAGGCTCGACCAATCGAAACCAACAATGCCGCTCACCGCGCCACCGATCCAGTCGATGGCCGCATTGAACGCGCTCACCACTTGCCCCCAAAGGTTCTGGAAAAAGGCCGAGATCGGCTCCCAATACTGATAGATCAGGTATGCCGCACCCGCGATGCCCATGATGATCGCGCCGATAGGGTTTGCAATGAGCGCACGGCCAATCCAAAGGATCGCCTTGCCCACCATTGGGAGCACGGCGCGGCCAAGCCACAAAAGCCATTTGCCAGCACCAGCCACCCACTTGCCGAGCTTGAACACGCCCAAGCCGAGGCGCACGGCCCCATAGCTCATCATGGCCCACCCACTCACCAAGGCTGAGGCTCCCAGGAGCAAGGGGGCAATGATCGCGGCCAAGGTGCCCAGACCCACGACCACCGCGCCGATCCCCGTGACCAGCTCAGGGTTGGCATCGATCCAGTTGAAAGCCGAGGTGATGAAAGCATCAATGTAGGGCGTCAAACGCTGGACCACTGGGAGGAGGCGCTCGCCAATCATTTGCTGGAGCACGTTCATGCGCTGAGACATCAGCACCATCGCCGCATCCCAGTTATTGTCAGCCGCGCGAGCCATCTCCTCGGTGAACTCAGCGCCACGGCCAGCCGCCTCATCCAAAGCCTCAGAATTGGCGCGCACCGCCGCCTCCTGGCCATAGAGCGCGTTGATCATTTTCATGGCCTCATCGGTGCCAAAGGCCTCTTTGATCTCAGCCGCCTCAAATGCATCGAGCGTCTCGCCATAGCGCGCTTGCAGATCGGCAAGGATGTCGGGCATCTCGCGCAAGGCACCATTCTCATCGAGGACGCGCACCCGCACGGGCCGATCCGCTGAGATCGCCATATCGCCAAAGGCCTCATGCGCGCGGGCGGCATTGGTCGCAAAGGCGCGCAGGGCGGTGCCAGCCTCACCGGCTTGCATGGTCTGTTGCATCATGCCCAGGAGTGCGAGTTGCTCGGTCATTTGCATGCCGAGATTGACCGCGCCAGAGCCCGCGCTTTCGATGGCCTGTTGCATGGCCGCGCCATCGGTCTTGAATTGCTGGACAGACGCGGAAAGGGCCGCGCCGAACATATTGCCAAAATCGGCATCGCTCATGATGGCATATTGGTCTTTGAAAATGCCGTAAGATGTAGCGAAAAGGCTGGTCATTTGCTCTGGCACACCGCGTGTCGCTTTTGCGGTCACCATTGCGGCGGCGGTCATATCTGCGACACCCTGATCGGTGAGTGAGCTGATACCAGACCGGATGTCATAGGCGGCGCGCACAAAGGCATCAGCAGTCACACCCGCCAGCTCATTTTGCATCTCGCGACCACGGCGCACCACCAGATCGAGGTCTTGCACCCCAAGCGTTGCCAGCTCGCCCTTGGCGCGCTCCACATCGCGGATGCTATCGGTGAAGCCGGTGACCATCCGGCGCGCGCCCTCGGCGATCACACCAGCGGCGGCACCGCCTCCAGCCAGTTTCATGGAAAGGGCAAGCTGGCGGTTCATGCGCTCGCTTGCCCGTGCAATCGTGCCCTCCACATCCCGCAACGGGGCGGTGAGCTGATCACCAAGGCGCACAAAGACTGAGAGATCAATATCGCGGATCATTGGGCTTTGCGTTCCTTTTCCAGATAGTCCTTTGCGGCCTCGAACTCATCGAGGAGCTCCTCCACTGGCATCCGGTCCATCTCAGAGGGTTGCCAGTGAAAATGCCGCGCCATGAATAGTGTGACGGGGCGTAGCTTTACGGGGTCTGGTCCCCCGATACGCCCATAAACTCCCCCACCTTGTCACTCACCGCCTTGAAATCCTCGGTGTCGAGCTCCTCGATCACGGCGGGCGTGACCTCGGCCAGATCGGCCATCATGTGGATGGATTTCTCCATATCATCCTTGTGCTTTTGCGCCTTTTTCATGTCGCGCATTTTGGGGCGGCGGATGGTGATCTCGGTGTATTCCTCGCCCTGGTGGGTGAAGGGATATTGCAGGGTGATAGTCTCTTTGGTCATGCGATGCCCTCGCTTTGCAGTGTTAGAAAAAGGCCCCCAATCGTGGCGCATGGCGCTCAGGATCGGGGGCTAGTCGGCGGTAAGCCTGGCGGTGTTAGCGCCCGATATTCGCCCGATGCTCGGCCAAGAGGTCCTTGCCCTTGACGCGGAAAATCATGTTTTCCTGGTCAATCTCAAAGAGCTCGACGCCATCGCGCTCGCGCTTGTAGTAACGCAAGCTCAGGTCCAGCTTGAGCGGGACGTTTTCACCGTCTTTCCACTCGCCCTCATCGATCACCTTGACGAAACCGCGCATCGTGACCGAGTGCGCATGTGTGGTCCCGTCACCGTCCTCGGTGGAGCCCTTGCAGGTGAAGGGGATCAGCGAGCCCTCGGTGATGTCCAGCGTCTCATAGAGATGCGGGTCAAAGCCCTCGAAGGTCATTTTGCACATCAGCGCATTGGCCAGGCGCGCCATGCGCACCTCGATGGGGCCAGCCATGCCCGCCGCCGTGAAATCGCGGGTTGCGACCTCGATCTTGGGCACCTCCACCGCCGAGGCCACACCGGCAAAGCCGTAGCCATCGACAAAGGCATTCATGAATTTCAGAAGATCACGCATTGGAATAAGCCCTCCTTAGGCCGTTGGCAGGACCTCAGACAGGTAGCCATTGTTGATCATGGAACGGAAAGTGATGTGCTCGGCGGTGGGCGTTTCCACCCAGTCATAGTCAAAGTAGACCTTGCCAGCCTCAAGCGCCTCAGGCGTGTTGAGATCGGGATCGGCCCAGCATTTGAAGCCCACCAAGGCACCCACGGTGATCATGCGCCGCCCGTAAGCGTTCACGCCCTCGATCACGTCCTCGAAATAGGTGCGATCCGCATTGCGATCCACCGCCCAGAAATGGGCTTGCATGATGCTCTCATTGATCATGTCAGCCACGCGGCGGCGCTTGAGCATTGCCCACTTGGGATCAGCGCTCAGGGTGCGGTTGCCCCAAAGGCGGTAGCCATCACGCTGGATGATGGTGGTGACCTCATTCTCATTGAGAATGTTGGCCCGCGATGTCGCGTCACCCAGGGTGAAATCGATGGCACGGGCGGTGCCGGTGATCCCATCGATCAGGCGGTTGGATGGCGAGTGCCAGAAACCACGCTCAGCATCGGACTTGGCGATCACACCAGCCACGCGGGCGGATGCAGGGCGCACGATCTCGGTGCTTGTCGCGGTATCCCAGACCTTGACCCAAGGATCTACCAGATAGACGCGATCAGAACCGAAATTTTCACGGTAGGTGATGGCGTCCGCATCGGTCGAGTTGGGGCCATCCGCGATGATCACGGCGCGCAGCTTGGTGGCAATCGAGACCAGCTCAGAGACCACGGCTTGCTCCTGAGAGAACTCAGGGACCACGATGATGCGGGGCGCAACCTTGACCACGCTCTCAGCGGCCAGGAGCACTTGCAAGCCCTCAGGTTGGCCGGTCACATCGTCGGTGCCGCCGATGATATTGCTCAGCGTGGCGGCATCGTCAGCGCCTTCCTCGACGCGGATCACGACCACAACGGCCCCAACCTGGTCAAAGATGTCATCGATGGCCGGTGCCAGGGTGCCAGCGGCTCCCAGGCCAGCGGCATCAGAGCGCTTGCCAGCCACAAGAACCGGCGTATTCAGCGGGAACTTGGCGGCATCGGCATCGGGGGCGGTGCCCACCAAGCCAATGACCGAGGAGCGCACGGTGCGGATTGGGCGCGTTCCGGTGTCGATCTCGACAACCTCGACGCCGTGGAGAAATTGCTCAGGCATTAGGAACCTCCATTGATCAGAGCAAGGGCCTCATTGAAGGCCGTTTCAGCCTGGGCCTTTGCAGCCCCAAGCACGGTGGAAATTTGGGTTTCGATGTCGGGCGCATCATCTGGGATAAGGGCGATGCCAGCCCCAGCCTCGGCCTCAAGCGCACCGATCAGGAGCGCAATCTGACGATAGGCGGCGGATTGGGCGTTGATCTGCCCGATCAGGCCCGTGCGGTTGGTGCCGCGCGCTTTGGCCTCGCGGCTCAGGAGGTCAAGCTCAGCCTCAGAGGCGCTCGCCGGATCGCGGGCGATCTCCTCTTTAATCCGATATTCGGCCAGCTTTCCCGCTGATTTTGTGGCAAGTTTTGAGCGGTATCGCTCGGCGGTGGCTGAGACTTCCAACTGAGCGGCTTTCTTGACCCCCTCGCCAATCGCAGAGGCGCTAAAACCGGCCTCCAAAGCCAATTCGACAGTTGCATTCTCAATGGTGCGGCCATTTTCGGTAACTTGAAACATTCCGGTCTCCTTAAATTGAAACATTTGCGAGGATGTTGGCGGGATGGCCGTCGGCATGACGGACAACGGTGATCAAATCGGCCCATTCTTCGCCTGCCGGTCTGGTGGCGCTGTAGACAAACAGACTACCCGTCCCAAACGAAGACCAAAGCTTCGGTGTTTGAACAGCGGCGGGATCGCGGGCAATGGTCATGGCATAGCAGCCGAGGTTGACGAAACAGCCGGCCACATAGCCTTTGATGAAATGATCATCGCCAAGCGTCACATCGCAGTTGGCGAGGAAAATGGTGTATTGGATCTTGCCCGCTTGCCGGAACATCCCGTTCCAACTGGATTGCGCATAATCTGTGGCATAGAGGCACGTCTTGATGTGCATATTCACAAAGTAAATCTGCGAGTTTGGCGCATAGATGCCGTAAGAGTAATAGCTCGGACCCGATCCCGCAGTGTATTGGGAGTTGATCAAAATTGCCTCAGGCTCCGAGGTGTCTCCCCACGAAGTGACCTCCAGAGTAACATTTTGCACCGAGCAAGATGCGTCGATAACATGGGTCTGGCCGCGCTTCAGCCAAATTTTGTGATTGCCGCCTGGAACAAGCGCATTGAAAGCGGCGGCGAACGTCTTGAAAGGCGCGGTTGATCCGCCCGCGTTGCTATCGTCACCCGCGACCGCATCAACAAAGAACACTTTGTTAAGCTCGGAATTGACAACACCTTTAAGGTTTGCACCGAGCGCATCATAGGCGGCTTGGCGTTGCGCGATCTGCGCATCGGCTTGATCCCAGAACGCACCAGCCCGTTGGGCCACTTGGTTCAGGGCATCCGCCGCGTTGTTCAGGTTTTGCATCGGGTCCATTGTGGAAATCCTCCTTTATGCGGCGATACCGAGATCGCGGAATTGTTTGGCTTGCTTGAGCAAGAGGTCAGTTTGGATGGCATCGGTGGTGAGCTTGAGCACCGCGTGATCGAGGTATTCATCGAGCGGCGCATCCACGACCAGGATGCCATCGGCTATGCCATCAAAGGCCAGGACGTGGGCGATCAGATACTCGATCACACCCGTGCGCCGATCATCACCCACATCGGCACCAGCCCAGAGCGCGATCAGATCGCCATCCTCATCGAGGAAACCCATCTCGCGCACGGTGATCGCCGTGGCATCGGTTGGGAAACTGGCCTTGACGTGCCAGGCATTGGAGCCAACCGGATAGTGGCGCTCGATCTCAGTGCGCAGAAGCTCGCGGCGCAAGGTGACTTGGGCCGGATTGGGCGCATAGCCCGCGCCCTGGCCATCACCGAGGGCGATGTATTTGATTTTGACCTGGCTCCCCGATCCCGCTGCATTGCGGATTTTCGTGATGCCCTTGGTGGTCAGGATGTCGGTGCCAGCGGTCATGCGGCGTCTCCCATATCAAAGCGGTGGATGTGATGGCTCACGGCGGTTTGGCGGTGGCCAGAGCGGGCGGATAGGCGCGGCGCATGGGTATCGATCGGCAAGGCCGGTGTGACCTGGCGCTCATCCTTGAGCCGCTGGTGTGATCCGGTGCGCACGGTGACGGTGCCGCCGCGCTTTTCGCCGATGCGCAAGGTGAAGTGAGAGCGCACGGGCTTGACGTTGCGGATCAGCTCGGTGACCAGGGCATGCAGCTTGGGATTGATCTGGAACCCAGCGTCAAAGATGTCCTCGGCAAAGGCATCGAGGGTGAAGGTGTGGGGCGGGCCATAAGGATCGCCGTGCTCATCAAGCTCAAAGCCCTCATGCAGATCGATGCGCATCTCAAGCGCTTCCAGGGCCAGCTCCACCGCGCGGCGGGTGCCTTTCATGCGATGCACCTGGATCGAGTTGCGGATCACGTTGCGCTTGATGGTTTCAGACCAGGCATGATCCCAGACCTCGACCGAGAAGGCCCAAGCCATCCAAGGCAAGAGCTCCTCAGGGCATGTGTCCACATTCCAAAGCGTTGCGATTGGAGCCTCGATGCCGATGGTGCGCTCGGCGATCACGATCTCGATGGCGCGCTCAGAGGTTGTGGCGCTTGGGGGCAAAAGGCGATCAATATCAGACATCACGGCCTCCCACGGTTACGGTGATCTGGGTGCAATGCGCGGCGGTATCGCTCCCAATCTCAAGGGTTGCGGCGGGCGCGGTGATGTGGATGTCCTGGACGCCCTCGCGGTAAAGCGCGGCATGCAAGCCCGCGATGGTGATGTCATGGCCAAGGCGATGATGCTCATCGACAAAGGCTTGAACGGCGGCAACGGATGCCTGGCGCACCAGCTCAGCATCAGGCCCATCATAGAGTATCAGCTCAGCCTCGACGGTGTAGTTTTGGACGTTTGCGGCCTCCACCATGACCTCATCGGTCAAGGGGCGGCGGGGGTCAGTGGTCTCATCCACCAAAGCTAGGAGAGCCGCATCAGGCACACCATCGCCCTCGGTGGACAGAACCACAACGCGCACTTGGCCAGCCGTAGCGGTCTCCAGGATCGCAACGTCCTTGACCTCAGCCGAGGCACTCAGCGCCCAGAATGTGTAGGAGCCGATTGAGCCAGCGGTGGTGAACCCCTCAGGCGCAAGCTGGACGCGGGCGCGCAAGCGGGCATCATCCTCCAGAAGCTCCTCGATGGGAGGGCTCACCGATGCATCGGCCTCCTGGACCACCAAGCGCTTGACGCCATAGAAGGCCGCGAGGTGGTCCAGAACGGCACCAGAGGCAAAGGCCAAAAGGTTGCCAGAGCCCGCATCTTGAACGGCGGCGCGCAAGATGAGCTCGCGATAGCTATCCTCCTGGAGGAGCTTGACCAGCGGCTCGCTCTCCAGCTCCAAGGCTGGCGCAAGGTGTGGTGCAAGCTCGATCATGCGGGCCTTGCGGGCGGCAAAGATGGTCTCAAAATCAGGTTGCTCGATGATCTGAGGCGCGGGCAAGCGGTCAAGGTTGATGGCCGTGAAACTCATAGCACCACCCCATCCAGCCGGATTTCCTCACCGCTGGGCAGATATTGCCCATCAAGGGTGATCGAGATGCGGCCAGCCTCCAGCTCCTCAGGCAATGCCTCGGCTTGGACGCGAGTGACCCGCAAGCGCGGCTCCCACTTGCGCAGGGCATCGACGGTGGCCGCATAGATCAGCGCCAGGGTGAGCGGTGTCAGGTTGGCATCGATGAGCTCAAAGAGCCCAGACCCATAGTCACGGCGCATGACACGCGATCCCAGGGGCGTGATCAGGATGTCGCGCACCGATTGGCGCAAGTGATCCAGGCCATCGATGGCGCGCCCGTTGTTTGCGTTAAGGCCAATCACACTCATTTGGGTTTCCCCGTATCGGCTGGACCAGGCGAGATGCCGCCGTGGACGTGATTGATCAGGCTGATCCCGTTGGCGATCACATCGCCATTCACAATCACATTGCCAGGCGCGGTGATGGTCACCACACCGCCAGCGATCTCGATGATCTCGCCGCCTGGGTAGGTTGTTTTGAACTTGCCCTCAGCGGCTTGAGCCACGTTGGCACCATTGGCCAAGCTGCACACAATGACGCCCTGGGCCATGTTGCCGGATGTCGAGACCACCAGGACCTCCTCACCCACGCTATAGGCCCAGCTCTCATGCGCATCGCCAGCGCGGCGCACACCCATGCGCAGCCAGCCGGTGAGAAGCTCACCCACGCGCACCCGCGCCTTGGGCGGGCTGGAATACTTGACCTCCTCGACCACGCCCATCTGGGCGATGTTGGCGAGGCGGCGGTCATTTTCGGTGGTGTCGAAATCTCTCATGCGTCACCGCCAATCGAGCCATCATAGGCCTCGGCATTGCCAGCGCCGATGTCAGGCGCTTGGCCCACCAGGAGCTGAGGGCGCACCGCTGGGCCGTGATAGGCGGCGATGGTGCCGGTGACAGTGAAACGCAAGGCGCTGGCCACATCCTGATCGCGGATGGTATCACGCCACTCGGCCAGCACGATGCGGGCCTTTTCGCTGATCTGATCGACTTCAGGCTCAGCCTCAAATTCAAGAAACACGGGATCGGCCACCAGGTTGGTGATCAGGGGCTCGACCTCCAGGCTATCGATGGCATCGGCGCGCAGCTCGGCCCGCACAACGCCATCAAATTGGGTGCGGCGCTCCCAGTCACCCTCCAGCCCACCGGCTGAGGTGAATTTGAGTTGCTCGACCATCACCACAACAGCAACGTGATCCCAGACCGTCTCCACCGCCTCAGGCAAGGTGGCGATCAGGCGGGCTTTGAGCTCCTCAGAAAGGCGAGTGCGCAGGCGCATGAACGGTCCTCAGATAGCGCCGAGCCAGGCGGTGTCAGCGCTGGCTTGGCCTTGTGTTTCGTCAGCCGGATCGGCGGGGGTGACCTTGGCCACCAGCTCCTCGAAACGGCTCATCAATCCTTTGACTTTCGCCTCGACTTCATCGGCATCGAGGAAACGGTATTCGACCGATCCCTCAAGACGCCCCACCTTTGCTGCGCCATCGAGCGCGAAGGTGTTTAGCCAGGGAAAGACGCTGGCCAAGGCGCGCACGGTGAGCGCCTCGGTCCATTCTTGCTCCAGGCCCTCAGGCGCAACCGCCACACCGGCGGCACTTGCGAGAGCGCGCTCGGCGATCTCGATGTGCTTGGTGAGTAGAGCCTCTGGCACCTCGCTCGGGAGGTTGGCAAAGGCTCTGATCTCAGCCGGTGTGACGGTTGCGACCTCAGGCATGGGTTACTCGCCCAGGACCGCGAAAGGCTTGACCGCGATCTCAAAGTCGAAAGACATATCGAACGTGTATTCAAGCGCACGGCGGCGGTTGTGATAGGCGCGGTTGCGGTCAACAGTTGTGTGCAGACCGTGGACCAGGTTGCGCAGCGGCGTGAACAAGACTTTCCCTTGGGGGAAATTCGGGTGAGCCTCGATGTCATGGCCACGGAAGCGGCGCGCAGGCGATCCACTTTGAGCCTCATGACCCGTCACCGGCGCATTGATCTCCTCGCCATACTCATCCGCATCAGCGGTGTTCATGACGAAAACCGATGTCGCCAGAGCGCGGTGATCCTGCTTTGCCTTGACCGCCTTGAGCGTTGCGATCCAGCCATCAGTTGCGGCATCGATGGCTTGCTTGGGAGCCTTGGGAGCCTCGCGAGCGATCTGGAGCCAACCTTTGTTAAGGTGGAGGAACTTCTCCTCGCGGGTTGCGCCAGCGCCATCATCGGCGATGCCGTTAAAGCCCAGGTCCACGATGTCATTGCCCAGAACGGTATTGAAGCCCGTCTCGATCTCTTTTTGCAGCTCAGGATTGTCCTTGTTTTCACGCAGGAAATCCAAGGTCAGCGTTGCAAAGAGCTGGGCATCCAGAGCGGTCAGCTTACAACCACCCTCTTGCGCGCCGGTCAGGGACGCCTCATCAGGCTCAGAGCCTTGAGCAACGCGCACCAGTTGGCGGCGCAAGATGTCCAGGACATCGACCATGCGGGTCAGTTTGGACATCCGAACGGTTGTGACCTTGGACAAAAACCCGTCTTTCCAAAGCATGGAAATCAGCTTTTGCGCCTGTTGCGGTGTCAGGGTGCCGCCATTGGCGAGGTCGGTTGGGCCGATAAGGGATTTGGCCAGCGCGACCACATCATCCATGCGGCCATGATTTGGCAGATCAATGATCATGTGAAGCTCTCCTCGGTGCCGCCCGTTGCGGGGTCGGTTTCGGTTACGCCCTTTGCCAGGGCCTTGGTGATGGCATCATCGACCTTAGTGCCGAGCGCCTTTGTGATGGCCTCATCGACAGCCTTTTGGATGTCGGTTTGATCACCTTCACCCTCACCAGCGGCGGGCTCTTTCGGCTCGATGCCATGCGCCTTGAGCGCGGCGGCAACGGCCTTTTCCACCTCGGTGGGTTCTTGGTTGGCAGGCGGATCGCCAGCCGGTTGGATTGCATCCTTGAGCGCATCAGGCAGAACGCTTTTCAGCGTTTCGGCCACCAGCGCTTGGACCTCATCTTTAGTCATCTCGTGCTCCTCGACAGGTTCTTGGTGGGGCGCGCCAGTCAGCGCTTTAATGAGACGTGCGATCAGACCGATCTCAGCGTCTTTCTCGGTGTAGCGGGGGTGGGCTGGATCATCCGGCCCCGGCTCCATGCGAGCGATCCCAGCCAATGAGATGCCAGTCAGCTCGCCGGATTTCAGTTGCTTCCAGAGGTCGGGATCACCGATCTGGATGCCTACGGCCCAAGAGCCCTCAGGCTCATCGGGGAAAAGCGGATCACCTTTGCGCACCAGCCAGCTCTCGGCCACATAGGCCATCTCGCTGGTGAATGAGTGCTCGGTGTCGATGTTCTTGAGGCGACCCTCACGCATGAACTCGGCTTGAGCTTTGCGGATGGTGTCGGCATCGGCGGTGTCGCCGTGCGCGTCCTCCTGATCAGGCGCATAGACCACGCCATAGGCGCGCATCATGTCGTCGTTTTTGACCACCAGATCGAAAGCGGCGGGGCGCTCACCATCGGCGGCTTTCAAGGTCAGACCCTTGCCCGTGGCCGGTGTTTTGACCAGGGACAAAAAGCTAACTGATAGGTCTGTGAGCTTAGCCAATGGCTTGCCTCCTCAGCGTTTCAAAAAATTCCTGAAATCACTCTTGCCTGATCAGTTAATGCCGTGCCAGATAGGTGGGCGGGTTCCGGTTTATAACTAAACTTTCAACGGCTTAGGGGGATATTGCCGCTTTATTTTGCGCGGTATCTCTTTGCTCATGAGCAAAGATGAAACCCCACCCGCAGGCTCCGAAACAGAGGCCCAATCCACCGCCGAGGCGGTCACGATCTCGGTTGAAAAATCCGAGCTTGCTGGCCTGCTCACGTCACGGGCCGAGGTCGGCTTGGATGGTGAGTTTCTCTGGCCGATCCCAGTGCGCAGTCTCTCAGCGCTTTACCGTGCCAGCGCCGAGCATAGCCGCGCGATCCATGTGAAGGCCGAGGGCGCATTCGGTGGTGGTCTCTTGGGTCAGGCTGAGCGCATCGAGGAGCTTTGCGATACCGGCGCGACTGAGCTTTTCATGTTGCTCGACCTCGACCTCGGCACCTATGGCAATGCATTCCTCCAGGTGATCCGATCCAGCGATGGCGAGCGCATCATCGGCTTGCGGCGCTTGCCCGCGATCACCATGAGCCGCTTTCGCGATGGCTATCTCCAGCGGATCGGAAAGCCCAATGGCGACACCCGCAAGGTGACATTCACCGCTCGCGAGATTGTCCACTTGCGCGAGCCTTGCCCGATGGGGCGGCGCTATGCCTTGCCCACATGGATCGGCGCTGAGGGGATGCTGGAGCTGGCCTTGGCCGCGACCCGCTATAACGCCTCGTTTTTCAAGAATAACGCGATCCCAGAATATGCGATCACGTTCAAAGGCTTGACCCCATCAGCCGCTCAGAAAAAGGCGATCCAAGACTTTTTCCGCAATGAGCACCAGGGGCTCGACAATGCCCACCGCACACTGGTCATGACCACTGGCGAGGAGGGCGAGATCGACATCAAGCGCCTCACCGCCGAGGTCAAAGATGGGGATTTCCTCAAGCTGATCGATGCTGCGCGGGATCGCATCCCAGTGGCGCACGGCACCCCGCCGCGCGTCCTCGGCATCATGACCGCTGGCCAGCTCGGCGGTGGTGGCGAGGTGACGGGGCAGCTTTTCACCTTTGAGCATTTGACCCTCAAGCCCAAGCGGCGGCGCATGTTGGATCAGCTCCGCCCGCTCCTCAAAGAGCTGGGCCTCAAGCCAGGCAACGCCGAGGCAACGCTTGGCACGGATGAGATTGCATTCCGCCCGCTTGATCTGACCCCGCCAGGCGATGACGCCAAGGACCTGCCAGGGCTGGTGAGCTCAGGGATCATCACCGCCGAGGAAGCGCGTGTGCTCATGCCCGCTTTGGCCAATTCCGCTCAGAGCGGCTCAGCGACCCCAGGAGCGCCAGTGGAGCGCTCGGCACCCTCTGGGTCGATGGATGCCCTGGTGGCCCTCCTGGCGCGGTCCTGAGGGGTGTGAGCGGCAATGGCAAAGCGACCTGTTTCCAAAAGATCAACAGAGAGCGCCGCTGAGGGGCATTGTCCACCTATCGGCACCACAGACCCAAAAAAGAAAGACTTGACGCATTCTGGCGGCTCTCAGCGGCTCTCAGCCACATCTAAGCGGCCAGGTCGCCCTCCCAAATTCACCGAGGCTCAAAAAGAGGATGCCTTGGCTCGCTACATGGCCGGTGACAGCACCAGCGAGATCGCGGCGGTGATCGGGTGCTCAGAGCGCACGGTGCGCGCCTGGGCCTCCAAGGGCGATTGGGGCAGTGACTTGCGCAAGCGGCGCGAGACATCGGACGGGATCGAGGCGCAAATTCACCGGCTCAGCCGCGTCAAAAACCCAAGCAACGCCCAGGCGCAACGCCTTGCCATGCTCACCAAGTCATTGGACCGAGTGAAGAAATCACAACCCAAGCCCAAGCCTCGGCCCACGGTTTCCAATGCGGTCTCAGCCGAGGCCTTGGCCCGCGTCCTTGATCCCGAATATGGGCTCTATGGGTATCAAACCGAGTTTCTTGAGGATGAGGGCCGGTTCCGCATCATCCTCAAGGCCCGCCAGATCGGTTTCTCCTACGTTGTGGGGTTGGCCGTGCTCCTCGGCGCGATGGCTGGACGCCCTCAGATTGTGGTCTCAGCATCCGAGCGCCAAGCCCAGATCATCCTCGCCTATGTGCGCCACCACGCCGCGCGCCTGGAGGTCCTGATCGATGAGGACAAGGCGAACAAACTCAAGATCATGGGCACCGAGATCGTGGCCATGTCCACCAACTTCCGCACCGCCCAGGGTTGGCCTGGCGATGTTTGGCTCGATGAGTTTGCCTGGGTGCGCAATCAGCGCATGCTTTGGGCGGCGGTGATCCCATCGATCACCGCAATGGGTGGCCGCGTCACGGTGTTTTCCACACCGTTCTTGCCTGGGTCATTGTTCTGGGAGATCGCCACCAACCACAAAAACAAGCACGGCCACTGGTCGCGCAAAACCATCACCATCGAGGACGCGATCAGCCAAGGCATGCCTTTGCCTGGCGGTCTCGATGAGCTGCGCATGCTCTTTGATAGCGAGAGCTGGGCCATGTTCTATGAGTGCCAGTGGGCCGAGAATGGATCAGCGCTCTTGTCCTGGGAGCTCCTCCACTCTCTCACCGAGGAGCTCATCTTGCCGCATCGCTATGGCCGCTTGCGCGGTGGTGTCGATGTGGGCCGGATCAATGACCGCACGGCCATCGCCTTGGTGGGCCAAGAGGTCGATGGGAAAAAGTGGAAAGATCGCTTCGCCCTCATGCACCACGAAATGCACAAGGGCATGAAATTCGATGCGCAGAAAGCCACCATCCATGAGGTTGATGGGCGTTTCGATATTGAGAGCTGGAAGATCGACAAGACAGGCCTCGGCATGCAACTCGCCGAGGAGCTCCACACCGCCAGCCCTGAGCGCTTTGAGGGTGTTTGGTTCTCAGCTCAGCGCAAGTCAAAGCTCGCCTTGAACGTGCTCAAGCTGGCCGAGGAGCGCCGCCTCCTGTTGCCAAATGATCCCGATGTCCTGGCGCAAATGCACTCGATCCAAAAGATCACCAGCGGCACCTCGATCAAGTATGACGCCGAGCGCAATGATGAGGGGCATGGTGACCTTTTCTGGGCCGTTGCCCTTGCCGCCGATGGGCGCGCAAAGCCAGGCGGCGGCAGTGGCGGACTGGGCATCGAGGTGCTCTCATGAACCTCCAGCGCATCAGCCTCCAGGTGGCCGAAAAGCTACGCGAGATCGCGACACGTCAAGGCAATGTGCCCTTTGATAAAGGCGATTTGCGCAAGGCGCATGTGGTCGAGCCATCGGGCACCGAGGACGCGATCCTCGCGGCCAACACGCCCTATGCGCGCGCCGTTCATGATGGCAGGCCCGCTCTCACCATCAAACCAAAACGCAAGAAAGCGCTCGCCTGGAAGGGCGGGAGACACCCCGCAAAATCGGTCAAGCAACCCGCCCGCGAGGGCAACCCTTGGCTGGCGCGAGCGGTGGATGAGCTGGAGCGCGAGGGTCTCGACTTTCTCGCTCCAGAGCTTGGCCAAGATGTGGCCGATGAGCTCACAGGTGCATTGCGCGCCCGTGGGCTGGCGGTGCGCCAAAGGTAGGCGATCCCGTTCAACTTCAACCCAGCCAGAGGAGAAACTCACATGGCAAAACAGACCCAAGCCCAGAAGAAAGCCGCCGCCAAAAAGGCCGCTGAGGCAAAGGCGAAAGCCGCCGAAACCGCAACGCAACCGGCCACCACGGCCACCGCTGAGGCGCAAACCCAAACCACGACCCAAGGCGACACCAATGCCCAGGCGCAAGCCGGTGCTGGCGAGACGCAAGGCGCTGGCGATCCGCAGAAAAGCGGTGACCAGAGCCAAGCACAACCGATCCCCACCGTCTTTGATCAGGCCGTGCAATTCTCGATGAGCGGCCACGCCAGCGGGCGCACGGCACCAAACGCCGGTGAGCTCTGGGATGCTTTTGCATGCGAGGCGATGCCGCCCAAGCTGGCCGTGGCCGTGTTTGATTGCGCCGTGCTGCAAGGACCCAAGATCACCGCGATCCTCTTGAGCAAGGTGGGCATCACCGCTGAGGATGGTCAGGTCGATCCTGAGAGCATCGAGGCCCTCGCTGATCGCGATGAGGGCGAGCTGGTGATCGACTTCCTGGCCTGGCGTTTGCGCCGCTACGCCTTTACCGCCAATGCGCCATCCAACATGCGCGAGTGGTCTCAGCACATCCTCCAGCTCCAGGCCTTTGTCCTTTGCGACTTGCAAGCCTGATCTGTTAACCCGCCGCGCCTTTCGGGGCGCGGCCCTTGATGGGAGCACCCTATGAAAGTCGATTTTGAATTGGGCCACACAAGGCTCATCGTGTCAGCCTGCATGCGCTACGGGCTCTTGCGCAATCAAGCCGCCTATGTCCTGGCAACGGCATACTGGGAAACAGCACGAACAATGGAGCCGGTGCGCGAAGCATTCTGGCTCTCCGAGGATTGGCGCAAGGCCAATTTGCGTTACTACCCTTGGTATGGGCGGGGCTTTGTCCAGCTCACGTGGGAGACCAACTATCACAAGGCTGGCGCTGAGCTTGGCCTCGATCTCACAACGGATGCGGACAAGGTGATGCAACCTGAAATCTCGGCCGAGATTTTGGTGGTCGGCTCGCGCGATGGCTGGTTTACCGGCAAGCGGCTCGATGACTACATCACCCTGCAAACGTCCAATTATCGCGGCGCGCGGCGGATCATTAACGGCACCGACAAAGCCGCCGCCATCGCTGAGATCGCCCGCGAATATGAGGAGGCCCTCCTCGCCGAGGGGTATGGTCTGGAGCCGGTTGCGCCGGTGGTCGAGGATCGCCGCGATGGCACCTCACCGCGTAGCAATCCCGCACAATCCAAAACGCTGATCGCACAAGCTGCGCAGTGGATTGGGGCCAGCGGCGTGGTTGGCGCGTCATGGTTTGGCGGTCAATCTGAGGCCGTGCAAATGGCGCTCATTGGCGGCGGGGCTCTCATCCTGGTGGCAGGCATTGTGGTATTCCGCGAGCGCCTGAAACACTGGGCGGATGGGGTCCGGTGATGCCGCGCACCTACATGATCGCCCTCGCTTTGGCGGGGGCGGTGGCCGTGCTCGCACTCGCGATCACGACCATTCACCGCCTTGGACGCGAGAGCGTCGAGGCTGAAATCAATCAACAAAATCAGGAGGCAGGAGATGCGGCTGACCAAGCGAGCTCTGTATTTGAGCGCTGCATTGACGGTGGCGGGGTGTTCGACTTTGCAACCGGTGAGTGTCGAGGGCGTTGATCGCGTGATCGGCGATGCGCTCCCAGGGGCGCAAGGTGAAACCATCGAGGACCAAGATCGGATCGATGAGACCGTGGCGCGAGCATGCGCGGCGGGTCTATATCGGGTCGAACTTTGCGACCTCCACACGATTGCGAGCGCCGAGCGGCGCGCTGAGCTATCCAAGATCAGCGGGGCGGGCGTGTGATGTCGAGCTTTACGGATCGCCTGGTGATCATGGCCGTGCCCAGCAGTGCGCACGGGCTCAGGCGCTTTCTGCCCCCTGGTTTCCAGCGGCCACGCTGGGAGGTGATGGAGGGTTTCCGCTATGCCGTGGGGAGCCTGGAGCATCCCGATGAGGTGATCGAGGTGCCCGATGGGTTCCAATTCGATGGCGCATCAGTGCCCTTGCCGTTTCGGATGCTGGTGCCGATGGCCCACCCAGATTACATCCAAGCGGCGGCGCTGCATGACTGGATGCTGGAAAGCGGCCTCTATACGCGGCGGCGATGTGATCAGGTGTTTCATGAGGCGCTTGGCGTCCTGGGCATGCCTGGCCTCTGGCGTGGTGCGATGTTTGGGGCCGTGCGCCTCGGCGCGTTGCGCTGGCATGCGCGCAAGCTGATTGCGGGGGTGTCGTTATGGAAGTGAACCTCAAAGACATCCTCACATGGGGCGGCATGGCGATTGGCCTAGTGGCCCAATGGTTCCACCTCAAGGGGCGCGTGGCTATTCTGGAGACGAAACAGGACCTCCAGGCCAAGCACCATGATGAGAGCATGGACCGGATCGGGCGCTCACTGGAGCGGATCGAGCGCAAGCTGGATGATAAAGTGGACAAATGAAAAGGGCGGGCCTGAAATCAGAGCCCGCCCTTTTTGCTTTGTAAATCAGGGCTTTCCTACCCCGTATCAGATCCCGCATTTAACCCCTCATAGATCGGTGCGCCCACCTCCAAAAGAACCTCCAGAGCATCCTTGAGCGTCTGGACCTTGTTGCCATCGACCTGGCGCGCTTCAAAGGCTTGCACCAGGTCTTTGACATCATCGAAAGCGCACTCGATGCGCGCCATCAACTCAGGATCACCCATAGTAGGCCACCGTGATGGTGCGGCACCGGAAGTGATAGGGCGGGCTGGCGATGGATGCATCGAGGTCCTCATCGGCGATCTCGCTCAGGTCCACATCATCATCGCTATTCATGGCCCAAGCGGCCTTTGCACGGGGCTCATCGCGCTTGCTCATGGCGTCCAGATACTCGGTTGCCTGGGCGCGCATCTTGGTCACCTCGATGATCCGGCCATGCATCTGGCGGCATATCTCGGTTGTGCCCTCATCGAGCTGGGCGCGGACCTGGACACGCTCGATGCCCGCCCGCTCATAGCCAGACACCCGCCCGATCTCGCGCGTCTTGGTGGCGGTGTGATCGGCCAGCATCTCCCAATAGACGCGGCTCCTATCGGTCATGCCCGCAAAGTCCTCGGCGAAACGCTGGGTCAGCCCCTCGCGGGTCATGCCCTCGGTGAAATAGTCCTCAAGGATTTTGGCGATGGTGTTCTGGGTGCGGATGTTCCAGCTATTGCCCACCCAATAGAGGTTGCCGGTCTTGAGCACATCAAGGGCATCGAGATCAGGGCGGGCAAAGGCGATGGCGACACCCGCCGCCTGGCCAACCTCCTCAGCGCCCGTGCGGAATAGCGCATCGGTCAAGTTGATCACCGGCTCGCGCATGGCGGCGGCAATCGCCTCAGGCCCCACCGAGGCCTCCAGGACGCGCATGATGGCGTCACCATCCTCGCGGGTGAACTTGCCTGGCCCAAGGTCTCTCAGGCGGTCCAGGGCGGCGGCTATGCCCTTGCGCATGGCATCAGACCAGGCATTGGTCATGCCCGTCTGGAGCTCGCCATAGAGGCGCTCATAGGCCTCGGCGTCCTTGATCACCACTGAGCGCGCCAGGCGGCGCGTGGCGGCATGAGATCGCTCCCAATGCCAGCGGCACAGTGGTGGCCACCTCATCAATCGCGAGATTGCGAAAACGACCATCGAAGAACTCAGCCACGGGGCGCACCCAGACTTGGCCATCAAAGAGCGAGCGATAGATCGCCGCTTGCCCCATATCAGCCTCTATGATGGCGACATCGGTTTCCAGGCGGTAGAGCCCGCCCGTCTTGACGTGTTGCCAGATTTCAGATTGCTCCTCATGTGGGCGCAGTTTGGTGGGTTTCAGCATATCAATCCCTTTCGTTTGGAAGTTTGTGGAAGTCTCTGGAAGGCTGATTGTCGCTTTGATCGGACGGGATCGCGGCGCGGTTAAGTTGTGCGTTGTAGGTGGCCAGCCATCCGGCACACACTGTGACGCGGCCCGCATCCTTAGAGGGGGGCTCGAACTGACCAGACTTGTGATCAAAGGGGAGCCCCTTATGACAGTGGAAGAACTGGCCACTGGCAAGCGTCTCTTGAACCTCGGCCCAGCGGTAAGGGTCTTGGCGCTCTGGAGAGCCCTTGCGAAACGCGCAGTTGTCGCACATCTTGCTCTCTGGCCAATCGCGCAACTCAAGCTCCTGGAGCCTTTCGCAATCGAGGCACATGGCATAGCGGGTGTCACCCTTTACTAGGGTTTGCATCATGTTTCTCGATCCGCACCCACCGCAGCGGCCAGCCTCATCACCTTCAAAATCTGGTCTCATATCACTCTTTCCCATCAGCTCGGCGCATGCGCCGGATGTTTCTATTCATGATCCGTTTGCGCTCAGCCTTGAGCTCTTTGAGCGCTTGCTCGCGGCGAATGATGCGGGCCTGGAGGGTGCCGAGGCGCTTGAGCTCCTCCTCGGTCGCATGGGCAGTCCAGGGCGCTCCGCATTCAAAGGGCTCGATCTCCAGATCAGTGCGCGGGCCAATCACCTCAAAGAGGCGCATGGCCAGATCATCGAGGGTGAGCGCCTCATCATCGGGCGCGCCATTGTGCCCGATCCCCGCCAAGGGTTGTGCAGCGGGTGCCGCTACACGGCCCTTGCCTCTCGCCCCCATTTTAGCTGGCTTTCGAGGTGTCGGCGGTTTCAAAGAGATCGGGCGCGGGTGCCTTTTTCGAGCTCTCATATCCGCGCAACTCGCGATCCTCGATCTCTTCCCAGGTGGAGAAGCGATGGCCGCAGATGCGGCATTGGCGATAGCGTTGCTTGAGGGTTCCGGCTGGCTTGGTCGCATAGACGTATGCGCGGCCACCACATTTAGGACACTGCATTGCCGCCCCCCTCATTGGTGTCCTGGCGCTCTGCCACCCAGACCTCCAGGCCCATGATCACCTTGCTCGCCTGGGTGCGGCTCAGGAACTTGGTGGAGCTGACCTTGGCGGTGCGCTTCACAAAGGACCGCAAGCGCTCATCCTCCAGGCCTTGCGCCCAGCCCATTGCACGGCCAAGCGCCGCGATCTTGGCCCACTGGGATGATGTAGGGCGCTCCTCGCCATTGGCCGTGGGGCCTTTGCCGCCAATGGATCGATCAGGGATCAGGCCATCCTTGCGCATCATCTTGATCAGATCGATGCGCTGGCCGGTGGTCAGCTTGCCCGCCGAGCGTTTGCCGGTGTGGCGCTCCAGCCAATCCTCATAGGCCTCGCGGCCATCGCCCCCTTTTGAGACATCACCAAAGAGCCGCTTGGCTCCGATGTGGATCATGGCCAGATCGCTATTGCGGCGCTGTGGGGATGTCTTTGGGTTGCTCATATCAAGTCCTCATCGATGGCGAGCTCAGCGCCATTCCAATTTAATTTGTGCTCAGGCGATCCCTGGGAGCGGGAGCTCCTCTTGGTCCACCATCACGAAAGCCTCGCGGATGGGGTCCGGTAGGGTGGTAAATTCGACTGACCATTCACCTTTTGCGGGAGTGGTCAAGCGCATGTCAGCACCGCACCAGGAGCGGCCCTGGGTGGCGCGATAGGCCATGCGGCGCACATGCTTGCGGGTGAGGCCTGAGACCTGGGCGATCTCAGAGATGGTAACGTGTTGCGGGGTCATGTTGTGAACTCCAGGGCACCAAGCAAGACATCGACCTCGACCAGCCGTTGCGCCGTTGCGCCATCTTGAAGGTTCAAGGCTTTGAGTTTCTTGCGGGCATCACCAAGCAACCGCCTGGCGCGGGCCACCGATCCATCGAGATCATCTAGCAGGTCGTCCTTTTCCAGGCATGCGGTGCAATCAATTCGCGCACCCCACTCATCGACAAAGGGATCATCCTGATCAAACGTGCCAGCCACATCACTCTCGACAAAGGGTTTGAGCCACTCGATCCGCCCCACGACATCGCCATTGAGCTGGATTTCACCTGAGGTTGTGATCTTGATCTCTGACATTCTGTTTCTCCTCGATGGTGCCACCGCGCTGAGGGAGGATCAGCGCGGTGGCGACTGGTTAGGCGACGTGATCAGCCAGGCCCTTGAGGACCTTCACCGAAACAACGGTCTTGGCGGCGATGTCGATCTCCTCGCCAGTCTTGGGGTTGCGGCCCTTGCGGGCGGCGCGCTCTTTGGTGTCGAGTTTGAGCAAGCCTGGGATGGTCACATCCTCACCCTCGCCGAGCGCCTTGGATGTGACGTTGGCCAGGGATGTCAGGACCGCATCAACGGTTGCGGCGGTTTCACCGGCATCGGCTGAGATGGCTTTCAAAAGGTCTGCTTTTGTCATGGTTTTCTTACCTTGTGTTGTGGCCGTTTTGGCCGTTGGGTTGTGGCTCGGTTATACCGATGCCAGGTCTAGAGGGATCGCCTTGCGGCCACCCTCAAGATCGGTTTCATAGAAGCGGATGTAGCTGCGCGATCCGGTCACCCGAACGGCATCAGAGATCGCATCCATCGCCTTGGCCCAGATCGGATCATCGATCTCCAGGCGGCGAAGGCCGAGCACTCGGCCCGTGTCGATATTGCGCTCTTTGTTGACGCGGAAAGCGTCATTCACCAGCACCTTGATGTTGTTATTGGAGCCCTTGGACCACTTGCCGATGCACTCATCGATCAGCTCTTTGGCCGCTTGCAGCTCGACACCGAAATCGATGGTCTCAGAAACTTGGACCTGGACCATCATCTCGCCATCATAGGAGCGCAGGGTCATGTTGCCCTTGGCACCGCCTTTGGTGGCACCGTATTGCTCGGCGATCATGGCGCGGAATGCCTGGGCATCGCCCATCGCATCGGCCTTGAACTTGGCAAGCTGGGCGCTCACAGCCTTGGCTTGATCGATCAGGCGGCGCACCGTCTTATCCTCTTGGATGTGGGCGGGCTTCACCTTGTTGATGGGCATCAGAGCGCCCTCGGCGTTCTTCATATAACCCTTTGGGATTTCATCGTTTTGCATTGTCTTTCCTTTGGCTAGACGTTGGGTTGCGGTTTGGTTTTGGGATTGGGAGGTCAGACCTCCCCACATCCTCGGCCAATCGATCCGGCGTTGTCCTTGGCGACAAAATCGCGCCAATGGACCCAGCCTTGGGGGCATGCAAAGCCCCACTCTCGGATGCGCGGGCCGGTGATGAATACGGTGATCGCTGGTGCGCCTGGGAGCATGAGGCGGTGCAGGAACTTGGCCCCGCGCCAGACCCACTCACCCTCAGACAAGCGGCGCACGATGTGATCCCCATTGCGAGCGCGATAGGCCTCATCGATCTGGCCCTCGACCATCAGCGAAAGCGATGGCCAGGGGTGATCATGCAAGGCGCGATCATCATCATCGCGCATGATCACATGCACATAGATGTTGAGGAACCGATTGCGGGGTATCCACCACCACCGCAGCATGTAAGGCTCATCAGCGCTCGGCCCGATCACAAAGTCAGGCTTGCGGCTCTCGATCAGCGCCTTGGCGCGTTTGGCGATTGCGCTCTTAATCATGAGAGCCTCCAGCGGTTTGGACGGTTTCGGGGAGCGCATAGCCAGCCTCGCGCGCCAGGCGGCGCAACACGGTTTCAAGGCGGCGGGCATCGGCATGGGTGCAATCATCCTCGCCAATAAACTCAGCGCTGAAATCCACACTCTCCTCAGCATCCGATAGCGCCCAGGCGAGGTCAGCATCGAGCGGCTTGAGCTTGGTTTGCATGACCTCTGGGATCGGATAGCCCGCCGCGATAGCGCTCATCTTGAGGGCATCAGCGGCCTTGTGGAGCCGATCAGCGGCGGTGAAGGGTGCGCCATCGAGGGCATAGGTTGCGGCAACCGAGACCAGCTCTTGGACGTTTTCAGGAAAGGCCATCATCAGCTCCTCCCCGCCATCCATGCGGCGGCGGTCTCGACCACGCGCTCATCGATCTTGGTGATGCCCTCATTGGCCATCAGGCGCTCGCATGCATCGGCCAGCTCCAGCGCTGAGCGCCACTGGCCCTGGGTCAGGATGCGGAACCGCTTGGCGGTGCCTTTGGTGACCTGGCCAAAGCGTGGCGCGATCACATATGCAGCGAGCTCAGCATCATCGGTAATGGGTTTCATCAACACCTTTTTGGCCCCGATCCGCTGGCGAAGCTGGGCAAGATACACCCGCACCCGCGCCTCGATCAGGCGCTTGGCCAGGATGTCAGTGCCAGCCAGGATCAGGCCCGCGCCGCCAATGTCAGACAGGCCGCGCAGCTTTTCGAGGGTGGCCCATTTGAGCTGATTGGCCTCATCGATGATGATCAGCTTGCCAGCGCACTCGCCCTTGATCTTGCGGAACAAGGTGGGCGCGGTGCCGCTCACATCGAGGCTTGCGCCACGGGCGTTCAAGCCCATTGCGATCTCCTCCAGGAGCGCCTTGTCACCCATGTCCATCCAGCACTCGACCCGCACCCCTTCAAACTCATCCGCGAGCCAGTTGGTCAGGGTGGATTTGCCGGTGCCTGGATCGCCGGTGATCTGGCCGATCTTGCTATATGGCCGAGCCTTGAGCACGGTTTGACACATCTCAAACGCTTGCTCGGCCTGGGCGGTCTTAATGAAATCGCTCATTCCTCATCCTCTGCAAATTGGAACCCAGCCAGGACCTCATTGGGGCCTGTTTTCCATTGCTCGACTGGGCCTTTGGGTTTCTTGTTTTCGGCCTCATCCAAGAGCGCCTTGCGGCTCTCCCCTTGCATGCGGGCCATGCGGTCGATGATCCCAGCGTCCACAATCGCGGCGACTGGAGCCTCTGGAGCATCGGGCATGTGGGCGATGTGGCGCTCGGTTTCCTCGGTGAGGCTGAGGAGGGCCACATGCTTGCGCTTTTCGGCGATCTGGCGGCGGAATGCCTTGCCGCGCCGGTTGACCTCCTGAGCGCCAGCGCCATCGAGGACGCCAAAGGTTTGCTCAGGGAAGGCTTGGCAGATCAGCTCGCCATCGGCGAAACAGAACACAAATTCGGGATTGAAGGCGGGAACCCTGAGCGTGATCTTGTGATCGAGGCCGAGGAGCTCATCCGCATAGAAATACATGGTCTCGCCGCGCCGTGGGGTGTAGCTGACACGCCCGCGATCCGGCATGCGCTCGACCTCCTCAGCAAAGGCCAGGGCAAGGACCTCAGGGCGCGAGAGCGCGGTCTTGCCCCATCCCTGATCAATGAAATTGCGCAAGGCCTCATTGGGGCTCATGCCCGCAAGCCGCCCATGCTGAGGGCGCTTGTGATACCACTCCAGAGCGGTGCCAGCGGTCTCAAGGAATGCATGCGCATCCCCATCAAAGGCCACTGGGTCCTTGCCCTTTGCGTGGGTCTTTTTGTTCATGCGGTCGCCAGCGGTCCAGCCAGGGATTGTGGCGAAAAAGACTTGCTCGATGTTGCCAAAGGCACCCTCGATGCCTGGCTTGCCTTTCGCGTTGTATGGCATCGAGCGCACAACCGCCTCGCGGTCATTGGCAACCCGCTTGGCGACATTGGGATCACCATCAAGATCAAAGACTTTGAGCCCGCCCTGGGTGAGCTTTGAGAGCTGGGTGAAACCGCCGATCATGGCATCCCAGGAATACTCTGACCCGTTGTCGAGATAGAGCATCTCTGGGAGGCCCCACTCATCGACCATGGCCTCAAAGCTCTGAGCCACATGCTCGCGCCGGATACCCTCACCAGGCTCGCAAAGCACAAACGTCATATGGATTTCATTGGTGGCCACATCATACCAGGCAATCGCCTTGGGATAGACCACCGTGCCATCCTCGCGGCGCATCATGATGTCCACTGGGTGAACGTCACCCACGACAATCTGGCGCGGCAAGAGGCTGGAATAGTCACGCCGGATCGAGGGCATATAGTTGTCCTGGAATACCGCGTTGTCTTTGTCCTTGATCGCCAGGAGCGCATATTCGCGGTGATGCTCCACCTGGCGGCGGTTCACGTTGCAAAGGCCGAACTGGGTGCCCTTGGCGTTGGTGTCGCCACACCGGCCCAGCTCAAGCGCATCAAAGGCCAGCACGTTAAGGCCTCGGCTCATCTCGATCAGGCGGGTGGTGGATTTCTCAGTGACCGAACGCCAGCCGCGCTCACCAGCCGCCCAAAGGGATCGGATGTAGGTGGTCAGCTCATCGCTGATCTCGGCATGCTTGGCCGCATCGATGTGCGCCTCAAAGAACGCATCCCAGGCACGGGTGACCTTTTGGCGCTTGGCACCGCTATCGGCGCGGCGCTTGCGGATCAGGCCATTCAAGCCCTCGGCCTCGAAATCGCGCACCCAGTTATATAGTGCAGACTTGGCCACCTTTTTGCGGTTGCCGTTTGGGAATAGGCGCGGGGTCTGGGCCAGCTCCTCGATCAGCTCAGCGCGCGCGGGCGAGCCTTTCTCAAGGATCAGGATGGGCCGGATCACCTCTTGCCGCCACCGCGCCAAGGCCAGATCGGCCTCAAAGCGCGCATCATTCTGATAGGTTTGCTCTGGCACCAGGACCGTCTTGCCGGTCTCGGTGTCAGGCTTTTCATGGAGCGTGATGCCGTGGCTGATATACCAGCTCTCGCGCAGATCGGCGGGCAAGCTATCAACATGCACCTGGAGGGCCTTGCCGCCAGCACCACCACGCCCGATCTGGACCTCTTGGACCAGGAGATCGGCACCGCGCCAGCGGCGCGACATCATAGCCTTGCGAGCCATCCGATCTGACACACCAGCCAGATCGGCCAGAGCATCGGCGGTGAGCCACTTTTCGAGGTTCCGCAATGGTTCCGCAATAGGTTCCGCAATGCGGTCTAGCGTCAGGATTGCGGAACCCTCAGCGCTGGACCCTTCAAGGTCTGATTTTCGCAAAGCCTGCCCCATCGTCTCTACACCGCACCATCAAAGATGGCGCTCGCCCCTGAGCGGCACTTGGCGCACATTCTGTGGTGCGCTCCCTCGCTCATGAATTGGTCACTGCATGTCATGCACTTGCGGCGCTTACGGCGCGCCTGGCGCTCCAGCGTGTCGCGCTTGCTCTCGGCCTGCGCCACCGGCCCAGGCCCCCACACCTCGACACCATCCTTGGTGACGACCGCGAGCGCGCCAAAGCGTTCAACCTCAATAACGGCGGTCATGCTGAGCCCTCGCAATCATGCGCCATGATCTTGGAGAGCATGCTGGTATAGGCCCTCTGGGCGATCCGGTTCATGGCCTCGATCTGGTGGGGCTGAGCGCCTGATCCGGCATAGATGCCCATCATATCGCCAAAGGCCTCGGCCAAGGCGAGGAGCGTCTCCTCATTGGTGGGCGCACGGCCCAGGGATGCCTTGAGGGTCTCGACCGTAGCCATATGACCCTCAAAAGCGGCGTTTTGGATGTGCTCAGGAACGTGGCTCATTATCCGCACTCCCGCTCAAAGGCTTCGCGCATCAGGATATTGGAGAGCTCGGCGAGCTGATTGCCCGCAAAGCGCACCACTGCCGCCGCGTCTGGGTCTGTGATTTTCATCAACAGGGACAGGGCAAAGTTGGCCTTGTCCTTATCTGAGAGGCCCTGGAGGGCCTCCTCAGCGGCGGCACGTTGGGCGCACTCGGCGCGCTTGATGTTTGTGACCAAGCTCATGCCGCCGCCTCATTGCAGCGTTTGGCCTCAGCCTCGATGCGGGCGCGGTAGCTGATCGATACCACCTCGCGGCCCGCATCATTGATCATGCGGGAGAGGAGCTCTTTGCCGCGATCACCGCCAGATTGGCCATAAGTAGCCTGGCGCGCGGTGGTGCGGTTCACGTTGTTCTCGACGCACCATGCGTCAAAACTGGACCCGCTCGCCTTGAAAGCGCCCGCGATAACCTCATGCAGGATCACTCCAGGCTGGAAGATGTTGTCAGAAAGTGTCATATGTTGCCTCATGTCTCGATGTGCCGTGGGGGCATGAGCCAGAATATGACCAATAGTTACACTCTAAGCAAGGGGGGTATTGACCAATATGGACAATAAATCTGTAAATGCCTGAATTTAATGATAATATTTCCCAAATTAGGCGCAACATGGGTCTATCTCGCGAAGCATTTGCCGAACCGCTGGGGGTTTCGCCTGACAAAATTCGCCACATCGAAACAGGAAAGCAGCGCGCCGATCACGAGGTCTTGGGGGCGCTGAGGACTGTTTACGGGGTGGACCTCAATGAGCTCTTTGAGGGTGAGATTGGTTCCGAAACCAGCACGGCGAGTTCGCCATCATTTGTTACGGTGCCGAAATATACTGTTTCCGCAAGCGCTGGTAATGGCGGCTCTTTCGTCTCTGATCCCCTGGAGATCACGCACTATGCGTTTCAAGAGAGCTGGATCAAAGGCAAAGGCCTCGATCCCAAGATGCTCCACATCGTGCGGGTCAAGGGTGACAGTATGGAGCCCAAGCTGATCGATGGTGATCTGATTTTGGTGGATCGCGCCCAGGCCATGCCATCCGATGGCAGCACATACGTGGTGCGGATATGGGATGAGCTGGTGGTCAAGCACGTCCAGAGGACGGGCAAGGATAGCATCTCTTTGATCAGCGCCAATAAGGTTTACCCACCGCGCGAGCTCGATCTCCCATTGGATGAGGCCAATTTTGAGATCATCGGGCGCGTGGTAGCATCGATGCATGAATGGCCATAGTTGATGCCGCGTTTGGTGAGTTGCGGCATCAAGCGGCTCTATTCCAAAATAAAACGTGCCGCTTTTGCCAATCGGCCAATTTTGCCCGCGTTTGTCGGATCGCCCATAAACAAAGGCCTTTCAGAGATGAGCCCTTTCATGCATTCCAATTTAGAACGTGCTCACCATTCCAATTCATTCCGATCCCCCCCACCAGCGCATGTGCCCGTGCGGCGGCCTCTAGCCGCGGTGCATAGG
>LULG01000193.1_pt1 | contig 32444 bp, 25 predicted proteins | sample 728211 | NCBI WGS metagenome assembly LULG01 (sample SAMN03860295, study PRJNA289734) | marine metagenome | biome: seawater column; feature: ocean; material: water; isolation source: Red Sea water column Station 169 - depth 200m | place: Saudi Arabia: Red Sea | collected 2011-10-15 | depth 200 m | reverse complement strand
ATTAAATCAAAGGTATCTGCACTTTGGAAACCTGATTTAATCTCACTGTCATTCTTTGCAAAAGTAAAATCCAGTGACCAAAAATCATTAAGCAGGATAGTGCCGTCAAGCTCTATGCCTGAAAGCTCCGCTTTTCCGCCTTGAGAAGTGGTGTTACCACTAAGTACTGCGGGCAAGCCATCATCGCCAGTGTATCCCACTGAGAATAATGGAGTATGCACATTATCAAGGTCAGTTTGATAGAAAGCTAATGCAATAAAGCCTCGACCATCCATGATGCTGCTTTTAATTCCAAATTCAATATTTTCAGAAGTTTCTTCATCAATCTTAACTCCTGCTCCACCCGTTTGTGCTTTAACTTCTGCTAGTTGACTCTCTGAGAGTGATGCTAGTGCAGGATTAAACAAACCCGGTAAAGTTCCTTCTGAATAACTGAAATAAAAAGTTTGTCTATCATTAGGCTTATAATCTAGGATTACTCTAGGGAGCGTAGATTTGAAGTTAGCTTGCTGAACATTGATTGGCGAACCTACAACTTTAGGGGTTCCAGTGTAGGGACCAAGACCGCCTGAAGTTACATCATCATCTTGTTTCCGTACATCAAGGCTGAGTGTTAAGTTATCTGAAATATCAGCTTCAATGGAAGCGTAATACGAAGACGTATTCACTGTGTCCCACTTGAAGTCATTATTATTGGAAGTTACATCTCCGTAATTTCCACAGACATTACTACCGGCCAAGGTACCACCGAATAAATAATATGGGTTGTAGCAAACAGGGGTTGTCAAAGTAGAGTTATCAAGCCCATCATTTGGATAATAAACAATCATAGAGCCAATATTTTGCGTGAACCAATCCATATCAACATCACTGTAACCAATCATCCATCGGATTTGTTGATCCTGAGATGAACTCAATCTGAATTCTATTGAACTATCTTGCATTGAATTCATTCTTAGATCAGAGGCATCTGCTGGGTGATTAGCACCCCAAGATCCAAACATTCCTCCGCCCATTCCTTGCAGGTAGAGTCCTTCAGTTACTCTTCGATCTAAATCGTTATGACTACTATAAGCATTTTCATGGTCTGCCGTAATAATATTTAAATTCATGCCATTATCAAAATTAATATCAATAGCAATACTTAATTCTTCAGCTTCCCTCTCCATTCCAAAGTGATCTGGAACCATAAAATCTGGAACATCTCTTACACCATTAGCAATAGGGAAGAGGTGTTCATCAATTCTCAATGCTAACAAATTTAGTGCTCTAGCAGATCCAGTGTCTTGGCCAATTTCAGATGCAGTTGGTACCGGTACCTTGCCACAGACTGTTGTAACTGGCACATTATCTGCACCGAAATCCCAAGGAACCATATGTGCTGCACCCCATCTTTCAACCGTTCCACCTGGGCTACAATTATGGCGACCACTTCTATAATCATAAGCAGTACCTGCATCAGGACCATCACTATCTTCCCATGAATGATAGCGAGCTTTAACTTTTATACGATCAGAAGGCTCAAACACAACTGTCAAGGCAAAGTCATCAGTTGATTGTGCTCCTAGTTTTTGTCCTTCAACATTAGCGTTATGATACATACCGTCTGTATCATAGGTGCTGGTTGTCAAACGATAACCTAAACTATCACCCAATGGTCCTTCTAAAACTATGCCAGCTCTTTGTGTGCCGTATTTACCAGCTTCGAAATTAATAGACCCTGAAAATTCATCGCCTGGATCTTTGGTGACTATATTAATTGCACCGGTATAAGTTGCTCGTCCAAAATGAGCTCCCTGAGGACCTTTTAATACTTCGATACGTTCAACATTTTCAATGCCTCCAAATTCAGCACCAACAGTTGCTGCGCCATCAATAAACATGGTGGAAGCCTGTCTCGTTGGTATATCTGTCCTTGGGTTCATGCCTCTAAAAATAAGTCTTTTATGAGTCCGACTGTTCTTCCCAACATTGTTATCTGAATAGAAAAAACCAGGTGTGTAGCCAACAACATCTGAGAGTTGATTGATTCCTCTCATTTCTATTTGTTGTGATGTTAGCGCCGTGATAGTGTAGGGCGCATCAGCTAATGATTCTTCCTTTTTTCTGGCTGTTACTGTTATTTCTTCTATTGCTAACATGCCCTCTTGAGCATGAGTAACGCTATTTGCAGAAAATAGCATTATCGAAATAGCAACTGAGAAAGCAGCCATTTTGTAGATTAATTTCATATTTATTCCCCCTAAAAAATAATCTGTTGATCAAGTCATTTCGATCAAAATACTCATTTTGAGTAGATTGCATTTATCACTTGATCAATAAAATATAGAATAATTATCATCCAAAGGCAAAGTTTATTTATCATTTGATTAATAAGCAAAAAAGTATAGACTTTTATTTCTAAGAAAAATCTTTAATTTTTAATACAAAAAAGCCTAAGATAAATCAAGTTACAATATCAATTCTGGAGTCTAGCTGAATATGAAAAGAAGAGATTTTATTAAGCATGCAGGACTGCTATCTGTAGCCTCTCACATTCCAATCAGTCGTGCGTCAATACATGATATCCCAGCCGTTTCATTGGAGGGCAATGAAATCGTCCTCAAAAAAACTGATATTCTCGAATTCATCTCTAGCTTCCAAGGAAGCGTAATTACAAAAGAGCATTATGATTATGACATGGCTAGATTGGTCTGGAATGGGGTTTGGGATAAGCACCCTGCTCTTATAGTTTTCTGTGAATCTAGCTCAGATATCCAAAAAGCGATTAATTTTTCAAGAGAGCAAAATCTAATAACTGCGGTTCGAGCTGGCGGTCATAGCATTTCAGGAAAGTCAACTTGTGATGGCGGTATTATTATTGATCTATCGCGGATGAGAAAAACCAGCGTAGATCTTCAAAGAAAAATAGTTACCGTTGAGCCAGGGTGTACTTTATATGATATGGACTCAAAAACACTGCCTCATGGATATGTTGTTCCTGCTGGTGTTGTTTCTCACACTGGAGTTGCTGGTTTAACCCTAGGTGGAGGCATCGGATCATTGATGAGAATGTATGGGCTCACAATTGATAACCTGATAAGCGTTGACATCATTACTGCTGACGGTGTCATGAGAAAAGCAAGTAAAGATGAAAACCCTGATCTTTTTTGGGGAATTAGGGGTGGCGGCGGTAATTTCGGTATAGTCACCTCGTTTGAATACAATCTTCGGTCACTTCCCGATGGAAAGGTTATTGTGGGCGTGAATCTCTATGATCTTAAATACGCTAAAGAAATCTGGGATTTCTACTACGACTACTCAGAGGATCTTTCATCTGACATTATGCTCAATGCAGGAATGTGGAATGTGACCCAAGGCGAAGGCTACTTTTTTCTAGGAACTCTATTTCTAGGAGATGAAAATAAAGCAGAAAAAGCTTTAAAAACAATAAGAAATTTTGGAAAACCTCTGTCAGATGATGTGTCAAAAAAAGATTTTATCGAGCATCAACAAGTTGCTGATAAAAGAAACGCTCATTATAGAAACTATTATGTGAAAGGAAGACATATAGACGAATATGATCCTAAATTGACAGAAAACTTGATGGACGGATGGATGGGCGTGGAAGGTCGTTTTGATACCATGCGCGTGGTTCGTTTTGGAGGAGCAATTGCCGAAGTTGCCGAACATGAAACAGCATGGGTAGGAAGAAATGCTAAATGGGATATTGAAGTGGGGGGCCACTGGAGCAATAGAGAAAAAAATGAGGAATACACTCAATGGGGAAGAGACTACTGGAAAAATCTCACGCCATATTGTGCAGAGCGAATATATATCAATGAATTAATGGATGAAGATCAAGACTTTGTTGCTACCAGTTACGGTCAGAATTATGGACGACTGGTGGAAATAAAAAATAAATACGATCCAAAAAATCTTTTCAGACTCAATGGCAACATTAAACCTAGCATTTGAATTAGTAATTTCAGCTAAACTATAGTGATGAGCATTAATTTCCATGACCTAATGGCATTTTTTCATGTGGTTCTTTTTGTTTATGCCATTGGAGGAGATATTGCTGTTTATTATATAGGTAACTACATTACCAAAGATCAGCTCAGCATTGAGGAAAGACTCAGAGTTAGATCTATGCGTTTTCTTGTGGATATGTCTGCTAGGACTAGCTTGGTTCTACTGTTACCCATTGGATTTACCTTAGGAACAACCTTTGGTTCAGAAATTGATGGATCTAGCCTAACAATCATATGGATGTTTAGTTTACTTTGGTTAGGTCTAATATGGATGGTCCATTTTAAAAAAGATACAGAAACAGGAGAACTCTTAAGAAAGCTAGATCTATTCGTTAGATACCTACTTTCTTTTATTTTAATTTCCTTGGGAGTTTTCTGCCTCATTACAGACGAAATTATTCAATATGACTGGCTCGCATGGAAAGTAATAATCTTTGGGCTAATTCTTATCAATGGAATCTGGATAAGGTCCATAGTGGGGAGAATGAGAATATCAATTGACCTGGCTCAAGATCAACAAACAAAATCAGTGGGTGAAGAATTAATTAAAAAAGATCAATCGATTTTAAACAAAGCCGCCTTGCTTATATGGGTTTTAGTAATTCTTATGGCATTTTTAGGTGAGTTAAAACCTTTATAAGATGAGTCAATCATTAAATAAAACATTATTTTTCAAAATATAATGCAAAAAAAATACATAGGCCCTTATATTTCTCTGAGACACTATCTTGATGCCTTAGAACATCTTGAGCATGTTCTTCATATTGATGAAATTAATCAGGATGAATATGAGGCTACCGCCTTAATGTATCGAATGATTGAGAAATATAGCGCACAAGAAGCTCCGGTGTTATTTTTTGATCAGATTCTTTCAAAAAATAGAATTTTTAAGAAGTCATCAATTGGTAATCTTTTTGGCAAGTGGGATCTTGAGGCGATGGCTCTGGGAATTGTGCCGACTAACTCTTCACGAGAAAACTATAAATTAGCAATAAAGAAAATCGAACAACACATAGACGAAAATGGGAAATGGCCTAGAATTAAACCAATAGTCATCGAAGCCAGGAAAGCACCTTGCAAGGAAAATATCTTACAGGGAGAAAATATAGATCTCTTTAATTTTCCTTTTCTGCAAACTAACCCAGCAGACAATGGATGCTATATCAACACAGGTTCTGTAATCTTAGAAGATACCAGCCTAGGTAGAAATATAGGGACCTATCGCTGCCAGATTAAAAATTCAAATACAATTGGTATTAACCCTCAGATTAATCAAGACGGTTGGAAATTTCTTAATGATTTAAGAGCACAAGGGGAAAAAAATGCTGATGTTGCTATTGCATTGGGGACTGATCCAATCACGTTCTCCATGAGTGGGTCAAAAGTTGCAAAATATGGTGAAGATGAGTTGGAAATAGCAGGCGGCCTGATCGGTGAGGCCATAGAAACAGTAAAGTGTGAAACCAACAATATCCATGTTCCCGCTAATTCTGAACTCATACTAGAGGGTCAGATCCCACTTAATAAAATGGAATCAGAAGGTCCCTTTGGGGAAATGTATGGATACATAGGTGAAGAAAAAAAGGAAAACTTTTTTATGAAGGTTAAAGCGATAACACATAGAAACAATCCAATTATCCCAAATCAATTTACTGGCATCACAAGAGGTTGTTTAACGGCTCCAATTGAAGCTTCTTTGAATAGAAAATATCGCTCTCATTTCAAGGAATTTGTTGGGCTTTATTATCCACTGGAATATCCTGGGTTTTGTTTTGTCAATTTAGGGAAAACAACAACTGAAAAAACGTTTGAAATTGGAAGATATATTTCAACAACATTAAAAATAGCTAAAATCACTATTCTTTTTGACAAAGATGTTGATATTCATAACCTCAATGAAGTTCTTCATTCGCTCGGATCAAGATGGCAACCTCAGAGATCTTCAGAGGTCATTGAGAAAGCTTCAAGTTTAAGTGGAGATCCAAGCTCTAACAAAAAAGGTGAAGGCAATAGGATAATTATTGATGCGACTAGAAATGCAACAGAAAGTCAGAACAATCAATCATTTGCAAAAATGAATATTGAATGTCTAAGAAGTGAATTTCCTAATCTTTTGGAAAGAATCGATGAAAAATTCAAAGAAATTATTTAGCTAGTCGTCATTAATTGACATGTTGGTTACTGTGATGTAATTAATAACATCCTTTAACATTTGATCATTAAACATGTCTGCCATATCCTTCATCTGTCTTCCGTAGAGATCATTTGGGTGTTGGCCTCTTATTCCTTTTTGAAAATTTATAAGCTGTTGATACAAATACCAATCACTTTGCCCAGTTAATCGAGGAGCACCAATGGTCTTATCGCCTTCCCCAAATTCACCGTGACAAGACATACAGTGTTCGAAAACGAATTTACCTGTCCCTACATCTCCTTTTATTGATATTTCTTGTTTTTGGCTTGCTATTTTAGATATATATGCTGCCAAGGCATTAAGCTCAGCATCGCTTATATTTAGAATGCTTAGTCGCATCGTTTGTCCAAGAATATCTTCTGGGTTCGTTCCTCTGATGCCGTTTTTATAATTTAATAATTGCCGATACGAATACCACTGGCTTAATCCAGCTAACGCCGGCGCATTTAAATCTTTATTGCCTTGGAACTGATAGCCATGACATGACTGACATAAAATTATAGATGAAGGTTCTGATACAGCGTCAGCAAATAACTTGGTGTAAGGTATTGCAAGGAAAATAATCGCTATAAATACTCTTAATCTAATCAATCGCTTTCAACCTCTCTCATCACTCTAAAACCAAAATTTATATAACGAGTATCCTTATTTTCTGACTGATCTGATTCGAAACCATAATGATTTGATGATCTAAGATAGATAGGCATATCATAATAAGAAGCACCTCGTAAAATTGGTCTGTCACAGTCTCCATATAGTCTTGAAGATCCGTCAGTTGGTGCGTTGATATAAGAGTTGTTCCAACAATCTTCTACCCACTCTGCAACATTGCCTAAAATATCGTAAATGCCATATGCATTTGGTCTAAAAGAACCTACAGGTGCTGATGTTGCAAAGCCATCATGGCAATTTGCAACTTTCCAATTTTCTGGCAAAACAATCTTGGTTTGCCTAGCCTGCATTTCTTCTAAAAAAGCTTCAGGGGTAATATCAAGATCAGCTCCATTTGCAAATTCGCAACCCTCTTCAGCGTCTCCCCAAAAACGAATGGTTTTTGTTCCTGCTCTAGCAATGTATTCCCATTCTGATTCAGAGAAAAGACGATATGTAAATCCAGTATCTTCTGATAACCATTCTGCAAATGCCTTTGCATCGTTCCAACTGACACACACAACAGGATGATGATCTGAAACAGGGTAGCCTGGATTAAACCAATCTGATTTCTCTGAAAGCTGAATACCCTGCTCTGTTGCTCCATAGCAACCACCCGACATATCGTGATTTGTTGCCTCAATAAATTTTTGGAACTCAAGTCTTGTGACCTCAAACTGACCAGCCGCGAAAGAATAATTTATATCAACTTTATGCACAGGTCTTTCGTCTTCTCTTGATCCTTTGACTGTGGATGAAGACCCCATCAAAAAACTACCTGGTTGTATAATCACCATTAAAGGACAATGCTCGCAATCCTTTATAGTGGTAATCTGCTGAGTCAGATCTTTGGCGAACACTTCTGTAGTCAAAAAATAGAACAAGCTAAGGAGAAGAATCAATTTGCCTTGAACTGAATCAATTGGGCCTTCAAAAAGCTTCATATTATTAGTCTGTTATATAGTCAATAAGATCTTTATAGCTTACCGGTTCCTTGTCATGAGATCCAACTAAAGACTCTATTGGTATAGTGAATTTGATAATGGCTTTATTCAGAGATATAGCAGAATGATAGGGCACAACATTTGGGCCTCTCTTCGTGCCAGATCTTTTATCACGGGCAATACCGCTGACATACAAATCGCCAGCATAAAACTGGATACACAGTGATTGGTTGCAAATTATCTTCTATTAAATAACCTAGATCTGGAGTTACGCCTATGATTTTCTCTGTTCCTTTTTTGAAACCCCTGTCAAGTGCATCAATAACAATGGATGATTTTGGTCTATTAATTTGCCTGCTATAAAATTCCCTTGCTGTTTCGTGAACAACTAAAGCTGCACCTGCAGCTACATAGGGACGAACTCCGCCTCCATGATCATTATGATGATGGGTTGAAATTAAATGTGTTATGGGCTTTTTGGGGTATTTCTTCTTGGCCCACTTGATCACCTCTTCTCCTTTTAAGTCATTCATTCCAGGCTCAATCACAACCAATCCATTGCTTTGTTCGACCACCATCGTATATATTCCATCGAGTGGTTTAGCAGATAATAAATAAATCCCATCATCCAATTTCAGAGTATTAAGTTGTGGTCGACTTGCTCCGGAGAGGGTAAACATTCTAAGCGTCTGACTGAGTGTCTTACCGCGTTTCGCTGAATTCTCGTCATGAACATAGGTAACGCCATTAGGAGGTAAAAAATGATCAGATGAATACTGAGGATTAATTTCAATTTTTTTTCTAGTAATCTCTAATCGGGGAGCCCCACCTTGTGACATCCTCACTTTCATTGGAAACAAAACACCATCATAAGATTGCCAATCATCATATTTTACTTCGAGTTCTATATCCCCATAAATCACATCCCATTCCATGGTTTTGAGTTTATCTATCCTTGATGTTTCTGGGTTTATGAAAAAGGTAATTGGATGAACATCATTTTTTATGGTCAGCTGCATGTAACCTGACTCATCGATCTGAGTGCTTTTCTGCCACCTTTTAAACCAGTCAGGATCATTAACGGTTTTATTAATCATTTGTGGATAAAAAGTTTTTTTACTAGCTTGGTCTTCCCATTCCTTAGAGGCAATTAGAGTTCTTTTACCACTTTGCCTAACTCTATCTATAGTTACCGGCATTACTTCATCTTCTTTATACCTCCAGCCATTCTCCACATTTGCCTTAATTGTTTGATTTAATATCAAGTTAGAATCTTTCAATGCTTCCTTAATTAATATGTGAGGATTTAATAACCTTTCAGTTCTCATCGCTGCTGCAGATTTATCAGAGGAAAGAGGCTTATCTTTTTCCTTAACTATTCCCATAATGTCATTTTCACTTACATAACCCTCTTCGCCAAGAAGAAGAGTTTTAATTTCATTTTCAAAATAGCCCCCTTCTCTTGCTGCAACTAAATTGATCAAACCGATCCTGACAAACTGTTGCTCGAGATTATGAGAGGTTCTATAAATTGGTGCTGATATTCTAAACATTCCTATACCTGGTTCCGGGTTCTGTCCCATAATGTATTCATCTCGTTCGCTTTCAATCTTATATCCCTTTAACTGTTGAATAACATCAGAGCCACCTAATCCAACTAAAGCTAAAGATAAAGGGTCTTCGTCATGATTTGCAGAAGAATGGGCATAGGCATTCAATGTAAAAAAAGATAGAAAAAGTATAGTGATCTTAGAAATAGCTACTCTCATAAATTTCCCTTTATTATTTAGGTTTAGCATATCTTATTTATCATTTGATTAATAAGCAATGTGCATTTACAATTTTTACAACATTAGTTTTTAATATTTTAATAATAGTTTGGCATAAATAACCACTCTAAGAACGATGATCAGTTTTTCAACTCATAAATACGCCAAAAGATTTTTTACAAAGTTGTGTTTGGCTTTGGTCATAATTTCACCTAATGTTTTTGCAGATTCCAACGAAACAATCTTGGTTATTGGCGGCACCGGTCGTGTGGGTTCTGAGATTGTTAAAGCATTGCATAGAGAAGGCTATAAAAATATCTCAGTCTTAAGCAGATCAAACAACAATAGATCCCGTTTAAAAGACCTAGATATAAAATACCTGCAAGGTGATATCTTATCAGAAAAAGATGTTAAGCAGATTTTCTCAGGGGACTCTTATAATGTCGTAATTAACGCTGTCGCTAAGGTGGGTGAAAGCCTGAACCCGCATGCAATAGGTCAGGTAAATCTCAGTAAATGGTCTAAAATTAATGACTCTAAGCATTTTATCCTGATTGGCTCTGTTGGATCGGGTCCAGACCCGCAAGACAGCATCTGGAGAGAGATATTAATAGCAAAAGGTCTGGCAGAGCAATCTCTAATTCACAGCGGGCTCAATTACACAATTATTAAAACAGGAGTTATAGTCTATGATGATACGCCAGCCACTAATAAAGCATTTCTTTCTGATAACATAGATATCGTAGGTAAAGTCACCAGAAAAGACTTGGCATTATTAACTGTAAACTGCGTTTTAAATAATAGTTGTATGAATTCTGTTCTAAATGCCAGTAATGCGATGGTTCATTATAGTTTGGAGGGGACAATTTTTGCCCTTTTGCCTGATGGTGTTCAACCGTTTATTAGGTTTCAGACATTGCTCAAAGGCATTTGGAAAAGAAAAGACCAAGGCGATTATCAATTTCGGCTATATGAAGTTGGTTTTTTTCATAATCTTGACTCCAGTGAACCAATCGAGGTTTTTGACAATCCTATTACCAATGAAACCAACGTGCTTACTGGCATCAAGGGAGGGCCTTACAATAGAGTCATAAGACCTAAAAATCTTGATTGGGTTATATCGGGGGATGACATTTGGATCCAAGAACCAGTTCCTTTGAGTGGTTACTTTGGATCAGAACCGTCAAACAGCCAAATTAAACAAAATGCCTTTTCCAATGCTATATTTAGAGGAAAATTATCAGAATTAAGCGATCAATCATTAATCGCCCCCTCAATGATGACATACAACTATATTAGTCCATGGTATCCATTCTTTGGTATTGATGATGTTGATACCAAGATTTACTGGCAAGCAGTTGGCAATAAGATTCAATCACGGAGCGATTTGCCTCAGCCAATGAAAGAGTATTTGAGTGAAAAACAAAGGAATTATTTTAAATCAAGTAACCCTTGGACAAAAAAGACAAGCACATTAAGTCACTACAGAGATTTCCAAAAAAGGAACAGTAAATGAAAAAGAAAAATCACATGAACAGAAGGGAAGTGATCGCCGGTATGAGTGCTTTGGTGGCTTCACCTAGGTTAATGTCTAATCAAGATCTGATTGTTAAAAGCCATAATATTGATTTAAGCGACCCCGTTCAGAATGCACTGGCTTATACCAAATTAATTGGCACAACAGCTAGAAGCATGGTGCATATTTATTACAAAGGGACTATATATGGAATGACCCCAGAAGATGGCGCTAAACCCATGATAGGGCATACGGGAGTTCTAAAAGGTGTATGGAAACCATGGATTGATAACAGTTTCTATTACACGCTTTATGATGTTGGTTATTTCAGCGATCTAGAAACAGGATTGCCGTCTGAAGAATTTACGAACCCATTTACAGGAGAGATTAATCGACCAGTCAAAATTATTGGTGGCCCATTCGATAGAGTCATAAAACCTGAAGTTAGACCTTTTAAAGTTAGAGGCGATGAGCTTTGGTTGGATGAACCCGCCTATCTCAATTTTGTCAATAAACTCGATCCGAAAATTTGGAAAAAAGCATCGACAGCAGAGAGACTAAGCTTTCTTTATGTTGAAACATATCATGGGAAAATCTCAGATATAGCCAATCCTGATCTGACGAGTGCACCAATGACAATTACATCGACTCACAATACTAGTTGGTATCCATTTTTTCTTATGGGACAAAGGCCCGGGAGGCATTACTGGCAATCTGTTGGAAAGAAAGTTGATGATCTCGAGAGGGATGTTCCAATTGAGCTTATTAATTTTATTGAAAAAGAGAAACCAGGTTATTTTGAATCAGAAAAACCTTGGATAAAAAGAAAGGGAACCTTTCAAGCATATAAAGACGAAAGAACCCCTATTAAAGATTAGTTGTGGATTCTTCGTTTTTTTTAGATGGAGGGTTTAATATTAGCGTTTAGTCTAAATAAATTAGTTGGATCATATTTATTTTTTATTTCCACTAAACGTTCGTAGTTACCCAAAAAATTTAAATTCACTTCTTGTTGGGTTTCCATAAATTCGTCATTGATATAAAAACCATCAGTGTAGGGAGCTACTTTTTTCCAATATCTCCTCGACCAATTAATATGAGGTTCTATATCAACCCCTTGCTTCCAAAATGAACCTGTGACTAGGTTATGTTCTGCATAGCGGTGCGGAAAGGCTGTAGCATCAGCTGGGACCGTATTAATTTTTCCTCCATTATGCTGGAAAAAGGCCATACTGCCTCGCTCTGGATGCGGCTCTAAATTGTCAACTATTGCATCAATGAGTCCAGAGGTGACATTGATTGTAAACCCACCTTTAAGATACTGTGATCGTCCTCTAGGATCATCATCATCTCCGCTTTTTTGAATTTCTATATAATCTTCTGCTTTAATTTCATCCTTCAAAATTTTCCCAGCTTTTCTTAATGGCTCAAAAGCTTTTTCAGCTTTGTTATGGGGTCCTGAGTAACAGACATCAAAATAGATTGTGTTGTCAAAACCCATTGGCGGAGCAAAAACAACGGGGTCTAGATACATATCCCACGAAGCTTCTAAGGTATGTTCAGCATGGAACCTAAGCAGCTGCTTAACGTCTGCAAAGTCAAAAGTTATCCTTCCTCCAATAACCTCTCTATCCATCGGATATAGTTGAAACTCAAACATTGTAACCACCCCAAAATTTCCACCGCCACCTCTGACGGCCCAAAAGAGGTCGGCGTTTTCATTTGCATCTGCGTACCGGAGTTTTCCGTCGGCTGTCACTATCTCAATGCTTCTTATATTATCTAGGGTTAGCCCGTATTTTCTTCCTAGCCTCCCGAAACCACCTCCTGTTGCTAGACCGCCTACACCTGTGTGAGAAACAGTCCCAGCGGTCGTGCCTAAGCCATGTGGAACGGTAGCCTCATCAAGTTCTGCTAGCCAGGAACCGCCAGTGATAAAAATCCTTTTATTTTTTTTATCTAATCGAGTACCCCTAAAAGGGGATAAATCTCATACCCATTATCATCATGGAGAAGCACTCTGCCCTTAAGACTCTTTCTAAAATCAGCAATGTCGGTTTTCTTAAGTGCAATGTTTCTACCGTCTCCTGTTATGGCCAGTAATTCACTCGGTATAGCTGAATTTGCGGAATAGCCTTGCCATGCTGGGAATGCTAAAGCAGTTACAGCGAGGCTTGAATTTGTAATAAAATCTCTTCTTTTCATCTTTATAAGCTTCCTAATTGGATCATATCATTAAGTTATTATTTATCAATTGATAAATAGGATAATCCAACTAATTATGAATTCCTAAAATTGACAATAGTCCTCTTTTTCAACCAAATCAAAAACAAAAGTAAACTTTGCAACGCCAACAAGCACAGCCATAATCATCCCAAGTTCGTAAATCTCACCGTCCGTGAAATCTTTCTTCAATTCTTTGTATAGTTCTGAATTTAAGTCTCCACGTTGATTATTAAGCACCATTTCATCTGCCAATTTCAGCGCTGCTTTTTCTCGATTAGTAAATGGGCCTAAGAGATAGTCGCCCAGTGAATCCACTTTCTCTTGGCTGATCCCTGATTTAAGTGCATGAGCTGTATCCCCTTTGTTGCAGAAAGCGCAACCATGGACATTAGCTAATCTGAGACGTACGAGTTCAACAAGGCTGGTTTCAAGTCTGCCTGAATAAAATAACTTCTTGTAAAAATCTTTAAAGTACCAATCATATACTTCCGGATTATTCCCAGAAACTTCTATAAAAGTTGCATCGCCAGTAAGCTCATTAGCTTGATCCCATCCAACCTGCATATGCTGAGGTAAATTATCTCTAGGAACTTTGTTTATTGAAGGTTGTGGCTTTGTCATAAAATAATCCTTTGTTTTTGCATTAATGTTATTAAAGAACAAAACAAATGTCTAAGATGCTTTCATTTCTGAACTTACTGTTTTAATCCTGCTTGGTGCCTCAAAATGCTCTATGATCTTTCTTGTCATATCGCCTCTATTAAGGGTGTATAGATGAAAATTATCAACCCCTTCATTAAGCAGATCATCTATTTGCTGTATAGCAAACTGCACCCCCAAATCTTCAGCTGCATCATCATCCCCTTCAATCTTTAAAAATGCTTTCTCTATTTCCACAGGAATTGTAGCACCACAAAGTTTTGCAAAATACTTAACCTTTTTAAAATCGTTAATTGGTAGTATGCCAGGAGAAATTGGAATCTTTATACCTCTTGTGTAACACAAATCTCTGTAGCGAAGAATTAGATCATTGGAAAAACACCATTGAGTAATTATCTCATCAGCACCGGCATCAGATTTCTCTTTAAGATAGATAAAATCTGCAATAACTCCCCTGCTCTCAGGATGAGCTTCTGGATAACCCGATATTGAAACTCTGATGTCAAAGCCAGCATGGAGTGCTTTTATAAAATCTAGAGATTTATCATAATAAGGTTCTCTATTGCTAGCGCTTTGTTTTGTATTACCCCTTAATGCAACTATCGAATCCACACCTAAAGACAAATAATCTTGGGTCATTTCCATAATCTCGTTCTTGGAGTAATTTATGCAGGTCATATGCGGCTTTATTTCAACCGATAGATTCTTTTTAAGGATTTTAACTGCCTCCATCGTTTGATTATTATCAACAGTATTAGCGGTGTGCGTGATGCTCATGTATTCAGGAGAAAAGATTGATAAAAGGCGGGTTTGATCAATAAAGTCTTTGAAACTTTCTTGATCCTTTGGTGGAAAAAATTCAAGTGAATAATTCATTATGAGATGTAATCCTTTTTTTCTTATTTATCAGTTGATAAATAAAGAGTATATTATAAATCTTTTATTTATCAAATGATTAATAGATACTTTATTCACAAATGAAACACTCAAAAAAACCAATGTGGTTACCAGATGAAAGCAATAGCAGTCTATTGGGAGACTATATTGATTTTCTTAAAATAAATCACAATCTAGGAATCAAAAATTATTCTCAATTGCATCAGTGGTCCATTGACTGCCCTGAAACGTTTTGGTCGTCTTTTGCTGATTTTGCCAGCATTAATTTTGCGATACCTCCATCCACAGTTTTAAGCTCGGATCAAAGCATGATAAATGCAAAATGGTTTGTTGATGCAGAGCTTAATTTTGCTGAACATCTACTCTCTAAAAAAGACGCTAGTACAGCAATCATCTATAGGGATGAAACAGGAACAAGAAAAGAGCTTTCATATAAACAACTGTATGAACAAGTTAACTCGTTTGCTCATGCTCTGATTGATCAAGGGGTGGGTAAAGGAGATGTTGTTGCAGGAATTATAACGAATTCTCCTGAAGCAATTATTGCCATGATTGCAACCAGCTCATTAGGTGCTATTTGGACATCATGTTCACCAGACTTTGGCACTGATGCCATTTTAGATAGGGTAGGACAAGTTAAACCAAAAGTTTTGGTTGCTATTGATGAATACAAATATGGTGGAAAAACATTTCATTTAATTCAAAAGATAGCCTCTATTTCAAGCAAGTTAGAAAGCCTAACTAAAATCTTTATTGTTCAAAACTCTGATGGAACTCATGGGCATGAAAATATAAAAAATTCCGTTTTATTTAATGATTACTTGGATTGTGAAGATAAGCTTATATTTGATTCATTTCCTTTTGATCACCCCTTATACATAATGTATTCATCTGGCACCACAGGTAAACCTAAATGCATTCTCCACAGTGCAGGTGGCACCTTAATCCAGCATATGAAAGAACATCAGCTGCACTTAGATTTAAGGCCCAAAGACCGGTTATTCTTTTTCACTACGTGCGGTTGGATGATGTGGAATTGGCTAGCAAGCGCCTTGGCGAGCAAGGCGACTATTCTTCTTTATGAAGGATCCCCTTTTTACCCAAAACATGAATCCTTGTGGGAGATTGCAGAAGAGGAGAGCATTACACACTTTGGCATTAGCCCTAGCTATATCAGTACACTGATGAAGAAAAATGCTGTCCCTGCAAAAAAACACAAACTCCAATCATTGAAAACAATTCTCTCTACAGGCTCACCATTACTGGCAGATCATTTTCAATACATTCAAAAATCAATAAAAGACGGAGTCCAGATATCATCAATTTCTGGGGGAACAGACATCATTTCCTGTTTTGTCCTAGGAAACCCAATGACCCCGGTGTTTGAGGGAGAAATACAATCTATTGGTTTAGGCATGGATGTAAGAGTCTTTGCAGATGATGGAAAAGAAGCCCAAAGAGAAGAAAAAGGTGAACTTGTTTGCACCCAACCCTTCCCTTCAATGCCTATTGGGTTCTTTAATGACCCAGAAAAAAGAAAATACAAGCAGAGCTATTTCGGCAGCTATGAAAACATTTGGGCTCACGGTGACTTTGCAACAATAACCGATAATGGCGGTGTAATAATTTATGGTCGATCCGATGCAACTTTAAATTCTAAGGGTATAAGAATTGGCACTGCAGAAATTTATCGCCAAACTGAAAAGTTTTCTGAAATACTTGAAGCTGTGGTGGTTGAAACAAATGAAAATCATGAATCAACAGTGACGTTATTTCTGAAATTAGATAAAGACAAAAAGCTTACTGAAGAATTAATAGAAAGAATTAAACATAGGCTCAAAACTTACGCTAGTCCTAAACACGTTCCAACAAATATTATTCAAGTTGATGATATCCCCAAAACAATAAGCGGTAAAATTTCAGAGTTATCGGTTAAGTCAGCTATCGAAGGCAAACAAATTAAGAATATTGAGGCACTATCAAACCCTGATTCACTAATCTTTTTTAAACAGTTTGCAAAGGAAAACTGACTTCATTATGAAATACAATTAACATAAAAAGACACAATAAATATGAAACAAAATTCAAAATTGGATTATCCATTCTCAAAAAGACCTCCCGATGGAGGAACAATAGAGGTCACACCTAATATATTTTGGCTGAGGATGCCTCTCCCGATTGCTCTAAATCATATAAATCTCTGGTTATTAGAGGGCGATGAAGGTTGGACCATTATTGACAGTGGGATGGCAACTAAAGAATCAAAAACCATTTGGAACAATATATTCACAAAATCACTTAAGAAAAAACCTGTGGAGGAAATACTTATAACCCATATGCATCTTGATCACTCAGGATTGGCTGGCTGGCTGGCAAATAAGTGGAATATTGAGCCACATTTCACTGAAAAAGAATTTTTGGAAACAGTAAAAATTAACAATGGAATGAACGATGATCAACAAAGAATATATTTAGATTATTATAAAAAATGCGGATATGACGAAGAAGCACAACTTCACTTTATTGAAAGGAATAAATACAGGCAATCATTAGTTACTAACCTAGAAAGCGGTTTCCAAGAGCTTGATGATCAACAAACAGTCAAACTCAGCAATGGTCTTTGGCAGATAATTATTGCTCAAGGCCATTCTCCATCGCACGCCTGTTTATTTTCCGAAGAAAACAATGTTTTCATTTGTGGGGATGTGCTGCTGCCAAGAATTACTCCTAACGTTAGTGTAAACCCAGCCTATCCTGATGGGAATCCATTAAAAGATTGGCTAGATAGCTTGGAAAATATAAAACAAAAGATTCCAGATGATGTCCTGGTATTGCCCTCACATGGATACCCTTACAAAGGTGCCCATCTAAGAATTGAAACTATACTCAAAAATCATCACGACAAACTTAATAAAATCTATGAAAATATTGATGAGCCAAAAACTGTTGTTGAACTCTTCTCTGTCCTCTTTGAGAGCCAAATTAATAAGCATAATATTGTACTGGCAGTTGGTGAAACCATGTCGCACCTCAATTATTTAGTTGCTGAATCCAAGCTTAGCAAGTCTATAGACAAGAACGGTTTATATTCATTTTCAAGAACCTAGGAGAAAGTATTGAGCATAATTTTTGATGATCACAAGCAATTTGAATATTCAATTCCCGTCATTGTGATTGGTGCTGGTGGTTGTGGTTTATGTGCAGCTCTAGCTGTAAAAGAAAATAACACTGACGTTCTGGTTATTGAAAGAGATCCAACCCCTTTAGGCACCACAGCTATGTCCACTGGATTGATACCTGGAGCAAATACTAGATTACAACGAGAAGCAGGAATAGCTGATTCTCCTGAAACATTTGCAAATGACATAATGAAAAAAACTAAAGGTGAAACTGACCCAAACATTGCGATTTGCTTGGCAAGAGAATCTTCAAAAACCGTTGAATGGTTAATTGATGAATATCAGATCCCTTTAAGTTTGGTTGACAGTTTCCTATATCCTGGTCATTCCTTGATGAGGATGCATGGAACACCCAATAGAACAGGAAGTGAGTTGATGGGTGCCTTATGCAGAGCAGCTGAAAAATCAGAAATCGATATATTAACAAATGCATTGGTAACTGATCTGTACAGTGATTCGACTAAAAGGATTCTTGGGGTAAGAGTTTTAAGAAGTGATGGTGAAATAGAAGAGGTTGGTTGTGACGCACTCATTCTTGCTTGTTGTGGCTTTGCTGGAAATCCAGAAATGATTGAAGAATACATGCCACAAATCAAAGACGCTGAGTTTTTTGGCCACCCTGGTAACAAAGGCGATGCGATCATCTGGGGAAAATCCTTAGGCGCAGGGCTTGCTGATATATCAGCTTACCAAGGTCATGGTGGTTTAGCTGCAGGAAGAGGTGTGCCGATCCTATGGCCAATGATTATGGAAGGCGCTTTTCAAGTGAATAAAAATGGACGAAGATTTTCTGACGAATCAAAAGGCTATTCTGAACAAGCTGTAGAAGTGGTTAGTCAGCCAGATAAAATCGCATGGAATATCTTTGATGAACGCCTTCATAATCTAATGATGGAATTTGAAGATTATCACAACGCCATTGAAGCAAAGGCAATTGTAAATGCTGAAACAATTACAGAATTGAGTCAGTTAACCAACATAGATGAATCAGCGCTGAGAGAAGTCATCAAAGAAGTTGAAGAGATGGTAGAAGGGAAAAGAAAAGATGATTTTGGAAGAGATTTCACAGGCAAACCAAAACTATCGTCACCCTACTATGCCGTCAAGGTGACTGGCGCACTTTTTCATACACAGGGCGGCTTGGTGGTAAATGAAGATGCAAGAGTTCTAGATAAACAAGGCAACACTCTACCAAATATTTTTGCAGGAGGAGGATCAGCAAGAGGTATCTCCGGTCCTTCAGACTGGGGCTATATGGCTGGAAACGGACTGCTAACTGCCACCACTTTTGGAAGACTAGCTGGAACAGCTGCGGCAAAATTAATTGAAAAATTCAATTAGTCCACTATTTATCGTTTGATAAATAGTTGTTATATTATCCGTAGTTATTTTGGAGGAAAAGATGAAAGAACCTAAGGGACCACTTAATGGATTAAAAGTTTTAAGCATAGGGACTTCTATAGTCGGACCTTGGGCAGCAACTTTGCTTGGATATTTAGGGGCTGAAGTTTTTAAAGTAGAGCCTCCAAAAGGAGAATTCCTCAGGGTTCTCTACCCTCATCAAAATAAACTCTCAACAGCCTATAGCTCTACAAATCTTAATCAAAAATCAGCCGGTCTTAACACCAAGGAAACAGAAGGAATGAACGCGATGCTGAATTTGGCAAATCAAGCCGATATTTTAATAGAAAACTTCAGGCCAGGAGTCACAGACAGGATCGGACTTGGTTACGAACTCTTGCATGAATCAAATCCAAATTTAGTTTTTGCTTCAAGCTCTGGGTATGGAGATGACGGACCAATGAAGAATCTTGCAGCTCTAGAACCGCATCTTCAGGCATTTAGTGGAATGAGCGGTATTACTGGATTTCGAGGAGACGATGGACAATTAATTAGATTTACACATTTAGATCCGACGGGAGCAATTTTTTTCTGTGGTTTAATTATGTTAGGGCTGATTGAGAGAGAGCGCTTTGGGCATGCCTGCTGGGTCAAAACTTCTCATTTAGCCAACGCATTGGCGAACATGAACAATAAAGTCTCAGAGGTATTACTAGCAAACGCACAAGTAGAGCCTCTTGGTAGCGGCTCTTCGACTTCTGCACCGAATCGATGTTACTTATGCGAAGACAAAAGATTTATAGCTGTCTCTTGCGAGAATCAGAATCAATGGTCTGCCTTTTGTGAAGCAATGGGCTTGACTGAATTGGCTGAAGATCCCAGATTTTCCAAGAACACCGATCGAATAGATAATCGCGATGAGCTGGACAATATTCTCAAAGATCACTTCCTGGAAAAACCGTCCCGATGGTGGTCATTAAGGCTGACTAAAGCAAAGGTTCCAAATAGTTTTGACTTATGCTTTGATGATTTACAATTCCATCAGCAAATCATAGAGAACAATTTCTTAGTGGAAGTTAATGGTGATCACACTGGTCCATTTTATGTAGGCGGCTTGCCTTGGGAGTTTAGCGAAACGCCGCCTAAAATTGATACCTCAATTCCTGTGCCAGGTGGGGACACGGAAAGAGCGATGAATGAAGGATTTACAAATAAACCAAAAGACCCTGTAAAAGAACTATCCGATACTCCTGAATACCCGTTAAAAGGTATTAAGGTTGTGGATACCACGCAGGGATATACGGGACCATATCTTTCATTTATGCTGGCTGAAGCGGGCGCTGACGTTATAAAAGTAGAACCCATTGATGGGGACTGGTCAAAAAAATTAAGCCCTCAAACAGACAAAGGAGTTAGCGCTTTATACCAATCGTTTAATAGAAATAAAACAATTACTGGAATTGATCTCCAAACCGATGAGGGGCAATCAGAATTTGAATCGCTTATAAAAGATGCCGAAATCCTCATTGAAGAATGGGCTAATGAAAGCCCTGAATCCAAAATCTATGACTACGATGCATTGAAAACCAACAACCCATCGCTTATTCATTATTCTCTTTCAGCATTTGGGCATCGCGGACCAATGAAAAATAGACCGGGAAGTGATCTTACCATCCAGGCTATGTCGGGTTATTTAAGAACTATGGGTGATGTCGGAGAGGAGCCGGTCCGGGTAGGAGCTGATGTGGTCTCTACTTGCACAGCAGCCATGGGTCTGATTGGAATACTTTCTGCATTGTATTCTCGAATTCAAAACGGTAAAGGACAACAAATAAAATCAAGCATGCTTGGAACAATGATGGCCATAAAAACTCTTCAATGGTCAGGATTTAGTGACCCAGACAGTTGGGAAGGTAATTTCTGTAAAAATGAAACTGATGGCTCTAATTATGGCCAAAGAACAAAAGATAATTCAATTTTTGCGACGCCCTCCCCTGCTCTAACCGAAGATAAATTTTTTGAAATGATCACTGAATTCGGGATGTATGAAGAATTCATGAAAGACGAAGATTTAGTAAAAAATTGGTGGAATTCATTTGGTGTTGGGACAAAATCTAGCCAGGCAAGACCTCTATGGGATAAGTATCTTGCAAAAATGACGTCAGAGGAGGTGCTGGAAATATTCTATCGATATGAGGTCTGGGCAGTAGAGTTTTCCAATATTGAAGAATTAAGAAATCATCCACAAGTGGAATTCCTCAATATGTTTGAGAAATATGAAAACGACACATATCTTAGGGCGCCATGGAAAACACCATGGGGTTTTCCGGAAATTGATCCTGTAGAATCTTAAGCTAAAGAAAGGCGATCTTTTGAGAAAACACTATGCAAATACTGACCTGGGTCAAGTTCATTATTTAACAAGCGGTGAAGGTAGCCCCGTGCTGCTTTTACACATGACGCCTCAATCCTCGCTTCAGTTTCTTTATACATTTGATTATTTTAATAAACTTGGATTTAGATCAATTGCCCCAGATACACTAGGCTATGGGATGTCAGACAAACCAAATCAACCCTTAACCATTGAAGAATATGCCTCTGTACTACCTCAAGTTCTTGATCACCAAGATGTCGATACAATCTCAGTCATAGGTCATCATACGGGTGCTTCAATTGCCTGTGAATTGGCTAAGTCACAACCCGATCGAGTAGACAAGTTAGTTCTTCATGGAATCCCTCTCTACACACAAGAAGAACGTAAAGAACGCATGAATAACTTAAAAGTGGATTTATTGCCAAAAGAAGATGGATCCCATTTGTTGGATTACTGGAATTGGATTCAGAGCAGAGTCGGCGATAGAGCAACACTAGAATCATGCCAAATGTCTTTGTTGCATGTATTTCTGGCTGGGGAAAATGAATGGTTTTGTCATCATGCAGCGTTTGCTTATAATCTGGAAAAGACACTATTAGAATTAAGTCAACCCTGCTTAGCTATAACCAATACAGGTGATCCATTACACTATATTATTCCCAGAGTTCAATCACTAAGAGAAGATTTTACATATAGAGAAATAGAAGGAGGCTCTGTATTTTTTATTAGAGATGAACCAGAAAAATGGGTAGATTGTATGAGTGATTTTCTTTAATAATAACCAAATAGAAAAATAAGAGAGAAATAACAATGCTTTATAAACTCCCGGAAGAAACCTTGATGCTTCAAGACACAGTTAAAAGATTTGTTGACAACGAGTTAATCCCTCTTGAAAGCAAATTTCCTGAGCGACCAAATTCATATGAGCTACCTGATGATGTGTTTTTGGAATTGACAGCTAAAGTTCACGAGATGGGATTGACTGCCAGAGAAACCCCTGAAGATGCAGGAGGAGCCGGTTTAGGAACCCTTGATAATTGTATAGTCACAGAACAAGTGCATCGTTCAACGGCAGGCTGCAGTGTTTTCTCAGCTACATTTGCTTCGATGCTATATGAATTAGGGACAGAAGAGCAAAAAGAGAAGTACATGGTTCCTTCAGTTAAGGGCGAATTTCATGGGGCCAGCGCCTTTAGTGAACCGGGTGCTGGAGGGGACCTTGCTGGGATTCAAACGACGATTGAAAAAACAGACGATGGTTGGGTTATAAACGGCAATAAATGCTGGATATTTAAGGCCAAAACTGCCCGTTTTATTTTGGTCTTAACTCGACTTAAAGGAACGGAGAGACATGACGGTCTTCAATGGGTCATAGTTGATTCTGATTCCCCTGGTTTCAAGGTTGGTAGAGAGCAAAAAATGATTCATGGACAAAATACTTATGAATTATTTTTTGATAATTGCACAGTGGATGATAAACAATTGTTGGGCAAACCCGGTCAAGCTTGGTCATCAGGAACTGACTATCTTTTTTCAGGAAGGATACAAATTGCTGCCAGAGCGCTGGGCATCGCTGATCGATGCCTTGAAATGGCAAAAGAATACGCAAAAATAAGACACACTTTTGGGAAGCCGCTATCATCTCGTCAGGCCATTCAGTGGATGATCGCAGATTCAGCTTTAGAACTCCATAGTTGTAGGCTTTTAGTCTATGATACGGCTCTTCGAGCCCAGGAAGGTGAAAAAGTTTACACAGAAACCGCTATGGCAAAACTGTGCGCGACTGAAATGGTTGCCAAAGTTGTTGACCGAGCAATGCAAATTCACGGTGCAGCAGGTCTTTCCGATGAAAGCATTCTGGAGAGATGCTATCGAGATGTCCGACCCATGAGAATCTACGAGGGGACCTCCGAAGCACTCAGAAGCATGATAGCAAAAGACTTGTTGAAATAATTCAAAGAGATGCTGTCGTTTAAAACAAAATTTGGTTGGGGAATAGGAACGTTAACTGTTTCGCTAATGTTTCAAGCAAATGGACTGCTCTTATTGGTTTATTTGACAGACTTTGTGAATATGCAAGCCGCCACAGCAGGTCTACTGATTGGGTTGTCTAAAATTTATGACGCTGTAACTGATCCAGTTATGGGAAGAATTAGTGACAGAACGAATACAAGATGGGGCAAAAGAAGGCCCTATGTTTTGTTAGGAACTTTGCTCTGTGCTCTATCATTTCTGTTGCTGTTTAACCTTGCCTTATTCTCGGAGTCTGAAAATATTATTCTGATAACTCTCTTTGCCCTCATTTTGAACGCTACAGGATACACAATTTTTAATGTTCCATACCTCGCAATGCCCTCTGAAATAACAAATGACTACGATGCTAGAACAGACTTAATGTCCTATAGAGTCATGGCAGTCGCCGCCGGGCAGTTAGGTGGTTCAGCGCTTGGACCAGCATTAGTTGTCTATTTCGGGAGCGGTGCGGCAGGTCATACGGGTATGGCTATGTCCCTTGCCCTCATTATGGTTATGGCTGGTTTTGCATGTGTTTGGATGACAAAGGATGCTCCATTTGCCAAGACTGTTACAGAAAAAAAAGATGAAGGATCTTTTCTCAAACAGTTTAGAACCGCGTTCAAAGTCAAACCTTTTGCAATACTTTTAGGAATCAAAATTACTCAGCTAACTGGATTCGCGGTGTTTCTAGGCTCACTTCCTTATCTCTTTACAAGAATTATGGATCTTTCGTACAACTATCTTGGTTTCTATTTTCTCATTCAAGGATCTGTTATGTTCATTTCACAACCATTATGGGTAAGAATTGTGAACAGTATAGGCAAGAAAAACGGTTATTATCTTGCCTCTCTATCATGGGGTTTGGGTGCATTATCATGGATGCTTGCAACCTCAGGAGAAGGTGACCTTGGTATTATTTTAAGAGGATGCTTCCTTGGTTTTGGAGCAGGTGGACTCTTATTGGTTGGTCAATCAATGCTGCCCGATACAATGCAATATGACAAAGAAACCACGGGTCAGAGCAGAGAAGGAATACTGGCAGGCGTTTACACAACTGTCGAAAAATTGTCATTTGCTATTGGGCCCTCAATTTTAGGAATTATGCTTGGAATGGTTGGCTATGATGCACTTTTAGCAAGCCAAAGTGATGCTGTGATCAAAATGGTTTACTTTACAGCAGGAGGTTTTCCGGTGATTGCGTTAATGATCAGCTGCTTGTTTGTTATGATCTACAACATAGACCAAAAATCATTAACAAAAGAGAAAGAGTATGAGTGAGAAAAAAACTTGTGACACCTTGATAAAGGGAATAGTTATTTCAATGGACCCCAAAAGACGAGTCTATTTAGATGGTTTTGTTGCGATTGAAGACGGATTGATCAAAGCTGTCGGTTCCATGAATGAATGCGACTACGACTCACAAAATATCCTTGGCGGCAATGACTATATGGTCCTTCCTGGATTGGTCAATGTCCATACGCATCTGATTCAAGGCTGTATGAGAGGGATGGCAGATGGAACAACATACGAGGAAAGATTCTTTGGATTCTACTATCCAATGACAGGTGCTTGTGACGAGGAAAGATCGTATATTGCTTCTATGCCTCCTGTTATATTAAAAGCAGTTGATGATTCGGGGATTCGATGCAGGATGGCTCGTCTTACCATCAATGATAAACAAGCCGTTCCAGATGGATTCAGAGAAGAGCTGGATGAGGGAATTGCTGAAACTGAGCGCGTCAAATCAACATGGGAAAACGATAAAATTTCAGTGACAGCCTCAACAATAGGAATTACTTATTGTGAACCTGATCAACTCGTAGAACTATGGAAGTGGACTGATGAAAATAATCGTCAATTTGATATTCATGCTCCCGCAGTAATGGATCATAAATATCTTGCTTCCCGAAGAGGTTGGGAAGGAGGATCTTTTGAGTGGCTCGATCATGTCGGAATCTTAGGGCCCAATGTTATCTCTGCTCATTCACAGAATTTGAGACCAGGCGAAGCAGAATTAATAGCAAAATGTGGTGCATCTGTGGCACTAGTTCCAGACATGGAACAAGTCCTAGGCTTGGTTAATTTTGATGCAAAAAAATTCCTTGAATCGAATGTTACTTGTGGGCTGGGTCTTGATGGTCCAGTTGTGGCATACGGTCATGATCTTTGGACGGCAATGAGGAGTTTTCTCACTGCACAGAGAAGATGAAATACTATATGGAAGCGCAGAACAAGCCTTGGAGCTAGCCACAATCGATGGAGCTAAAGCACTGATGATGGATGACACTATTGGCTCTCTAGAAGTCGGAAAAAAGGCTGATATTCTTCTCATTGATAGATCCTCAGAGAGCCACTTAACGCCGATGGGTGCCATGATCGCTAATTTAGTTTACGGAAATGGTCCAAATCAGAGTGCAATTAAAGCTGTGATGATTAATGGTGAAATAGTGGTCAAAGACGGGGTTCATGAAACCATTGATCATACTCAGGTTGTTAGAGACTCAGATCAGTTACAAGATGCACTCTTAGATGAAACTGATTCCAGACAATATCTAAGGAAACGCAGTCGCTTTACTTGGGTTCAATAGCTAGGTTAATAAAACTTTTAATTCAGCCACAGCTGCGTCTGGGGTATTAAGAACAAAATGATCTGGCATTTCTCTCCTTATTTGCTCAGCAGCTCTTGCCATTGAAAATTGACCCAGGACGATTGTTTCATCGTTTGGAAGCATTGCCACAGCATCGATTATTTTCTGATTGTGTGCTTGTACTCGATCGCCTTTTAGGTGTTCGAGAGCGCCTTCGATTAAATGACCTTTGATATTTATATTTAAGTCTTTACTCATGACTTCAAATTCATTGACCAATAATTCTAAAGATGGCTCAAAAGTCACTAAAATATTTACATTAGACTCCGCTTGAATAGCCGCTTTAAAAGCTGACTCATTGGGCCTGAGGATAGGTAAATTAAATTTAGTCTTTGCTGCATTTATTGCATCACCAAAGGCACTGCAAGTATAAAGAATAGCATCAACCTGATCATTGACTGCTTGTTGGGCTAAATTAATTATTCGTGATCTTATTCCGGCTTCATCCAATCCATTTTCTCTGTCAACAGATAATTGGAAGTCAGAATATTCATTCAAAATGACATTGGACCAAATCTTTTGAAATGATTGCTTGATAGGCTCTTCTGATTCCTCAAGCGCATGAATCAATCCTATCGTTATCTTATTCTGGCTATTCATTTTGTCGGGATAACAGGCATAAGCAGGTATGGCACTCTATTGTTTCCAAAATGAAGCGTGGTCTTGCCATTGAATCTATCGTTCCTATCGATTGGATCATTGTGTAGGAAGGGCCCACAACCTGTTAATTGATTCTTAAAATTTGAAAGCATTTGCGGTTGTGCATCTGGGCATTCATAGTCTTTACCTTGGATTGAAAGCACCAGATAATAACCCTTTGGAATAACTATTGAAGTTGGCCAGATTTCAATATCCATCTCAACGATCTCATCCGGGTTGAGCAGTTCTGTTTCGGTGTGCGGATGATAAGGGCGCCATGGTCTTGATAATTTTTTGTCCAATTTTCGATGAGATGCCCTCAACCATCCTTGAGCAATTGGTGTATAAGGATCAACTGCCCCTTGAAAAACAACCTCCTTGTCCTGATCGCTAAACAGTCTTAACACAACAAATAAGTCAGCGTCTTCCGTCGATGATGAAATGAACAATTTCATAGCCATAGGGCCGGTGATCTCTGTTTCCTGATCAAAAGGTCTCGACCTAAAATCTACACCATCACCCATGGCATCAAAGGTGATTGATGAAGATTCTGTTTCTTTAATTTCATCAATCATTTCATATTCACCATTGATGTACATTTTGGTCCACTGGGTTCTTTTGATCGGCCATTCGTTCTCATGACGCTCACTGAAGCCATTAATATGTCTGACTTGTAATTGAACTTTTGGTTGATCTTGCCAATCATTCTCTATCTCTTTTAGGAAGTAATCAAAAAATTGCTTTTGAAGTTTAACCCCGTAATCTGTATAGAATTCAGTCCAGTGCTCCAAACCGTGCATCTCAAGCCATTTCTGTCCTGATGCAGCCCTTATAAATCCCTCTGTATTACCTCTTAGATGGAGTCCTTGACCGCCCCAATTACCGGCAGAGAGAAATGGGACTTTAATATTGTCCCAAACTGCTGTTCGCTCTTCGTGGTATTTATCAAATAAAGGGTGAGCTCTAATCTGATCGCCAAATGAACATCGATTAACTTCGAGTTCTTCCTCGCTTAATTCTTTATTTCCGCATATGGGTTTTCCATTAAACTGATTGATCATTCCATTTTTCCCAAGACCGTGCTGTACGGTTTTAACCTGCATATCAAACCAATTGGCCCAGAAAGTACTTAAAATCCCTCCATGATGTGTCATGTCTCTGTACCAATCACTGGCGCCCTCCCATATGCACATTGCTTTTAAGTGAGGTGGCTGTTGTGAAGCAACCTGCCATTGGTTGATCCCATAATAAGACACGCCATTGATTCCAACATTTCCGTTACTCCATGATTGCTTCCCAGCCCACTCAATGCATTCTTTGAAATCCATGGTTTCTCTCATTGAAAAATGATCGATATAACCTGGAGATGCGCCGCAACCTCTTGAGTCAACTCTAATGCATATATATCCATCTGGTACCCATTTTTCTGGATCTACTACTTCCCAATTCTGGTATTGATTTGATGATCCTCTTGTTACATCTGGATGTTTTTCAGCCATCCTCTCCCAGGCGCTAGGATATCCTTGCTGAAATGGAAGGCCTTTCGCATAAGGCCCATAAGTAATCAAAACAGGGTACCTCCCCTCTTCAATTGGTCTAAAAATATCGGCTCTTAATTCTAATCCATCGTCCATCCTGATCGGGATATCCCAGTCAATATGCATGCCATCTTTAATTTCAGAAAATTCCTTCACTTATTTACCTTTCATGTAATCAATTATTTTTACTGCATCTTCATGCATAAATCTCTTCTCCTTGATAGCCTCGGAATAGACCTGAAAAGAAGATTGGGTGGTTGGTATATCAATTCCCATCTCTTTGGCTGTTTTTAAAATTACAGAGAGATCTTTGACCATGCTTTTCATGTCAAAGGCAACAGGCATATCCTCACCCAACATGATCGGTATCTTCATTTTTAAAACAGCAAGTGCGGCCGAGCTATCAGCAATAGCATCCAACATCATGTCATCACTTAGGCCTCCAGATTTCCCCAAAAGAATTGATTCAGCAATCGCTTGCCAATAAATTGCCAACGGCAGGTTTACAACCAGCTTTAACAATGATCCTGATCCATTGCTGCCCGCATGAATGACCCGTCTTGCAAGAATATCAAGATACGGTTTCGCTTTGATAATATCTTGATTATCACCTCCACAAAAAATTAGTAATTCTCCCTTTGCAGCAGGAGCAACTGTTCCTGATACAGGAGCATCGATAAAGCTAGCAGATTTTTCTTGGATTTCTCTCGCAATTCTTATTGTCGTCTCAGGTTTGATAGTGCTCATATCAATAAATAAACGATCTTTTACATTGCCGTTTATTAGACCGTTCTCAGATCTAAAAATTTCCTCTACTGCGACATCATCACTCAATATCGTAAAAACGAGATCAGAATTTTCAGAAACCTCAGCAGGGGTTTCCGCCACCATTGCACCCATTCTTCTAACAGCTTCTGTTTTCTCCGGACTGCGATTGAAGACAGTCAGTTTATAACCTGCTTCTATAAAGAGAGGGGCCATCACAGAGCCCATCTTACCCAAACCAACAAAACCAATGTTTTTTCTCATTCAGTCTTCACTTGGTACAAAGGCGATAAGATCCAAAAGAGTATTTGCGCCATCTAATACCATGGAATCATTCAACCCAATTGTCGTGGAAGCAGGTTTATCCGCTGGAAAATATCGTGCCCATTCCTCGATTGATTCGGCAAACCATTGCAGATCATTGTGAAAACAAGCTCTTCTAACAATATTCTCAACTGATGACCCAGCTTTTTCAGCGATTGTATTAATATTAGACATCATATATCTCATTTGAGATTGCGCGGGTCTCCCGTACCAAGGTGCTGCTGCATTTCTTACCATGCCCTCAGCAATGTTTCCCGATGAATCAAATGCCATCTGAGTACTAAAAAACAAGAGTTGTCCGACTTGGATAGCTTGAGGCTCATGACCAAATGGCTCTGGAGCATCCGATGTTTCAATAGATTGTTTCTTTAGTCTTGCATCATTGGTCAATGCCATAAAGGAAACCTCTATTTTTGCTTTGCTGTGATTCATCCCTGACCTAGGCAAAACAAAACGTGCTGGAGGATTAGGAAAATGCTTTTTCCAAACTTCGTCCATCAACTTAAAATCATTGGGATCAGAAATAAAGACCTCTGCTTTCACTGCATTCTCAAGGGAAGATCCTGCTTGCTCAAGCAACTCTGATGCTTTACTAATTACTAACTCCAATTGCTCTTCAAATGAATCTGCTATACAGCCGTTCTTGTCTACAGGTGTTTGGTTTGAAACAAAGACCCACTCCCCTTTCTTTAAAGCATCAGATCCGAGTGAATTGGGTTCCAAGCTATAACAATTAACCTCTTCATTACTCCTATAGCACATGACTTCCAGTTCAACCTTTGTGCCAACCCACATTAATTCCTTTATACCTATAGTTGATCTTGTCGGCTTCGTTGAGAAATTATTCTCAAAGAATTTCCCATAATTACCTATATCGATATCATGCGAAAAGTTACCTTGTGAAAAAGTATCCAGATTAGGTCGATCTGAAACAAACCATTCCCAAATTTTTACTGTGTCTTCAGACATATTAAAACCAGCTGCTTCAACAGTCGTAGCCATATTCCCTAAGACAAACTCTGATTGTAAGCCTAGACCCGTAGAAGGATCTTTATCCTCAGGTATTAAATTTTTTGGTACTCCATTTTTAAAATCACTAGCAAGCTGACCTGCAATAAAAACCCAATCTCCAACTTTCACTGCTGGTGAGTATGGCATTACAGGTTTAGGCACTCCTTCTTCTATACCAGGCCAGATTGCAATAGGTGTATTCTCATCCTTCATAATTGTATGATCCTTATCTATACCCTCAAAGATAACATGTCATTAAGTTGCATTGTTAATTGTTATATTTTCGTAGATATTATACTATTTATCAATTGATCAATAATTATAGCCCCAAGTGATTCTTTATGAAATTATCAATGTTTACAATGCCACTTCATCCGCCCTCTCGTGCTTATGATGAAGTACTGAAAGAGGATAGAGAAGCTATTGTCTATGCTGATAAATTAGGCTTTTCTGAAGCTTTTATAGGAGAGCATATAACTGATCGTGCCGAGCCAATCACATCGTGCCTAATATTTATTGCAAGCCTAATAGACTCAACAAAGCAAATCAAACTCGGAAGTGGCACTGTCAATTTACCTAATGCTCATCCTGCCACAATCGCAGCACAGGTTGCTATGATTGATAACATGCTGGAGGGTCGGTTTCTATTCGGAATAAGCCCTGGAGGGCTTCTCTCCGATGCAGAGATATTTGAAAATTTAGACAATGACAGAACAGAAATGTTCGTTGAGTCTATCAATCATATTCTGAACATTTGGTCCAAACCAGCTCCCTATAATCTCGAAGGTAAATATTGGAACATCTCAACTGAAAAAAACCTTGTTGAGGAAACTGGTCAAGGTATTATTGTGTCTCCATTCCAAGATCCTCACCCTCCAATAGTTGTTACTGTAGTAGCCCCTTTCTCAAAAGGCATTGTCTCAGCAGCTGAAAGAGGCTGGGAACCAATTTCAGCTAACTTTTTACAACCAAATTGGGTAGCTTCACATTGGCCTATGTACCAAAAAGGTTGCGAACAAGGGGGTTATGAAGCAAACCCTAAAAATTGGAGAATAGCGAAGAGTATTTTTGTAGCTGATGATGAAAAAACTGCTCAAGAATATGGGAAAGGTGAAGACGGCCCCTATAATTTCTACTTTAAACAAATAATGAAGAAATTGATCGGCAATGGAAGGCCTGACCTTTTTAAACACGATAGAGACATGCCTGATTCTGATGTAACACTAGATTACGTCCTTGATTCTATGGTGATCTGCGGCACCACTGAAAGTGTTGTGGAACAAATTGAAGCATTTAAAGATATTACAGGAGAATTTGGAACACTTGTTTATGCTGCACATGATTGGGTTAATCCTGAACTTTCAAAAAGGTCTATGGAGCTAATGGCGAATGAGGTAATGCCAAGACTCAATAAGTGAACCTAACCAGCCTTTAGGAAACCAATCACTTCATTCAAAAATTTTTCTTGCTGCTCCAACACTGATAGGTGTTTTGCATCAGTTAACCATCTGACTTTTGAGTTTTGTATATTTTTTTCAAACCAATAAGCTGCATCCTTAAATAATAGATTGTCTTGGTCGCCGCAAAGAATTAGTGTATCTGATTTAATCAAAGACGTAGAATCTTCTAAATTACATGCAGATAGAGCTTCACAAGCTTTTGCGTAGGACTCACCATTCATCTTAGATATTGTGGTTCTACAGTAGTCAATTACTTGATTATTTGCTTCCAGATAATCC